>Ga0255441_1013_pt1 | contig 31538 bp, 24 predicted proteins | sample ANMaggSeSYBR02C5_FD_182645 | JGI IMG/M metagenome (GOLD analysis project Ga0255441, IMG submission 182645) | Sediment cell enrichment communities from methane seep in Santa Monica Basin, California, United Staets - ANME aggregate JGI... | ecosystem: Environmental > Aquatic > Marine > Cold seeps >... | reverse complement strand
TTTTACCTTCCCTGTCCAGAGACCAGGTGCAAAAACTGCTTGCCGAAATGAAAAGGCAGATGATGATCACCGTGGTCGGCAAAACCAGTGCGGCCAGATGGTATCCCCATGGCACGGCAAAAGGACAAAATGACGAATAATGCCCAACATGAAACGGATTGGAAAATCGATTTCGATTTCAATTGCGTCAGAATAAAGTTACAGGCGCAAGTTTGGCGCAAGTTTGGCCCAAGTCAATCTTTTAACCACTTGTATATACAGTTATTTGATCATTTTTAATAATTGCGCTAAATATAATTTCGGCGCAAGTTAGACACAATCCGGCGCAATTTAACGGCACATCTTATTGTTTTTTTTCGTGTGATTCGCCTAATTCGTAGTTTAATCTTTTAACGGCAGGAATAAATGATACCATCCACACTCTCCCAACAGCTTAGACAAGGCGTCGAAGATTTTCTGCGGACAACTTTCCCAGTATCAACACCTTTTTTTCATGGCATTATCGACCGCTTGCTGGCAGATAGTGAATCTGAAGTTCATGAGCGGGCATTATTATATGTGTCCGCAACCAGAGCAAAAAAAGAGGTTGTTGTAACCAGCTTCGGAAAAACGAGCAGGTTTTTAAGTCAATGAAACTACCAACTTAAGGCGGTCTGAAGCTTAGGCTCGGCCGGTTTGTTTTATAAAATTTTAGGCACTTTTTCAGTTTTATTATGAATAAAAAAGATTTATTGAGATTACATCAAGCCGGCATACTAACCGATATAGACATTCATTTCGCGGGGTTTATGGCGAACCTTGCGGACGGCAAATATCAGGAAGTATTGCTTGGGGCGGCTCTTGTAAGCAATGTTACAGGCAAGGGAGATGTGTGTCTTGACCTTGCATCATTTGCAGGGAAAGCTCTGCTTGAAAAAGATGAGGAAAGGGATGCTGTTATATGTCCGGGACTTTCTGCATGGAAGGACAATTTGATGTCAACCGGGATTGTCGGAAGACCTGGAGATCTTTACCCTCTTATACTTGATGAGGAAAACAGGCTTTATCTTTATCGCTACTGGGAGTATGAAAAAAAACTTTCTGATTCTATAAAGGAACGTACCAGAGAAGATATTTGCGGCTTAAATTTATCGCTTATAAAAGACAGCATAAAGAGGCTTTTCCCTGAAACAATAGATAGCGATATTAACTGGCAAAAGGTTGGCGCCATAACTTCGGCCTTTAAGAAGTTCTGCGTTATTTCCGGCGGGCCGGGAACAGGCAAAACTACAACAGTTGCAAAGATCCTGGCGCTTTTATTAGAGCAGGCAGGTAAAGAAGAAAACCTTAAAATTTTTCTTGCTGCTCCAACAGGAAAAGCTGCGGCAAGGTTAAGTGAGTCCATCAGAAACATTAAAGAAAAGCTTGATTGCAAAGATTCTATCAAAGCAGCCATACCAGAGGAAACTTTTACAATTCACAGAATGCTGAAAACTATTATTGGTTCTCCTTTTTTTCGTCATAATTCTGAAAATCCCCTTTCTGCCGATATTGTTGTAGTAGATGAAGCCTCGATGGTTGACCTGCCTTTAATGTCAAAACTCATACAGGCAGTTCCTGTTGATGCAAGGTTCATACTAATAGGAGACAGCGATCAACTGGCATCCGTGGATCCAGGTTCAGTACTTGGCGACATTTGCGGCAGCAGCCATGTTCGCGGATTTACAGCAAATTTTATTAATAAAGTTGAAGAATTAACAGATGAAAAATTTACCGATTCTATCAAAGAATATAAAGACATAAAGGTTTTACATGACTGCATTATTCTTTTGAAAAAAAATTATAGATTTGCTGCCGGCAGCGGAATCGGCGGATTAAGTCATGCCGTTAAGCTCGGAGACATTAATAAATCTTTATTTCTGCTGAAAAATGAGAATGACAGAAGTATAATGTTTGAAAAAATATTGGCGGCTGATAATTTCAAACAAATTCTTACGGATAAAGTCATTGAGTTTTATTCAGAGTATCTCAAAACTGATGATCCTGGCATTGCGCTTGAACTTTTTAATCGATTTAAAATACTGTGCGCTGTAAAAATAGGGCAATTCGGGGTCTATGCAGTAAATGCAATTATCGAACAGATATTGAGCCATGAAAATCTGATACAGACTGAAAATTTATGGTATAGAGGCAGACCGGTTCTCATAACCAGCAACGACTATAAACTCGGCCTTTTTAACGGAGATATCGGCATAACCATGCCAATTCCAGACTCTGCCGGCAATGATATGCATGTATTTTTTCCTGGAACTTCCGGCGAATTGAGACATTTTTTGCCTTACAGATTGCCTCAGCATGAAACGGTTTATGCGATGACTGTTCACAAGAGCCAGGGATCTGAGTTTGAAAACCTTTATCTTATTTTGCCGGATAAAGATTATTCCGTACTTTCAAGAGAACTTATTTATACAGCTATTACAAGGGCCGGCCGGAGTGTAACAATATTGGGTAAAGAAGAAGTCTTAAAAACTTCGATATCCAGGGTAATTGAGCGCAAGTCCGGTCTTCATGATTCTCTTTGGGGATAAAAGCCTAATGGGCTAAATTCAAATCTACGACTGGGTTTCAGTTGACCTTGGATAAGCTGCAGTGCGGACATTGCGGTTCACTTCAACACATGGTCATGCAAGAAGTGTGTTATATTAAGAGCTGAATCTACTTTTATTGTTCGAAATTCCGGAGGCGCTCTTCGGTCATGGGATGGGTTGACAGGTAGTTCAACCATTTCCTGCCGGATCCTTTGGATTTGGGCGCTATTTTCTGATCAATACGGCGCATGAGCCTGGCGAAATGGATAGGCGATGTTCCGCGGGAACGGAGACAGTCTAAGGCATAACGGTCTGCCTCGCGCTCGAATTGTCTGGAATAGGCCAGCTCTGTCAGTAAAACCGGTAGCCCCAGAAACAGCTCTGATGAGCCGGAGACGTCGCCGGTGATCGACAGTAGGGCAAAGCCCAAAAGCGAGTCCTGGATTGCTCTGCGCATGGCGTGACGGTGAACGATATGACCGATCTCATGGGTCAGCACGGCCAACAGTTCATCGTCATGTTCGGCTAATCGCACCATTTCGTCTGAGAAGATAATGGCCCCGCCAGGAAGGGCGAAGGCGTTGGGGCCTAGGCGGCCGCCCTTTCGGAACACTATTTTCAGCTCATTACCCGGGTGATCCTCCATAACCGGCCGGAAGTGTTCCATCAGGCGGATCCGTGTGGCCTCATCCAGTTCTGAAGGACGGAATACAGCTCGGTCCAAAATATCAAGCGAATGCCGGCCAGCTATGCCGTGGATAGAGGGCGGAAGCCGAAAGGCGATCAGCTTGGCGGCCGTCGGCACCCCGTATTTCATACTTCCCCATATGAAAAGGAGCAGGCTTGCCAGAGCGAGCACGACGTAGCGTTTACGGCTCTCCATCTGGTAGACAATTTTCAGCCAGGAACGACGCTTAAACCTGTTCATCACCTTGTCCACAGCGTCGTTGTCTTTGGTTTCGAATTTTTCTCCGGCGGGAAAGTAGAGGCGGCGGGGAGTGTCGGCCAATCGGGGGGAAGCTTTGATGTCGTACCGGGGCAGCAACACAAGGGATTCGCCATCCTCCAGCCGCTCGACCCGAACAGCGCCATTGTCGTAGATGCGGCATATGGCGTCAACCTGGGCTGAAGTTCTGCTGTCGTACCACTTACCCGTTATAGAGATCATAGGCCGAAATCGAAATCGAGAAAGTCACCCATCTCTTCACCCACAGCGCTGACCTGTTTCTGCTCTTTTGCGATGAAGCTGTCCAGATCGCCCGATGCGACCATAGTGAGATGTTCCAGTTTGTAGCGCAGCGTCCGTACCTTTGCCCAGGGATGAAACAGACCCAGCGTTAATGCTGTGGCAACCGAATTGGTTACAACGAGGAGAAGGTATTCCTTGATCTTCAGGGTCGATTCCATCCGGTGAAGGGCGAGCCGGCTGGAGTTGTAGAGGAGGTTAGTAGTTTTTACCGAGAAAAAGGCGAAGAAATACAGGTACAGGACCAGTCCTACCAAGACGGCGGCAGGCGGAAAAAAGAAGCCGGATGCTGCAATGACGACGATGCCCATGACAATCGGGATGAGGGCGCTGAAAACGAGCCCGTAGTATTCCCCTGCCCTGGCGGTAAATGTAAATCCCGTCGTACCGTAGCTGCTGTTTTCGACAATAAACTTTTTTTGGCGGAAATAGGCATACGGAGAGAGAATCCCCAGGGTGAGCGCAGCCAATATCGGCCACAAGACAAACACTTTAGCGGCTTCGCCTACCGTCCCGTCAAAACCGAACCGGATGTTTCTTATGGCGCTGTTACCGGCATTGAAAGCCAGGGAGCGTACCACCAGCCAGGGTAAGATAACCAGGATTGCCACGCCTAAAATGGCCCCGATAATTGGGACCAGGTTGGATACAATGGACTGAACTATAAGAAGGACGACAACTATGGCGCGGCCCTTGAGAATCTTTACAGGATCAGCGAGATATTCGAAACTGGCTCCTTGCACGTGGGTGTTGCCGTAGAAGTACTGTTTTCGCCGAACCTTGGCCCAAGGAGAGTAAATACCCAGGGTAACGATAGATACGATGATATTCACAAGCCAGATTTTGAAGTACTCTGATCCGGTGCCATGGAATTCAAATGGAATCCTGGACGGTAGTTTAATGCCGGCCGCGGGCGCCGGAGCGCCGGCTTTTTTCTCTACCAGCTTTTCGCGTGGCGGTGGGGCATCTTTCCGTTCTTTTTTAGGGGTCGCCACCTTTTTTAAAGCAGGGACAAGCGTCGCCTCCCGAGACACTACTTTTGTTGGGATCTTTTCCATAGCTACATCCAGTCCCGCCTTTTTCAGGGCTATACCGTACTTTTTGGCTGTGGACTCGTCCACGTTTTTTTTCAGTACTACCTGGCGACTCTTCAGAATTTTCTCAGCCTTCTCTTCGTTAAGCGAAAACATTTTGATGAGGTTCCGTTTAGCAGTCTCGAAGTCGAAATCTTGAAGGACTTTTCCCCGGTAGATGACGTTGTACAGCGTGTCGGCCATGGCTGTTCCTCATAACTTCCCTGAAAACATTGTATCAAGATAGAATTTTGTAATTTCATCCATATTTTCAAACCGGTGATCTTTCTGTTCATTTTTTAATGATATTTCGTTTCTGATGCCGGAAGCTATTGCTTTGCCTAGTTCCACACCAAACTGGTCAAAGGGATTTGTGCCCCATATAAAAGCCTCAAAAACAGTTTTTGCCTCATAAAACGACAAAAGACGGCCAACACTTTCAGGTGAAAGATCTTTTATAAGTATGGTGGAAGAGGGCCTGTTGCCCGGAAAGTATTTTGCTTTATTCTTGTCTTCTTTTCCCAAGGCAAGTGCTGTAGCCTGTGAGATCAGATTTGCCCATAATTCCTGATGATTTGTAACACCTTTTGATTTTTGAGCATACTGTTCGTATTGAGGCCTGATTACTCCTATAAACTCAATGGGAAAGGGACGTCCCTGATGCGCCAGTTGAAAAAAAGAATGCTGTGCATTTGTGCCGGGCTCTCCGAAAATAATAGTACCTGCTGGTTCACCCAGTGGATGTCCTTCCTGTGTTACTGATTTGCCGTTACTTTCCATGTTTAGCTGTTGAATATGGGGTGCCAGCTTTTGCAGCGGAGATGCATAGGGAATTATTGCCTGAGTTTGATATCCCAGAAAATTGTTGTTCCATATTGAAATAAGAGCAGCAATTAGAGGGATATTCTTTTCGCATGGAGAATCCTTTGCGTGAATATCCATCTCTTCTGCGCCTTTTAAAAATCGCTCAAACTTATCATAACCTAAGTAAAGACTGAGTGGTACACCGCCAACCGCAGAGGTAACACTGTATCTTCCTCCTATAAAATCGAACATGTGAAATGAAGCCAGAACAGGATTTTTTGGATCATCTCCAGGGCTTCCTTTGCTTGTAACAGTTACAAGGTGCTTAGAAGGATCAAGACCTTTTTCTTTCATAAATGAAATGGCGAGATTTGCATTGGCCATAGTTTCGGCGGTTGTATAGCTTTTTGAAACAACTATCCACAAGGTAGATTCCGGCTCTATCCTGGATACTATGTTTCCAAAATTGTGGATATCTACATTTGATAGAAAATGTATTTCAATACCTTTATCTGCAAAGGCTTCCAAAGCACAAGAAACAAACTTTGTACCCAGATAAGACCCCCCGATTCCGATTACAACAAGATGTTTAAAAAGTTTTCCGGTTGATCCGGTTATTTTTCCATTATGAACTTTTGAAGCAAACTCCCTGATATTCTCTCTTGTTTTGATTATCTCGGGCATTATATCCTTTTCATCCATAAAAATAGAATTGCCTGAGAAATTTCTTGAAGCAGTGTGAAGAGCGGCTCTGTTTTCAGAAATATTTATCTTTTCACCATTCATCATTGAAATAAACTGCTCTTTTAGTTTTCTTGCTTCTGCCAGTTCAAAAAGTAGAGACATGGCCTTTTTATCTACTCTCTGACGGGAAAAATCGTAGAAAAAACCATTGCATTTTAAGGAGAATTTTTCGAGCCTGCTGTTTTCTTTGATGAGATATTTTAAATGCCTGTCAGGCAGGCTAAAGTTTTCAGCATGTTGCTTCAGATTCTTCCATGCGGGAATACTGTTTAGATTTTGAGGTGTTTGACTTGATGAAAATTTCATAATGTCTTTAAATGTTTCTTAACGGCATGATAATGATTATCAAATGCTTTTTGTGCAAGATCTTACTCCAGATAAAATTGTTTGTATTTTATCCAGGGCAGGGCAATCATCAATACATTTAGGGAAATTTTTCCTTTTATCACACTCTTTACATGGGCTTTTTTTTAAATAACCTACTTCAAAGTCGAACTTGTATGTGTAAACAGTTTTTTTAGCCATGTGTATATAATTTCCTTGAGCATGTTTCGGCCATATGTTTATTATAACATTTTAACTATAAAAAGGTAAAGCCATAAATAAATCGTAACAGTTCACAGTTAACGGTTAAAATGCTTCAGTCATTATATAGTTCATTGAAGAAAGTGTGAACTGTAAACCGACAACCGTGAACGGTTACTTATGTTACAGTGCCGCAGAAGGAGATAAAAAAATGGATATAATAAAAGCGTATTCTTTTCGTTCATTTGTAATAATAATGTTTTTTATGGCTTTTATGTGCCTGCTGGTCGATTCGACCTTTTATGTTATATTAACAAATGCTGAAGTAGTTTTATCCGGGCATAAAAATTTAATTGATCTGGTTGTTATGCTGGAAGAAAAATTTAGATTATATTATGTGCCGATTTCAGCAGGGATATTCGGTTTGATTGGTATCCTGCTCTGGGTTTGCATGAGGTTTTTATTCGTAAATTTGTTGAAAATATCTGATAAAGCAATCGTAGATAAAAAAGATGATACAAAAGTTAAAGGTTCTTTGGACAAGAAAGAAAAGAAAAATAATGACAGGCGCTTATTTTTACATTTGCTTTCTGTGTTTCAACGAGAAGGGCGTCTAATGGATTTCTTCTCCGAAGATCTTAATCATTATGAAGATTCACAGATAGGCGCTTCTGTTCGAAATATTCATGAAAGCTGTAAGAAAGTTGTTGATAAAGCCATATTTCCGGAAAGTGTAATTGACGAAAAAGAAGGTGATGAAATAACAATTCAGCAGGATTTTGATCAGGCTGCTATAAAGTTAACAGGCAATGTTACGGGGGAACCGCCGTTTAAAGGTATCGTTCGCCACAGAGGCTGGAAGGCTAAGAGATTAGAAATGCCAACCCTGTCGGGCAGCCAGGAGCCTGGTATAATTGCTCCTGCAGAAGTCGAAATAGTATAGCGCTTTACCAAATTGAATATTGGTAACACTTTAGCGCTTTTAAATATTATTTTTTGGACAGGATTTACAAGATATTCAGGATTTAAACTATTGTAGCCGTTCACGGCTTGAAACTTGAAATTGGAAATTGGGTAGAACAGTACAAAAGCATGAGGGCCAAATTTCTAATTTCAATGTTCCGTGAACGTTTACAAATCTTGTTTATCCTGTTATCCTGTCAGATTTTTTTCAAAAGGCTAAATTGTTACGAATATGGAATATTCAATCCAATGACCAGCAACCAGCAAAAGGAGTTTTATATTGTCTGAACCGGTTTATATAATTGGGATAGATTTAGGTACAACCAATAGTGTTGCAGCTTATACTGAAGCTAATATTTTCGAGGGTGAAAGTTCCGATATAAAGATACTTAAGATACCTCAGTTAACATGCCCGGGAACAGTAGAGAAAAGAGAAGTTCTGCCTTCTTTTATTCTTATGCACGAAAAAAATGATGATAGGGATGAGGCGCTTAATCTGCCATGGGATAATGAAACTCATTATGTTGTTGGCGAGCATGCCAGAGATAGAGGTGCGGAAATTCCAGGCCGCCTGATTTCTTCATCCAAATCCTGGCTTTGCAATACAATGATTGACAGAAATAAGCCGGTTCTTCCATGGGGAGGTGAGAACAAAGAGGCAAAGTTTTCGCCGGTTGAGGCTTCAGCAGCCATATTGCGGCATATTCGCGATGCATGGAATAACATAATAGCCGGAGATGATGAAAAATTATTAATTCAAAATCAGGAAATTTTCCTAACTGTTCCCGCTTCGTTTGATGCTGTTGCAAGAGAGCTTACTGTAAAAGCAGCAAGTCTTGCAGGTCTATCGAATGTTACTTTGCTTGAGGAACCCCAGGCTGCATTTTATGCATGGATCGAATCTTCAGGTAATCAATGGAGAGATAGTATTAAAGAGGGAGACCTTGTTCTTGTATGCGATATCGGCGGAGGCACAAGTGATTTCAGCCTTATCAACGTCTCTGATAATGATGGTGAGCTTTTACTGGAAAGAATAGCTGTCGGTGATCATCTTCTTGTTGGAGGTGATAACATGGATCTGGCCCTTGCGTATTTTGTTTCAAGACAGATGGCTGAAAAAGGCACTAAACTCGATTCATGGCAGATGCGTGGTCTTTGGCACAGTTGCCGCAAAGCAAAGGAAAATATATTATCTGATCCTGAAAAAAAGAACTATCCTGTGACAATACTGGGCAGGGGAAGCAGCTTGATAGGTGGTACAATCAAGACAGAACTTTCAATGAATGAAGTGCAGCAGCTTATTCTTGACGGTTTTTTCCCACAGTGTGAGATAACTGCCGAGCCAATAACAAATCAAAAGACAGGTCTAAAGGAGATTGGCCTTTTGTATGAAGCAGACCCTGCAATCACGCACCACCTCGCACATTTTCTTGGCAGGCATAAAATTGATGGTGAAAGTAACAGGTTGCCGAATGCCATCCTTTTTAACGGCGGCGTTATGAAAGCTGATCCTATAAAAAAACGCATAAAGGAAGTATTATCATCCTGGGCTGGATATGGAAGCTCCTCATCTATCAAAGAGATTGATACAAAAGACTTTGATTTGTCTGTTGCAAGGGGGGCGGTTTATTATGGCCTGGCAAGGCGCGGAGACGGTATACGCATTCGAAGCGGTCTTGGCCAGTCATACTACATTGGTATTGCTGCATCAATGCCTGCGGTACCAGGTATGCCTGCTCCAACAAGGGCACTTTGTGTTGCGCCTTTCGGTATGGAGGAAGGTGCCAAAGCAAAACTTGAAAATCAGGAATTTATTATAGTGGTAGGTGAACCTGTAAAATTTGACTTTTTAGGATCATCATTAAGACCTGAAGATTCACTCGGTACTGTGGTTGATGACTGGGAAGATGAGATTAATGAAATTAATGAGATAGCAACAATTGAGACCACGCTGGATGGAGATTATGGCAGCGTTATTCCCGTAAACCTTGAAATAGATATAACAGAAGTCGGAACTCTTGAATTATGGTGTGTTGCCAGGGAGGATGACCGCAGATGGAAGCTGGAGTTTAATGTCAGGGAGAAAGAAAATTTTGGACATTCTTGAGAAACATTTCATAATAGGTATTGATTTAGGGACTACCAATTCTGCTGTATCGTATGTGGATCTTCTGGCGGATGCAAAAAAGAAGTATAAAATAAAGATATTTAAAGTTCCTCAACTGACAGGTCTTGGAGAAGTTTCCGGACTTCCGGTTTTACCATCGTTCCTCTATATTCCGGGGAAGTATGATATTTCAGAGGAGGCTGTATCACTTCCATGGATAAGCAATGGAAAAAACTTTGTCGGAGCTTTTGCAAGAGATCATGGGGCAAAAGTACCGGGCAGACTTGTATCATCTGCAAAAAGCTGGCTTTGCCACAGTAATGTGGATAGAAAAGCCCGGATTCTTCCCTGGGGAGCAGGTGATGAGGTATTTAAAATTTCTCCTGTTGAGGCTACAGCATCATACCTGAAACATATAAAAAAAGCGTGGAACAGCTCAAAAGGCGATGATGAGGATCTATATCTTGAAAACCAGATAATAATTATAACTGTGCCTGCCTCATTTGATGAAGTTGCACGTGATCTTACAGTTGAAGCTGCATCAATCGCGGGTTTAAGTAATGTAACTTTACTGGAAGAACCTCTTGCGGCTTTTTATAGCTGGTTGATTCGTCATGAGCATAATTGGAATAAATTTGTAAATCCGAATGAGCTTATTCTTGTTTGCGATGTTGGTGGCGGGACTACTGATTTTACATTGATAACCTTGAGAGAGGTTGAGGGAAGCCCAAGGTTCGAGAGGATAGCGGTTGGAGATCATTTAATCCTCGGAGGTGACAATGTTGATCTTGCACTTGCAAGCAATATAGAACGGCGTTTATCCAAAAAAAGAATATCTTTAAGCGGGGACAGGTGGAGAACTCTTTGCCATCAGTGCAGAAAGGCCAAGGAAAACATTTTAAACGAAGATGTAAAATCAGAAAAAATTACATTAATGGGGGAGGGCAGCAAGCTTATTGCAGGAACGCTTTCAGCAGAACTCGGGCGTAAAGAGATTGAGAAAACAGTGTTGGAAGGTTTTTTCCCGCTTGCTGATCCAAAAGACATAAAGAAAATAAATATCAGGGAAGGAATAACTGAATTCGGTCTTCCATATGAACAGGAGCCGGCCATAACAAGGCATCTGGGTTATTTCCTGGATAAACATAAAGAGGATGTTATAAAAGTATTAAACAGGGAAGATCATGCTCCTGATCTTATCCTCTTTAATGGCGGATCATTAAAACCTGCTGTTATTCAAGAAAGAATAAGAGCAGCCATACGTTACTGGTTTAAGAACAAATTAAAAGATGAACGTCCAACATTGAACGTCCAACATCGAACGTCGAATAATGAAAAAAAATCTGATTTTTCTTCTGATTTTCCTAGAGTATTGGAAAATGCAGATCCTGATCTTTCTGTTGCGCTTGGTGCATCATACTATGGCCTTGTTAAGATTGGAAAGGGAGTGCGGGTTGGAAGTGGAAGTGCAAGAGCTTATTATCTCGGTGTTTCAAAAAAGAAATTCGAAACCATTGAAGATCTGTCAAAAAAAGGTGACAAAAAACTTGCTGTCTGTCTAATAGAACGTGGTCTTGAGGAGGGCACAACTATTGAGCTGAAGGATAAAAAATTTGAGGTTCTTGCAAATCAGCCGGTTAGTTTTGATATTTACAGCTCAAGCTTTCGTTCAGGAGACAGATGCGGCGACCTTGTCGAGATAGACGATTCCTTGACTTGCCTTCCGCCCATACAAACAGTTGTTCAGTATGGGAAAAAGGGCGTTAAGACAAGGATTCCCGTTCGGATTGAATCAGACTATACTGAAATGGGCACACTCGCTCTATGGTGCCGTTCTCTGACAAGCAATCATCGCTGGAAGTTACAGTTTCAATTGCGTGACGCATTAACACCTGTAGATATCACTGACAAAGAAACATTTGAAGACTCTATTGTGGATGAAGTTCTTTCATATGTTGGAAATATTTTTTCAGACAGAACAGATAGCAGTGCGCTTAAAAATCTAAGTAAAGTTATAACAAAAAAAGTCGGAAGATCCAGGGAAAGATGGCCGCTTGGATTTATTCGGAGAATTTCCGACGAGCTGATTAAACTTGTTGAAACTCGCACTTTTGGGCCTGAACATGAAAGCAGGTGGCTTAATCTGATTGGATTTTGTATGAGGCCGGGATTTGGAGATGGTTTTGATGAGTATCGGGTAAAGAGTTTATGGAAGATTCATAAGCATGGTACTATTCATTCAAAAAATGCACAGGTATGTTCTGAATGGTGGATATTGTGGAGAAGAGTGGCAGGGGGGCTTAGCGCAGGGCAGCAAAGACAGTTCATTCAGGAACTTGCTCCCATTATAATGCCTAAGAAAGGAACAAAGAGCAGGATCCCGCACCAGGAGCGTCTGGAAATCTGGATGGCGGTTGCAAATATGGAAAGGCTCCTGGTAAAAGATAAAATTCAATGGGGGCGTATGCTTCTTTCAGAGATTAAACCCAAAAAATGCAAACCCCAGTATTTATGGTCTCTTTCGCGAATAGGTGCTCGTGAACTTCTTTATGGCCCAGTTGACAGGGTAATACCTTCTGAAGAAATATCTTTATGGATTGAAGAAATACTGTCTAAGACGTGGCGCAACCCAAAACCGGTTGGTATGGCAATCGCTCAACTGGCTCGCAAAACCGGTGATCGAACGAGAGATCTTGATTCATCAATTATAAACATCATCATAGACTGGATGAATCAATATGATATCTTAGCTCCTCATATAAAATACTTAAAAGATGTAGTGCCAATGGCGAGAAGTGAAGAAAATGCCATTTTTGGTGAAACCCTTCCATCAGGATTGGTTCTTCACTAACCCTTATTTTTTACAAACAACTCTGGAGGCTGTCTTGAAAATTGCTGTTTCTGCTGACAGCCCGGATCTGAATGCAAAAGTTGGATCCAGATTTGGGACTTCTAAATACTTTATAATTGTTGATCGGGATACAATGGATTTTGAGGCGGTTGTAAACCCTGGCGCTTCAACTTACCAGGGCTCCGGTGTTCAGGCTGTTGTGCTTGTTATCAGCAAGAAAGTTGATACGGTTTTAACAGGTTACTGCAGCCCCACTGCCATTGGTCACCTTACAGCAAACGGCATACAGGTGCTTGCAGGAGTTGTCGGCACGGTTGGAGAAGTTGTGCAGATGTACAAAAAAGGCAAATTGCAGCAACAGCCTGGAGTTAAATCCGGCCTTGAAGCAGGCGTTAATAAGATTGATAAGACAACTCTGATTCATGCTTTAAGCAATTCCGTCAATCAGATTATCAGGCTTCTGCCTGTTTTAACCGGTGTGGTGCTGCTCATCGGACTATTTAGCTCATTTATCTCAAAAGAGCTCCTGTCCTCTGTTTTTTCAGGCAATATTGCAATAGATACTCTCCTGGGGGCAAGTTTGGGGAGTATTTTTGCCGGCAGTCCTATTAATAGTTATATCATTGGTGGAGAATTCCTGGAATATGGAATCAGCCTGTTTGCGGTAACCGCCTTGATCATTTCATGGGTTACTGTAGGAATAGTGCAGTTGCCGGCTGAGATGGCAGCTCTGGGCATAAGATTTGCTTTGGTCAGGAATGCGGTGTCCTTTGCTTTGTCCCTGATTATAGCGATTCTTACTGTAACGTTTCTTACTATTTTTGGTGTATAAACATGTCAGATAGGACTACACGCAAACAAAGTGTCATGCGGATGATCTATTTTCCTGCTTCCGTAATTGCAGTATATGGAATTATTTTTGCATTTATGCCGGACAGAGCTTTCCTTGCTCTCAAAAGCAGCGGCATTATTTTTTCCAATATAATTATCCCACTATCCCTTGTTTTTATTCTTATGATAGTTCTGAATCTCTTTTTAAAACCAGCATATATTGCGAGTTTTCTGGGAAAAGAAGCAGGCATTAAAGGAATCATACTATCAATGACGGCAGGAATTATTTCTACAGGACCCATCTATGCCTGGTATCCAATGCTCAAGGAATTAAACGAAAAAGGTGCTGGAAGTTCATCCATTGCCGTTTTCCTGAACAGCAGAGCTGTCAAGCCGTTTCTTCTGCCAATAATGATTGCGTATTTTGGATGCTTATATGTAGCTATACTTACGGTATTTACAATTACAGGGTCACTTGTCGCAGGATATATAGTAGGGGCGCTGGTGGAGAAAAAAATGCCCAAAACAAATATTTCATAAAAAAACGAAAATACATTACAGGCAGGAGGATTTGGATTTGGAAGAAATGTCATCTTTAAATAATTTTCCCAAAAAATGTCAGGAGTGCGCAAAATCATCCAGGTCGATGATTCATGGCAAGTGTAGCTTCTGCCAGAACTTGGAATTTCAAGAAAATGTACTCTGTCATCTAAACAGGTGCATACAAAATCCAGCGGTTTTTGAGTGTTATGCTTTCCAGCCCGCACTCAAATTGGTCGGATCGTCTGATCAGGAAATTCCGTCTTTGCCCAATGGTATCAAAGACAACTCTCCACAAAACGGTTTCCATGAGCTGCTTGATTCCGATAAAATTAAGTATCAGCGAGCGTTGGCCTTGCAAAGACTGGGCCGTGATCCGGATAGTGTATTTGTCGATTTCAAATACCATTTTGCATGGAATGTGATCTACAGAAAGCCGGTTTTTGCTTTGCCCGCAAATATTTTTGATTTCGTTAGTGACACTTTTTCGAAATGTAGTGAGATTGTCGGTGGTTTTGTTGATCTGCTCTGGCTGGCTCCGGACCACCTTCATTTATATGTGGAATCAGATGGAAGCAACTCTGTGGAGACGATAGCCCAGGAAATGAAACGGGTGTCGGCCGCAGCTATTCTTGCAGAGTTCAGCGACTTGAAGGCGAGTTTGGGTGCACAAAAGGATCTGTGGGACAAAGCTTACTTTGTAGAAAGCATAGGCTAAATCAAGCATCTACTTCCAGGCGAATTGAGGTTTTGATGGGTACTGACAACCTGTTTTACCCTGGTGTGCATTTCCTGGTGGAATATAATGTCCCATAGATTCTCAAATCACAGATCAAACTGTACCCTTAAACCATATCCGCATCTTTTGATGCTTGACCACCCACATTTTTTGTGCCTATATAGGTTGAAAATAAGTTAAAAAATTAACTTTTTTCAACTAAAAATAAAATGAAGAAAATTTATCCAACAAATTTGGTTTGGAAATTAACTGGAGCGACACTAAACCAGCTAAAATATTGGGTCAGGATTAATCTTGTTTTTCCGAGAAGAGATGGTAAATCCTCTTTTTATTCTTTTAAAGACATTGTCAAACTACGTGTATTGGTTTCGTTAAGAAAAAATGGGTTAAGCCTTCAAAAAGTAAGAGAAGGAATAAAAAATCTATCTGTCATGCTACCGGATGATGAGCACATTTCTAGATTGATTATCTATACCGATGGAATGGATATGATTGTTTTTGAGAAAGGGAAATACTTCAGCGCCTTAACGAAACAGCGCTATTTCCGTTTCGACACGGAACAGATTGGGGCTGAAATAATAAATTTGCAAGAAACAGATAATACCCTTGCAAAAACGAAAGATATTTCAAGAAATGGAAAGGCAATGTCAATCCTGCATAGATAGATTGCAAAATGAAGGATGAGCAAACGCAAATACCATGAATGTTTTGCAAGCAGTTCGCAATGAGTTAAATCGATTAGGTTATGCAGGGAATCTGTTACAGGAGGATTATGTCTTTGATGATGCATCCGTTTCAGGCACGAAAGATCTTAATGTTCCATTGGCAGCATTTGCTCAATGGCCACCATCATATCGCAATGCCTGCATCGGTGTACTGACTGCGAATGGTCAATCGGGACCGCAGCATGTTTCAGGATACGGAACCCTTGGGGCTCCGATGTTTTTTGAAGTGCTTCATGATCGTCTTGACCGCTACAGTGTTGAGTCTCCTGGCCAGGCCCGCTTCATAGAATCCATTTCAGTCCACGATATTCACAGAGCGTTTGAGGTCAACAGGGAAAAGTGGGCTCCTGATACAATTTTCCGTGCCAAGGCTATCACACCAATAACAACCCCCACTCAGCTCGATTTTGTCGATATAGGTTTTCTCCCCGCTCTGAAGGGTATGATTCACGGCAAATTGGATCGTTTGCTAAGGGATATACTTCAGAAAGCCCTAATTACTCATGAGGAAGTCACCTCTGGCAAGCCCGATGAGACCTTGCTGTTTCGCCTGGTTTTCCGGTTTCTTGCCGCTAAGATTTTCAAGGATAAGAAACATCCCGGTAACTGGGCTGTTCCGCAGGCAAATACCATAATACAGGAAATTCAAAGATTTTATGAGCTTACTGCGCCTGACATGCAAAAGGTTCTTGATGAACCCAACACACAGCAGATTATATGGGATAGATTCCAAAACGCTTTTAACTTTCAAAACATTTCTGTGGATGACTTGGCGTTTATTTATGAAAACACTTTAATACGAAAGGAAACTCGTAAGCGATTCGGTGTTCACAGCACTCCATCAGTTATAGCAGAGCTTATGGTTGACCGCCTTCCTTTTGAATCTTTATTGGAGCACGAACGATTCATCATAGAACCATTCGCCGGGCACGGGGTTTTTTTGGTTGCCGCCCTCCGCAGGCTTCGTGAACTGCTACCAGTATCATTGACTGACGAGGAAAGACATAAATACCTGAGAGATCGACTCACCGCTATAGAGGTAGACACTTTTGCTGCTGAGGTTTGCCGTTTATCTCTAATGTTAGCGGATTACCCCAATCCGAACGGATGGCAAATAATACCTGAAGATGTTTTTGCAAGCGATATATTAGACAAACAATTGGAAACTTCACAAATTGTACTATGTAATCCTCCTTTTGAGGATTTTACTCTGCAAGAGAGAGAACATTATCGTGATAAAATTCAAAGCGTTCATAAACCACATGAAATACTGAATAAAGTATTGGAAAATCCACCGGCTATGTTTGGCTTTGTATTGCCAAGATCCGCAATAATGGGCGAAAGATATATAGATATCCAGGATCGTATTGCCAGGACTTATGAACAAATAGAAACAATAGCCCTTCCAGATCGTATCTTCGCATTTTCAGATCAGGAAACTATTTTAGTGCTTGCCTCAAAACGGAACAAATCAGCTAAAGCGAATGTTTTTATCCGCACATTCTGGGTACGCGAAAACGATCGACAATTATTTCTTCAGATGGGGCGATTGCCTGTAGGAATTGACAAAAATATAAATCGATCTATCCATACAGCGCCTGTTTCTCTCTGGAATGTTCCTCTCTCAGATATTTGGGATTATCTCAACAGTAATCCAAACCTAAAGGAGATTACAAATGTTCACCGAGGTATTGAGTGGAATATTTCACTCAATACAAATAGGAGTATTTTGATATCATCTGGTTCAATGCCTGGATTCAAAAAGGGGCTGGATAAGGTGCCGGGAAAAATAGAACCTTACCGGACCCAAGAATTTGTATATCTCAATATGGATGAACGATACAGAAGAACAAATGCCCATTCACTACCTTGGGATAGACCAAAGGTTATTGTTAATAGAGCCATTATTAGCCGTGGTCCGTGGCGGATTGTCGGTGTGCCGGATAGAAACGGCTTGGTTTGTCGTGAAAATTTTATAGTAATCTGGCCAAAAACAAACATAACTGTTGAAGTAATTTCAGCTCTTATTAACTCTCCTTTGGTTAATGCGGCGCTTTATGTGAGAGGAGGCAAACGTCTTAATCAGAATTATATGCTTGAACAAATTCCAATCCCATTTCCGGAAGCTATTGATACAGAGAAAATTACCCGTCTTGTCATAAACTATACGAATCTTAGATCAAAAATTGAAGATTCCGCCAGCGAACCAATTATTCAGAAATGTGTCCAAACCCTTATGGAAATCGATGGTTTGATTTTAAAAGCATACGACCTACCTCCAAGGCTTGAACGGAAACTGTTGGAGTGCTTCAGAGGTTACCCAAGGCCGCTGCCATTTGATTTTCCTGAATATTATCCAGAGGACTTTAGCCCATGTATTCCATTGTACAAATATCTCGAAATGGACTTAAAGCAAGCCAGCGCCGGAGAACTTCTTAAAAGAATCGTTCCTTTTGATTCCGCAGATGTACATGAACTCGTAATGGATCTTGAGAAAAGGCAATCCTGATGGATGGTTACCTATTAGATACCAACGCTGCTAGTGTGCTTTGGGATGCCCGGCATCGGGATCACGGTAAGATCAATGCATTTCTGGAGAATATCTCGCAATCCCCCATATGGATATCTGTAGTTGTGCTTGCAGAGGTTGAACACGGGTTAAAGACAGCTCCTAAGATGGACAGGACTCGTCAGAATGATGTCAGGAATGAAATGGCCAAATTTCCCCTTGTACTTGATATGGATAAGCACACAGTTGCTCCCTATTCGGATCTTCGAACAGAGTTGTTTAAAAAGTATTCACCGAAGGACAGGAAAGGAAGACTGACCGCAAAACGGCCGGAAAACCTTTTTGACCGAACAAGCGCCAAGGAGTTGGGTGTCCAGGAAAATGATATCTGGTTGGCATCACAGGCAATTCAATACAACTTGATTCTCGTTACCCAGGATCGCATGTTTCGGCTTGTAGAGGTCTCTGATTCCTTGAGCGAGCCACTGCGAATTGCCAAATGGAAATAGCAGACACTTTCAATGGCAAAGGTATTCTTTGATAAGGGCAAAGCCCATCGCGACGATTTTTTACAATCTCATGATAATAAATGAAAAAGAAAAGTAAAAAATATCCTGTTTCAATTCGTAATTGGGCGGATCCTGAGTGTCTATTGAGATAGGGTTGGGGGCCTGTTTGAAAAGCAGGTGGTCAAATCTGCTCTTGACTCATGTTAGTGTGAAATCCGAATTAATATTGAGTTCAAAGCTTTGCCCGAATTTCAGAGTGGCTCAAGTTTGTAACCGGGACTATAGTTCGAAGTTTGATGCTGCGCCTTGCTATCACAGCAAATAACTTTTCTCTTTCTTTTAGCGGCATCTCTAAAATTTCTCTGTAAATTTTTTCAGCAGTAATCATGATTGCCCTGCCTCCCTCTTTGACCAAACTGACCTGGTGTGGTAACAAATCAACTCCTAAAAGGAGGCCAAATGAAACCCAAGACTATTGGTTACAGGCTTATGGAAGCCATGACAAAGGATCAGATTGCCCATATGTTGGATGCTATATTTGACTTGTGGGGCAGCCGGAAAATAGACGATCTTTTGCACAAACTGAATAAAGACGTTGCTGCAACGCTCTCTCGATTAGTTTTCTCTCAGACTTCTTCACCTGAGAGAATTACCTCTGATGAAAAATATAGAGAAGAATGGGAGCAACTTTGGGGTGAGTGGGAGGAACTTATCTATGAGGTCGGCGACGAGGAGGGGAGATATGTAGAGCAGGAACATCACTGGGAAGCGCCATACTTTGACGGGTACTCGTTAGCTGTAGATCTGGACAAAGTTGCGGAAAAGATGCTCCCTATTATGGACAAAATATACAAACTGGGAATTGAAGACAATAATCTGTTTGAGGAAGAACTTTCAACTATTGATTACCATATAAAGGAATATCCCGAGTGGATGGGTGCAGAGGATGAAGGATGTTATCTTAACCGTGCTGTAACGCAATGTGTACTCAAGTGGGAATGGCTCGCTTCAAAATCTGCCGCGCCGTTCGTTGAAAGGATGATTGAAATAGAAAAAGGACTGAACCTTATTGGGCTCGATAGAGATGCTTTTACTGATTTTTTTGACTCGTTGTCCGAAGACGATAAGAAACAAGTCTATGAGCATATTACCTCTAACCGCACAAATTCGATATGGGAAGAAAAACTCAACTCGTCCAGTTCTCGATGGCATCAGATATATCACAGCTTTTCCGAAATCTTTAATCCTGACACGTATCTTGATACTTGCCGGGCAATGCTCCATGAAAACTGGCATTACGGTTTACCTCTCATTGATGATCTATTGAAAAAGAATAATCATTCTGAAGCGGAAAAGGTCTATGAACAAATCATTGTCAGTTATGCCGGACAAAAATCGCGTGAAGACTGGCAGCCTGAAACATGTCTTTTGATCTCTTTGTTGATGTATGGCTATGGTTTTGCTGATGATACAGTTATCAAGCTTTTGCAAGACTGGATTCAGGTTGCCGATAAATTAAATATGGCAAGCAAAGCTGATTCCTTAAAGTTACAGCTTGTTACATATCAAAACCCATACAATTGGGATGCAGTTGCAAAGGTATGAAAGGAGATCAACCATCATCCTTTCTCAAGTACGGCAGCAAAACTTATCAGGCAGTGGCAGCAATTTATTTTGACCATCGACCTGGGGAATAGTTTTAGGAACGACAAAGAGCCGGATGACTGCTGGATTAGATGGTTGATGGAGACTGGTTTGGATGAAGGAAAAAATGAAAAATGGTTTGCCAAGAAAATAAAAACCTGGCTGGAATCTTTCTGCCGCAATCATACAATTCAATTCCAGAAGCAACAAAAACACATCTCCCTTCTGACACGAGATATATGACTCTGTTGATTTACTCCGATTTTGAAAATCAGGACACAAGGCATTGTGGTTGATTCGTCTTATGCATACTACATATTGTGTTAATTTTTTTGAGAAGCTAGTAAATCAACAGAGTCATATATGCGATATATATGACTCTGTTGATTTACTCCGATTTTGAAAATCAGAACACACCATGTTGCGTTATGCTCAAACATTACACACAATATATTGTGCCAATTTTTCTGAGAAGCTAGTAAATCAACAGAGTCATATATGTACTTAAAAAGCGCCACCATAACTTGTACAAGATCGTGTCGATGAGTACAAGCGGATATAAAGGTTCTGTTGCGAGTCGGCAGGCATGGCTTAAAAAGATGCATGCTGACCAATTTATACCGCTTATTATAGAATGCTGGAAGCAGAATGTGGTGAAATTATTGCCGGACCCATCCCATGCCCAGAAGTCGGTTTATGAAGAACATGCTCTGTGGCTCGCAGTTGTAAAAGAACAAAATTCATCAGCCTATCAAAAGGTTATTGATAAATGGAAAATAGATCACAAGAGAAGAAAAAATCTTTGGAAAGCAATTAGAGAATCGAATTTGGCTGTTTAGCAAAGAAACAGGGAAATATATTATATATCATGGAAAGGAAGTTCCAGTTGTTTAGGAGCGTTGTCAATATCCTCAAGGTCTTGCCGATTGACTGCCTCTTTATTTAAAATTCTCACAAGCTTTTTGATGCATGGCCTGCCAATAACCCACCTCACTTTTCAATTCCAGATACCCTTTTTCTGTAATGAAAATCAGTGGGGGTTTCTCAACTGGCAAATCAATGACTTGATTGTAGATTTCAGGGGTGTATAATGGCAGTAATTCTTTCGTAAACAAAGCGAGCAAAGTTGTATGGAAAAAAATTAAAATTGGCAGCGCCGAAGGCGCATTCCTCAATTTTAGGCACTTTAATATACTTTAGGAACGTGGACGAAATAACTTCCCCAACTATACATCACAGCTTCAGGCCGCCTTTGTCCGGTCTCAGATCACAAAAATATTGAAATAGCTCGCTATTCCTTCAACTTTTGTGATCTGAGATCGAACAAATTCGACCCAAATCTGTGCGCCTACTTGAGGAAGTTAATTCGTCCACGTTCCTTAGCTCACTTTAGTTATGTCCGCACCGAAGGTGCGCTAACTTGAGGAATAGCAGTGATTTCTAATAAACCGTTTCTTTTGAAACGTCTTTTTGCAGTTTCTTTTCTGTTGATACTTTTCCTTATTGTAACAATGCTTCTGGGAATTTCAATTGGTTCCACTGGAAACGAGTTAAAGACTATTTTTCAGTTGTTGTCAGGGGAAAGATCTGTAGATCCAATGAGAGAAGCCATAATCTGGGAAATCCGATTTCCCCGCGTGATTCTGGCTGCTCTGGTTGGGGCTACTCTTTCCCTTGGGGGACTTGTCTTCCAGGTTTTACTCCGCAATCCTCTTGCCGAGCCATACATTCTGGGAATTTCCGGAGGTTCGGCAGTGGGCGCCATAATCGGCATCCTGATGGGGTTGTCCCGCTTCCCCGGCGTTGGATTTACTGCATTTGCCGGAAGTGTTGCCACGCTCTTGCTTATTGTTCTGATGTCTTCGGGTCAATCAATTCTTAAAAAGGATTCACTCCTTTTATCAGGAGTGATGATAAATGCTTTTTGCTCGGCAATAATTATGTTTCTTGTTTCCATGACTCAGGACGCAAGGCTTCACAATATTATTTTCTGGCTTATGGGTGATCTTTCCATGTCTGATACCAGACAGGTAGTAATACTTGCCGCAACGCTTTTCCCCTGTTTTTTGCTTCTTTTCTTGCTTTCTCATTCTATGAATTTGCTTCTTATGGGGCAGGAAATGGCCCAGACAATGGGGGTAAATATAAAGTTAGTGACAATGACTCTCCTCGTTGTTACTTCATTTATGGTGAGCGCTACCGTAAGCCATTGCGGCCTTCTGGGGTTTGTCGGGCTGGTCATACCCCATGGTTTTCGTCTTGTCCTGGGGCCCGATAACCGTGTGCTTGTTCCGTCATGCGTGCTTGGCGGAGGAGCTTATATGATTTTATGTGATTTACTGGCAAGAGTTCTTCCCGATCAAGGAGAGATTCCTGTGGGTGTGATCACCGCCATGATAGGAGCGCCTATTTTTATTTTTCTGTTAAAAAGATCCAGACAATAAACAGGGTCACGTCATTTAAGCTGATAACCTACTGAATTCACAAGAATTGCTTACTTATTCATTTTTCAATAAATTCGAAGCACGAAGCTCGAAATCCAAAACAAATACGAATGACCACAATTCAAAATTCAAAACATGGTGGAATGCCTTAGATATTAGCAATTTAGCACTGACTTTGACGTTTCCCTGAGACAATAAATATGGCAGTTGATATAAAGAACATAAGTTATTATTACGGGGACAACCCTGTTTTAAAGAATCTTTCCTTTAATGTTCGCGAGGGTGATTTTTTTATCATAATCGGCCCCAATGGGTCTGGCAAGACCACTTTGATGAATGCGGTTTCGGGAATCCTGAATTGTCAAGAGGGCAGGGTGGAGATTTTCGGTCGTTCCATACAGAGCTACAACAGGAAGGATCTGGCAAAAAAAATTGCCTTTGTCCCGCAGATGTTTCCGGCTGATTTTCCTTTTTCCGTAACTGAGATGGTTCTTATGGGGCGTTCGCCCCATCTTGGAATGTTTGGGCTGGAAAAGGAAGAGGATATTAAACTTGCAAAACAGGCTATGAATTTTACCGAAGTTGAGCATCTTGCGCATCGAAAGCTGAACCAGCTTAGCGGGGGAGAACGGCAGCGGGTTTTTATAGCAAGAGCCATCTGCCAGGAACCGCAGATTATACTTCTGGATGAGCCTACTGCATCACTGGATCTTGCCCATCAGGTAAAGGTGATGGATTTGATGGACAGGTTGAAGCGGGAAAAAGGAATTACCATTATTATGGTATCTCATGATTTGAATCTTGCTGCAATGTATGGAGACCGGCTGCTTTTGCTGAACAGGGGGCAGGCGGTTAGTCTTGGCCTGCCGCAGGAAGTGCTTACCTTGCAAAGACTGGAGGCAACCTACGGATGCAGGTTGCTGGTTGATGAGAGTCCGCTGGGTGAATTTCCGCGAATAACTCTTGTACCTCAAAAACATGTGGGGGCAGGTGTCAGGTGTCAGGGGGCAGGGATTAGGGATTAGGACAGTACTGTGAAAGAGATAGTATTAGTAATCGGCGGATGCAGGAGCGGTAAGAGCAGATATGCCTTGGAACTGGCAAGACAGGTTCCAGGAGACAGAAGGATTTTTATTGCGACTTGTGTTCCAAAAGATAAAGAAATGGAAATGCGTGTTGCGCACCATAAGAAAGGAAGGGACAAAAGCTGGTCAACCATAGAAGTCCCAATCCGTTTGCCGGAAGCAATAATTGAATACAGCCGAAAAAGTGATTTAATACTTGTAGATTGCCTGACGCTCTGGATCAGCAATCTTATCCTGGATAATAATGACCTGGATATATCTGAAGCAGCTTTGCGTCTGACCAGGTCACTTAAAGACGCACAGTGCCCGGTTATCATGGTGTCAAATGAAGTTGGAACAGGCATAGTCCCGGAAAACAGGCTTGCCAGACTATTCAGGGATGCAGCGGGGATTGTTAACCAGAATGTCGCGGCATGTTCTGACAAGGTAATCTGGATGGTAGCCGGGATTGCCGTGCCGATAAAAGAAAGTGTATAAAAGCAATTTATGAAAAAGGTAAAAGTTCACCACGGAACGACACGGAGTTTCACTGAAAATTATAAACAATGAGTAATTTACTATATGAAAATTTGAGCTATAAAGTCATAGGTGCAGCACGGGAAGTATACAAAGAACTTGGTCCTGGTTATCTTGAATCAGTTTACGAAGATGCATTGTGTTACGAGCTGGATTTATTAGTGTTTTCCGGCATGCAAAGGCATTTTACAAGGTAAAGAACAGCGATTCAAAAGAGAAGAGGTCTACACCTCCGGTGCCCAATTTGCCAATAACCATAGCGTCTGCATATCTGGGAATCACACAGAAATCTCTTGAAAAAATCCTTTCTGATATGGATGACCACAATATTATCCTGCAAGGAGATAAAAATCAGACTCCCGTTCATATTCACATGGATAATAGAAACAGGATAACCCCTAATTTTATCGGTAATTACAGATATTTTGAACAATGGCAGACAGATATTGATGACATACTGGCACAGCATGGAAACCTGGCAAATAATGAGTGTATTCCCGGAAAGAATACAAAGAATATTTTTCTACCGTTAAAAGACAAAATCGTTTTATTGGGAGGTTCCTATGATGAAAGAGATTTCTATATAACCCCTGTGGGCACAATGGCTGGAATGGAAGTGATTGCCAATATTACTCAGAATATTATAAGTGGAGATTTGATTAAGCATACAGCCCGCTGGTGGGCATTTGCCATAGAAATATTCCTTGGAACCATTGTTGCGTTGATCTTCATACTCACCTCCCGTTTCTGGGCTACTGTGATATGCTTTACGACCCTTATCCCTGTTGTATCAATAGCCAGTATGTTGACGTTTTCCACCACTTATCACTGGTTTGATTTTGTCCCTACGATTTCAGGTGTAACATTTCATGGCTGGATCAGCAAAGTAGAACAAGATATTAAATCAGCAAAGCAGATACTTGGAAAAATAGCTGAGGAATGAAAAATATAAGGGAGGTTTCAAAATGAAATTGAGGATAATTATTTCTATTACAATTCTATTTGCCATGTCTTTTATATTTCTGATGCCTGTTGTTTGGGGAGGTTCACCGGAAAAATATGTTTATGTCTTAAATGTGCAAGGTGATGTATATTGGGAAAGCAAAAACAAAAAGGAGACCGAAACAAGGAAACTGCGAATCATGGAACCGATTCTCCCCGGCACCTTCCTGGATATTAAAAAGGGTGCTTCAGTAACACTCACATGCCCGAATTGTAAAATTGTTCGTAAGAAAAACAGCTATAAAATAGATATGGCAGATTTTGAAAAAAAAGGTCTTTCAATTGCCGGCGCAGCCATAAGCCATTTTTGGAAGGCCCTCAAATCGGCAGCTTATCCTTCTTGCAATCCTGGTCAGGGTATCAAAATGGTGGTTAGAAACGGAAAATCTTCAGTTAATAAAGGCCGTAAGTGCGAATGCCTGTGGCCTCCGGATGGTTCGGATATCCTGCCCATGGGGGAGTCAATTACGTTTGAATGGGGTTTGAATGGCCGATATTTTCTTTTGGAAATAAAGGAAGAAGACACCAATAACATTGTCTATTCGGAAACTACAAAGTCCAGTAGCATCAAGGTGCCATTTGAAAAGTTGAAACATGGAACGGAGTTTATGGTTTATGAATGGACATTAACAGAAGAAGAGAAAGGAAATAAATGGAAGGCAACCTTTGGCCTGCTTTCAAAAAAAGAATCAAAAGAAATATTAGATAACCTTAATGATATTTTATCTTTATTACCGTCCGAAGCAAATGATGAAATCAGATGCCGCCTTAGGGCCGGCTACTTTCGCTCTGAGGGGCTGATCTATAACGCTCAACACCATTGTTATAGAGAGCAAAATGATGCACCGGCACTACGACAATAATGACACTCAAATCGTGACTCGAAAATAAATAAAATGCGGATATGCTTTTGCACATTCACGGAGAATCATCATGAAAAGATTGCCGATAATACTACTTGTTAATGCTGTTTTTCTGTTTTCATCCCTTATTACCTGTTATGCATCATCACAGAAAGATTATGGGGCATGGTGGGTGGATAACTACGGAGCATTGACTGAAAAGGAACACCCCCTGGTCGCAAGAGTCAAAACGGTTTTTAATCATGTTCTGGCCGCGGCGGACAAAAGGGCAAACAGGTATCCAAAGCTTGTAATACTGCGCCAGGTCGGGGATCCATGGGCCATCTGTTTGCCAGACGGCACAGTTTTGCTGACCCAGAAGGCCATGGAGATGTGTTATCAGGATGTGGATAAGAGAACAGGGGATGCCCGACTGGCATTTATCCTCGGGCATGAACTGGCACATCTGGCAAAAGACGACTTCTGGCACTTTGCGGCATTTGAGGCCGTGCAGAAGTTCGGGAGCGGAAAAAAGGCCGAGATGGAAATCCGGGAACTTCTTTTCAAAACCGAGGATATTAAATGTACTGTCCATTCCATGGAGATCGTGAGAAAAAAAGAACTCCAGGCTGATTCTTACGGCATTATTTACGCATCAATGGCCGGGTATGATCCTGCGGTCATTGTGGACACAAAGGGTAAAAACTTTTTTAAAGAGTGGGTAAGCCAGATCACGGGAAAGGTCGCTTACAGCGACGAACAACACCCCACTCCAGAGCAAAGGGCTGAATTCCTGTTGGCCAACATAAAGTCTGTAAGGGATGTTCTGGATCTCTTTTATTTTGGTGTGCGGCTTTATCAATTAGCCAGATACGAAGACGCCCTGATCTTTCTTGAGGCATTTAAAGAGAAATTTCCCTGCCGGGAGGTCTATAACAATCTGGGACTCATTCACTATCAGATGGCCATAAATTACCTGGCAAAATGCGACAGAAACAGGGCATATCAATATAAACTGGCCACAGTGCTGGATACGGAGACAAGGGCAGCAAGCTTTACACTGAAAGGAGCCACAAGGGGTGATGCTTGCCCGCAGATGGCGAGATTCAATGAGCAGATACAGGATGCCATCAGGGATTTCAAGACTGCCTGCGAAAAGGATACCTCATACATCCCTGCCCGGGTAAATCTTTCATCTGCCATGATCATGGCAGGGAACTACTCAGGCGCCATGGCGGTTCTGGACGAGGCATTAAAGCTTAAAAAGGATGATGCCGGGGCACTCAGCAACAGGGCTGTTGCCATGTATTTACTCGGCCCATCCATCAAGGTGGACATGTTTGCACAGGCAATCGATATTCTGAAAGAGGTGGTCAAAAAGAACAATGAATTTTCCGATGCCGCCTACAACATGGCTAGGCTTTTGCTAGAGCGGGGAAGGAATGCGGCCGCAAAAGAGAACTGGAAAGAATTTCTTAATCTTGAATCCACAGGCGTTTATGCCGATATTGCAAGACAGGCCCTTGGTATGGAAAAAGAAGCCATTGCCGGCAAAAAGAAGCCATCGCCGGAATTTATTGAGCCATCACCGGTAAAACTTGGCGATTATGATGATAAAACTGAAAAGCAATTAGCAGGTCTCGCCAAAAGAGATATCGAACTTGGGATCATTTCAGGTGAGCGCTATTCCGGGAATAATATCCGGGTTCTTATTATGGATTTCGCAGTTGAGCTGGTAGAAAGTCCGGTTAAACGTAAAATAAGTGTTCAAGAAATAATATCCACTTATGGAGAGCCACGCACAATTTTTAATAGTCCGTCCGGTGTGAATACCTGGTTATATGACAGTTTTGCTCTGGATGTGCAGGACGGAGCAGTAATCAGGGCTGTTTACTTTGCGAAGGATTTTATTTAAACCACTCTGAAAAATATCATGAAATGAGGAAAAAACAATGAGACGATTTCATTCTTACGGGCCGGTCAATGAGAAAAGGCACTTTGCCGTGCCTCGTAAGGCCCTGATTAAGGCATGTTTTGAAAGCCTTGTCGGTGATTCTGAAGAAGGCGGTCATTATTTCACAATTTGGGCACCTCGTCAGACCGGCAAGACCTGGCTGATGCGGCAGGTGAAAAAGGAAATTGAAAACCATTATGGCGATAGATTTATCGTCGGCACCATGTCGGTTCAGGGTGTGGTGATAAAAGAAGGTGATCCCGATGAAACATTTCTGAATAAGGTGCCGCAACTTATGAAAGAAACCTTCCGCCTGGAGATAGAATCACCAGTTGACTGGGAGGGCTTTAAAGATCTTTTTTATATTAATCACGGACTGTTCGACCGTCCGGTAATCCTGTTTATTGACGAATTCGACAGCCTCCCGTCAGGGGTCATTGACCGATTGGTAACTTTATTCAGGGATATGTATCTTAAGCAGGACAGCTACCTGCTTAATGGTTTGGGCCTGATCGGAGTCCGGGCCGTACTCGGCATTAAGAGTGACAGGGGCTCACCCTTCAACATTCAGAGGTCTTTGCAAATACCCAATTTCACCAATAATGAAGTGCGGGACCTTTTCAGCCAGTACAGGGAAGAATCCGGCCAGGAAATAGAGACGGAGGTGGTGGCTGAGGTATATAAGGTCACACGGGGACAACCCGGTCTCGTGTCGTGGTTCGGGGAGCTGCTCACCGAGACATACAATCCTGGAAGAGAAAAGATTATTGATATATTGGTCTGGAAGCGAGTCTTACGCAAGGCTTGCACCAGGGAGTGGAATAACACGATATTAAATCTTATCAAAAAAGCGAAAGGCAAGTATCTGCAATACATTCTGGATCTCTTTGTCAGGCCTGATATCCCTTTCAGTCTGGATATGGACTGGTGCAATTATTTATACTTAAATGGAATCATTGATGTTGAAACATATGTAAAGGATAGTGGCGAAGAAGTGGATATCTGCCGTTTTTCATCTCCTTTCGTACAGGAACGACTTTACACTGCCTTAACAGGAGACCTGGTGGGGGACAGGATGCCTATTCTGGCTCTTGATCCACTGGACGGTCTTGAGGATGTGTTTTCAGGAGAAAGGCTAAACCTTTCCGCCCTGCTCCGGCGGTATATAGATTATCTGGCCCGGCTCAAGATAAAGGGCCTTAATCCCTGGAAAGATCAGCCCAGGCGAGCGGATTTACACCTGACCGAAGCCGTGGGACACTTTCATCTTTACGCATGGCTGAAAGAGGCGGTAGAAGACCAATGCGTGATAAGCCCTGAATTCCCCACGGGAAACGGCAAAGTTGATTTACACCTCAAATGCGGTGATAAACGGGGGATCATAGAGGTAAAGAGTTTCAAAAGCCACTCCAGGACAAAGGCAGCCTACAAACAGGCAGCGGAATACGCCGGAAGTCTGGGTCTGGATGAGGTGGCAATCGCTTTATTTGTTCCGGTGACAGAAGAAGATGTGCTGGAAAAACTCTCGGGCGAACATGAATTTGATGGAACAAAGGTACAGGTAAAGGCCATTGGATGGGAAATTTAATCCGCAGATTATCCCAGTACCATCTGCCGGAGCTACGGGGCAGGCACAGATTACACAGATTTACGTGAATTGTCGGGTTTAATTCCCTAAAGCTTGCTGTGCTGCGGTCATATTAACAGCATTAAAATTTCTTAATAAAGCCTGGAGGAGATATTTCTATTATGAAAAAATCAAATATAAACATTTTAACGCACATCAGACCATCTATATTAATGGTTTTGGTTCTTTTTTTGTTTCTATTGGGGACAGCGTATGGAGGGGGTACGGATTCAACGACTGTGAAATCTCATCAACAAATGTTTTCCGACCCCGCTTTTCTGATGGATCTGCAACAAAAGATCGCAGAGGCGGAGCAGAACAATGACCATCACAGTCTTGCGGTTTATTCACTCCAGTTGTCTTATGCTGAGAGGATGGGCATCAAGGGGGCAATTTCTTTATCATCAGAAGAGGTACTGGAAAAGGCAGCAGATGCAGCGACCATGAATCTGGATTTCAAGGCATTGAACCTCATTGCCTTTATCTTTGAAGATACCCATATCGGAATCGGCAATGCTGAAAAGGCCGGGTTGGTCAAAGCCAGGTCAAATGCAATTCAATCTGCCATAAAAACAGGAAAAGCGGACTTTAACCGGTATGCACAGAAAAGCAAAAAATTGCTTGACGCTGAGAAGGAAAATACGTCTCCAAGATCCTATGGATTTTCGAGTCATTCCGTATTGAAACAGATAGAGCAAAGTATGATGAAAGACATGAACGAGGATATTGGAACTGTCACAGAAATGGGAGAAGACCTTCTTTTATGGGCCCACCCCACGGCTCAGTTTGTCAAAGCACGCATCGTGGACATTCGCATTATTGATTTCGACAAGAATGAAGTAGAGATATCCATTAAAATAAACTGGGAAAAAGCCTGGAACGATAAACCCGGACATACGGTCGTCCGATTTAATCCGGATACGGTTTCCGATGAAAATCCTCCCCAGTGCATTGAGGACACTGCTTTGATCCGTTGCGGGGCGGCGGTTAATTGGTTAAAGGAGTTCCTGGAGGATTAGCCCGACTTTCGCACTTTGAAAAAAATATACCAATATTCAATAGGTTATGGCTACAGTCACTACAGACATCCTTCAAGTTTTGTTTAGGCCAGGTTTTTTTTTATTGGTAAATTTTTATAATCAATTCCGAGTTTGTCATAAACGTTTATATGGACTGCTTCCGGTATTCCTGGTTTTCTTACATTGATGACAGTGCCTTTGGTCGTTGGCAATTGGATCGTTGAATAATTATGTGTGCTGACAAGTCGTCTTATTGTAGCCCATCTTGAATGTTCACCATTTTGACGCAATGTATGTTCAATTGAATGCAACAGATGATATGCAAGAATAGATATGAAAATATGACCATCTACACGTTGCTCCTTTTGGTGATAATTGGGCCGTAATCCAAGATAGGATTTTAAATCCCTGAATGCATTTTCTATACGAGTCAGCATTACATAAAGATTCCAAATCTCAGCCTGCTTCAAGCCTTTTCGATTTGTTTTCAAAAGATAATTACCGTCTAACTTTTTTCCCTTTTCCTGTATTTCATCTATTATAGCCCAAGTCAGAGTTGGTTTTTTTAAATGAATATTAATTTTCAAATAGTCAGATGTATATTTTTGATTAAACTCAGTTAGTTTTTTTGTAAGGGCAGGAAAGCTGATTTCATTCTTATCTGCTTTATCT
>Ga0255441_1011_pt1 | contig 32123 bp, 24 predicted proteins | sample ANMaggSeSYBR02C5_FD_182645 | JGI IMG/M metagenome (GOLD analysis project Ga0255441, IMG submission 182645) | Sediment cell enrichment communities from methane seep in Santa Monica Basin, California, United Staets - ANME aggregate JGI... | ecosystem: Environmental > Aquatic > Marine > Cold seeps >... | reverse complement strand
TGCAGACTTTGAACGTGCGAAATTTGGTGATGTTGATTTTTCTAGGACAGACTTCAACAAAAACGTTGATTTCCATATTATTGATTTCCAAAAAATGGTCATTGCTTGGAATTCCCTTGAAGATGGTCTAACCTGCGACGGATTAGTATACATAAAATTAATTAAAAATTTTAGAGACAGGGAATTGTTTGACGATGCTGACAAGGCTTATTACCAATACCGTAAGGAAAGCCGAAAAGATGAAAATTGGTTATCGTGGGGATTGAGTTTAATCATGGATATAACTTGTGGCTATGGCGTAAAACCATTTAAAGCGCTGATTGTTGGTGGGCTAACAATTCTGGTATTTACTCTTATTTACTGGCGTAAAAATGGCATCTCTCGATTGAAAGAAAACGGTGGGGATGAAGATCAAAACGTGTCCCGTTGGGATGCTCTTTACTTCAGTGTGGTTACATTTACTACAGTAGGCTATGGTGATTGGTATCCAAAAGATCGCTATCGAAAATTCGTAATGATCGAAGGATTGTTGGGTTGGCTAATTCTCGCTTTGTTCTTAGTAACTTTAGCCAATGTAATGATAAGACCATAGCCATCTGTCTGGCTGTGCCCTCAGATTCTGGGCTGTCCTTCGGTAGATCAGTAAGATATCGGTTGGAAAAAAAAGAAAAAAGGAGGGGATGGAGGGAAAGAAATGAAGTAATTTCAGAAATCTCAGGTGAGACAATCCAAACAGATGTATTTGCCCATTACCTGTATCTCTGAAGTAAGTTCGATATTCTTCTCTCCGCACGAATCGCATACCTTCCGTGTCAATACAAGTTCAGGTTTTACTTTTTCGTCCATTTGAATCACCGAACTATCATTATTGTTAATGATATATATATAGATTGCGGTAAATTATAATGATTATACATTATAATTCAAACTCGACAATAATCCTTCTTATAAATAATTAGATATGTAATATATCCAGAAGTAAGATGAAAAAGGAAGGCAGTAAACGATGAAGCTTCACGAATACCAGTCAAAAGAGATATTCAGAAAGTACGGCATCCCCACACCTGAAGGGATCATGTGCAATACGCCTGAACAAGCATCAAAGGCAGTACAACAGTTCGGAACAGCAGCTATTAAGGCCCAGGTACTGGTGGGAGGCAGGGGGAAAGCAGGCGGTATCGCAATTGCCACGCCTGAAAATGCCACAGAGACTGCCTTACGTATCATGGGTCTGACCATCAAGGGCCTGCCGGTGGGAAAGGTACTGGTAGAGCAAAGTGTGGACATCAAGCAGGAATTTTATCTGTCAATTGCACTTGATCGCACTTCCAGGCGTCCCCTGTTGATAGCCAGCGCCAGTGGTGGTGTAGATATTGAAGAGGTGGCAAGAACATCGCCTGATCTCATGCATAAGGAATTGATCGACCCGAAAACAGGTCCACAGCCCGAGCAATTAGAACTAACGGCATCAGGGCTGGGTATTTCAGATGTAACTTCATTATCAGGGATGGTCGACAGCCTATATACAATCTACGACGAACTTGACTGTACACTGGCAGAGATAAATCCCCTTGTCTTAACCAGGGACGGGGGATTGGTAGCCCTGGATGCAAAGATAAATATCGATGACAACGCCCTGTTCCGCCAGCCTGCTATGGAGCAGTTGCATGAGACAAATCTGGAAGATCTGGACCCCCTGGAAGTACAGGTCAAGAAGCTGGGGATGAGCTATGTGGCAATGGATGGTGATATCGGATGTATAGTGAACGGGGCTGGTCTGGCACTGGCCACACTTGACATGATCAGCAGGGAAGGCGGCACTCCTGCCAATTTTATGGACGTTCGGGGTGGTGCGAATGCTTTTCATATGGGACGGGCCGTAGAGATCACTGCTTCCAACCCGCGTACTAAAGTAATGCTCATTAACATGTTCGGCGGCCTGACCCTATGCGACGAGATCGCTGAGGGCATCCGTGATACCTTGCAGGGACTGGATATTCCTGTTGTTATCAGGTTGACAGGGACGAATCAGGAAAAGGGATGGGAGATCTTAAAAGATGCAAATGTGTCTGTTGCCCAAAGTACGGCGGAAGCGGCCGGTATTGCAGTGGGGTTGGCTTCATGAGCATATTGATGGACCGGGACACCCGGCTGGTTGTACAGGGTATTACAGGACATGTGGGTACTCTTGAGACCAGGTTTATGGTGCAATATGGCACAAAAGTTGCAGCAGGTGTTACACCGGGCAAGGGCGGCCGGGTGGTGGAAGGGGTGCCAGTGTTCGATTCCATGCAGGAAGCAGTGGACAACACAGCTGCAAATGCATCAATTGTTTTCGTACCTCCGCCCCATGCAGCAGGTGCCATCCTGGAGGCTGTGGATTCAGGTGTCCCGCTGGTCGTGTGCATTACTGAAGGGATACCTGTTAAGGACATGGTCAGGGTGTTCAGGAGCATTGAAGATATCGATGTAAGGCTGGTGGGTCCAAATTGTCCCGGCATCACAACGCCAAGCGAGGCAAGGGTGGGTATCATGCCGGACTCAATCTTTTTGAAAGGTAGGGTAGGTGTGGTGTCCCGTAGCGGCACCCTAACCTATGAGGTGGTGGACGCTCTTAGCAGGCAGGGTATCGGCCAGTCTACCTGTGTGGGTATCGGCGGCGACCCGCTCATCGGTACGTCGTTCATTGATGCACTTGAGATGTTCGAGAACGACCCCGGTACATCTGCAATTGTGATGATAGGTGAGATAGGCGGCACTGCCGAGCAGGAGGCTGCCGAATATATAAAAGAGCATGTGACCAAGCCTGTGGTGGGTTATGTGGTGGGGATCAGCGCGCCGCCGGGTAAGACCATGGGTCACGCCGGTGCCATAATCAGCGGGGGCGGCGGGACTGCCAGGGAGAAGATCGAGGCGCTGGAGGGTGCGGGGGTGACGGTGGCAGGGAGTCCTGGGGATGTGGCTGTGAAAATAAACAGGTTGATTTAACTTGATATTGTCAGATTATTCTAAAAGATAAAAATGGAGAAGTATCAATATTAACGGATGAACGCGAAAATGATAGGAAAATTACTGATGCCTCTGGCGTAGCGGCTAAAGGCAATGTTTTCATAAGTGATGTAAGGGGCCAGGTAAGTTGGGATATGAACAAGTCATCTAAAATAGACAACAACGCCTGAATCCCTATCCGGGAGTTCAGATATTAGTGTGACTGTTATACTCCACTGTAAAGTAGCTCCAAAGAGGGAAGAATACTATGAATGAGAAAATAAAAATGCAAATAATACCTCCCCATGTAGGTCGTTTCATAAAGTGGGGAGAAGAAGACTTCGAATCATTTTGGGAAGAAGTGGCAGTAAAAGCCCAGGACGAGATTTACTGGTTTAGAAAGTGGGAGAAGGCATTTAGCTGGGATGAAGACATCTTCAAGTGGTACGCGGGCGGTATCACAAACATTTGTTACAACTGTGTGGATTACAATATAGAAAAAGGCAGAGCAGGCAGAGCAGCATTAATCGCCGAGTCAGGAGAAACAGATGAAATCGAAGTTGTAACCTATGGACAGCTTCTTGCAATGGTGATGGAATGTGCATCCGCTTTGAGGGGCATAGGCGTGAAAAAAGGAGATCGGGTAGCGATCTATATTCCTACATGTATCGAATCTGTCGTGGCTATGCTTGCGTGTGCAAGAGTCGGAGCCATTCATGTTGTAATATTTGCTGGCTTTTCCGGAAAAGCTGTAGCTGATCGTCTTAAACTCACAGGTGCAAAATACATTCTTACACAAGATGAGGGGTCAAGAAGAGGAAAAACAATACCACTTAAGAAAACTATTGACCAATCGCTGAAAATCTATCCTACCGAGATTGAGAAAGTTGTTGTACTCAGGAAAAACAAGAATAAAGAGACGACCTTAATGAAAGGGCGGGACATATATTGGGAGGATTTTTTAGAAATGGGCAGAGGCAACAGTTCTGCTGTAGAGAAGATGGAATCTAACGAGCCACTTTTTTTACTTCCTACATCAGGCACTACAGCAACACCTAAGGTCACAGTCCACAACCATGGAGGATATCAAATATATATACATTCTATGGGTCAATGGATATATAAATTAAGGGAAAGTGATGTATGGTTTTGCACGTCAGATATTGGCTGGATAGTAGGCCATAGTTACAATGTATATGGTCCGCTACTCTCCGGCTGTACGTCTATTTTGTATAACGGCACCCCCGATTATCCCAGGCGAGATATGTGGTGGGACATAATAGAAAGAAACAAAGTGACAGGTTTATGGGTATCTCCTACAGGTGTAAGAGGATTAATGAAACTTGGAATTGAAGAAGCGCGCAAGCATGACTTAAGTTCAGTAGAAAGAGTTTTTAGTGCAGGAGAGGTCTTAAATCCACCAGCATGGCAATGGCTTCAAGAAGAAGTATTTGGGAATAAAATCCCAGTAATTGATCACATGTGGCAGACCGAATCTGCAGGACCCCTAATTGCGAATCCTTATGGTTTGTCCTTATTACCTATTAAACCTGGGTCTGCTGCAATATCTGTTCCAGGAACCAAAGTGGATATTGTAAACGAAAAAAGCGGTCATTCCATGCCTGCTGGAGAAAAAGGCATTTTAATAGTAAAAGAACCTTTTCCCGGGCTTTCACCAACTCTTTGGGAGGAACATAAGAGATACTTAAAAGAATACTGGGAAAAAATTCCATCCACAAAGAGTTATTATTCCGGAGATGCTGCTTACAAAGATGATGATGGTTACATATGGTTCGTAGGCAGATCAGATGAGGTGATAAAAATTGCTGCTCATAGAGTTGGGACTGTAGAAATTGAAAATGCACTCATGTCACATCCGGCTGTCGTGGAATCAGGTGTATCAGGAGTGCCAGATGAGCTGAAAGGGCAAGTTGCATGTGCTTTTGTTGTATTAAAAAGTGGCTGTGAGCCTTCGGAAGAACTAAAAAAAGAACTCTTGCTCCATGTGAGGAAAAACATGGGTCCATTTGTGGTAATCGGGGGTATCGAATTTGTGAATATGTTACCAAAAACCAGAACTGGTAAAATAATGCGGAGAGTAATGAAGGCAATATGGACTAAAAAAGATATGGGAGATCTATCCACGATCGAGGAAGAGGCTTCTGTAAATGAAATAATCGATGCGATCAAAAGGATGCAAAAATCCAATTGAGATGATCAAGAAGTGAGAACTTGGGTAAGTCAAAGGAGTGATGTAATTGAGAGATGTAGCTATAATCGGATGCGGGATGACAAAGTTTGGGCGGCTCGAAGGTAAAGGGTTAATGGACCTCTTAGCCGAGGCTTCGCTCAGGGCAATCGACGATGCTGGTGCAGGCGATCGTGATTTCGATGCCGTTTACGTCGCAAATTTTGCAGCAGGTGAACTTACCCGCCAGACCGCCATCGCCAGTGCACTTGTGGATCAACTCAGCTTATTGCCGGCAGCAGCTGACCGGGTGGAAAACGGCCCGGCTTCGGGAGGTTCAGCCGTAAAAATGGGTCTTCTCGCGGTTGCACCCGGATTGGACGGATCAAGCCATTGCTGAAGAGGCGGCAAAAGAGTTGCAAAGGTGAACTTGGTGTCAAAGCTTGAACATGGTGTCAAAGCTTGAATTGTGAATTAAAGCTTGACAATTAAACCACTATCATTTAGGAAAATCAGTATGGGTAGAGCATGGCGAATTGAATATGAAGGCGCATTATATTATTTAATGTCCCGGGGAAATGACGGACAGCATATTTATTTAAATGACGCTGATCGAAATTTGTTTTTAGAGACGATCTCGGAAATGTCGGAACGTTTTAAAGTGGATATCTTTGCCTATGTTTTAATGTCCAATCATTATTTATGTTGAGTAATTAATTAGTTAGGACTTCGGTTAGGACTTCGGGACGTACATTAGTTTATAAGTTACTGTTATAAGCTTTTAACGAGTAATTGTGGCGTATAACCAATTGCTCTCCTCGCTTAACCGCTAAACTGACTGCGGGTTGCGAAATCTTCAGAAACAGAGCAAACTGCGAGCCGCAACGGTCTTTTTATATTTCCCGACAGCCAATACCTGCTCAGGTTTTAAGTCCAACAATTCTGCAACTCGTCCAAGTACCTTTTCAAAGTTAAATCCATTTGATTTAAGATGATATTTGCGCTCAAAGTTGTCCTTAGCTTGGGCAAGTACTTTTTTAATAAAGTCACTGTCTCCTAAAATGCGCTCATCGCCATTTTGGTATGCACCGATTCTTCTCAATGCTTTTATCGCCTCCAGGAGATAAGAATCTTCCTGACACAAAATGGATTTATAACGGTTCTGAAAATGATTTGGAATCAGCACCAAGGAAAAACAGGCTGTTTGGGTTTTACGTAAATATCCTTTTGCGTTCTATACCTCTGGCAATAATATGATGAAGCGCACCCGGCGCATCTATTCTTGATTGGCTCTTGATTGGCGTGGCATGCAAACCAGATATCATAGTTCAAGTACCCTGTCAACTTATAAACTAATGTACCAGCAATTCTCATTATGAAATATTTAATGGAATTTCAAAAGGTTGTGAGTTTTAATTCAATTCACGCAAGTCGGTTTTTCTCTTGTTTTTGCAAATTTTCTATGTTTTTTGAAACATGACTAAAGCTTGCAAAAATTTACTAGCCTATCAACTGTTCGGAATAATAGAAAAATATTGTCAAATTCCATAATGAGAATTGCTGCTAATGTACGTCCCTTATGTCTACGGCCATATACACAAACAAGGCGGCCCCATAGGTGTTGTATCCCGCTCCGGAACCCTGACTTATGAAGTAGTAAATCAGCTAAGTCTGCATGAAATCGGTCAAACCACCTGTATAGGAATTGGCGGAGATCCCATAAATGGAACAAACTTTATAGACTGCCTTGATGCCTTTGAAAAGGATCCCGACACCGAAGGAATCGTTATGGTCGGGGAAATAGGCGGCAGCGCAGAAGAAAAAGCATCTGAATTTATCAAAAAACATGTAACAAAAAAGGTTGTCGGATTTATTGCCGGTTTAACTGCACCCCCCGGAAGACGCATGGGACATGCAGGCGCAATCATCAGCGGCAGCAGTGGTACTGCTCAAGCAAAGATTGCAGCAATGAAAGAAAGCGGTATTTATGTCTGCGAAGATCTTGGTTCGTTTGGAGAAATGTGCGCTGAAGTATTTTAAACGTTAACTTTTCCAACATGACAATCTTTGACCGAGCCCTTATCTGCCTTGCAATACCTTCTAAAATTATCGATATGATGGTTCATAAGCACGTTTTTCCCTTTGGATTTCATTTTCGGAATACGCAATAATGCGCAACTAATGAATAAAATATGTTGCGCTATCTTGTTCAATATCGTATAGTTTCTGCAAGTTTCGCTTTTTTGCAAACGTCTCATTTAGACGAAGGATTCGCATGCTCTCTTTTACCCCAAGCCAAAAAATAGAAAACAGACTGAAAATTCTCCAGGGGTTATTAGCTGAAACATATAAAGATCTGGAGGCTTTATCTCCTGATGAGACGAGATATATTCATCGTTGTGCCTTTATCAGCAACATCGGAGCTTCAACCAGAATAGAAAACGCTGTTCTAACAGACCAGGAAATCGAATGGGTCGATACCACTTTGAATAACCATGGTAACGCAACCGCTTTTGAGGAGAAGAAATCTTTTATTCTGGACAAGCTTTCAAAGGATAGAGAACGAAGTGTTGAAGAGGTAGTTGGTTGCCGACAAGTGCTGACAACTGTTTATTTGCAAGCCGATGAACTTTTCCCTCTATCAGAAGTTACTATTCGCGGACTTCATCATGATTTACTCCGGTACTATCCTAAAGCATCAAGTTATGCAGGAGGATACAAGACAGCACCGAACAGAGTTGTCTCTATCAATCACGAAACCGGAGAGGAACGTGTGGTATTAGAGCCCTCTCCTCCTGGCATTATAACGGCGACTGCCATGGCGGAGCTGACCAACTGGTATAATACCGCAATCCAAGACTATCCGTGGCCCATATTAGTTGCCACAGAATTTGTATTTCGTTTTCTGGCCATCCACCCATTCCAGGATGGGAATGGGCGACTTGGGCGCGCTCTTTTTATTTTGGCTTTATTCCACTCCGGCGATAAATATCTGACGAGCATTACGCCCAACCTTGCTATTGATCGCCACATTGAGCAAAACCATACGCTTTATTATTCCATCCTTCACCAATGTTCGGAGGGCAAGTTTAAAGCAGACCACACACAATACAAATTAGAGCCGTTAGCCTGGTTTTTCATCAATATTCTGGAATCTTCTTTAGCCGATATTGAGATTTATCGTAAGCGGTATAACAACCTGCAAAAGCTTTCGGAATCAGCATCGACTGTTTTGAACTGTTTTAGATCCAGTCCGGAAAAACGTCTGAAGGTTGCTGATATCGTAGAAAAGACAGGCCTCCCTCGCCGGACTATACAATATGCCCTTAAGACACTTACAAAACAAGAATTACTCCAGATACTGGGACGGGGAGCCGGGAGCCGCTATCAACTTGTGTTTTGAGATAATAAGAAAGGAATGAAGACGCTGGTGAAATTGGGAGGTTGCTGTCAGGATATACATGGAACGGCATGTCGGATATATTTCCGTTTGCTTATGCAAATATGTAACTGATACAATAAATTTAAAGGGATTAATCAATGGATGGCAAATCGCTGGATATAAAACAGGAAAAAATTGAAAGGCTCAAAGAACTACTGCCTGAAGTTTTTACAGAAGAAAAAATCGACTGGGAAAAACTGAAAGCGGCGCTTGGTGAGGACGTAGAATTCAAAAACGAGCGTTATGTTCTGAACTGGGCCGGAAAATCCGATGCATTCAAAGTATTGCAAGCGCCGACAACTGCGACACTGGTTCCTGTCAGAAATGAGTCAATTGATTTTAATGATACTGGAAATGTTTTCATTGAAGGCGAAAATCTGGAGGTTCTGAAAGTTCTCCAAAAGTCATATTTCGGCAAAATTAAAATGATCGATATAGATCCGCCGTATAATACAGGCAACGACAATTTTATCTATCCTGACAGGTTCTCTGAAACAAAAGAAGAATATCTTGAAAGAATCGGGGATAAGGATGAATCGGGATACATAACCAGAGAAGGTCTGTTCAGGAAAAACAGTAAAGACAGCGGCCATTATCATTCCAACTGGCTTTCAATGATGTATCCGAGATTGTTTCTGGCAAGGAATCTGTTGAGAGAGGACGGGGTTATTTTTGTGTCCATTGATGATAACGAAGTGCATAACCTCAGACTTTTAATGAATGAGGTGTTTGGAGAGGAGAATTTTGTTGCGACTTTCATCTGGGAAAAACGAACAACGAGAGAAAATCGGCGTGTATTCTCCTTCAACCACGATTTCATTGTCTGTTATGCACGAATAAAGGAGCTTTTCGAGACAAGCAGAGGTTTGCTCCCTATGACAGAGGAAGGGCGAAAGAGATATAAGAACCCAGACAATGATCCACGGGGAGATTGGCAGTCTGTTTCTTTGAACGCTATGGCAGGGCATGCAACCCCAGCACAGTTCTATACAATTACCACACCTGGTGGAAGAAAACTCGACCCTCCTCCTGGGCGGTGCTGGTCAGTAACACAATCCGAACTTCAAAGACTCATCGCTGACAAGCGCGTATGGTTTGGGAAAGACGGTAACAACGTGCCTCGGCGAAAGGTGTTCCTTTCCGAAGTTGATGAAGGACTTACCCCGCATACTCTGTGGAAAGCTGCGGAAGTTGGAACGACAGATAATGCGAGCAAAGCATTACTCAATCTCTTCGGTGGTGAGTCTTTGTTCGAGACACCGAAGCCAATTGAATTGGTAAAGCGTATGACCGCTATTTCTACTCAGCATGATTGTGGTGACATCGTCCTCGACTTCTTCGCTGGCTCTGCCACCACTGCTCACGCAGTCCTCGACCTGAACAAACAAGACAACGGCACCCGCAAATTCATTATGGTTCAACTCCCTGAAAAATGCGACGAAAAATCCGAAGCTTTTAAAGCAGGCTACAAAACGATTGCCGACATAGGCAAAGAACGAATACGCCGCGTAATAAAGAAGATAAAAGAAGATGATGAAGGCAAACTCCCTTTTGAAAAAACAAAACAGGACCTTGAGTTTAAAGTATTCAAGCTAAAGCCGTCAAACTTTAAAATCTGGCAAGGGGACGGCATTGAAAACGGCAGACAGCTTGAAAAACATTTGCAGCTTCACCTTGATTCCATAAAAAAGGATGCCAGTGAAGAATACATGCTGTATGAATTGCTGCTCAAATCCGGTCGCAATCTGAATTCAAAAATTGAAAGCACAGATAATTATTACAGAATAAATGACGGCAAAATGGTTATTACCATTTCAAAAATCGATGAAAAAATAGTTGATTCAATCCTTGAAGTCAAACCTCAGATATTTATCACGCTTGACAAACTGTTTGAAAACAACGACCAGTTAAAAACCAATACGGCTCTGCAAATGAAAGATGCCGGCATTGAATTTAAGGTGGTCTGAGATTGGAGGAAAGCATGAGTGTTTTTAAAAACGGAAGCGTGTGGCTGAAAGCTGATTTTCACCTTCATACCAGAGAGGATAAGGAATTTAAATATGATGGTGATGAAAATGAGTTTGTGAAAGCCTATGTTGATCAGCTTATGTCAGAAGACATTGGCATTGGAGTTATTACCAACCACAATAAGTTTAATAAAGATGAATTCAATGTGCTGAGAAAACAGGCTGCAAAAAACAATATTTACCTTTTGCCTGGTGTTGAATTTTCTCTCAAAGAAGGTATCCATATACTAATCGTATTTAATGATGAATGGTATAAAGGGCATGAAAATAATATTCAGGACTTTTTAAACAGCGCTTTTTATGGAATTACGAATGCCGATATACCGCCATACCCGAATTCAAATTTTGACTTAAATGAAACAGTGGATAAGCTGGACCAAATAGGCCATGATTATTTTATTGTAATGGCGCATGTTGATGCTGATAATGGTTTTTTTAACGTGCTTTCAGGGAGGACGATTGAAGCCTTTATAAAGAATGAATCTTTTAATCGTGTTCTGGCTGTTCAGAAAAGCGGGAACAGAGACAAATATAGCCGATTATGCTCATTAGCGGACAGACAGGTAGCTTGTGTTGAGGGTTCTGATAATGCAGAAAAAGGCATTGATGCAATTGGAAAAGGGAGAATTACATATATAAAAATTGGTGATTTTAATTTTGAAGCGGTAAAATATGCGCTGACAGATATAAACGATCGAATAAAGCCAAAGGAAAAACCAGTAATAAACAATTCCTATGTTAAATCAATTTCTTTTGAGGGCGGATTATTAGACAGGACAGAAATAAATTTTTCTCCTGAATTGAATAATTTTATCGGTATCAGGGGCAGCGGCAAATCATCTATTCTTGAAATACTTCGCTACACATTTGGAATTTCACTCGGCAATCAGACAAGTGACAGAGAATATAAAAACAGTCTTATTGAGCATGTATTAAAAAGCGGCGGCAAAGTGATAACTACTGTTGTTAATGAATATAGAAAGGAATGTCGAATCGAAAAAATATATGGTCAAAAGGAAGATATTTATGAAAATGGAAAGCGAATAGATGCGTCCTCTATTGATACTGTATTTAAAAAACCGGTTTACTTTGGCCAAAAAGACCTTTCTAATAAAAATATTGATTTTGAAGCAGACCTCGTTAAGAAGCTTATCGGAAACAAACTTGAAAATATCAAATCAACAATAGCCATTAAAATTGCGGAAATTGAAAATATTATTACAGCTTCTAAAAAGCTTGATAATATTGATGAACTAAAGAAAGAGATAAATGAGGTTGTCGAAAAGGCAAAATACCGGATTACAATGTATAAAGAGAAAGGGGTTGAGGGCAAACTGCGTCAGCAGAGCAGATTCGATTCCGATATCTCAATATTTAAGGAATCTTTAAGTGAAATATCAAAGTTTAAAAATGAAATTGAATCGTTGATAAATGACTACGCAACGTTTTTTAATCAAACCGGTTTTGAGTCTGAAGAAAACAAAGAAATATTTAGCGAGGCTGATAAACTGTTCAGGCAGCTTGCAATTGAATTCAATAAACTAAATGAAATCAAAGCAAATACTTTAAAATATGAAACCGCATTTATTAAACTTTCCAATAAATTAACTGAAAAAAGGGAAAATCTTAAAGAGGATTTCGCTAAAATTAAAAGAGAAATAGACATCCCAAACCTTAATCCTGACGACTTTCTCAAACTTAATCGTCAAATTGAAATGTCCAGACTAAAGCTTATTGAGATAGAAAAGTATGAAAAGAAAAAAAATGAATATAATACTTCTTTAAACGAAAAAATATCCGAACTGAATAATTTATGGCATGAGGAATATAAGATACTGGAAAAAGAGGTAAAGAGAATTAATGAATACGAAAATTCACTTTCAATTACGGTTGAATACAAAGGAAGAGATGATAAATTTTTAAATAAACTTAAGCAAATTTTTAAAGGAAGCAGTATAAGAGAAGCAACTTATAATTCAATTAAATCATCATACAAAGATTTTATTGAAATATACAGAGATATGAAAAACCTGAATTCAAATCTAAATATAAGTGAAAATTTATTAGCTGAATTTAAAAAGCGGTTTGAAGACAATATTTTTAATTTAATTTCATTTCGTGTGGAAGATAAGTTTATAATTAACTATAATGACAAACCGTTAAAAGACCATTCTCTCGGACAAAGAGCCACGGCGCTGATACTATTCCTTCTTGCTCAAAAAGAGACTAATGTGTTGATAATTGATCAGCCGGAAGATGATTTGGATAACCAGACGATTTATGAAGATGTTATAAAGGCGATAAAATTTTTAAAAGGCAATATGCAGTTTATTTTTGCAACACATAATGCGAACATTCCGGTTCTTGGCGACAGCGAAAAGATACTCTCATGCAAATATTCGGAATCAAAAATTGAAGTTCATGATGGGACAATTGATAATTATGAAACACAGAAACAAATTGTTACAATAATGGAAGGTGGAGAAGAAGCTTTCAACCGCCGTAAAAACATATATGAATTATGGAGTATCAAAAAATGAATGCCATTGAACTTCTTGATATTATTAATAGCGGTGAAACAAGCAAAGTACAGTTTAAAGAAAAAATGCCGCATCCCGATTCCATAGCCGGTGAAATGATAGCCATGTCAAATTCTATGGGCGGCATGATTCTTTTTGGAGTGAAGGATAAAACAGGTGATATTGTTGGACTTACGTATGAGGATATCCAACAATACAGCAACAGCATAAGTAATATTGCTACAGGTAATATTATTCCTGGTATTTATATAACTACAGAAGTTGTATCAATTGACAATGACGGTGGGAAAAAGGTTTTGCTTGTTTATGTGGATGAGGGAATTAATAAACCGTATAAAGATAAAAATGGTTATGTATTCGTTAAACAAGGACCGGATAAAAGAAGGGTTACCGACAATGCGGAAATGATTCGTCTTTATCAGGGGGGAAGTCATTTGTTAGCTGATGAAATGGAAGTTTTTGATACCTCAATAAGTGATATAGATGAAGGAGGCTTCAGGGATTTCTTCCAAAAAGAATTCGGCAGATCAATAGAAGAAAAGGGGTTGAGTTTTGAACAAGCTTTAAAAGCAAAAAAGGTATTGCGAAATGACAAGCTGACATTGGCTGGATTATTATTTTTTGGCAAAGCGCCGCAAAGCTTTAAACCTGCCTTCTGTATAAAAACAGTCTCTTTTTTTGGGAATAAAATTTCAGGAAAAGATTATAGAAGCAAACCAGATGACCTGATCGGTACGGTTCCTAATTTATTTAAAAAGGGAATGGACTTTTTTTCAAGCAATCTGAAACATTCACAACAGGGACAAGACTTTAACTCCATTGGAATTCTTGAGATTTCAAAAATAGCTCTTAAAGAACTGTTAATAAACGCTCTTGTTCACAGGGATTATTTGAAAAATGCACCTATCAGGCTAATGATATTTGATAACAGAATAGAAATAATTAGTCCTGGGAAATTACCAAACAGCCTGACTGTTGAGGACATTAAGTATGGAAATCCTGTAATTAGAAACAATCAATTAGTTGCCTTCAGTCAGCAAACAATGCCTTTTAGTGGCCTTGGAACTGGAATAAGGCGTGCTTTAGATGAACAGCCGGATATTGAATTTACAAATGATACAGATGGTGAACAGTTTATAGTGAAAATACCAAGACCTGAAGAAAAACGATGAAACTCCATTTTGACCCCAACCACCAGTACCAGCTTGACGCTGTAAAATCCATAATAGACATCTTTGAGGGCCAGCCTTTAAACCAAGGGGCTTTTGGCTTTTCAATCTCTGAAAACGGCCAGCTTTTTAATGAAAATGGAGTCGGCAACAGGATCGTTCTTTCAGAAAAACAGATTCTGAGCAATCTGCAAGAGGTTCAGAAAAGAAACGGATTCAAAAATATATCCGAAGAACTGGACAGAATGCATTTTTCCGTTGAGATGGAGACCGGCACTGGAAAAACTTATGTCTATATCAGAACTATTTATGAGCTGAATAAAAAATACGGTTTTAAAAAATTTGTAATAGTCGTTCCAAGTATTGCCATCCGTGAGGGCGCGTTAAAAAATCTTGAGATTACATTTGATCATTTTCAAAACCTGTATGACAGAATTCCTGTAAATTTTGATGTATATAATTCCAGAAAGGTTTCCGGTCTCAGGGGGTTTGCCTCAAGCAATGCAATTCAGATTCTGGTTATAAATATAGATTCATTTGCCAAGGATGAAAATGTTATCAACAGGCCGAATGACAAACTTACAGGCAAAAAGCCTATTGAGTTCATACAAAGCGCCAGTCCAATTGTAATTGTTGACGAACCGCAAAACATGGAAACAGAAATCAGGAAAAAGGCTATTGAAAACCTGAACTATTCCTGCACTCTCCGTTATTCCGCCACCCACACCAATCAATATAATTTAGTATATAACCTTGATCCTGTAAAAGCATACGATCTTGGACTGGTTAAACAGATTGAAGTTGATTCCATAGTAACTGAAAATGATTTTAATGACGCTTTTATCAGACTTGAAAAGGTATCTGCTACAAAAACACGAACATCCGCCAAGATTACGATCGATGTAAACCAAAAGGACGGTGTGGCAAGAAAAACCGTTAGCGCAAAAGTAGGAGACGACTTGTACAAACTTTCCAAAAACAGGGAGATTTATAAACAAGGCTATATAATCAACGGCATAGATGTTGAGTCGGGATATATTTCCCTGTCCAATGGAGAGGACCTTTTTGTAGGCGACTCTCAGGGCGGCATGACTGATGAATTAATGAAATTCCAGATTGAAAAAACTGTAAAGGAACATTTAATCAAGGAGAAGAAATATAAAGATAAAGGGATTAAAGTTCTTTCTCTGTTCTTCATCGACAGAGTTGCAAACTACAGGCAGTATGATGAGGCCGGAAACCCGGCAAAGGGGAAATTCGCAAAATGGTTTGAAGAATCTTTCAGGGATATCAGTTCCAGAGCTGCATATAAGGGGCTGATACCTTTTTCTGTTGAGGAGATTCACAACGGTTATTTTTCACAGGATAAAAAAGGAAAATTTAAGGATACTCAAAAGACCGCAAAAGCAAAAGCGGATATTGATACATTCAAATTGATAATGAAGGATAAGGAAAGACTGCTTAGTACGGAAGAACCTTTAAGGTTTATTTTCAGCCATTCTGCCTTGCGTGAAGGATGGGACAACCCGAATGTTTTTCAAATCTGCACATTGAATGAAACCAGATCTGAATTAAAAAAAAGACAGGAAATCGGAAGAGGACTAAGGCTATCGGTTGATCAGTCCGGTTATAGAATTCAGGACCCTGTAATAAACAAGCTTACTGTTATTGCAAATGAAAGTTATGAAGACTTTGCAAAACAGCTTCAGAATGAGATAGAGGAAGATTGCGGTGTTTCATTTAAGGAAAGAATCAAAAACAGGGAAAAAAGAAAAAAGGTAAAATACCGCAAGGGTTTTGAGCTTGATGAAAATTTTAAAAACCTTTGGGATAAAATAAAGCATCATACAAAATACAAAGTCATGTATGAAACCGGAGAGCTTATTGAAAAAGCATCAAAGGCTCTCAGATACATGCCTGAAATAAAAAGGCCCGTTATAAAATCCACAAAAACATCTGTAAAATTTGATGAAAGCGGGATTAACGGTGATGTTGTTTCAAGCTATTCAAGTCTCTGGGACAAAGCCTTCCAAATTCCCGACATACTGGCCTATATACAAAGCAAAATCGGCTTAACACGCTCAACCATCCTGAAAATCCTTATCGAATCCGACAGGCTTGATGATGTTATCATTAATCCGCAATTGTTTCTTGATAATGCAGTTTTGGAAATAAAAGAGGTTTTGAATGATTTGATGGTTGAAGGCATAAAGTATGAGAAAATAGGAAATGTTGAATATGAAATGCGGCTTTTTGAGGATTATGAAATACATGTTAATGAGTTGACATTTGTTATTTCCAAAAAAGAAAAAACAATTTACAGGAACATGGTGCCGCTTGACTCCGGCGTTGAATATCAATTTGCAAAGGACTGTGAAACACGTGAAGATATAGATTTCTACTTCAAACTTCCGTACTGGTTTAAAATTAAAACACCTATAGGAAATTATAATCCCGACTGGGCTTTGATAAAGAAAAACGAGAAAACAGTCTATTTTGTGGCAGAAACAAAGGCTGAAAATCAGGAATTGAAAACAAGCGAAAAAAGAAAAATAAAATGCGGCAGAGCACATTTTGATGAATTTGAAGGCGTTGAATACAGGCAGATTGCGAAAGTATCTGATCTTGACTAATTAAAGGTCTTTGAATTTCTACAATGAACAATGGGGTCATTTATTCTTTAACTCCCGGCTCTTCCAGCGAAATGTTGTTCAACAAGATAGCGGCTGTAACGCACGATCCCTTCAACATAGTCAAAGTCAAAGAGACCTCCCACGAAAAAAGTCCGATTCTTCCCCTGGGCTTCTTCCCAGCGATCAAAATAACGCTGGCGAAACTCTTCAACTCCGACATGCTTGAAGTAGAGCCAGGCGTCATAGGAACTCCAGTCATCCTGTTCGTTGATCCGCCCACCCAGTGCACCAATGTAGCGCTCGATATTCTCACGAAGCCGCAGCTCATCCGCCGCAGTCGGTTCACTGCTGGCCAGTCGCGCATAAAAGGCCATCAATTCATTTTCCCGATGCTGTTGTGCGATGATCATCGGCTGATCAAGAGATGGAAGGGGCAAATGAAATGCAACGGGCATGGGGAGCACCAGGTCGGCGATCTCGAAACTGGCAACCGCGTAGGGAATAAACCTGGTTTTTGACTGAAACCACCGTTCCTCCTCGGTCAAATCAAGGAAACTCTCCAGCTCCTCCAGCAGAAGGGGACAGGCGACGATCAGGTAATCAAACCGGGCATGATCCTCGGCATGGGAGACCTCGTCTCCAAGCATCTGCATCGGATGCGTATATTTTACAAAGATTCCTTCTTCACGGCGTTCAATTTTTTTAACATCAACATTCAGGCGAATATTGAGATCCCAGGCCACTCTTTCCCAGAAACGCTGGAAGCCGTATCTGAAGCGTCGCGCAACCAGAAACGAAGGAAGCAGGCGGGCAAACGGTGCGGATGAGAACAGCATGGCCATGAAGGTTCTGATACCCATGTACCTGAGGACATACGGCGCTGGAATTTCATCCAGAAAACCGTACCCGAATGTGGTGACGGGAATCTCAAACAACCGGTTAAGATCCTCAAGGCCGTTGTGGTCCAGCCATTCCGCAAACGTGACACACAGAGCGGGATGCGCGTCAATGCCAGCCCAGCCCGGTCGCCGGAAGATTTTGCGGATTCGATAACGTTTCCGGAGATAGCGCAGACAGAGCCTGGTAAAGCGGCAAAATGCCGAAAGGGACGAACCGCCCATAACATAAGGCAGGAGGCCGTGGTAGCGAGCCGACTGACTCGTCTCATCATAGACAAAGGCCGTGGCTCCCTCGAATCTTTCCAGCTCGGCTCCCACGCAGCGCGCCATGCGAAGAACCTCACGGTAGGCCGAGCTGACGAAGATTGCTCCCAAGTCGAATGACTGGTTATCCTCGGTTACGGAACGGCACATCCCGCCAACCCTGCCCAGTTTCTCAAACACAGTGACATTTTTGAAACCATGCCTGCTCAGGAAATGAGCGGCGGACAAGCCACCGGGTCCGGCTCCCAAAATCAGAATTCTCGCCTCGCGATCAACAGGATTCCTGCTTATCATGGGCATGCCTCCTCAGGACAAAAAATATTATAATGACAGGCGGAGAAAGGAAGTCGCCCCGCATAGCTCCAATCTCCAGAAGGACGTAATAACTATTATAAAAACAGCAAGTTGAAAGTCAATGGCTTTTCGCCGTGGCTGTGAAAATTGTTGCGTTGTTCCGCTTACTTTTAATTTCTGCACGCCCAATTACTGAAGAACAATCGGGCTTGCCTCCGGATCAAAAGGGTTTTTCCGGACCGCCAGGGAAAAAAGGTATGGATACTGATTCTTTAGGTGACTCATATAAACAAGCCACTGCTCAACCAGTTTTTTATAGGCGCGGTTCATGTCGCCTGCAAGGTGCTTGCGGTCGGATTCCGGCAAGTTATTCATGCCATCCCGGCAACTCAACTCATCGGTCAGATGGAACAAAGCGAGCAAGGCTTCGCTGAACTCTTCCTGCTCGATCAGCACAGAGTTCTCCAAAAGACTGATAAGAAATCCTCTTTTGATGTTTAGAAAAGTGAGCAGGGTTTCCAGGTCAATCAGCCGCATATCAATCCGCAAGTCATGTTTCTTCACTATTTTTTGCGCAACTGAAAAGCGGTCTTTCGTCCAATCCGGCCTGATAAGGAGATCCTCCCTTATCTCGTCAATGGCCTGGTCGTAGTCCGAAAAAAGGCTCAATAGTTTACACCCCACCTCGCTGAAAAAAACGCCCAGGAGCATGTTGACTTTCCGCATTCTGCTTTGCGTTTCTCGCCTCAGCAGTATCATTTCCGTAATGTTCGCAATCACGCCGAGAAATGTCCCCACGCCCACGACGATCAATAATATGGCGAAGATGCGGCTGGCCTCTTTTGTCGGGTGAATATCACCATACCCCACTGTCGACATGGTAACGATGTTATAATAAAAGGCCTCAAAAAACGAGAGGTCCTCCAGAACCATGAAACCAACTGTGCCGGCTGTCATCACTACCAGAAAAAGGGCTAAAGATATCTTCAATCTGCGCCGTACCGTCTGCACAATTATTTCCCCGAGCTGCTCAGTTTATGTATAATCCTAAATCCCTAAATTATATTTCTTATAAATAATACACCACCGGCACAATAATCAACGTAAATATTGTTGAAGCAAAAAATCCGGAAATCAATGCCCAGGCCAGACCGAAATATTTCTGTGCTCTCCAATTATGCCTCCAATTACGCCTTGCGCCATCTTTGCTGCTTGTGGTAATCTTTTTGAGAAAAATTTTAAGGAAAAATCATGAGGAAATCCAAAGACATATACTACATTTCTGACGGTACCGGCATTGTGATCAATAACCTCGGCAAGGCCCTTATCTGCCAGTTTCCCGAAATCAATTTCAACGAGGAAAAAGTAGCCGTTCACGGCTTGAAATTGGAAAGTAGAAATTAGGGAGAGATGAAATAAATTATTTATCCCAAAAGGGAGAAAGCTCTCTCAAGCGGGCAATAATAGGCGGAAGCTTTTCAATTATATAATCTATCTCCTCTTCGGTATTATATTTGCTCAGGCTGAAACGAATAGAGCCATGAGCAGCAGTAAAGGGCACTCCCATTGCACGCAAGACATGCGAAGGTTCCAGTGAACCTGATGTGCATGCCGACCCCGATGAAGCGCAAATGCCAAATTCATCCATCATCAAAAGAATAGCCTCGCCTTCAACAAATTCAAAGCTTATGCTTGTAGTATTTGGAAGACGATTCTCTCTATCTCCGTTTACCATTGAATTCGGTACGCGTTTTAAAATTCCATTTTCAAGCTTATCTCTTAAAAGCTTTACCCTGCCGTTTTCCACCTCTAAATTATCAGCCGCCAACTCACCGGCCATTCCAAGTCCTATAATGGAAGCAACATTTTCCGTACCTCCCCTTCGGCCATTTTCCTGATGCCCCCCTATTAAAAAAGGAAAAAATTTGGTTCCCTTGCGTATGTATAGAGCGCCTACGCCTTTAGGCGCATGAATCTTGTGGCCCGAAATCGAAAGCATGTCCACATTTACCTTACTTACATCAACAGGGATCTTTCCAACCGCCTGGACGGCATCTGTATGAAAAATAATCCCCCTTTCCTTTATAACTGCAACGATTTCTTCTATCGGAAAAATAACTCCTGTCTCATTGTTTGCCCACATAATACTGACAACAGCCGTATCTTCACTGAGATTTTTATAAAGAAAATCAATATCCAGATTTCCCTTTCTGTCAACCGGAACAAATGTCACACGATAACCCTTCTTTGAAAGATATTCGTACAAATTTTTAATGGCAGGGTGCTCAACCCGTGTGGTTATGATATGCTTCTTATCAGGGCTCGATAATATTGCTGCCTTTATTGCGGTATTGTCACTTTCAGTACCGCAACCGGTAAATATGATTTCCTCGGGTGCGGCCCTCAAAAGAGCCGCCAGTTTTGCACGTGCTTCCTTTAATTTGTAACTTACATTTCCGCCAAAGGAGTGTATGCTTGAAGGATTTCCGTAGCTTTCAGTAAAGTATGGGAGCATCTCTTGAAGAACTTCAGGAGCAACTTGTGTAGTGGCATTGTTGTCAACATAAATAATTTTCATTGCTGGACCTCCTCAACTACAAGCTCGGAAGAAACAAGTTCTCGAAGTTTTGTCTCTACATAATGCTTAAGCGTTACCTGCGATTTGCTGCATGACGCACACATGCCGCTCAATCTCACAAAAACCGTATTTCCATCCACATCGATAAGCTCGATATCACCACCATCCTTTTTCAAAGCGGGCTTGATTTCACGCTCAAAAGTCTCTTCAATCAGCTTGATTTTTTTAATATTGGTCAACTGTGCCGGTTTTTTCTTCACAGGATGTTCTCTGCCAAGTATCGAGTCTATTATTTCCTGAATTTTTTCGTGGCAATTGCCGCACCCTCCGCCTGCTTTGATATAATCAGTGACATCCTCAATCGTTGAAAGATTGTTCTCCCTGACAGCACGTTCTATTTCCAGATCGGTTACACCAAAACACTCGCATACAATTTCACCCTCAATCCTTTTATCTTCCTCGCCGAGGTAATTGGCAATCGCTTTTTCAAGTGCATCTCTGCCCAAAACCGAACAATGCATTTTTTCTTTTGGAAGACCTCCGAGAAAATTGGCAATATCTTCATTTGTAACCTTTTTAGCTTCTTCCAGTGTAAGACCTTTTATTATTTCGGTTAAAGCCGATGAAGATGCAATTGCGCTGGCACAGCCAAAAGTCTGGAATTTTGCATCCTTGATTTTTTTGTTTTCATCAAGCTTAAAAAAAAGTTTTAGGGCGTCACCACACGCCATGGAACCAACTTCCCCCATACCATCAGGATCTTCAATGATGCCAACGTTTCGAGGGTTAAGGAAATGATCTTTTACTTCATCAGTATATTCCCACATGGAAATCCTCCTGTATTATAAAAAAATTGTCGGAAAATTCGAAAAATGCGTTACCTGCCTATCTACACCTAAATTGAGCGATTTTTTACTCGACTTGCACCAATCTCTTGCGCATCAAGGACTTGCGAAAAGTCTCGACATATCCATTGGTATGCCTACGATTTTCGCAAACCTTGCTGCATCAAGATCTCGGCACATTTCTTCGCAAAAAATCGCTCAACTTAGGCTACAATAATAATTATGTATTTGCAAAAAAAATTGATAAATGAATTTGTTAAACTGAATACAATTTACAAGATTTTCGGTTTTTGCTTCTTGACACCGGCACCATATTATGCCATTTGATAAAAAATATTTTCAAATTATAGTTTGGCAATTAATCTGGCAGTAAAATAGTAAAATTCAATTAAAAATTTGGGAGGTTTAATATGGCAGTTTATGTTTACGGGCACAAAAATCCTGATAGTGATTCTGTGTGTGCCGCTATTGCTCTTGCTGATCTGAAAAGCAAGATCGGCGTTGAGGCTGTACCCGTTGTACAGGGCGAATTGAATCCTGAATCCAACTTTATTCTGGAAAAATTCGGAGTCAGCGCACCCGAAATCATAACCAGCGGCGCCGGCAAGCAGGTTATCCTGGTTGATCATTCTGATCTTGCACAGAGTCTGGATGACTTAAAAGATGCTGAAATTCTGGGCATTGTCGACCATCACAAACTCGGTGATGTAACTACTACAAATCCCCTGGAATGCTGGATTTGGCCTGTTGGCTGCACATGCACCGTGCTAAAAGCAATGTATGATTTCTTCGGGGTTGAAATTCCCAAGAGCATAGCCGGCATTATGCTGTGCGCTATCCTGAGCGATACAGTCATTTTCAAGTCAGCTACCTGCACAGACCAGGACAAGGAAGCTTCTGATGCTCTGGCCAAGATCGCCGGCGAATCAGATTTGGCTGCTCTGGGCATGGAAATGTTCAAGGTTAAGTCAGCGGTTGAAGGCACACCCGCAAGAGAACTTGTATTGCGAGATTACAAAGACTTTGATATGAACGGCAACAAGGTAGGAATCGGCCAGCTTGAAGTCGTTGACCTGGCCATTCTGGATAGTGTCAAACCAGCCCTTGCTGATGATATCAAGGCTCTTAAAACAGAAGGCGGCAGACATTCTGTATTTCTGCTATTGACCGACATCATGAAAGAAGGCTCTGAAATGCTTATTGCATCTGATGATGAGTCTGTTGTCCAAAAGGCTTTTGGAATCGCTCCAGAGGGTGGAAAAGTTTGGCTGGATGGCGTTATGAGCCGCAAAAAACAGGTTGTTCCAAATTTCGAAAAAGCCTTTGCAGGCTAGTATTTATTATTTTGCATAAAAAAGCCCGGTTATGCATATGCATGCCGGGCTTTTTCTTTAACCTATGAACAGAAAGCGTCATATTTTATATATTGTAATAGCTATTATAGCTTTAAGCGCTATATATCTCATTGTTCACAACAGGCCCGAAAAATCGCCGCGTTTGAATGAAGTTGAAAAAAATGTCCAAAATGTAAACCCACAACAATTAGATAAAAAGAAAGTTCATCTATACTTTGCTGATAAAGGCAATTCCTTTCTGATAGCTGAAGAAAGAACCATCTCTCAATCTCCTGATCCTGCGGAATTTGGCAAAACCATAATTGAGGCTCTTATAAAAGGACCGCTTGAAGGGCTTATGCGAACAATACCTGTGGGCACAACTCTCAACGCTTTCTATGTCACACAAGATGCAACCGCTTATATAGACTTAACAGAAGAGGTTAAAGAGCGTCATCCCGGTGGAATTAAAACGGAACTTATTACAATATATTCGATAGTTAATTCATTAACTCTAAATATTTCCGGAATCGATGCCGTAAAAATACTGATCGGGGGACACGAATCTATGACTCTTGCAGGCCATATTGATTTGCGTTTCCCCATTAAAGCCAACATGCTATTGATAAGATGATGAAAAAGAGCAGTATTAACAGAATAAGAAATATTGGCATTATAGCACACATTGATGCCGGAAAAACAACCGTTACAGAGCGGGTACTTTATTATACTGGCCGATCACACAAAATAGGCGAAGTCCATAACGGTGAAGCTGTAATGGACTGGATGCCCGATGAACAGGAAAGAGGCATCACCATTACTTCTGCCGTTACCACCTGCCTTTGGAAGGATTGCGAAATTCATATCATAGATACTCCCGGGCATGTTGATTTTACAATCGAAGTAGAACGCTCTCTGAGAGTACTTGACGGCGCTATAGGCATTTTCTGTGCCGTCGGAGGCGTAGAGCCGCAATCGGAAACAGTCTGGAGACAGGCTGACAAATATTTTGTCCCCAAAATAGCTCTTATCAACAAGCTGGACAGAATCGGAGCTGATTTTTTCGGCACAATAAATATGATGAAAAAAAAGCTGAATGCAAATCCTCTTATTATGCAACTGCCGGTAGGAATTGAAGAAAACTTTGCAGGCATAATTGACCTTATTACAATGAAACAGACCATCTGGAACGATGATACACTTGGAGCAACATACACAACTGAAGATATATCCGGTGATTATCTTGATAGGGCAAATGAATATCGCGAAAAGCTTATTGAAACAATAGCCGAAGTCGATGACGAAATAATGGATGCCTATCTTTCCGAATCTCCAATCACCAATGAAAGCCTTCTTAATGCTATACGAAAGGCTACTATTAATTTAAATCTGGTTCCTGTATTATGCGGAAGCGCCCTGAAAAATAAAGGAATTCAGCCGCTCCTTGATGCAATTGTCGGTTTCCTTCCCAGCCCTGTGGACATTCCTCCTATTAAAGGATCGCATCCCGATACAGGCAAACCGATTGAATGCCCGGCAAAAGATACTGAGCCGCTGGCAGCGCTAATATTCAAGGTCTCAATGATCGAAGGGAGAAAACTCTCCTATGTCAGAATATACAGTGGAAAAATGGAAGCCGGTCACGATGTTTACAATCCTTTTCGCAACAAAAAAGAGAAACTTTCCCGCATTCTGAGAATGCATGCCAATAAAAAGGAACGTGTAGAAAAGGCTGGTGCAGGCAGTATTGTTGGGGTCATAGGATTAAAAGAATCTTCAACAGGTGAAACGCTCTGCAACATCGATCATCCTGTATTGCTTGAAAAAATGGAATTTTATGAACCCGTAATATCTGTCGCCATAGAGCCCAAAACCCATGCCGACCAGGAAAAATTGGAACAAGTTCTTAATAAATTTCTGGCGGAAGATCCAACTTTGAGGCTTCGTGAAGACGAAGATACAGGGCAAAAAATTCTTTCCGGCATGGGAGAACTTCACATGGAAGTCATAATCAGCCGGATGCAGCGCGAATTTCACACAAGCGTTAATGTAGGGAAGCCACAGGTTGTATACAGAGAAACCATAGCCAGTGAGTCTGAAGCATCTGCTGTATTTGACAAGGAAGTCGCCGGGCATCACCTTTTTGGCGAAGTAAGATTAAAACTCAGGCCGCTGGCCAGAGGAAAGGGTAAAAAATTCAAATCAGAAATTTCCCCTGAAACAATCCCTGAAGTCTTTATTCATGCTATCGAAAAAGGAATTATGGAATCTTTGGAAAGCGGAGCATTGATGGGATATCCGGTTGTAGATGTTGAAGCAATTGTGACAGGCGGATCATGCAAAGAATCGCTTGCCTCGGAACTCGCATATACTGTTTGTGCATCCATGGCCTGCAAAGAGGCTCTATTCAACGGAAAGCCTTTTCTCCTGGATCCGATTATGTCTGTTGAAGTGTTTGTTCCGGAATCTTTCATGGGAGACGTTATCGGTGATCTTAATTCCCGGGGAGGAAAAATTGAATCTATAGAGCCTAAAACAGGATTACAGTCAATAAAAGCAAAAATCCCCCTGGCTCAGATGTTCGGTTACTCAACTTCATTAAGATCCGCAACCCAGGGTCGAGCAACATTTAGTATGCAGTTTTCCCATTTTGACCGAATATAAAAGATAGGCTGTAGGTGGAAGGCTGAAGACCGAAGCTACCTTCAGCCTATCCCTGCTCCTCGACGATTTTCTGTCTTCTCATGACTGATTGGCTTGCTGTGGGGTATCCGAATACTTCAGCCGGATGCTTTGCCATTGTTATCCTTTCCTCCGATTAAATATTTCCATCCTTTTCTGATATCTTCTTCGCTGACATCTGAGCCCAAAAACCAGCCCAGAGCTGTTCCGCAATCATGACAAAAACTGTAGCTGTCTGTAAAGTCAATCAGTGAAGGTTTTAACCATTTCCCGGGTTTCTCTTCACCAATATTTGGTTGCAAGATCAGCACGGTATCGTGTTTCAGAGATTTTAAACCCATAATATGAACGGATATGGGATTTTCGGAGAATACAACATACCGATTGACTAAGGTAAACTTTGCCTTTTTTAAAGAAAGAGTCAATTCGGCCCATGCTTCCGGTTTCCAGTGATGGAAAGTAAAGATGAGCCGGCCATATTCTTTATTAAGAACCCGAAAACAATTTTCCCATATTTTACCTAAGACCTCACCATATTTGCGGCCGTCTGAGCTGCCTCCCTCTGATACTGCTGACCCAAGGGGGTTGTAATGCCAATCTGCTTCGTGCGGCAATAATCTACACAACCATACTCGAAAGAAATTTGACAGGTCACTATATTGTACGCTGTCAAAGTATGGGGGATCGGTAACCACATAGTCTGCTATTCCATCAGGAAGATCGACACCACCAGCATCTCCTTGGAGAACTAAGAATTTGCGTTCTCCCTGTCTCAGGGATTTCCAATCGTTTGCTGGTTCGCCTGCATCTATCTCTCCGATGATTTTTATTTTTACACGACTGCTATTGGTTATCATGGTTTCAACGGGCTCAATAGCCCATTCCCATGCTTTTTGGATACGGTCATTGAAAAGTCTGTTCAATGTTCCGGATGTATTGCCGGAAAAAACCGGGTTGTTTTCCAGGGCAGTATATGGGAATGAATAGGCATGATGAGAAAATACATGACGAATCGCACCAGATCTACGAATATCACTCCCCTTATATCCGCACAGAAGGCAATTAAACTCTAAAGAAGTAGAAACCAGCAATGCCAACCACAATTGATCTTCAGCATGTAGTGTTGACAGGCAGTACAAAGAAGCGCTTAAATAGAGCAATTGCCTGTGAGTAAACAGCTTTTGAAAGCTGTTGATACCTCGCCGCAAAAGGTCCTTGGATTTTGGGCCTCTGGGGATACGAAAGTCCTGGGAGTTTCCAAAACTTATATGTTTTGTTTGAGAAAGGGCTTGAGTTATTACTACCAGATCATCATTGTCCACTGATTTAAAAAACGCTCCATGTTCGATGCATGACCCGACAATTACCAGAGGAATATAACGCTTTGAAAATGGCTCATCTAAAATGTCGTCAAATACAGAACCGCACTTTTCACAACACCTGGTACCTTTTAAAATTAATGGAGTGTTTGCTTGCTTCTGGCAGCTATGTGTTTTGCCTGTGTAAACTTCATGGCAAGTTGAGCAGATGTCAGCAATTCCCGCTGTAAAACGACTTAACTTATTTAAATCATTACAAATCCTCAAAAAGAGTTTACGATGAAAACTGTAACCACTTGATATTACAATAAAAAATCTATCTACAAAAAATCAACAATATCAATATGTTAGACATTTGTTTCGTGAACTTATTTAGGCAAAATGCAGTAATTTCAACAAGTTAAGCTGTTTTGCAGCGGGAATTGCTGAGCAGATGTTTACATCATTGTGATTGTCCTGTCGTAATAAAAGGCTATCCACAAAAATTACTTCCCTGCATGAACACCTTTTACGCAGCCCGTACAATGTAAACTGGATTTCACTTTCCAGATTGCAGATGGGGCATAAGGTTTTGTATAATGGAGTTAATTTGTCCTTTAATGCTTTAAAAAACCAGCTAAATATATCCTTTTTATGTTTTATAGAAGATTGAGTTAAACTTGCTTTTGCCTGAAGGACAGGGATCGGATCAATATCTATTCCTATAACACTTGCTCCCATTCGAATGGCCTCATGAAGAATCGTACCACCACCCATCATGGGATCAAAAATAATTTTGCTTTCCAGGCCACCGGCTTCATAAAAATTTCGTTTTCCCGAATGCTGTACCAGTTGCTTAAGTATGTAACGAAAGGTGGTGCCAGACCGACGAGCCCACCATTTATGCAAATAAGTATTTGGTCTGTATAAATGCTTATTATATGACTCAAAAGCTGCAAGCTTATTAGCCTCATCTTCAGGGAAATATTTATCAATTGGTATTTCTGGGGGTATTTCCGACACACTGGTATTATCAAGCTGGCTGTCGTTAAAGTTCAAGGCTAATTGAAAAGATTGGCGCATCGATAAATCCCTATCTCTTGCGAAACAAAATTACCTGCAAATCAAAAGCCTGTGCATTACGGAGGAAATTGATGTGCTTCCCGTTCGCAGCAATAAATGGAAATGATTTGGAAGCAGCGCCCGGGAAAACAGGCTGTTTGGGTTTCCGTGATGAAGCGCACCCGGCCCATCTATTACTCAATTGGCGTGCAAACCAAATATCATAGTTTAAGCACCCTGTAAAATTATAAACTAATGTCCCCCAACTGCCTGCGATCCGGTCGCTCATACGCCGCCTGCTCTGCTTTGGCGGCTATTCGCTTCCTTCTCTCCACTACGGGCATAAGGCCAAGGGTCCAAGGGCTCAAGGGTCAAGGGAAACAGACCTGGAGAAGCGGAAGCCAAGGACGCCGTACCGGCGGACAGGCTGGTGGGTGTCACGAACCGCCGACCGGCAGTAGTGCGTGTCGTCGTACCAACTTCCGCCGCGGATCACCCCGTTAAAGCCTCTTGGGCTATCGATCCGGGCGCTTCCGTCATTCGGCCCATCATAGTAGCTGCTGTGCCAGTCATCCTCAACCCACTCCCAGACATTTCCGTGCATATCATACAGACCGAAGCTGTTCGGCTCCTTTTCACCCACAGGATGGAGTTGCCCGCCTGAATTTACACTATACCAACCTGCGCGGACAAGGTCTTCTTCCTCGTCACCCGAATAATAGATAGTTTGTGTGTTTGCCCTGCATGCATATTCCCACTCCGCTTCAGTGGGCAGGCGCAGACCGGCCCATTTTGCGTATTTATTTGCGTCATCCAAGCTCACTCCCACAATCGGCTGCCTGGGCTGGTTAAACTGCCGGCTGGCCCAATATTCAGGTTCGCGTGAGTCCGGGTTTTCTTGAAGATACAGGCCATACTCCTCATTGGTCACCGGATATCTGCCCATATAGAAATCCGGGACATTTACCCTGTGCAAAGGCCACTCGTTGTCATAATTCCCCTCTTCCGATTCAGGCGAGCCCATCATGAATACCCCTCCGGGAATCCTGATCAGTTCGTAGCCTCCCCGCTCTGCCGTGATAATATCCAGGAAGGCTTGTTCTTTTTTCCCGGTAATCCATTTGCGGATATCAAACGAGGAATGATTAGCCAGTTTTTGTTTAATCCCTTCAATGGCACTAGGGTCAAGTCGTTCTGCGATTTTCAACGCATAAAGCTGGCGTTCCCATAGTTCTTTATCCTTTCCAGGGTGGATTTCCAGCAACTCAAAAAAAGGCTGGGCTGATTTTTCAGCAGTATCGGTTAAACACGCTTCAACAAGACTCGTATGTTTTATAAAGGCCGGCAGTTTTACAACTTCCCGCATATAAGGCTTAAAAAGGGATGGATCTTCAAGGGCAAGCATGAGCAAACCAACCTCCTGCCACCATGATTCTCCAAAATGCAAAGCCAGTTCACGTAAAATAGTCTTATCTTCCAATGCCCTGCTGCGAATTTCCCGCGCAGCCAGGTATTCCTGAAAACCAAGGTGCATGAATCCGTAGTTTTCTTGGTCCCAGCCTGTCAGCAGGCCGCTGTCGTCGCGGATCGTACGGAGAAAATCCCCGGTTGTGCCGTCCTTCCAGTTCACAGCTTTTAAAGCAGGCTCAATGTAAGGCTTAAGTTCCTCGGCCGTTGCCTGGGTCCTTCCCTTCTTTGAATGCAGCCAGTATGCCGCGGGCTGCAGGGCCCTGCATCCATCGCGGGCGGTTACACCCACTTTAAGCCCCTTTGCCTGCCGCCAATGTTCCAGGAGCACATTGATGCACTCTTCGTAAAGCCGGGCCCGCTTGCGCGGGAGCCCTCCCCTGTGCCGGTGCACAAGACAGATATTTGTGAGCAGCAGGGGGTTGCGGGTAAGTTCAAAAACACGGCTGGTCCTGAAATCAGGCTCTTGAAGACGTTTAATCAGATTGTCCGCCTTTTCAGCGGCAATACCCTTGGCCAGCTCAGGGTCTTTTGCCAGGCCCTTTTCTACGACTCTGTACCAGTTGTGGACAAACCTCTCCACCTGGTCCCCGGTAAGTGGACGCACGTGCATCTCCAGGAAGCCCTCGTTGAGACGCACCGTGGGACTGTACCCCGCAAAACGGCAGGTAACTACAAATCGGCAATTAGAATAAACAGAAAGGGCCTCCACGATCCATTTCGTCACCTGTTCACGTTGTGAGAGATCCGCCACTTCATCGAGTCCATCCAGCAGGAAAAGCAGGTTCCCCCGTTTGAGCAGTCCCTTGCCAAAGCCTTTAGGTGTTTTATAATGGCGACTGTCAAGCTGTTCCTCTATAAAGACGTCCAGGCTTTTGTCAATGTTTTCAAGTTCCCTTAAGGGCAAAAACACGGGCAACATCCCGGATGGAAGGGCCAGGGACTCAGGGACTTTACGCAGACACCACAGCAGCAATCTTTTCAAGTGCGTGGTCTTGCCTGACCCAGGATCTCCCAGGATGACAAGGTGGTTTTGCCCGCGCCTTTCGGATTGGCGAAAGGCCTCAAGTAGCGAGATCTCAAGGCCGGCATCGTTGCGCTTAAGACATTTCTCGGCATGCTCCGAGCTTAGAAAGCGCTCATCATCAAAGCCCCTCAAGTCCAGCATGGCGCGCAGGGGTACGAAAATATCCTCTATGTCAATGCTTACCTTGAGATGAGTAACAAAACCAGCCACAGGCAAGGTTGAGTGCAGGACCTCTGCCTTTTGACGATAATCCCTGATTTCGTCATCCATGTTAGAATCTGACTGGAGCGTTGCATCAGATACCTTTTTGTCTTCTTTGTCTTTGCCAAATGTTGAAAACACTTTTTTAAATGTTACTGTTTGGTCCTGCTTCCAGGCATTACCTCCATTTACAGGCAGAGTATCACCTATCCACTTCTTTTGTTTATTTGAATAAGCTCGACACCACCGGGAAATTTTATTTTTTTTAATTTGAATGATTTGATACTGGTTGGGAATTTCAGATGGCAGGTTTTTGGGTTTTAACGCTGCGCTTCCTGTAGCCAAAATAGGACACACGTTTGTGAGCCAGTCCATATCTGCATCATGAACATGGCCATGTAAAATCAAATTGAATGATTCTTTTAAATATCTTTTCAGATTCTTTTCATCGCGTAAATTAGCATCATCTTCCGTTGCATTGCGCCTTACATTGTGATGAACCGCAGCGATGCGAAACCACCCTCTTTTTATATATGCTTTCAGTTCATCATCAAACCATCTATATTGATTTTCGCCACACCATCCATAGTGATCATTATCATGATGACTTTCTTTTATTGTGGAATTTAAGCCTGCAACAACGAGTTCTAAATCTTCAAAAACAAATAGAGTCCACGGTTTCTCTTTTGTGAATGTAATGCCTGGAAAATCTTTGTAAAAATTATCGAAGAATTCCTTATAAGATTTCCACTTTCTCCAGTATGGTTCTATCGGTTCTTCTTCATTTCCCTTGCACTCTAAAAAGTATGCCTCACAAAATGATCGATTTATATCATGATTACCTGGGACAAGAGCTACTTTCCCTCTGGTTAATTTCGTAAAGTCAATCACACCATCTATAAACGAGGAAAAATCATCATATTCTTTCCTCATTCCCAGCTCAACAAGATCGCCTGTCAATACAATAAGCTCAGGAGTTAAACCATAATCATCTCTCATCTCTTTGAGATCATCAGTAAGCCTTCCAAGAAGGGTTTCAATGCTTCCATCCTCAGTTTTAACATTAACCCCAAAACGATGATTTGCTCCGAACTGTATATCGGACAAATGAAGAATGGTTATTGATTTTTTTTCAGACATTTTACAATAGTCTTTTAATTATTCTTTTAGCGAGGCCATCTTCTA
>Ga0255441_1010_pt1 | contig 32954 bp, 28 predicted proteins | sample ANMaggSeSYBR02C5_FD_182645 | JGI IMG/M metagenome (GOLD analysis project Ga0255441, IMG submission 182645) | Sediment cell enrichment communities from methane seep in Santa Monica Basin, California, United Staets - ANME aggregate JGI... | ecosystem: Environmental > Aquatic > Marine > Cold seeps >... | reverse complement strand
TGAAGATCAAAGAACAAGAAACATTATAAGTACAATTGTAGCTCCAAGAGGAGAAATGTACAGCGAACCGGACAAACTCCTTTTTCACCTGCGGCTGCACAATGGAACAATTAATCAGGTTGATATTGAGAACAAAACAGTTCATTCGATAACTTTTGATACTTATGACATAAATCTTGATTTGAAAAAATCCGTCACGACAAAAAAAGGGCGAAAAGATGAAAAGGAAATGAGCATAGCTGAGCTGAACAAGTATTTAAAAGATACTGTTAATAAAGATGCAAAATACTATGCCGCACTTATAGAATTTCACAGAAAATTCTCAATTCCTTTTGCCTGTTTTGCTCTTGGTCTTCTTGGCGTTCCATTGGGAGTACAGTCAAAATCAGCAAAGCGGGCATTTGGTTTAGGGTTCGGCCTGATTTTTTTTCTGCTTTACTATTTGATGCTGTCTGCAGGATGGGTTTTCGGCGAGGCTGGTGTTTATCCACCGTTAATAGGAATGTGGATGCCGAATATTGTAATCGGAGGAATAGTGCTTTATCTATTTGTAAGAACGGCTAATGACCGTCCTGTAATTATTGATTCGTTTCTTAATTTGTTTAATCGGCAGCGCCGGAGGCGTATTCCTTGATAGTAGGGGCGATCCTTGTGATCGCCCTACACAGGGCGACCACAAGGATCGCCTCTACACAGGGCGATCACAAGGATCGCCCCTACACAGGGCGATCACAAGGATCGCCCCTACTTACAATTGCATTATGTCTATTATCCATAAATACTTGACTGGAGAAATTTTCAAATGCCTGTTTTTTGTACTGGCTGCGGTCATAAGCATATATCTGTCAGTTGATTTTTTTGAAAAGATTAACAACTTTATGGAAGCAGGGCTCCCTTTTTCAAGAATCTTTGTCTTTCTTATCTTCAAAATTCCCTTTATAATCGCCCAGATAATACCTGTTTGTATTCTGCTGTCAGTTATAATTGTCTTTGGGCTGATGACTAAAAATAATGAGCTGATTGCTCTTAAAAGCAGTGGTGTAACTATCTATTACCTTTTAAAGCCGATTTTTATAATTGGCCTTATACTCAGTTTATTGCTCTTTTTCATTTCAGAGGTAATAGTGCCGATAACTATGGGAAGGGCAAATGAAATATGGCTGAAAGAGGTAAAAAAAGAATCGGCTGTTATTTCTAAGGAAAAAAATATCTGGATCAAGGGCGACCGCTTAATAACACACATAACTTATTACAACCCTGCAGAAAAAGCTATTTTTGGAATAAGTATTAATGCTTTTGATGAAGACTTCAGGCTTGTAAAAAGGATCGATGCAAAAAAAGGCTTATTCAAAGACGGACAATGGTTCTTATATGAAATTATTGAGCAAAATTTAAACCAGGCAAACAATCAGTACAGGATAAAATTACATGAAGAAAAAGTTGAAAAGCTATATTTTCTGCCTGAGGATTTAAAGAGGATAATTAAAAAGTCTGAAGAAATGAGCTTTAACGAACTTTTTAACTATATCAAAAAGGTTGAGGCTGAAGGATACGAGGCTACAATTTACAGGGTGGATCTTTATGCCAAGATTGCTTTTCCCCTTGTCTGTCTAATTGTATGCTTGATAGGAGCTGGAATAGCTTTTAAAAGAAAAATCAAGGAAGGGCTGCCTGTTAATGTGGCATGTGGTATAGGCGTTGCGTTTCTCTACTGGATTCTTCATAGTTTCTGCGTGTCGCTTGGATATGGAGAAATGCTTCCCCCTCTGGTTGCTGCCTGGTCTGCAAACCTGATTTTCTTATGCTCCGGGATACTTATTTTACTCAACGCCGACTGATGTGACTACTCAGGTTCACGGTTCCACGGTTCACGGTTTACGGTTGATCAAAACATAAAACTGTTAACTGTAAACCGTGAACCGTGAACCGTGAACTGTTACCTTTTGGGTTTATGAATGATCACTCTGTATAATATTATACTTACAATAGGAATCACCGTCGGCATTCCCCTGATAATTCCGATTATTCTTTTGTCTGAAAAAAGGCGAAAAACATTTCTGCAAAGACTGGGGGTAAAGAGGCTCCCGGAAAATATATTATTCAAAAGGGACAAGCCGATATGGATACATGCGCTATCGGTTGGAGAAGTTGTCTCTTCCGTTCCTCTTGTCATGAAGTTGAAAAAACGTTTCAAAAATAAAAGAATCGTTTTCTCAGCTTCAACCAAAACAGGCTTTGAGATAGCAAATAAGCTTTTTAAAAAAAATGTTGATTCAATATTTTTCTTTCCTTTTGATCTCCTGTTTTCTGTAAAATATATTAGCGGGAAAATACATCCAGCCATAGTTATTATTGTTGAGTCGGATATCTGGCCAAATTTTCTGTTTGAAATGAAAAAACGCCAGATACCCGTTGTCCTGATCAATGCCAGACTTTCTAATAGATCTTTTAAGGGATATAAGCGCTTTCCATTTATTTCTAATAAGCTATTTCTGTCTTTTGCAAAAATATGCGCTCAGTCCATTGAAGATGCCAGGCGCTTCATGCTTCTTGGTATCCCTTCAAACATGATATCAATAACAGGAAACATTAAATTCGATCAGCCATATGATCCTGTTTCAGAAAAGGAAATTGAAATATTAAAACAATCTATGCATATTTATCAGCCGGTTAAAAAAATTTTAATAGCAGGAAGTACTCACAAAGGCGAAGAATCAATACTTATTGATGCTTTTTCAAGGATCAGAAAAGACTTTGCTGATACTGTTCTTGTTGTTATCCCGAGGAATCCAAAACGTGCAAGGTCTGTACTCAAATTATGTAAATCCGCCGGATTTTTTTCAATTCTTATGAAAGACATCGAAAATATAGATAAAAACAAAAAAATTGATGTGATTGTTGTTGATGCTATAGGGATTCTAAAGAGGCTTTATGCAATAGCAGATGTGGCTTTTGTAGGCGGAAGCCTTGTAGATCTGGGCGGCCACAATCCGCTTGAACCTTCTGCCTTTTCCAAACCTGTAATATTGGGACAATATATGAGCGCTTTTGCAAATATATCTCAAATGCTTGTTGATTCAGGCGGAGCTGTCCAGGTAGAAAATACAAACAGCCTTTATGAAACAATAGCTGATATTCTCAGTGATAGCGATAAAGCCCGGAATATGGGAGAAAAAGCATTTAGAGTTTTTAACGCCAATAAGGGGGCTGTTGAAAAAACTCTAAAAGTTATAGAAAGCCAATTGAAGGATTGAGAAATATATAAGTAACCGTTTACGGTTGACAGTTATCGGTTCACGGTTGAAAAAAACAGAAATTAGAGGAGAATTATGGGGTCCTCTTTTGAAGATCGAGAGGTTAATATATTTTCTGATTTAGATGCGAAAGAATTAATTCAAGAGTTGAAATCAATATCCAAAATGCTTAAATCGTGCATAGTTCATTGAAAAAACTGTGAACTGTGAACTGTGAACCGTCAACCGTGAACGGTTACATATATAACTTATGAACAATATTTTAAAAAAAATCGAAAGCATTATGACCAGTAAAAGGAAAGCTGGTCTTATTTCTTTCGAGTCTTTTTTATTCATGCTTTCCCTTATTTACGGCAGCGCCGTTAAAACCAGAGAAGCTTTTTATAATAGAGGTGTATTAAGGTCAAAAAAACTTCCCTGTGTAGTAATATCAATTGGAAATATTACAGTCGGAGGCACAGGCAAGACTCCAATGACTATTCATGTTGCCGAGCTGGTAAAACGCTTAGGTTACAAAGTAGTAGTAATCAGCAGGGGATATAAAGGGGTTGCGGAAAAAACCGGAGGAATTGTCAGTGATGGGAAAACGATATTCATGGAAGCTGACGAATCAGGTGACGAACCATTTATGATAGCCAACCGGCTGAAAAGCATACCTGTTGTTGTAGGTAAAAACCGGTTTAATGCGGGCATGACGGCTTTAAATAGTTTTAAGCCGGACGTTATTGTGCTTGACGATGCTTCCCAGCACCTCCAGCTCAAGCGTGACATTGACCTGGTGCTACTTGACAATAGTTGCCCTTTCGGCAATCATCAGCTTTTACCAAGAGGCACACTCAGGGAACCGCTTTCAGCCCTGATGCGTTGTGATGCATTTATTCTAACAAGGTCGGATGTTGCTAAAGAGCCGGAAAGTACGTATAATTCTGTCAAATTAAAAAGTTGTGCAAGGGGCAAGCCAATTTTTAAGGCCATACATGTTCCATATATATATGAAGTCGTCAAAGGCGGAGCTGTTTCATCTCAACGAATTTATGAAAATTCGTGCACACAGGGTTTTGAATTCTTGCGTGGTCGCCCAGCATTTGTTTTTTCAGGAATCGCAAGAAATATAGATTTTTACAATACAGTAAAAGGGTTTAACTGTAAGGTAACGGGTTGTTCAGAATTTACAGACCATCACAGGTACACAGACAGAGATCTTAACATGATATTACAATCAGCAAAAGAATCTAATGCAGACTTTATTATTACAACGGAAAAGGACTATGCCAGAATTGCAAACAGAATCACATGGCCGATTGACCTTGTGGTTGTGGGCATAAAGATATCATTTGAAAATTATGACAATGAGTTCAATCTCTTTATAAAAAACAGACTTAAGGGACTTGGAAATTAATGCAGGCTAATGAAATCTCTTCGTTCTAAACAAATAAAGCGCATACTAATTCGCTGCACCAACTGGGTTGGAGATGCTGTAATAACAACACCGGCAATCAGAGCTGTGCGCAAAAACTTCCCTGGAGCAAAAATAAGCCTTCTTGCAAAACCCTGGGTTGCCCCAATTTTTTACAACAATCCTTATATTGATAATATCTTGATTTACGATGCTGCGGGAAAACATAAAGGCCTGTCCGGCATACTTAGGTTGAGCAAGGAACTGCGAAAAGAAAAGTTTGATCTTGCCATTCTTCTTCAAAATGCTTTTGAAGCTGCACTGATAGCTTTTTTGGCAGGAATTCCAAACAGACTCGGCTATAACACCGATGCAAGAAGTCTATTACTTACACATTGTATTTGTCTAAAGCCGGCCTTAAAAAGGGTACATCAAATCGATTACTATCTTGGAATTCTTGAAGGCGCTTCACTAAAATCAGACGGCAGGCACCTAACCCTTGTCGTAACAGATGAAGAGCGTAAATATGCTGAAAAAATATTGGCGAAACACGGTATTACAGGGAAAGACAGACTTATCGGAATAAACCCCGGTGCTGTTTTTGGATCTGCAAAGCGGTGGTTTCCTGAACGGTATGCTTCACTGAGTATTAAGCTGCAAAAATACAGCGGGGCCGAAATTGCTATATTCGGAGGACCTGGCGAAAAGGCACTGGGAGACTATATCTCTGAATTAATGGGAAACCGTTGCGTCAACTTTTGCGGCAAAACCAGCCTTCGTGAAGCTGTAGCATTAATTGAGAGGTGTCAACTTTTTATTACAAATGATTCAGGTTTGATGCATGTTGCGGCAGCCCTTGATACTCCGCAGATTGCGATATTTGGTTCTACCGACCATGTAACAACCAGTCCCAGTAGTCCAAAAAGCCGGATTATAAGGATCCCGGTGCCTTGCAGCCCTTGCCTGAAACCAGACTGTCCTATAGACCACAGGTGCATGAAAAACATTACTGTTGAAATGATATATGATGCTGCTGTAAAATTTTTAATGTAATTAACATATGAAAATACTTATCGTTAAATTGAGCGCTATTGGAGATGTTATACATACGCTGCCCTCGCTTAACGCAATCAGAAAACACTATCCTGATGCACATATAACGTGGCTGATTGAGGAAGCTGCTTCCAGTCTTGTTGTAGGGCATGAAGCCCTGAATCGTGTTATTATTTCAAAAAGAACGCAATGGATAAAAAAAGTCTTCGGGCCATCCTGCCTGAAAAATATTAAAGAAGCGTATCAATTTATAAAAAAGCTGAGAGATACGGAATACGATCTGATAATTGATTTTCAAGGATTGCTGAAAAGCGGTATTCTTATAGCATTAGCCAAAGGAAAGCGAAAAACAGGTTTTGATAAGGGCATGGAGCACATGGAGCATAGCTACATTTTTTTAAACGAGCGTATTCCTCCTGTAAATATGGATAACCACGCTCTTTTAAGGAATCTGATGCTTATTAATGCTTTGGGAATCAAGTCAAAAGAGATTGAATATAAAATTCCTGTTTCCGATCATACCCGCAAATTTATAGATTCTATTTTGTTACGCCACGGAATTAAAAGTTCTGAACTGCTTGTAGCGATAAATCCGGTTGCAAAATGGGAAACAAAGCTATGGGATAATCGAAAGTTCGCTTTGCTTGCCGACAGATTGATTGAAAAATATAATACAAGCGTCATTTTTACCGGAAGTCAATCAGATAAAAACACAATGGAAGATATAATGTCTTTTATGAGTAAAAGAGCAGTAAATCTTGCAGGTAAAACAACGCTGAAAACACTTGCAGCACTTTATGAAAAAACAAGGTTTGTTATATCAACAGATACCGGCCCAATGCATATGGCGGCAGCAGTTGGTACACCTGTAATAGCTCTTTTCGGGCCGACAGCTCCATGGAGAACCGGACCCTTCGGATCAGAACATAAAATTCTGAGATCAGGCGTGGAATGCAGTCCCTGCTTTAAGCGACAGTGCAGTACAATCGACTGCATGAAGCAGATAAGCGTAGAGCAAGTACTGGATGCGGCAAATTCTATACTTTCGTAATAAAGGCAATTTTTTGTTAAAATATATGTCAACAGAAATTTTCAAACTCATTTTCATGTAACATTAAACTGCTGCACGTGAGCTTCAGGTATGATACATTCAAAACAGGAAACTGTTTGAGCGCATTAGAGAGCGTTAAGAAAGAACCTTACAGGATCTTTTGTTCATTGTTTATTAATGTCTTGTTAAACTCTTAATATTGTTTTCATTCTGGGCAGGTTCTTTCTTTACGATATCTTATGCGTGAGTTTTTCATGGTTTGAATGTATCATACCTGAAGCGAATATATTTTTAAAAGCCACGATGTTTCGAGTTTGTAAATTTCTGGTCAAAAAAATAAAATACAGAACTGGTCGAAAATGTCTAAATCCAAAGGCCTTTCAGGCTCAATAAAAAAATTCATTGTATCTATACCCAAGAATTATATTGTCAAAACGGGAAATATATTAGGAAGTATTGCATACCTGCTTGATGCGCGTCACAGGAGAATTGCAAGGCGCAATTTGCGATTTGCCAATCCTGAGTGGCCATTAGATAAAATAAATAAGCTCTCTATAAAAACGTTTCAAAACATGGGAATTACGGTTTTGGAAATCTGTCAAATGACTTGCTTTTCAAAAGAAGATATTCTGCAAAAAGTTAGAATAAGAGGAAAAGAAAATCTGTTAAATACGATAAAAAGCCCTGAAGGCGTTATTATGATCTCAGCCCACATAGGAAACTGGGAGATGTGTAGTCTTTTTTTGTCATGTTATATGCAAAAGTCAGTGGTAGTGGTAGCGCAAAATCAGCCTAATATTATTGAACGGATAATTCATAAGCTCAGAACAAGTACGGGGAATGTCATTGTCAGCAAAAAAGGAGCTATGATCAAACTGGTTCGGACATTACGCAAAGGTAAAATGATAGGTTTATTAATCGACCAGGGTACTTCTCGTGGAGAGGGGGTTGATGTTACTTTTTTCGGCCACAAGACCAATGCCACATATGCAGCCTCTTTGCTGGCCGCAAGATACAATTGCCCGGTTCTGCCAGTCTACTGTATAAGAGAATCCGATGCAAAGCTGACAGTTGTTGTCGAACCTCCACTGAAATTACACAAAACCGATGATGTTCGTGCAGACTTGCAGACAAATACACAGATCATGACAGACTCTGTTGAAAAAATAATAAGTCTTTATCCAGAACAATGGTTATGGTTTCACAAACGATGGAAAAGGCACCACCCGGAACTTTATCCTGAAGATCTGGCCAGACGCAGGCGTCAAAGAGAAAAAAGAAAAGCTTGCGGTCCAAAAAAGCGATAAGGGCTCGGTCAAAAATAACTTGGTAGAATTTGCGCTCGAATTTGCCGTAGATTTAATCGATCTGATTGAGCAAAACCGCAGGAATAGCGAGCTATTTCGATGACTTTTGCGATTGAAGATCGGTTAAAGATATGGTGAAGTCGGGATGCAAAAATGCCAAGTTATTTTTTACCGAGCCCTAATGATAAGATAAAGATTTTTCTGCTACAAATATTAGACGGTAAGAGCCTGATTTTGGGTATAGATGGTGTCATTTATTCGATTTGCCGCCCAAAACTCATTATATCACCCAAGTGTCTGGTTCAAGATGAAACGGGCTTCCCGGCAGTGAGAAATGTTTCACATTTTCATTGCCTTGGGAATTCCTGTAGCACGTCCGCTGGGATTTGTGTTTGAAGGAAAGAGAGCCAGCTATTATTACAGTGAAAATCTTTTAAACGCGAAGAATTTTGTCGGGCTCTCAAGAGAAATTGGTGATTTACCTGATTGGCTGGAAAAAGAAAAAATTATTTCTCGTTTTGCACAGTATCTTGCTATACTGCATAATAACAACTATTGTCACGGAGATACAAAATGGGCAAATATCCTGGCAAACGCAAGTTCAGGGAAATTCTGAATGATTGATCTGGACGAAGCTTCTCAGGTCAAATTCACTCTGGGACATAAAGTGCGTAAAGATCTCAGCCGGTTTATTTTTGATATGATCAAATATGGGCTGCCAAAACGATTTTTAAATGAATTTATGACAGAATATTGCAACATAAGAATGCTAAACAAAGAATGTGTGCAAAAAAAGATTAAACCGTTCATCAACAAATTACGTGAACGGCATAAAATAAAAAAGTAACTACTCAGGTAAGCATAAAGGCAGAAGCACAAACTATAAAAAATCGGAAATTTGAAACAAAATCAGATAGGTCAGTTCACTAAAAAAGAGTCGTACTATGTTGAAACTTTGAGACATGAAATTACTCATCATAACAAACAATCCAAATCGGGCAAGCTTTAGACAACGAATCGGAATTTATATAGAAACTCTGGCAGTTAACGGGATTGAATGTAAAACTGCGGCGTTGCCTTCAAGTTGTTTGGCCAGGTATAAGTTGTATAAGTCGGCTGTTGCGTTTGATGGAGTTTTTTTACACAAAAAGTGTCTGAATCCAATTGACGCCTATAACCTGAGAAAATATTGCAGAAAGCTGATATTTAATTATGATGATGCCATCATGTACAGTGATAAAAGGCCGGATCGACTGAGCCTGTCGCATCTTATTCCTTTCAGACGCACAGCCCGTATAGCTGATATGATAATCACAGGAAGTACTTACCTGGCCGCTCAATCACAGAAACTGAACTCAAATGTCAAGGTGCTTCCAATCGGGCTGAATACTGATGACTATATAGTGAAGAAGGATCAGAGTAAGAACGGCAAAATTCGTTTAGTCTGGATAGGAAGTAAAAGCACACTGGATTATCTTCGTCAGATTAAGCCGGTACTAGAGGAGATTGGCAAACGTTTTGATAATGTCATATTACGAATAATCGGGGATACTTTTTTTGATCTGGAAAATATGCCTGTTGAAAAATATTTATGGAGCAAAGACTTCAGAGCGCACAATCTGACGACGAGCGATATCGGCCTTGGCCCTTTACCAGGCAATCCGTTTACAGAAGGAAAATGCAGCTTTAAAATACTTGAATATTCTTGTTCTGGTCTGCCAGTGGTAGCATCTCCTGTTGGTACTAACTCAGTTTTTGTAAAAAACGGTGTTACAGGTTTTCTTGTCAAAAATCAGCAGCAGTGGATAAACAGAATTGGTCAATTAATTAAAAATTCACAGTTACGCGTAAACATGGGACAGGCAGGAGTTGCACGAGCCAAAAGGTTTGATGTACAGATAATAGGTCGGCAGTTTGTTGAGCTCATCTCCGATTTTTTAAAATAACTAGTTTAATCGACCTTCACTCTCATCAGAATTCTTTTGTAAATTGAGGCAAGATATATGTCAAATCAATTCAGCACTTGGTTAAAGAAAAAATTACTTAAAAAAGATAAAAATTTAATATCTCTTAATGATCCTTTTATAGTAATCAAATATCTATTGCGAGGCACCAAGGTGACCTGTATGCTTGATGCTGGGGCAAGTAATGGTCGAATTTCACGAACACTTTTAAAGAAATTTCCACAGGCAAATGCCTACGCATTCGAACCGAATCCTCTCTACAAACAACAACTGGAAACATATGCCAGGAAAGATTCACGATTCCATCCTCAATACCTGGCATTATCAGATATTGAGGGTAAGGCCGAATTATTTATTACTGAATCTCCAGGAAATACTTCTCTTCTCTCGCCGGCAGAACGGCTAAAGGAAATAGATCCTGAAGGCGCTGAGGTAAAAAAACGTATGGAAGTTAAGTTAGTAACGATAGATCAATGGGCAAAAAAAAATAACGTTCCTGAAATTCAAGTGATGAAATTTGATATCCAGGGAGCCGAGTTAAAAGCTTTAAAAGGTGCTGTAGAAGTATTACAAAAATCGACATGCGCTGTATATACCGAAATCTGCTTTAACAGCCTTTATAATGATGGGGCACTTTTTAGTGAAATTGATTTATTTTTTAGGAAACAAGGCTTTATTTTATACGATGTTTACAAGCCGAAGTATAACCAAAGCGACCTGATTATGTGGGCAAACGCCTTGTATGTTGATCTGAGAAAAATTAAAATTTAAATATTCGTTTCTGTTTTAACAATGTAGTTGAATACAGTATTTTCTACTGTAAATCTGAAAAAATGTCTGAAAAAAATATTCGGGTATATTTTTTGACAGGTAAGCGTTTATGTTGAAACATGCATTTTATAATTTAATGAGTAGAGCACACCGTGAAAGTGGACTGCGGCAGTTACATACCCTGGAAAGAAAACTGCCATCCAAAGATGTCCGTTTTGCGGTGCCTTTTGTTTATCATGGTAAGGGGTTCTTCAAAACCATTGAGCCGCGTCAGAATCCTGAGGAAATAGAGACCTTGTATAAAGCTGTGCTTGAGCTTTCTCCACGCCGCATTCTGGAAATCGGGACAGCCAGAGGCGGCAGCTTGTATCTGTGGATACAGGCCGCCTCTGAAGATGCCACAATCGTCAGTATAGATTTGCCAGGTGGAAAATTTGGTGGAGCATATCCAGCCTGTCGGGTACCTTTCTACCATTCATTTGCTCGTTCTGGACAAACGCTCAATCTCTTGCGAAGGGATTCTCATCAGGCAGAAACGTTAGATGAAGTTGGCAGGATTTTTTGTGACAAGCCAATCGACTTCGTATTTATTGATGGTGATCATACTTACGAAGGCGTCAAGGCTGATTTTCAAGACTATGGTACTCTGGTCAGACCCGGCGGTCTTATTGGATTTCACGATATCCTGCCACGTCCTGATTTGCCGGAGATTCAGGTTGACAGGTTTTGGAAAGAATTACGTGACAAGTATGATTGTGAGGAATTAATTGGTCGTGAAGGGTCGGGACGCAAGATTGGCATTGGTCTTATCCACGTCGGAAACAACGGTTTGTTTTTTTGAAGTATCATCTATTCAGGAGGTAGAAAATCATCCTCAGATAACCTCTTGAATTTACAAAGTGTCCCGGCTTAAGTTGGTAGTCTACAAAGCCGTCATGTTTGAGATGATAATAAATGAAAGACCATATAAGACGCTGCATTTACCTGATTGATCAGTTTAATTATATTCGGCTGATTGCGACGATAATAAGCCTGATAACTCTGTTCATCGCTGTTAACACCCAGAATCCCATAAATAATGACGGGATTCTATATTTGCAAACAGCCGAGGCTTTTGCAAACAGCGGGTGGCAAGAGGCGATAAAACATTTTAACTGGCCGTTTTATTCAATATTTATCGCTTGGCTGTCCAAACTAACACATTTATCTTTCGAGAACTCAACCTATGTATTGAATGCAGTACTTCTTGTTATAATTGTAATTAGCTTCATCGCTCTTATCGAGGAATCAGGCGGTTCACGTTTCGTGCAATTTCTAGGTGCACTTATTATTCTTAGCCATCCGCAATTACATCACTATCAGCACTATATTGTTCGGGGGTTTGGTTATTGGGCTTTCTCTTTATTAGCTTTCTTAAATTTTATTCGTTTTTATAAACACCTGAAATGGCGGCATGCCTTAGGATGGGGAATATTTATAAGCGTTGCAATATTGTTTAGGCCTGAAGGCCTGGTGATATGCTGTTTTGGTCCTCTTGTTCTTCTATTTCGAGCAAAAACAACGCGCTGGAATAAATTAGGAAATACTCTTAAAGCATATAGTTTCAATATCATTGCAATATCCATAATAATTGCATGGTGGCTTAACATGCCAAATCGAACAATCGCCCAGCTTGGGAAGTTTAGACACTGGGATCAACTGCAAAATGGTCTGACATTGTTAAGTACCAATATCAATGAAAAAGCAGTACTTGTGAGCCAGACGATTCTTAACGACTATTCAAACAAGTGGGGTTTAACCATGGTCATATCCGGGCTGACCGGGATATATTTATACAAACTGGTGGCGACCCTCTGGCCTGTACATGCATTGCTTTTCGGCCACGCTTTCTGGAAAAGACTTATGCCTGCGGAGAAAGGCATAAAAAGAGTGATAATATATTTTTCGATATTAAATCTGGTTATACCAGCCATATTTTTGGGACAACGATTTTTTGTATTATCCCGTTTTTTAATGCCGGCAAGCCTGCTTTTGCTGCTCTGGACGCCATTCAGCCTGCATTATATTATGCAGAAATGGCTGGATAAAAAAACAGTTATTAAAAATAATTTTGTGTTTCCAGTGCTATCTATTGTCTTCCTAATCATGTTCATCTATGCCTTTGTACCTCCCAATCAATCCAAGGCATATATTACTACTGCCGGCACATGGCTTAAACACAATATGCCGCAGCAGTCAAAACTCTATACAAACAACTTTCGGCTTTCCTATTACTCTGAAAAAAAATTTATGGAATGGGATATTTCTGACAACCTCATAATACCTGAGTGGTCATCTGATGATTTTGTTGCTTTAAAAACAAAACAAAAACATTATGAAAAGATAAAAAATACATTATTAACGCTAAAACTCAAACCCGGCAAAATATTTGCGAATAAAGAAGGGAACATGATTGCTGTTTTCAGGTTCATAAAAAATAAGTAGCCGTGAACGCTTACAATTTTCCTTAGATACCAATATGTCTAATCCAATAGTAACAGCCTTAATACCGAACCATAAAACCCTTAAAGTCACCAAGCTATGCCTGCGCCTTTTGCGCAAGTATACTGATCCGAAAAAAATCAGCATAATCGTTATTGACAATGATTCTCAAGACGAATCTCTAAAATATCTGAAAAGCCTTAAGTACATAACGCTCATTGAAAGAAAGAAAAAACAGGACGACACTCCATCTTTATCTCACGCAAGAGCTCTTGACCTTGCACTGGAAAAGGTTACCACGCCTTATGTTCTTTCCATGCATACAGATACCTTTGTTAAACACCCTGACTGGCTTGATATCTTATTGGCAGAAATAGAAAAAGAATCAATTATTGCCGGAATCGGCTCATGGAAACTTGAGAATAAGCCTTTTATTAAAAGACTGGCCAAGGCCATTGAGTACCAATGGGAAAGCTTTTACTACCGCCTGATCGGCAAAACAGATCACGCCCTGGAAGGAAAAGGAAAAAACTACTTATATCTGCAAAGCCATTTGGCCTTTTACCGGATGGACTTAATAAGAAAAAACAATCTCTCGTTTTCTGATGGCAAAGAAACCGCCGGCAAGATAATGCATAAAAAGCTTGAAGATAATGGCTATAAAATGGTTTTTTTTGAATCAGCATTCCTCAGTAAATACGTCATCCATCTAAATCACGCCACCATGGTGCTTCATCCGGAATTAGGCGCCAGGAAAAAAGCACTATCAGAAAAGGTCTAAAACGCATCAATAAAGCCTTAAAGGATTTAAACGCCGAACAGATACTTATGGATGATTCCCTTGATAATTAAAGATGAAATCAACTGCTGATAGTAAATATCTTCGCTCTGGAAGAAATTTAGAGGTTCCCTTCAGGCTTCTTCTGAAATCAGAGGGTTCTTCTATTGAACTTATTTGTGAAAGTATCGCACGAATAATTCCAGGGAAGAGGTTGGTGTGCATAGGCAAATGGAACGATAAGCCGGTTGCAGTAAAAATATTTTTAAACTCCCAAAGCGCCGGACATCACTGTAAACGTGAAATAAAGGGAATAAATGCCTTAAAAAATGCCGGAATAAAAACGCCGGATCTTTTGCTTCAGAGCAATCAACAGCAAGATGACACTCCGGTTCTGGTCTTTCAAAGAGTTATGCCTGCCCTTAATCCCCACGAAGTTTTTGATATGGCTGAAACTGATGAAAAGCGCAGTGAATTACTTAAACGCATAGCAGTTGTAATAGCTGAACAGCATGAGGCTGGCCTCAAACAGAAAGATCTTCATTTAGGGAATTTTCTTCTCTCCGACAATGACATTTATACAATTGACGGTGATACCGTTGATACAGGCCAAACAGGAACACCCCTGCCAAAAGCAATGAGTCTGAATAATTTAGGGTTATTCCTGGCTCAATTCAATCGTAACTTCGACCATTTGTTTTCTGCAGCTTTTCAGGCATACACAGCAAAAAGATCATGGCCATCAGATGGCAGTCTGTTTAACCAGTTATTAAAAGAAGTAAAATTTCAAAGAAAAAACGGAAGTAAAAAATATCTGCATAAAATCTTTCGCGAATGCACTGCTTTTGTATGCCATAAATCATGGAACAGCTATATGGTTTGTGAGCGTAATTTTTATCACGGGGAAATGAAAAAATTAATTACAGATCCGGACTCAGTAATTGATTCAAGCAGACTGCTTAAAGACGGAAACAGCTCAACAGTTGCACTTGCTGAAGTAAACGGCAAGCTTCTGGTAATTAAAAGATATAATATTAAAAGTTTCTGGCATGCCTTAAAGAGATGTCCTCGTAATACCCGTGCATGGACATCATGGCGCAATGCTCACAGGCTGGAACTTCTGGGGATTCCAACTCCAAAACCTATAGCCTTTCTTGAAAGACGATGGGGGCCTTTTCGGTCAACCTCATATTACATATCAGAATATATTGATGGAACAGATTTCTACCGCCTGATTACTTCTGATAAATCAAAAGAAATTAACATAGAAGCTTTGAGTATAAGCTTTGGAGAAATGCTTAAATTGCTAGCGGACGCAAATATGAGCCATGGTGATTTTAAAGCTACAAACTTTATAGTAGCCGGTAAAAAGCTGTATATTATTGATATAGAAGGCGTGCATAAACATAGTTGCAGGTGGAGTTTAAGAAGATCACTAAAACGTGATTGCATGCGATTTATGAAAAACTGGAAGCATATGCCAAAAGTTGCAAGTGCATTTCAAAACCAGATCAGAAAAATCAAATTTTAACTGCTTCGTAAAAAGTCCATTTTCTGCCTTGCTTTGCTCTGCATCTCCACCCCGTTAAATTTTCGCTTTGGGAAACAGTATAGCCGATTTAACATGGCAAATCATTGCGGCGTAAAAAAAAGTCGACAGGATTTATTCAAGCTTGTCAACTGCGTCCCATATCTGCTCCATATCTGCCCCCTGTTGTTAGGAAAAAAAGCCATGGATATATTTCAAGGCAGTAAAGACAATGATGCCGCCGAGCATCCATTTAATGACTTTTGCAGGAACATATTTTTGGCACCTTGCCCCAAGATACATACCACACATGCCACCAAGACCGAAAAGTATTCCAAGCAGCCAGTCCGGTGCTACTGACATATCAGGATAGAATGGGGCGATAGCCTGGTAAAAAATTACCCCGGCAATGGAGGTCACAAATGTCCCCATTAACGCTGCTCCTGCCACGGTATAGACGGGAAGGCCACAAAATGAGACAAAAAAAGGAGCGATAATGGATCCCCCGCCAATGCCATATACTCCTCCGACGATGCCCACAATAAAGCTCAAAGTGAAAATTGTCCAGATGGAGATATTAAAGCTTTCTCCATAGAACTCATACCCTAACCGTTTGAAATTAAAATGGGTAATACGTACTGCTGGTAATGCCTTGCCCTTAAGGCTTTTAGCCCGCTCCTCTTTTTTTCGATATTGACGTACAAGCTCCTGAAACCGCTTTTCACTTGAAGCCTTGTCCGCACCTGGAAGTGTTTTTCGTAGAAGATCTCGAATCATGCGGGTTCCGATGTAGAGAAGTACCATGGCGGCAAACAGTTTAAAATGTTTTGGATTTGGGAGATAGGTAACGCGGACAAAAGCACCGATAAACACCCCTGGAAGAGTACCGATGATAACGACCCATGCAAGCGGCCAGACCATTCGACCTTCCCGAATATAACGGTATACGCCGCTCGGAATAGCCACAATGTTAAAAAGGTGATTAGTGGAACTTACAGAGGGGTTCGTAAAGCCCAAAAAGGACATCTGAAACGGCAAAATGAGAAATGCGCCCGATACCCCACCCATTGATGTAAAGAATGAGATGCCAAAAGCCACTATCGGCGGCACCCAGGGAGCAACCTCTATACCGGCAGTTGGAAAATACATAAGAATCCTCCTTTTCAGTGACACGACTATATATTTAATCGTGTCACTGAAATAATAAATTTTTCTAATGCTTGTCAACTATTTTTTTTTCGCAAAGCTTAATAGATGATTGCATTATATTGATTGAATAAATATAGTTGAGTTATTATAATGAAATTCTAAGGGCAAACGTGATGGAAAAAAGCAGAGAGGAAAAGAAGGATAACCTGATAAGAGACCTCCTGCTTATGAGAAGACTCACCCGTTTAAACCCCGCGGGCATCTTAACCATTCCGGAAAACGCCAAGTGCTTAGACACGGCACAACTTGATAAGCTTGAAAAATCCTTTCGGCAATGGATCGATAAAACGATTCGTACCGATGTACGGATCTCAAGAAAGCGAATCTTTCTTATCTTTATGTTGATACGATATACAGGTGCACGGTTTAATGAAATTTTAAGCCTGAATGTTCGAAAAGATATTGATGTGAAAAATAATCTTGTTCGAATCGGACAAACAGAAAGTAAGGACAAACCAGAATTGCGTGATGTGCATATCCCGTTAGATCTTACAAACGAAATTAACGAAGTCCTGAATAATCCGAAATTTTCCGGATTCCTATCCTCTCTTTTTAAAATTGACCCGGGACATGTAAGGCGGAAGTTTTACGAGCGAGCTCAAGAATGCGGGTTTCCCAAAGAGTATGGCAACCCAAATGCAATCAGGCGGTCAAGGTCTATTGAACTCTTGCGGAGCAATATACCAACAATGGTAGTCCAGAAGATCCTCGGACTTTCGACCCCAGGCTTGACAAGATCGCTTCTAAAATTTTCTAACGAAGATATGCGTCAGATAACCCAATATTATGTGGATAAAGAGAGCCGAAGAAAAACAAGTGCAAGAAATACATTTTTATGCAAGATCATGCATATCCGAAAGGGCGATATTCAAACTGAAGTTGAGATGATGACCATTGGCGGATACTCACTATTTACTGTGATCACCAATGAAAGTCTCAGACGTTTGCAACTAAAGCCAAATTTTTTTATTGTAGCAGAAATAAAGGCACCCTGGGTCATTTTGAGCAAAGGCGATACAGAACCTGAGAGCAGTGCTGAAAATCGGCTTATAGGAACGGTATCCAATGTCATTCGTGGTAAAATCACCACCGAATACATAGTATCGCTTCCGGATGGTACCGAAATATGTTCAGTGGTCACAGAGGAAAGCAGGCGGCGGCTTGGCCTAAAGGAAGGAGACACAGCGTGGGTGTTGTTTAATTCATTTTCAATCATACTCAATGTTGACTAAATCGGGAGCCCTTGAATAGGTGAAGAGACGACGAGAAAAAACGGTGTAAAGGTATTATAATGGTTGGCCCAAAAGGATATTTTCAAGCTCTTTCAGGCTATTAATATAAAGGTTGGCGTCAAGAGATCTGTTTTTATATGCTATAAGAGGTATGCCTGCTGCTTTTGCTGCTATTTCGTCCAGCTTTGAGTCTCCTATATAAATTAATTGACCGGGTTCTATATTAAAATGCTCCAGTATTTTAATTAGCTGATCCGGGCTGGGTTTGGGGTTTTCCACATCAAGTGCACTTACTACCAGATCAAAGTATTCTTCGAGATCGTGTTCAATAAGCACTCTTTTCATTGTATCTGCCCGGTTTGTAGCAACTGCTGTCTTATATTCAGGTCTTAGCCTTTTAAGCAAAGGCTTCAGGTGCGGTTCCATTTCCATATATTTTAAAAATGGTATATAGCTCATATGTTTGCGAAATACTTGTGCTTGTTCAAAGCCTTTCTTGTCTTCAAATAGTTTGGCAATGGCCTCGTCTGCTGTATGCATGTATGAGTAAGCAAACTGTTCAGGAGTCATATCGGGTTTGCCGAAATGATTTAGAATATTATTATAATAGGCTGTGTTTGCCTTAACAGTATCAAACATGACTCCATCACAGTCAAAAGCGACAACTTTAATATTATTATTCATAGAGGACTTTCTCATGCCTTCTCCATTCAGAACTCACCAATCACCTGCCCGCTCGCAAAGCTTGCGAGGCAGGCGGGTTTTCGACGTTCAATTCCCCTTACTATTATATGATGTAACGCGCCAGAGGCGTCTAGACGGGCTTTTCTTGGCGTAGAATTTCTATAGAATATTCCAGATCAGTTGTCCAGCAATATTCCAATAGATGTCCCCAAGGCTCGCCTCTTATAGGCAGCCCTTCTAAAAATAATATCGTTGACATTTAACCACAAAAAGATTATTTTCTAGACAAGATAGCCAGAACTGTACAAAATATAATCCTGCGGGGTGATGAAAATGATAGAAAATTCATGGCAACTTCAGAATGCAAAAAACAAATTCAGCAACCTTGTTGATAAAGCTCAACATAATGGCCCGCAAGTAGTAACCAAACATGGCAAAGATGCTGTTGTTGTTCTATCAATTGATGAATACAAAAAATTAATAAAACCAAAAACCAGCTTGTTGAAATTTTTTCAAAATTCTCCTCTTTCAAAAATTAATTTAGACATAAAAAGAAATAAGGATCTACCGCGAGATATAGAATTATGAAATACCTGTTAGACACTTGTGTTGTTTCAGAATTAATTAAAAAAAATCCAAACAAACAAGTTGTTAAATGGATATCCAAAACAACTGAAACCAATCTATTCATATCTGTTTTAACAATCGGAGAACTTCATAAAGGTATTGAAAAACTTCCTGAAGGTAGGAAGAAAGAAAAACTGCACAAATGGGTGAATTGCGACCTGAAAGAAAGGTTCAAGAACAAGATAATCAATTTTGATCTACAGGTAGCAACCATTTGGGGTAAAATCCAGTCTCGGTCAGAATCAGCAGGCAAGGCCATGCCTGCAATTGATGGCATGATTGCGGCTACAGGAATCGCAAACGATTTTATTATTGTAACACGGAACACATCAGACATGGAAATCAGCGGGGCTTCCCTGCTTGATCCATGGTTGCCAACCCACTGACAACATCCCCGATATCCACCTATCCTATTAGATTATCCTTGTATTGTGATGTTCCAATTGCAGTTGAACAAAACAGATCGGCAAAGATAGAATTAATTTTGTGCCCAACAATACAGGAAATCACATAACTAATTGAGTACCTTTTTTAATCAAGGCATCTGGAAGGAATCGGAGTTTAAAGGAAAATTTAATCCACAATTCAAGCTTTGACACCTAGTTTTCTTCAGTCAAAAGCGATAACTTTAATATTATTCATAAATAATTTCTACTCCCGATCCTAAGCCTCGGTTCACGGTTCACGGTTCACGGTTCACGGTTTATGGTTGATAGTTGATCAAAACATAAAACTGTTAACTGCAAACAGACAACCGTTACCAATAAATCTCGTTCTCATTCCCTGGCAGCGGCATCCGGCAACTGCCCCAGACCCGCGTTCTCCCAACATTGTTTAAGTTTACGCTGCTCAGACTGTGAAGCCTGCTGATAGGCAATAAGAAAGTTGTTTATGCCCTGATTTGCTCTATCCGGATCACGAGTCTTGGAAAAGGCAGCTATGCTCTTGACAAACCATCTGCCTGAATCTTCCACGCGACCCTGCAACCAGGCAAGAAGCCCCCACTGCCCATATGTGCTTGCAGCACCAAGTTCGTCTCCCAATCGCTCAGAGATCTTGAGTGATTTTTTGTACCAATCTTCAGCTTCCTCAAAATCACTGCGCTCTTCTGCGATCATCCCGAACTGATGATATGTTATTGCGGCGCCAAGTTCGTCTCCCAACCGCTCCTTAATCTTGAGTGATTTTTTGTACCAGTCTTCAGCTTTCTCAAAATCCCTGCGCTTCTGTGCGATCATCCCGAGCTGATGATATGTTATTGCAACGCCATGTTCGTTTCCCAACCGCTCCTCGATGTTGAGTGATTTTTTGTACCAGTCTTCAGCTTCTTCAAAGTCCCTGCGTTCCTGTGCGATCATCCCGAGTTGATGATATGTTATTGCAACGCCATGTTCGTTTCCCAACCGCTCGTCGATCTTGAGTGATTTTTTGTACCAATCTTCAGCTTCTTCAAAATCCCTGCGTTCTTCTGCGATCATCCCGAGGTTATGCAATGCGTTGGCTTTTAATGACTCATCGCCTGTTTTATTCGCCCATTTATTTAACTTATCTGCCCAGCTTTCAGCGCTGGTCATGCGATACAGCAGATAGTCAAGCCAAAAATTCATTCTCCACCACTTAATGATATCACCTGCCTGTAAATCTTTTTCCTGAACTTTTTGCCTGAGGCTTTGTGCCCGGTGCAGGTCAGATAGAGACATGGCTGCTTCAAACATCGGCAAGTAGTATCTGCGCGCCAGTGTTTCCCGCGGGATTTCTTCATGCAAAGCCGCAGTTAGTTGTTGTTCCAGAATTGCAAGTTGTTGTCTTGCTATTTTCGGAGTAAGTTTGCCGACGCCCAAAATAGCCTTTTGATAAGACGTGCGGTGTTTGTCTTCGTAGCGGAAAACATTCGCCGGATCTGTGATATGAAGCTTAAGCGGCATCCAGTCTGCGAGATGCTCAGCTTTCTGGAGTAATAAACGATTGTTAGAGGGAAGCAGAAAAAAAATAATGTGACAGTTAAGAGCGTCCCAGGATTCACGCTGTGCGTTCATGTCAGCCCAAAATCGTAGCGCTCCCTCATCTTTTTTTTGACCATCGTCAACAAGAAACAGAACGCCGGCGCCGGAATGCCATGCTCCTGTGATTTTGCGGGACGCATCCAGCAGACGTGTTGCCTCGCCCGGCACAGCGGTAAGAGAAAGCAGAGCGATAGGACGCTTATCTAACTCAAACTTTAGAAGATCGACTAATTCATTAGCCCGGGCAACGGTGTCCACTTCCACGACTGTCAACGCTGCTACTGACTGGCGCACTGCATTTCTAAGAAGCTCTAAATGTTCGCTCGACGCTGTCAAGACAATCGTCCCAAATCCTTAAGGTTTTCTATTACAAGGGGATGTACGCCAAACCACCCTTCACCGTTATATTCTACAAGAGCGCATGATTTAAGCAGGAGTTGATTGACCGAATCCGACACGGGCCGAGGCTTTTCACCTTTTTGCTGCTTTCGACCATAGTCTGCAAGGCGGTTATAAAGGTCGTCCACTGATTCTGGTCCATCCGGCAGAGGATCAAAGGGAAGTGAGATCTGCTGCCAGAAGTCTTTGCGGAGTTGATTGAGGCCATAGTTAATATGCTCTTGTTCCAGCGGCACACGAGCATCAGCCATTACAGCCGCTATATGAAGCACATCAAAGGCATGGCGCAACACACCGCCGGTCATTGTTACCAAACGGTCGAGGGCATCTTCGTTAATAAGGTTATCCTCTATCCGCTGCATAATAATCTTTTTCACAGTATCAAAACCCGGCGCAGGTTGCCCTTCCGGATCAGTGACTTTGATCATTGGAAGCGCCACAACATCATCAAAGTGATATTTGAATGCGTTTACGTCCGGCGAATGAAACAAAAATATAGGTATGGTATAGATAATATTGGCTGTAATGCCTGTCAGCAGGTTCACATGGTTGACGTACATTTCGCGAGCCTGCATAAGCTCCAGTTTGTCCAGATCTTCCACTACTATCAGCAGTTGCAGGTTTTTTTTCAAAAGCGGTTTTCTCACAGCTTCAATAACATTATTTGCCTGAACCAACAGGTCTGATGGGCGTTTTCGCAACAAGGCAACTGTTGTTTCTTTGCTGTGGGCTTCCAGCTTAATCTGTGCACTTAACCGCGCAAATACCCCAAGCAACGGTCCAAGCAAACCGACCTTTGATGCAACGCCGGTGCCAACTTCTATATGTGAATCCCTGCTTTCTGTAGTGGCCCGGGTAGTCTCATTAAAATAATTGAGGACCGGTTTTAAGAAATCATCATCAATTTTAAGGTTATTGTTTTTTGCTGCATTCAGGACACGCTCGGCAATGATTAAAATCAAATCTTCAGCACAAATCGCTGCGGAACTCATCTGGTCATGCACAGAAAATGTTACTGGTAAAAATCGTTCTTTATGTTCTGCAAGAAGTTTGTTTAATTCAGTCGATTTTCCACAGCCCCTGTGCCCATAGAATAAGAGCCTGGCATCTTCCCGGCTATTAAGCGCCTCAATCAGACGTTTCCTGGTCTCTTGATGCGGATCACGCGCCATATCAGTTTCCACAAAAAAAGACTCAAGTTTTTTGCCAACTAATGGCGCGGGCCGACAAACACGACGAATTCCTTCTAAATCTTTTGCTTTGCTTGATAGTTCCATTGAAAACACCTTATTAAAATTGCTACTTTGTAACCGTAAACCGTTAACCGCTACTTCCTGTCCTTTATATTGCCGTAAACACTTATTTTAATTTTCGGACGTATTTTGCTGTCGGTTTCCAGATAAATTGTGTCGAAAAAACGGGTTTTTTCATTTTTCTGATTTGTTACGGTCAATAAGTATTCTGATTCTTTTGATGGTGTTATGACTTTCTTTATTTTGTAGCTTATGTCTTTACCTTTTTGGGCCTTTACTCCAAGTATTTTAAAAGGATATTTTTTTTCAGGAATTATCTTAATTAATTGCTTTATATCATCTCCAATATAACCCCTGAGAATTATACTTTTAGGTGTAATAGTTACAAATTTATCAACCTTGCCCTGGATAACAAAATTTAATTTTGGATGCTTTTCGTCATTAGTATGGATAACTATGTTTTTCTTGAGTTTTCTTCCACCATATCCATTTGAATTGACTTTAATATTGATTTTTCCCTCTCCGCCCGGAGGGATGAGTCTCGGAAAAGAGACCGCAGTACACCCTCAGCCGGTTTTGACTTTTTCAATATTTAGAGGAGCGGTTCCTTTGTTTTGAATAATAAATTGATGGTCTATTTCATTACCTTCAACAACCGTGTCAAACTCATAATTATCTACAGGCAAATAGGCAGAAGGATATGTATTAACATTATCTTCGGCCATTATAGATGTATTAAAATTTAAAAAAAGAAAAAATAAGAGAAAAAAGAAAAACAGGTTTTTAATCTTCATTTTTAAAGCTCCTTGAAACCTAAGTTGAGCGATTTATTGCGAAGATATGTGCCGATATCTTGATGCATGAGGGTTTGCGAAAACCGCAGGCATACCCGTGGATATGTCGAGGATTTTCGTGAATCCTGGATGCGCAAGAGATTGGTGCAGATCAAGTAAAAAATCGCTCAATTTAGGTGAAAGTAAGATTTCAGATTTGTTGTATCACTATTTCCTCTTCTTTTACATCATAAAGAATGGATCCATATCAACAACAACTTTAACTTTTTGCTTGTAAAATTTTGATGAGTTCCTGAACATCATTAGATGAATCAAGCTGTGAAGTTCTTTTACACTCAGACTTTTTAAAAGAATTTGCCATCTATACTGTTTTGCTATTCTGGGCAGAGGCGCTTCAATAGGTCCTAATACTTCTATTGATTTTATAAAAGATTTATTATTTCTTTTCAAGGTATTGCAGAGATTTCCCACTGCAAGAGCATGCTGCCTTGTTTTTTTCTTGTCGTTTCCTGAAATTTTGATCTGCACCATCCTTGAGAACGGTGGATATCTCAGGCTCTTTCTAAAGTGTATTTCTTTATTGTAAAATGCTTTAAAGTCCTGGGTTTTTGCAGATAGTATACTGAAATGTTCGGGATTGAAAGTTTGCAATATCACCCTGCCGGATACATTCCCCCTGCCGGCTCTTCCAGACACCTGTGCGAGAAGCTGAAACGTTCGTTCTCCTGCACGAAAGTCAGGCAGGCTTAAAGAAAGATCGGCACAAATTATGCCGACCAGGGTAATATTCGGAAAGTCATGGCCCTTTGCTATCATCTGGGTTCCGACAAGTATATCTATTGTATTATTCTTCAGGCCTTTAAGCAGTTTTAAAACAGAACCCTTGCGTGTGGTGGTATCACGATCCATCCTAGCTGTTTTTGCATCAGGAAAAAGCGACTTGACTGTAAGCTCAATTTTTTCCGTACCAAGTCCTAACAGCTTTATACCGGCGGATCCACAGGTTGGACAATTTGAAGTGGCTGCTAATGTAAAACCACAGTAATGGCACTTGTATGCATTAGCTCCCTTGTGAAAAGTAAGAGAGATATCGCAATTCTTGCACCTGATAGCCTTGCCGCATGATGCACAAACAGGAAAACTTGCAAAGCCCCGCCTGTTCAGGAATAGCAAAATCTGTTCTCCACGCTCCAGGGTTTCTTTCATAGCCTCATAAAGCTCGGATGAAATAAACTTTTTAACTCCTCTATAATCTCTGATCTTGCGCAGATCGATTATGGTGACCTCGGGGAGAGATCTTTTTTCAATGCGTTTTTTCAGAGTCAGTTCAGTAAATTTATTTATCGTAACATTATAGTATGACTGAATCGAAGGTGTGGCAGATCCTAACAATGCAACACCATTATTTAGCTTTGCCCTGACAACAGCGAGATCCCTTGCATTATAACAAAGGCCCCCTTCCTGCTTGTAAGAAATATCGTGTTCCTCATCTACGATAATGACTCCAACATTATCGAAAGGTGCAAAAATAGCCGACCTTGCACCTATAGCTATGGTTGCTTCTCCTGAGGCTATGCGCCTCCACTGGTCATAACGTTCACCTGCTGAAAGCCCGCTGTGAAGAAGAGCAACGCACTCTCCGAAGCGGGCTCTGAACCGCCTTTCCATCTGTGATATAAGAGCAATTTCAGGAACAAGCACCAGAACTTTGCAGTTTTTCTTTATAGCTTCTGCTGCAATCCGCATATAAACTTCTGTTTTTCCGCTTCCAGTAACTCCTGCCAAAAGAAAGGTTGAAAATCCTTTATTAAGGGAGGTTACAACTTTTGAAATGGCTTGTTCCTGTTCTTTTGTTAGTATGTGGGCGCTATCAGTCTCAATAGATTCGCCGAATGGATCACGATAAATTCTTTTTTTAATGGTAGAAATATAACCTTTGTTTTCCAAAGATTTAATTAATCCGAGAGCGGATGGTACCAGCTCTTTTAATTTTTTTACAGAAAGTTCACCCTCTTCTTTTAATGCATCTATTATTTTCATTTTTGGAGTTGAAAGTTCCTTAATTGCGATTTCCGAGCTGGTTAACAATACATAACGTTCCAACTTCGGTCTTGTTCTTCCTCCTTTTAGCTCACGCTTGCTGATAATCAATCCCAGGTTTTCCATGGTTTGAATTAAGGAGTTTGGAATGTTTTTGTTTATAATTTTACAAAGATTTTTTTGTCGGCAGGATTCAGATTCAAGAGAACTTAAGATTTCCCTTTGTATGGGCGGAACAGAATTATCTTTAAGAACATTTTTACCATCTTCTGTAATTGATATTACGGCATATTCATAAAGATTTAATCCGCTCGGGAGAGCGCTTTTTATAACTTCTCCGATTGGATATATATAGTATTCTGAAATCCACCTGAAAAATGGTACTATTGATGAAGGAAAAAGAGGCTTTTCATCAAGAATATCCAGAATTGACTTTATTTCAATCTCGCTCCGAGTTGTTTTTTTACATGAGCCCAGTATATATCCTGTCACCTTGCGCCTACCGAAAGGAACAAGGGTTCTTTTACCTACGGATATAAAGTTGAAAAAATTTTCCGGAACCAGATAGGTAAAGGTATTATATACTGGAAGAGCTATGGCTATATCTATATATTTTGAATAAGTTGTCATTAATTATCAATAAGTTATTACAAGGCAAAGTAACTTCTCAATAAATCAGGGCAAATTACATGATACAAGACTCGCTCACTAAGATACTCAAACAGTCAGCTATTTTACATTTCATCACCAGCGGACTCATCTTTTTTATCTTTAGCAGCCGAATTTTTTGAGAAGTTACAAGGCAAAAACCAGTTGCAATATGTAAAATACATGTTAAAATTTAATTAATTCAAAACTACTGGTTCGGTGCATAAGTTAATACGACAGGAGGCCCAAATGTATAATCAGATGTATAAAATGCTAAAAATACCCGTAATAATTTTTTTAATTTCAGGTCTGATGCTTATCCCTTTTGGTTCATCGGCCCTTGCGCAGGATCAGAGTTTGTTTGAGGAAAACAGTGCCGAACAAATGTTTGTTGACTTTTTATTTTTAAGGCCCCTTGGTATTGCTGTAACAGCCGTGGGTACCGTCATGTTCATTGCCTCTCTTCCCTTTTCAGCCTCGGGCGGAAATGTTAAAGAGGCATTCTCGGAAATGATGGTAAAGCCCGCTAAATTTACATTTGCAAGACCATTGGGAAATTTAAGTGGTTATTAGGGCTCGGTAATTGACGAGTTCGTAAAAAGTCAATTTTGTTTGCTTTGCCTGGGACGGGTGCCTGAAAAGTTTATTTAACAACTCTGAGTCTGTGTGTTTTCTGCAGTTTTGACCATAGATTATTCATCATATCCGTGTATTCACTGTCATCCGCTTCTGTATCGGTTTTTCCTCTAACATACTTATTGAAAATATTTTTAAGTATTTCAACTCTTTCTTTATTCATATTGGCAATTTCAACTCTTTCTTTCAGTGGCAACTCAGAGATGATCTCCTCAATTATTTCATCTACAGGGGACAACTCCCTGTTTATATCTTTTAAATCAGGTTTATCCGACACTAAATATTTCCTGTTACAAAAAAAGCCGGGGATGCCCCCGGCTTTAATTAGTAAATTTGTCGTGGTCGGGGCGAGAGGATTTGAACCTCCGACTTCCTGCTCCCAAAGCAGGCGCGCTACCAGGCTGCGCCACGCCCCGATTTATGCGGTCTATCTATCACGATTTTGTTGTTCGTGCAAGCACAATAAATTAGGCGTTGAGCACTAATTATAATTGTCGCTCATATTGCGCAGAACGTAAGCCAGTATCCCTCCATGCCTGTAGTAACTGAGTTCTATTGGAGAGTCAATTCTTGCAATGACCTGGAATTCAGTTTTTTTGCCGTCTTTTCCTTGAGCGAAAACACTGAGTTCCTTCAACGGCTCAAATTTATTTTCTATTCCAGCTACTTCATAAATCTCTGTTCCATCCAGGCCCAGGGATTTATGGTTTTCGCCCTGTTTGAACTGGAGCGGCAATATTCCCATGCATATCAAATTGCTTCTGTGTATGCGTTCAAAACTTTCAGCAATTACTGCCTTAATACCCATGAGATATGTTCCCTTGGCGGCCCAGTCACGTGAACTGCCGGTGCCGTAATTTTTACCTGCAATTACAAGCAATGGCGTAGCTTCTTTTTGGTATTGCATTGCCGCTTCATATATTGTCATTTTTTGACCATCTGGTAAAAAAACCGTCCAGCCGCCGTCAATGCCGGATACAAGCTTATTTTTTAAGCGGATGTTCCCAAATGTTCCTCTCAGCATTACTTCATGATTCCCGCGGCGTGAACCAAACGAATTAAATTCAGAAGGAGTTAAACCCTGGTCGATAAGATATGCCCCTGCCGGGCTGTCAACCGGAATTGCCCCTGCCGGCGATATGTGATCGGTTGTTATACTGTCGCCTAACAATGCCAGAATCCTGGCTCCTTTTATATCCTGAAGTTCGGGAATTGTTTTGTTTATGTCTTTTAAAAAAGGGGGTTCTTTGATGTATGTGGATTTTGGGTCCCAATTAAAGAGCATTCCTTCAGGAACAGGGAGAGTTTTCCATTGATTTGATCCTTCAAACGCATTTTCATAAGCTTTTTTATACATTTCAGGGCATACAACTCTTTTCACGGTGTTTTTGATTTCTTCCGTTGATGGCCAGATTTCACGAAGATATACAGGCTTGCCGTCGTTATCCAATGCAATTGGTTCCTTGTCAAAATCAATGGTAACCTTTCCGGAAATTGCAAAAGCAATGACTAATGCCGGTGAAGCAAGAAAATTTGCTCTGGTAAGAGGAGAAATTCTTCCTTCAAAATTGCGGTTGCCGCTGACAACAGATGCTGCCACAAGGTCATGGTTTTTTACTGCATCAGCTACCGCCTTTGGCAGAGGGCCGCTGTTTCCAATACAGGTAGCACATCCAAATGCCACAAGATGGAACTTTAAAGCCTCTAGATACGGCATAAGCTCTGCTGCTTTCAGATAATTGATTGCGGCTTTTGATCCTGGAGCAAAGCTGGTTTTGACCCATGGTTTTACAGAAAGCCCTCGTTCAACAGCTTTTTTGGCCAGCAGTCCGGCGCCGATCAGGACATTTGGATTTGATGTATTGGTACAGCTTGTGATTGATGCAATTACAACTGATCCGTGGTTGAGATTAAAAGATGATCCGTCAGTTGAAGATGCCTCCTTAAAGTCATTTAAAAAAGTTTTTTTAATTTTAGAGAGAGGAATCCTTTCTTGTGGACGTCTTGGGCCTGCCATGCTCGGCTCTATGTCGCTCATGTCAAGATGGATTGTGTCGTTAAAAAGCGGATTTTCCGTTGTTTTTGTTCTGAAAAGCCCCTGATCTTTACAATAGCTTTCTATCAGGGTAATAACTTTTTCAGAGCGACCGGTTAAGCGAAGGTACTTTATTGTTTCATCATCCACAGGGAAAAAACCCATTGTTGCACCGTATTCAGGAGCCATATTTGCTATAGTAGCACGATCTTCCAGGCTTAAGGCATTAACGCCGGGTCCAAAAAATTCGACAAATTTTCCAACCACTCCTTTTTTTCGCAGCAACTCAGTTATAGTCAGCACCAGATCCGTGGCTGTTGTCCCTTCAGGTAGTTCGCCGGTTAATTGAAAACCCGTCACTTGCGGAGTAAGCAGGTAATATGGACTGCCCATCATAACGGCTTCTGCCTCTATACCTCCGACGCCCCAGCCGACTACACCGATTCCATTGATCATTGTTGTATGTGAATCAAGGCCGACAAGGGTGTCAGGGAAAGCCATCCTCTGACCGTCATTATTTTTGACAAATATAACTCTTGCAAGATATTCCAGGTTTATCTGGTGTATTATACCCGTGGCTGGAGGTACGACGCTTAAATTTTCGAAATTTTTCTGGCCCCATCGCAAAAAGGTGTATCGCTCAAAATTGCGCTTGAATTCTTTTTCAACATTATATTCAAAAGATTCTCTGGATCCGAAAGAATCAACCTGAACCGAATGGTCTATAACCAGCTCAACAGGAATATGAGGATTTATCTTTATTGGATTTATATGCAAACGTTTTGCAGCTTCGCGCATACCGGCCATGTCCACCAGGGAGGGGACTCCGGTAAAATCCTGCAGCAGTATGCGGGCGGGCATAAAAGGCACTTCATGATACACCGGGGCATCAGCATTCCATCCGGCCATATTTTCTATATCATTTGTTGTTATAATATTGCCGTCTTCATTTCTAACAAGGTTTTCAAGCAGGATTTTTATGCTAAAAGGCAAGCGGTCAATTCCAGTAAAACCGGAATCCGCCAGCTTGCTGAGTCTGAAATATCCAACAGGCCCTTCAGCGGTATTTAAAGTTGATCTTGCTCCAAAACTGTTTTTAAAATTAGCCATATAACCTCCGAACTTTGCTATAGACTTTCAGATAATTAATTTCACTGTGTTATCAGTCGTCGACGTATAACTAATACGCCTTTCTCCTTCTGGCCTTATGAAATTAATTATCTGAAAGTCTATACATTGTCTCTAAACTATTTTTTCTTTATTTGCAGTTGTCTTAACAAACTTTCCTGTTCCAGGGTCAATTCAACTGTTTTACTCTTCTTGCCGCCAGAAGATTTATCTTTCAAAATTACATAATGACAACTACGAAAAGGTTCATACAAATTCTTCGAGTTAAGGTAATCAACGCCGTCAATTTTTTTTCTTCTTTCAGCAAGGTCTTTGTTAAGAAAATAGGCCGGCACGCAGATACTATAAACAGCTCGAATATGCTCATCAAGGTTCACATAAAATGGCCTGATCTTTAAGAAGGATTTAATATGTTTGAAAGCGTCTTCTATTTTGGCCTTATCTCTACATGCTTTTATGATCTTTTCTCCAGAAAAAAGAAAATAGGTGTCTGATGATTCTATATGATTTGAAATAAAGACACAGATACCATCTAAGATTTCGTTATCGGTGATCTTTTCATTTCGACATTTTCTCTCATCCCTAAATAATACAGGGTTGAAGCCAAGGATATATCTTTGTTTTCCTGTTAAACCAAGGTCCTTAAAGTAGAGAGATTCATCATAACAAGTAAATTCCTGTTTTGATAGATGCTCTTTGAAGTTATCGAAAGAAATACCGGTAAAAACAGACAGGTCTATTCCCTCTACATTGGCTATCTGTTCCTTATCCAGCGCTGATATGTATTTAACGCCATTTTCAGCAATATATTCCAGATTATCGTCAGAAACAATTCCACGATCAAATACAAGGGTTATGTTCTTTAATCTAAACCGTTCTTTGCAGGCATCAACATTGCCAACAAGTGTCTTGACGTCAGCAGCAGTATCGCCAGGATATACATCCCATTTAAAAGGATAACCCTTATTATTGACCAATATTCCCAGCAAAACCTGTTTATTATGCGGCTTGCTGTCCTTGCTCTTTTCATAACTTGAAAGCTTGCATTTCATGCCGGCAAAATATGAGGAAAAAAAATTATAGTTTACAAAGTCATAGCTTGAGTTGTCCTTTCTGTAGGTTATTTGAAAAAGATGGTTCTCTAAAGATTTCCTGCTATGTTCGATCTTATCCAGTTCGTAGTAAATCTTGTCATTATTGAGGTCCTTAAGAGAACAACCGACAACCTCGGATAAAGCAGTTTTTTTCGCCCACTGAGGGATGCTGTAATGAGAGCAAGGGGAAACACATTTATTTATAGTTAGTATCTTTGCAATCAGAGGTGTTGATAGCTCACTATTAGTGATATGATTATTAAATGCTTTGGAAAATTTCCACATATCCCAAAGGGCATTGGCAACGGCGAGATCGAGATAAGGCTTGCTTTCCTGGACTACAATATTGTTCATGACAGTTATAACTTGATCCGGGTCAGAGAAAGCTTTACATATGAGACTAATCCGATCACGTTGAACATCAGTGAGCTTTCCGATAGGCCAGATTACACGTTTTTTAACCTTTTTGCCTTCTCTGTAGGACTCGGCAATAAAGTAAAATTTATAGACCTTGCCTTTGTACTTAGAAGTTTTATAGCTCAGATGCATTATGTGGTCTCTCAATAATTTATGGACTACATAATATATTACCGGTGTCTTAGTGTCAAGCCTATTTATACCTGAGTTGAGCGATTTTTTCCGGAGAAATGTGCCAAGATCTTGATGCAGTCCCCCTAATTGTCCTTAATAATATTGCCGGTAGAGCTTTCTATTTGTAACCTGATATTACCTTTGGTTGTGTCAAGAAACTGTATAGATGAGGATACCTAAAAACATCTGCTTTGAGTGCGGTCTGATCAACACGAGGCCAAACGTCTCCACCAGCATCACCACCGAGAAGCAAGCCGAAATCTCCAACTTCAAAGCGTAGCACTGAAGAACCAGAATTTCGGTCATCAGGATGCGTTATAACTATTGCATGGGTAGGCCATAATATAGAAATTTTTCCATTTATTATTTCAATCGTATCCTTTGAATCGTTACATGCAGGTTTTAACTTAATTGTTCTATCTCCACATGCTTCATCAAGTGTTCGCCTAAATCTTTTTGCAATGTCAGTGGTTGCATATTGAAGATTTATGTAAACATTGGCGGCTTTCTGACGTTGATCTTTAATCCAGTTAATAACGGTCGGCATCCCGCCGATATGATCTTTATCCCAATGTGTAATGAAAATCGCTTCAAGTTCGGCATGTTGCTTCAGTACGGATAAAACTGGATCGGCAATTCTCGCATCAACTAAAACAGAATGCATATTTGACAATTTGTGTATAATTGTAGCGTCACCTTGGCCTACATCGACAAATATGACCTCATAATCATGTTGTGCTTTATTCATCTACTGCCTTTTTCATTTCCATTTCAGATATAAGAAACAAGCCTTTATCAATTTCATCTTGAGTCTTGTATGCATTCTTATAAAGATGAAACCCAACGATGTATTCTTCAGGCGATTGTTTTAATCTTTTAGCGCTATCCGTAGTAAGTTCTACCCAGCCCACGGCTCCCTTCTCCAGAAGCCATCCAGGCATGGCAGTAATTATTTTCAGCCAGATCCCATCTTCGGCAGATTCAATATCTTCAGAATC
>Ga0255441_1008_pt1 | contig 36103 bp, 27 predicted proteins | sample ANMaggSeSYBR02C5_FD_182645 | JGI IMG/M metagenome (GOLD analysis project Ga0255441, IMG submission 182645) | Sediment cell enrichment communities from methane seep in Santa Monica Basin, California, United Staets - ANME aggregate JGI... | ecosystem: Environmental > Aquatic > Marine > Cold seeps >... | reverse complement strand
ACCGGATAATCCTAAATCTGTTCAGGTTTATACAATTAAAAATTTCTTGGGAAAAAGGTTTGTTTGTTCCACACAGAGGGCATGTAATACAGGTTGTTCCCGCAAAAACACCCCTGCTCCCTGCTTGTGATCTATAAGCAGCTCTCAGTTTGCTAACTATAGACCTAAACTCTTTAAAATATAACATAATTATCACAAGCAACATTATAGTAAAGCTCGAAAGTGCAACAAAACCAAAGCGCTTTTCAAATTCGTCAATTTCAGCGGCTGAAATGGCCAGATATATTTCGCCAATCTTTGTCCCTGCATAAGTCGCATCTGAAGAAAAGTTAACAATCCTTTTGTAGTCGGATGAATTCCCTTCCCAAAAAGAAACTTGATCAACAGTGCGAGCCCTTTCATTCATTGTAGACATTATCAATTCAACATTGGTGTAAGCTATAATATTGTTTTTATGATCAATAATAGCTGCATAAACTATATCCGAATTGCCGGTAGCTTCACTAAGCAATGCACTCAGAGTCGGCATGTCCAGTTCTAACAAAGGTAAACCGGCACGACTGGAAAACCCTCTGGCCATTTTTACTCCAGATTGATTGATAGTCTTCCTTACCAGGCTGATCTTGATTGAAGTAATCATATAAAAAACAGCAATACATATCCACCAGACTACAAGACACAAGATTAAACGGTTTTTGTTTTTCTGAAGCAACTTCATTTCAAGAATCTTGTCCACTATAATATTCGCTGAATTAACTAAGTTGAACGATTTTTTGCGAAGAAATGTGCTAAGATCTTGATGCAGTCCCGCACAGGCTGGACGAAAAGCGTAGTCATACCAATGAATATGTCGAGACTTTTCACAAGTTCTTGATGCGCAAGAGATTGGTGCAAATCAAGTAAAAAAACGCTCGATTTAGGTTATAAAAATCAGATTATAGTTTAGCCACAAAGACACTAAGTAGTGCCTGAACGAAAACCCCTCTTTTTGTCATTTCGACCGAAGGGAGAAATCTTGTAGTCGTTTACAGCTTGAAATTAGAAATTTGGGAAAGATGAAACTCTGCCCAAAATTGAATGCGTTTATCAACAGTACAAAAGCATGAAGGCCAAATTTCCAATTTCTATTTTTAGTGTCATAGGATTTTTCGCTCCGCTCGAAATGACAACTTTGGATAGTTTCCGTTCAGACACTAAGTACTTTAAATAAAATTATTGTAATAATGAAAAATTGTCAAGTATCTTCTTTTCTTATGTATCATCAATGCAAGGGCTTGTTTGAAAACTGATGAATTGACTGCAAAAGCGTGAAAATGGTTCAAATCTTCCCAAATTTTCAGTCAATAGGCCAGCTATTAACCTCAAATTTGATAATCATATAAAGGGCTATACCTCTTGAATCAGTTACCTTTTCCAGATTGCCACTTGAGTCATAATTGTAGGTTATCTTTTTACCATCCGGACAGTCCAACACGATAACCCGGCCTTGTCAAAGACTATGCTTTGCCCATCCGCAGACTTTCTAAGAGATATATTAGAAGAGAAAAACCAGAATTGATGCCATCTGCTGCTATCATCGCCATCATTATCTCTGCCAAACAGGGGACTCAAAACCTTACCCCAGGAAAACCAGCTCTGTTGTCCATCCGGTTCTGTGCTGCTAGTACTCCGTCCCAAAAGTTCTGACATATTTTCTGGCAATTTAATTTCTTATGCCGTTTTTAGCGTATTTTGCCAAAGATAATCTTCAATGGCCGAGAATAATGAATTCAATGCATTTTCAGCATTTTCTTTTTTTAAAGGGCCTTTCTCATTCATAATACTATTTCTAAGTGTTGTTTCTTGAGACTGAAGAACATTCAATAGTTTTTTCCAATTATCTCCCGGCACTTCATGAAAGTAATGATCAAAAAGATTATTCATCAAACGCAATTGCTTTGTGAGGGTGGATATCTCAAGTTTATTTGCCGCTTGCTTCAACATTTCGGTAAAACGGTTGACAGCTTTTTTGTGGAGTCCTTTGCCATCATATGACCACCGAAAGGGATGTGCAAGCAGAGTATTCCATTCTTCAAGAAAAGCTTCAAAGCTTTCCTTTAATTCCTCTGCTGAACCATATGATTCATTTAATACTTTTTTATTCATTATACCAAACCAAAACTCAACAAGATTAAGCCATGAACCGTGGTATGGGGTAAAGTGAATGACAATCCGCTTATTCGTGGACTTCAGCCACTTAACACGTTTTTCCAGATTGTTTAGTTCCTTTTCACAAGGACAGTCAATACCGCTAAGCTCAGCTACTGCCCTACAGAATGGATATCCGCGATGAGTTGATAAGTTATCCATGACATAATGGATCTGTTCATTTGCGGGGCAAGAGGAAACATGCCGTTTAAATATCGCCAAAAAGGTGTCGGTTTTATGATCAGCCTGGCATTCAGCATGCACTTTTCCGTTAGCATAATCAAAAAAGGCAAGAACATTCATTGTGCCGTTTCTAATGTACTCGAACTCCTCAAGGCGTTTCATTGTTTCGTTTGTTCGAAGGTCAGGGACAAATCGTTTGAGTATTTGAATTCCTGGGCACTCATCAAAAAAGAAAAGATTTTGGGGAGGATTCAAATATAGTTTTATCAGATGCTCCATCTTGGGAAAGAAATCAGGGTCAGTGATGTGCAAAAAATACCGGGACTGGTGTGGTTTGAGATTATTCTCTTTTAGGATACGATGAATAGAAGATTTACTTGGGATTGCATTAATGATTTCCGGGTGTGCCGCTAAGTGAACTGCTGCCCACCTCAATGTCCACCGTCCAGAGTTTGGAAAAGGCTGTGTTTGACAATAAAATCCAATTAACTCCAACTTGAATGTTTCTGAGTAAATAGCAGGACGACCAGAACGAGGAAAATCAATAATATCGCCAGTGTTGACAATACGTTCAAGGCTGCGACTTACGGTTGAGACACCACATCCTACAGGTTCGGCAACAGCACTGACAGTAAATCCTTTGTTTGCAAGAACAATAGCAGACTTTCGACGAATTGTTCCGGAAACAGACTCTATGATAGTTTGAACCGGCATAGACTCTGACAAATTGACCCCGGCATTAACAAGCAGGTTTAGGAGTTTTTTTTTAAATCTCTAACTAATTTCGGAAGAGTTTTTTTTATTTTCATAAGACCCAACTTGTTCATGTGCCAACGAATAGTTCGTGAAGAGATGGTTGTCTTTTTTTTATCATTGATTAGCTCTGTAAGTGCTTGACTCGAAGTGGAATGTCCCGTGACTGCCCGGGCTGCAAAATGCTGAATAAGCTCGGCCTTCACCGACAGATCAACAAGAAAATCCTGCTTTTGCCCCTGCCGTTTATCAATAAGAACCTCAGGTATGTCGTTGCTTGCCAACTTTGCAGACAATTCACGGCAATGCGCAGCAGTAATGCCAAGAACGGATGAAACGGTATGGACAGATAACAGATCGGCCTGCAATAATGATAACAAAACAGATCTAAGGTGTATCCGATGATTTTGCGGTATTTTTAATTGATGCTCCATGTTGCCAAAAGTTATTGCACAGTAATCTTCCTCAATTAACACTGATGCCTGGAGTTTCTGTGGAGTGGAAATGTGCAACCCATTTATTTTCGCAGACTGTCTCCGATCATGGAAAGCTGGTATCCCATCTTTCATTACTCTGCTGATTGTTGTTTTTCCTGATTTTTCTGGCATTTCTACAAGCGAAGCTATTGCATTAAGTCTTGCGCCAAGCAGATAAAGAGCAAAAAATAAGAACTTTTTCAGCACCTGCGATGGCAATATTCGCAAAGCCTTGTCGATACGCTTCTGTGATTGTTTTTGTGAAAACACTATATCCTGGCAATCCATAATCCCCTCGGCAGTGTCGTATTGAGTCTATTTTTTGATATTTTGTGCAAAAAACATTATGTTTTCAATGCGTATAGAATATTTTATATACTAAAAATAGACTCAAAGCAAGCACTTTATATGGGAAATGCATTGCCATAAAAACATTCAAAACTTTTGGGACGCGATACTAGGTCCGTATTTCAGTGATAGTTTTACCTCACTGAAATAACCGTCCACATTGGTTTTGACAGGTTTTTCGGTAATATTGTTTTTGCCTGCTACCATTGATTTAAGATAGCGATCACATTCGTATAAAATTGATCCAAAATTATTTTTCTCTGTCTTCCCGTAATAAGTAGCCTTCATCCTTTTATCTATCGATTCAGGATGTTTCAGGTCAGTCTTGCCGGGGGCAACCGGGTCGATGCTCACCCCAGGGTCTTCTCCTGCATAGATCGACCTGATGGCCACAACCAGATAGTCTATGTTCATCTTAGGCAAGCTGAGGTTTTCTTTGCCGATAAGGATAAGGCATCTGTTTTCTTCATCATAGGTGGCGACTGAGATGTCATTCAGGTTTTCCATAAACCTGGCAGCCTTATTCAGAGATACTCCCCCCCTACCTTAGGTTGAAAGTCAGACCGATCAAGGTTTGATAATCAAGACAAGCTTATGGGCCGGGGAAAAATCTTCGCTGCAAGGGACCTCAAGTTGGCCAATGCCCGCGAGGTAAGAAAACAAAGACGCCGGTTGGCCAAAGGGATTATCAAAGAGCAGTCCGGCCAAAGCATGCCGGAAACGGCTTGACCGATGATTGACAAAATTTGTCGAAATTAGTAATATAAACTTGGAGGCAGGCTCTGCTGGGGAGCAACCTGCCGAGGGATACCGGATGCAGGAAACATTGAATGATGCTGATGAGGGAAGTGGCCTATTTGGGTTGCTTTCTCACTCCAATTCATTAAGCTTTCCTATTTACTTTACACCTAAAAGCAGCTTATTTTGAAATAGGAATTCTCTAATTCTCGCTGAACCATGACAAACAAGGTAGGATCTAAAAATGAATATTAAAAACCCTCCAAAGCTTGTTCTGTTAGTAATTCTTTCAAGTTTATTATTTTTGTATAGTTGTGCAGGGCTATCCCAGCCGGATCGTGTACCCGTGGTGAATGCAGGAAGTGACCAAACAACATTCGTTAACACGAAAGTCACTTTAGACGGATCAAGCAGCTTTTGCCCAAGCGGTAATCGTTTATTTTATGGGTGGGTTCAAACTGCTGGGCCGTCGATTACTCTGTCTGATCCAGGCAATATAAGACCAATATTTATACCCAATATAGAGGGCGCTTACACTTTTCAGTTAATAGTAAATGATAGAAAGCTTTATAGCCCTCCAGACTATGTGACCATTACAGTTAAACAAATGAACCAGTTACCGGTTTCTGATGCAGGAAGTGACCAAGAAGCAGATGTTAGCGAGAATGTGACATTAGATGGTTCAGCAAGCCATGATCCTGATGGGGATCGTTTGTTCTATGGATGGATTCAGACCGCTGGACCGTCGGTTACGGTGTCCAATCCGGGCAATATAAGACCTACGTTTACTCCTGTCAAAGCGGGTGCTTACACTTTTCAGTTAATAGTAAATGATGGAAAGCTCTATAGCCCTCCAGACTATGTGACCATTACGGTCACACAAATGAACTGGCAGCCCATCGCTGATGCAGGAGATCATCAAACAGTAGCCATTGATAAAGAAGTGATCCTGGATGGTTCAGAGAGTTATGATCCTGATAATGATCCCCTGACCTATAGGTGGGTTCAGATTGAGGGGCCACCAGTCACTTTATCAATTCCTGTTGATATAAAACCGCAATTCACTCCGATAACAGGCGGGGAATACACGTTTCAGCTAATAGTCAATGACGGAAGCTTAAATAGTATTCCAGGCTGTGTAACTATAAAAGTGAATGAGATAACCAGTGAACCGGACAGAGTCCTTCCACAACCAGATGAATCCCATACAGAAACGTTAGGAACTTTTAGGCATAACGGATTCAGGGGTACAAATGTGGTAAGGCAAAGCAACGGGGAGAATCTTCAGAGATGTTGGAGATATAATATGGAAATACAAACAAATGGTGAACTGGAAGTGTGCATCCCAGCAGGTTACGAATTGAAAGGAAGCATTGGGGGCAGTGCCTTCCATTGGGAAGGCCTGAAAACGTTTCCAAAATATCCTTACCAGTTCATGAGTTATTTGCTGAGGGTAAACAGGGGTAGCAATATTCAAATAGAAATAAGGAGGCGGGAAGAATCATCCTCAGATTTTATATTTATATTTCACCTGTATCCTTCTGGAAGGTGGCCGGGTGTCCAATAAAACATAACCATTGGGAGTATAAAATATGAGAAGATACATGTTTGTTGCCTTATTAATATTGGTGTTAATATCCGGCATAATAGCGTGCTGTTCTGGTCAAAAAGACGAATTGATTTATTGCAGCAAGCAACAGCCAGATACACTGATTCCAATTCTGGATCAGAACGAAGAAGCAAAGTACCTTTGTGAGCTCATCTTCGATGGGTTAGTAAATAAGACTGTTGTAAAAAATGGACAGGAAAGGTATGAATGGGCTTTAGCGGAGGATAATGGTTTCATTGAAGAAGACGATGAAGATAGAACTCTCATAATTATCTCCCTTAGAAAGGGCGTATACTGGCATGATGGACGAGAATTTACCGCGGAAGATGTGATCTATACGTTAAACGCGATCAATGAAACAAAAAACAATTCACCACTCAGAAGCTGGTTGAAAACTTTTATTAAAAGCTTTGAAAGAGTGGAAGGTGATAGCTATAAGGTGAGATTAGTGTTGGTAAAGGAGATGAGTATGTCCACTCTAAAGGAACTTTTTTCACCTTTAAAGATCCTTCCACGGTGGTATATGTATGAAGGCGAGGAGAGGAAACTCCCCCATAACCTATATATAAACAAAGATGACACAAATCAAAAGAATTCAGCAACGGGCAAGCTCATTGATGCATTTAAATGCCTGCCGATTGGAACCGGACCGTACAAAATAAAGACGAAAAAATCGGAAGATGTGCTGCTTGAGGCAAATAATGAATACTATTTGGGCAGACCGGAAATTGAAAAAATAAGAATGCAAGTCTTGGGGAGTATGGCCAAAGCAGTGAAGTTATTAGATAATAACCCGTATGCTATCCTTTTTGACGTAGAGCAGGAATTCTCTGATCGGCTAAGTCGACTTCCTCTGGAAAATCAGTCCTACTTACCATACAATTTTTATGCCGTGGTGTTTAATACAAAAAGAGATCCTTTCAGAAATAGTCGCTTCAGAAAAGGTGTAAGCGCGGGGATAGATAAGATGGGACTCTTATCGTCTTTTTCGAAAAACTCAATCAATGTCGAGAACGGATGTGTTAATCATAGTATCTTCCCTACAAGGTCTATATATGTTCAATCCTGCCCGGCTTGCTTTCAAGAAGCTAATGCATTTAATACGCAAAATGCACAAGAACTTCTTAGTCAATGCAGCGGGAGTGGACGAGAATTTCGTCTTCTTATATGTTCTTCCACTGAGGGAGCAAGAGTAAAAAGGCTTGCCGGGAAACTTGTGCAAATGATGAATGATGTAGGTGTCAATATGGTAGTCGATGATCTAAATGCGGCAAGCTATATGGCAAAGATTAAGGACGGTGATTTTGATGCTGTATTCATGGAATTTGCCGGATTTGATCATTTGTATGATATACGTTCTCTCTTCGCAAAGAAAGACTTCCCAAATAAAAACTATTGGGTAGTTCGAGACCACAACCTCGACGTCTTATTAAAAAAATTTGGTGAGACATTATCATGGGAGAGTTTTCCAGGACATAACGAAGAAATTATCCCCGGACTTAAGGACATAGCAAGGGACATTCATAATAGAGTTGAAGTAATTGTGCCGGCTTGCTTTCTTTTTACTGTACCCAGACGGGCTTACTACTCTGACAGACTGATGGATGTTACGATCCATCCTGAAGTAGGTTTTGCTACTATAGAAACGTGGAAATTGAAGACGGTAGGAGTAAGTGGAAATTGAGGGAATAAATTTTGAAAACCAAAACAGTGTTTCTAAAATTTTTCGTTGTGGAAGTGATAGGTAAAACATTACTTTTTTGTTTTATCGCCACGTTTTTTGTTCACTTGTTGCTTTTTGCAACTCCTAAAGTAGAGTCTTTAAGAATTTCTGTACGAGGGGGAGAAAGTTACAAAGGAAACAACAACGAACATAATGTGGCAGGCAACACAGCAAAAGGAATCACTGGGTACAGGAATCATAACTTCTTGAGTTCTTATATGGCATGGATAACCGGAGTCTTTCAATGGGAACTGGGAACAAACAAAGGCGGGCAAAAAATAACTGAAGAGATAAAAGAAAAGTTGCCGATTACATTTACTCTTTCCTTTGCTTCATTCCTGCCGGCAATTATTGTATCCTTTTTTATAGGGCTGCGAAAGGACAAGGGTTTAATAACTATAACAAAAAATGTCATTTTTATTCTTACGGCTCTTCCTGCCTTTTTTCTTGGGTACCTTTTAATCGCACTTTTCGGCTATCACATATCTCTATTTCCTAGATATATTATGGCTATATTAACCTTGGGATTGAGCAGCGGCATTATTTGCGAAATGAGCAGAGTTATTGATGAAGCTATGGAAACAGAGCTGTCAAAAGAATATATTGAAACCGCCACAGCTAAAGGGTTAGTGAATTCTCCCTTCCCATGGATCGGAACGGTCAGGTTCCATGCCTTTAGAAATGCCTTGATTACCATCTTACCTCAAGTAAGCCTTATTTTTACCTTTGTTATTAGCGGTAGTTTGGTGGTCGAGCAAGTATTTGATCTGCCCGGAGTGAGTTTTATGCTATTAAAGGGGCTGGGTGATAAAGACATAGCAAGGGTATTGGTAATTATACTCATAGGTGTGCTGTTGATCCGGATAGGCTCGATTCTGAGCAATTTTGTTTACCTTTTGCTGAATCCGAAATATGGGGAAAACATGTAAAATGAATAAGTCGATTTCCGTTGAGTTTGATTCCGAAAAGCTGAAGGGATTGAGGCTCTTTGGTTTGTTTTCATTTGTCCTTTGGCCAATTATAGTCATAATGGCTTTGTATAAGAGCCTAATGTACTTCATCACAGCTTGCTTTAGCAGACAAAATTTCTCTCGCTGTTTAGATTTGCTGCGTTTTTTTGCAATCTATCCTTACAATTTGTCAAAGCTTGCCTGGAATGAAAAAAACTACAGGGTTTTTTGTGGAATGTTGCTAATTCTTCCTTTGTTGATTGCTGTCATTATGAGCATATTTTATATACCTTTCTACCTTATGGCCGGTATGGAGCCGTATAGTGGAATTCCCTACCCTCCCTTTTTCTTTAAATTATTTGGTCTTATGGGTAAAGGGATATTCGGAACCAACAGCGAAGGGTTGGGATTGGGGCAGTTAGTAGTATTAGGCGCAGGATATACGTATTTTTCTACACTTATAACTGTGGTTTTTGTTTTTGTATCAGGAATCTGGTTGGGCAAAAAAACATTCGACAAAAAATATGAATCATTGATAATGGGTTTCATGGAGATGACAGAGGCCATTCCTATTCTCTTTATCCTTCTTGTTGTATTGGCTGTGTTTAGTTGGTGGGGAGATGAATTCAAAGATATATATGTTCTCGGAACTGCTTTTCAATGGTTGAGGGCTCCCATTATTGGCTTGGGGATAGGGATAGGATTCTTGCCCCGCATGGTGAGAATGATAAGGGAAAGGATCAAGACTTTTGAATCGGAGAATTTTATAAATGCAGCCAAAGCCCACGGGATAGATCAGGACAGAATATTGTGGTTTCACATAATAAGAAAGAATTGTATGAGGGATATCATAATTGTTATTACTCAAATTTGGGCGGCGGCAATTCTTGTGGAGATTAGTTTGGATTACCTTGTGAGTATAAGCCCTTTCTTGGGAACTAAACTTTACACGAGCTGGGCTCAAATGCTCATAGATTCAAAAGACTATATCCTCTTTTTAAAATATTGGTGGCTTTGGGTAGTGCCGAGTTTTTTTATTATCAGTACTGTTGTGGGCTTTTTTCTGTTTGGAGATGGGCTTCGGCTTTTTCATCGGCAAAGACTGAGACAGAAATCTGTCACGCATTTTGATTTAAGGCTTAAAAACATGGCGCAGGTGATAGGATTGATAAAGTGATGGAAAACTGCGGAGTGAAAGTATGTCGTGATAAATCACGTAATAATCTCTTGGAGGTGAAGGGACTCACTGTGCGTAGTCAGCAAGGGGGAAAGGAAAGACTACTTCTGGATAAGGTAAACTTTAAAGTAAAAAGGGGACAATTTGTAGCCCTTGTGGGAAAATCGGGTATCGGAAAAACTCTTACCATCAAGGCCATTCTTGGGCTCCTGGAAGAGCATTACTGGAAGGTGGAGGGAAATATAAGTTTCTATCAAAGAGGACCTGTTTTCTGTCCGATAACAGGAAAGCCTTGTGTGGGAGACCAGCTTGCCAAACTACCTATGGAAATTCGTTGTCCATTGGGAAGACGCATACTCGCTCTTTCCATGGAAAAATGCATTTTAAGGAATGGAAGCTATGATAAGGATGTACTTTCAAAGTTGAGAGGAAATAAAATACTTGCAGTCTTCCAGGGAGCGGATACCCATTTGAATCCCTCCATTAGTATTGGCTGGCAGATTGCGGAGGCCGTTAATCCTCGAAAACCCAGTAAAGATACTGAAGATGAGGTAAAAAGGCGGCTGGAAAAAGTAAACCTTGACACTAACAGTTTGAAAAATTACCCCCATCACTTTTCTCAGGGCCAGAGACAAAGGATCATGATAGCTATGGCTCTTCAGCGATCAGACCTTGTTATTTGCGATGAACCTACCTCGGCCTTAGATGAAAAAATTAAAGAGGCGGTGATAGATATTTTCAAGGAGCTAAGAAAGGCAGGGGAAATAGCTTCCATGATTCTGGTTACTCACGATAGAAAAGTAATCGAAAAGCTTGAGGATGATGATATCGTGTTTGTCATGGATAAAGTAAAGGCGGGGATTACTATAATTGATCAGGTAGGTACAAAGGTTGTTGAGATCAAAGATCCTCCATTGGTTTGGGATGGTGAGTTTGAGTTGCCCTACTATGTCCATCTTCATCCGCTTTTGGAGCATAAAGATTTTAGGTGGTTTAAAAAACCAAACAAAACAAATGAAACTTCGAATAAAAATACCATTCTTTCTATAAGTGAGTTATCGCAAGGGTATCGGCAGGGAATATGGAGAAACACAAAATCGGTACTAAAAAAAATAAGTTTTAATGTAAAACAACAAGAATTTTTTGGGATTGTTGGCGAAAGTGGCTGCGGTAAGACCACATTGGCCAAATCGATTGCAAGGCTTGTGGACCATACCGAAGGCGAGATTTTGTATTATTCCAAAAGGAAAACAGATCCAACAAATTACGAAGGGGAACGAAGGGAGCTAAATTTAGTTAAGGTTCAGCCAAATGGCAATAAGCCTGATAGTGACCTTATGAGGGAATTAAGAACGGAGATTCAGTTAATCTTTCAGGATTCCGCTTCGACATTTAATCCGTCAATAAGTATTCAAGAGCTTTTTTCTGAAACGTTAGAACTCTTAGATATTAAAGATCCTAATGAGAGCTTAACCCTGATAAAAGAGAACCTGTTTGACTTGAAGATTTGCGAGGATGAAGACGCGATAACAGACATCCTCAGCAAGTATCCTGCTGAGCTAAGTGGAGGTGAGAGGCAAAGATTGGCCATCGCTCGCAGCTTTCTCTTGAAGCCGCGTCTGGTGATTGCCGATGAGCCTTTTGCCAATCAGGATAAAATTACAGAGAAAGAAATCATTCAGATGATGGACAGGATGAGGAAAAGAGATGATGGGACTACCTTTATCATAATCTCGCATGATCGTGAATTAATGGAAAATATCTGCGATAGAATTGCTATTATTGAAGATGGAGAAATTAGGTTGTAAGCTTTGAGGGAAGGGAAGTTTTGTATCTCATAAAAATCATTCGGAAAGCTCGTCATGATGCTCCCGAAATTACCCTCTTTTTTCTGTTTCTGTTCTTATTTTGGGTTTCAATTATTGCATTATTAACTCCTGATGTGGCAAAACAATTTAACTTAGCTGTACCAGTTTATTATTATATCGGTATTCTAATAGCCACGCATATGATTATTGTCGGATTAAGCTTTAAAGTTGAGATTTTTCGAACAGACATTAAAAAGCTATTTAAACCACCTTGGGTTGATTTAATCTTAAAATTATTTTTCACACTGGTTATGACATTCTTTTGGCCTTCTTTTAGAATGCCATTCTATTTTTATATTCCAGACAATTATTGCAAAGCAGTTGCTACGCTTTTATTCATATTCATATTTTTGTTTGAAATTCAATTCATATTATTTTGCACATCAAAAATAACTCGTTGGATGATTGTTGCGTATCTATGGTGCCTGTGCGTATTAATTGTAATTTTCTCCCCATTTTATTTTTTTAGAATAATATTGACCTCTGGTACTGATACAAGAACAATTATATCTCTAAATCCAACTGAAATTTATCAAGAACAACGAGCACATAATGAAGCCGGCAGGAGGTATTTTATTTATGGGAAACAATATGCAGCCAAGGGAAACAGGGCAGGGTTTATTAAGTCAATTCAGTTTTATAAAAAAACATTGGATTTATTACCAAACGATGGCTTGTCATATGCTGAACTGGCATACTCATACGCTTCTATTGCCAAAATTCTACAGGATGTCGGTGCTGAAAAACGAAGGATAGAAGAGAACCTGAAAAAGGCTGAGGACGCAATAAATCAAGCAAAGAGGATCAATCACCAAAATCCAACAGTGTTTGCAGTAGACCTTCTAATTCAATATACTATAGCACAATATTATATCACCCACAGAAGGGAATACGATCTTTCGCATGATAAGTTCCGCCAGATGAAATATAAGATTGAACGGTCAAAAGGAGATGGACTAAATGAATTAGGGACGTTATCCAAAAGCGTAGGGGTTACTGATAAAGTATATCTTGCAGAAGCCATATTGACAGAGAATCGTATAAAGAAAGGTTCTTCTCTGCTGACAATATTAGAAAAATTTGATTCAGATAATGCCGAAGTACATAATCTTCTTGGACTTGTATATTATCTTGTCAATGATAAAGACTCCGCTAAAAAAATGTTTGAAAGAGCAAAAAGGTTAAGCCCTGATTTTGGTAAGCCTTATCTAAACCTTGCGCTGGTTTATCCCAAAAAGGAAGCATTCAGGTTGTATACTGAGGCATCTCACAGAGACAGAGACCTGAAGTCTCTGGCCAGTTATTATTCCAATCTGTTCGAGGTCACAAAGTGGTTATGGAGGGTTTATGTTGGGATAGTAATTGTTTTTGTCTTTAGATTTTTCGCTATTATGGATAAATATGATGATCCAAGTAATCCAAAAAACGTTCAAACTAATCCCGAAGGTTTTAAAAAAGCAGGGAGGTTATTTTTCCGTTGCATTCTACTTTTCATCATTACCTATGTGTCTTTTGAAATCTATATCCACCTCATCAGGCCCATAAATGGTATTGATTACATGTATCCAATCGGGTTTCCATTTTTTTAAGGCGAAAAATAGTCGGTAAAAGCAGGTTCAAAACAAAATTATAATTGAGTCTAAAACGAGAAAACAGCTATGTATGAAGCGCAAATAACCAGAGATGACCCGGGTTGTATTGTTATCCTTATTGATCAGTCTTACTCTATGAGTGATCCGTTTGGGGGAGATTTACAACAAACAAAGAGTAAAAGCGAACTTCTATCCAATGCTACTAATAGATCATTACATGAGCTGGCGATTTGTTGCACTAGAGAAGATGGAGTACAAGATTATTTTGATATAGGTGTGATAGGGTATAAGGCTTCATCTTCGGGCGTACCTGAGGTTGGACCAGTCTTTTCCAGCGAGACACTGATAGAACGTAACATAGTTCCTTTGAGCGACATTTGCGCTAATCCTAAGCGGGTGGAAGATCGTAAGAAAAGAGAAGACGACGGAGCCGGTGGCCTGGTGGAAACATCTCTAAAATTTCCCATCTGGTTTGACCCGATAGCGGAGGGTGGGACCCCTATGTGCGAGGCTTTGCGGTTAGTTCACTCTATTATAGAAGGATGGGTCAAGGATCACCCAAGGTCTTATCCTCCAATAGTCCGCAACTTCACTGACGGAAAGTCTGGCGATGGAGACCCGAGTGAGTATGCAGAGGCAATTAAGGACGTTACCACAAGTGATGGCAATGTCCTGCTTTTTAATCTTCATCTCCCCTCTCAGGCAGGTCTTCCGATTATTTACCCAAATAATGAAGGCAATCTTCCTGATGAGGATGCGCGTTTACTTTTTAATATGTCAAGTATTATGCCTCCCCAAATGGTAAAAAGTGCCAAGAAATATGACTATCCAGTTCAACCTGATTCGAAGGGCTTTATTTTCAATGCTGATATTGATGCGATTAACTTGTTTAATAAACTTTGGATGGTTCAATGGAACAGCTATCATGGCACAATTGTTACACTAAGATAGATCGGCGTTAGAGGTAATTATGAAACAAAATTCCAATCAAATTTAAAGGAGGAAAGGATTATGTATGAATCGCAAATTACCAGAGATGACCCCGGTTGTATTGTTATCCTTATTGATCAGTCTTACTCTATGAGTGATCCGTTTGGGGGGGATTTGCAACAAACAAAGAGTAAGAGCGAACTTCTATCAGATGCTATAAATAACTTATTATATAATTTGGCTACCCTTTGCACTAGAGAAGATGGAGTACGAAACTATTTTGATGTGGGTGTGATAGGGTATAAGACTTCATCTTCGGGCACAGCTCAGGTTGGGCCAGTCTTTTCCAGCGAGATACTGACTGGACGTGAACTAGTTGCATTAAGGGAGATTGCTGATAATCCTATACGAGTGGAAAATCGCAAAAAAAAGGAAGAAGATGGAGCCGGTGGCATAGTGGAAACATCTGAAAAATTTCCCATATGGTTTGACCCGATAGCAGAGGGTGGGACCCCTATGTGCGAGGCCTTGCGGTTAGTTCAATCCATTATAGAAGGATGGGTTAAGTCTCACCCAGAGTCTTATCCCCCAATGGTCTTCAACATTACTGACGGAGAGTCTGGCGATGGAGACCCGAGTGAGTATGCAGAAACAATTAAGGACGTTACCACAAGTGATGGCAGTGTCCTGCTTTTTAACCTTCATCTCTCCTCTCAGGGAGGTCTTCCGATTATCTATCCAAATAATGAAGACAATCTTCCTGACAAATATGCACGTTTACTCTTTACTATGTCCAGTGTTATGCCTCCAAAAATGGTAAAAATTGCCAAAGAACGTGATTATCCAGTTCAACCCGATTCGAGAGGCTTCGTCTTCAATGCTGATATTGTGAACACAATAGATTTATTAGATATCGGCACAAAACAGCTTGAATTGCGATAACTTAAACCATGCGTATCCGGTTTTTACACAGGTTGGCGCTTTGGGGTATGATCCTGCGCATTTCAGAACCTCTGGTCGTGGCTCCCGGGAACCCACCACGGAGTCAGCCCGACGCACTTGCAGGGCTACTCAACGAGCGCGTGTTTCGATTCAACCGGCGATTCTCTGCCCGATGGTGGCTTTCGATAGCGTGCTGAAGATTGCCGCCCGAGTGGAGGCGCTGTGACCTACAGGGACTTTTACGAAGGCGCGTAAGCACATACGAATCCTGCGAAATCAGACAGCGTGTGCTAACCGGATAGGCATAACGTAAACCTTGAAATATTTTTAACGTAATGTCCGGCAACCGGCATAAGAGCCAAAGTTTTCTTTTGGTATGATTTTTTGACTTCCAATATCGGAAGGAAGGACATATGTCCTGATTCAATCCGTTTCCGTAATTTTGAGCTTATGCATGGTCGCCATGAACAACCATTTGATTCGGATAGGAACGATATGTGTACAATAAAGGTGAAAGTCTTCTATCTTCAAAAAGATGGATACAGGCCAGAGCAAAATGATGACGCTTTTTCTCACGATGTGCCAAACGGGCGTCTGGCCATAGCCGATGGAGCTACTACTGCTTATGAATCAGGTCTTTGGGCCCGTATTATAGTTGATACTTTCGTTACAAACCCGCCAAAGCCAGATCAAGACAGCTTAATCCCCTGGCTTGAACCTCTTGTCGATCAATGGAAAAAAAAAGTCTTCGGTGAGGAATTACCTTGGTACAAGTTGGCTAAGGCTCAACAGGGGTCTTCAGCCGCTCTATTAGGCATGCAGTTTACATTACCACCTGAGAATTCCGTAGAGTCTCCTGATTTTTCCATTCCCTGGCAGGCATTAGCTATAGGAGATGCATGTCTTTTTCAGATAAGGGTAAACAAACTCATTAAGGCATTCCCTGTAGAGGAATCGACAAATTTTGGAATTACACCGTCTTTATTGTCAACTCGCTTGGAGGGTAAGTATCTTTCTCATACCCTTAATAAATTAGAAATTCAACAAGGAGAATGTGAGATCGGCGACCTTTTTATCCTGGCAACTGATGCCTTTGCCCAATGGTTTCTGCACTCCACAGAGGCAGGTGAAAAGCCATGGTTTAAGGTAAAAGATCTAACTGAAAGCGAGTTTGTGGCGTTGATGAACAGCCTTCATCAAGAGAAAAAAATACGTAACGATGATGTCACCGTGCTTGTCGTTCATATAAACTAAAAACGAATAAAAGGATATTGTGAGCAGGCATAAAATATGCCTGCTCTGCCATTTTCGTTAAATTATACACTAATGTAATGAGACACTGTTATGTCTTGGCCAGATCCTATCAATTATAGCTCAGCCGTTCAAAATCCCAAGGTATGTTTTGGTGATTCTGAACTGAAAACAGGAACAGTAAGGACTAATAAATTAGGCCTTCCTATAGGAATATGTGGCAACTTTGCTATAGTTTATTGTGCGGACTGTGCTAACAGCACAACTTATGCGGTTCGGGCCTTTACTCGTCAGGTTACTGACCAAGAAGAGCGTTACAAGCTACTAAGTCTATATCTCATTAGACTTTCATTACCAATGTTAGTGGAGTTTGAATACTACAAGGAAGGCATCTTTCTAAAAAATCAATGGTATCCGATAGTAAAAATGGGCTGGGTACGGGGCGAATCGATAGCTACTTACCTGAAAAAACACCTCCAAACCCCTAAAGAATTGGAAACATTAGCTGCCAAATGGCGTGGGGTAGTCTCCAGCCTTTACGGTGCCAATATGGCTCATGGGGACTTACAGCATGGCAATATTATGGTAGAACAAAGCCAAATTAAATTGGTGGATTACGACGGAATGTACATCAATAACCTAAGGAAGAATCCACCAGGAGAAGTCGGTCATCCTAACTATCAGCATCCGGAGCGAATCTCACAAGGGTACTATGAAAAAGATGCTGACAACTTTTCTGCCATTTTAATCTATCTTTCTTTGCTCGCATTAAAAGCTGATCCTTCACTTTGGGATCAATTTAACAATGGGGAGAATCTAATCTTTACAGCTAATGACTTAAAAAATCCTGGAAACACCAGCGTCTGGAAAGCGCTAAAAAATAGTACTGATCCTGAAGTCCAATCCTTGGAAGGTAAATTGGAACACTATTGCAAAGGATCGGTATCAGGAATTCCAAGTTTGGAAGAAGTATTGCATGGTTGGGAAAACGGTTATCCCGATCCAAAACCTGAGTGGTTGCAAGTAATTAGGAACGGTCTTAAAGGTCTTCGTGATTATTCAAAAGAAAAAAGGAAGTTGGTCACCAATCTATCATTATTGTTAGTGTCTGCCATTCTCATTATTGGCTTATATACCAGTACAAGAAATAGGGTTGTTGATAATGTCGAGACATCCACACGGGTAACGACAGAAGAGAAGACATCGATAGACGACCTCATAAAAGAAGATAAATATGGGGAAGCTCTTGAAAGATGTGAGAAACTCTTAAAAACATGCCCACAATCCGATCAGATTGGTCTAAAAGACAAGAAGCATAATATCAAAAGAAAAGCTGTGGAAGCTGGTGACGTGTCATACAAAGCAGGTGAATATTCGAAGGCAATAAACTATTATCAGGTAGCGGTTAGGATAGATCCATATAATGAGGCACTGAAAAAACAGTTGGCTGAATGCAAAGCTCTTTTGAACTGAATGAAGGACTATCGTATGAAAAAATTACATTATTGCTGCAATTTATTAGGAATTTCCCCAGATTCAAGTATAAAAGAAATAAAGGAAGTAATGAATGAAAGAATAGGACAACTACATACTCTTTTGGAAAACTCTGACATAGATGTCCGTGAAAGGATTGAAAATGACATAAACCGTCTTTTAGAAATCCAACAGACATTGAAAAAATCCCCTCAGGGGAAAGGTAAACACCCCAACGTTAAAAACAGAAAGAGCCTCATAATCAAGCTGAAGGACGAAACCATAGGAATTATGATTCATCACTACAACCTACTCGACCAGCTTACCAAGGTTATTTATCCTAATGGGATAAAAATTTCGTATAGTTATGATTCAGTTGGAAATCGCATAAGCCTGACATATCCACATGGTGATATGGTCACTTACAAATACAATCCCAACAATTGGCTAACAGAACTTACCACTATATCTGGAAGTACCTTTTTTGAGTATAATAAAATGGGAAGTCTGACCAAAAAAATCCTCCCCAATGGTATTACCACTATTTATACTTACAACAAAGCAGGAAGGTTAATCGGGCTTGGTATCACCAATGTCAACAAACATAGCCTCTTTGATTTTTCCTACGCCTTAGATAGTATCGGCAATTGCCTTGAAATTGAGAGCACAAATAACACAGTTCATTATGCTTATGATCCTCTTTATCGACTTATCAAGGTTAAATACCCAGATTGTAGGACACAGAAATATAAATATGATGCGATTGGGAACCGTCTTTTCAAAAAGGAAACTACTTTTTTGGGTAAAGGTAAAATAAAACAAATAATCGCCAAATCTGCTGCCATATTAGGCCTGTTAGGAAATAAAATCGGCTATAGTTATGATTCCGAAGGTCATCTCATCAAGGCGAGAGATAGTGCATTCAAGTATGACAACAATGGCAACTTAATTGAAAAGAAATGTAAGAATCAACGCACCCGTTTTATTTATGATGCTGATAGCAACCTCAAAAAAATTGAATACGCTGACAACACATACGGTAAATATACTTATGATGCTTTGGGACGACGCATTAGCAAGAGAAATCGTAATGGTAAAACCACCTATTTTCTTTATGATGGCTATAATCTCATCCTGGAATTCGATGATAAAGGACACGATATCGCTCGTTATGTTCACGATTTAGGCATTGACCGACCACTGTGTATGCACCGAAACGGCAAAATTTACTACTATCATCTTGACCATCTTGGGTCTGTAATCGCTTTGAGCAATGAAAAGGGTGAGATTGTTACTGAGTATGAATATGATGCATGGGGCAATCTCACTACGGAAAATGGAGATATTGAAAATCCTTTTAGGTTTACTGGACGAGAGTGGGACAAGGAAAGCGGGCTCTACTATTACAGGACAAGATATTATGATCCAGGCTTAGGGAGGTTTATTAGCAAGGACCCGGTTGATGGAAATCAGATTAACCCACAGGAGCTAAATAGATATACTTATGTAAATAATAATCCACAAACATACGTAGATCCATTTGGGCTGATGGCTTGGGATAGTAATGATAATCTTTTTAGTTATACGGATCTATTGGACTTTGCTAAAGATTCTCTTATTGACATATTCTCCCAAGGTCGCTTTACACCAAACCAGGTTTGGCAACCAAATGGCCAAATGGGATTTAATTTTGCCGGTCTAAGCAAAACCGCCAATCTCGGGAAATTTCTCGGGGACGCAGGCTCCGTTCTATCACTAACCAAACTTCTTCCTCATTATTATAACCCTGACCCTCTTGACCAGTTTACAGGACTTGTACACGAAAGCATGTCCATCATAGGAACAATGGCGGTAGGGGGAGCTGCATCGACCTTTGTCGCATTAGGACTTGCTGCAGGGGCACCTGTAACTGTTCCGGTTCTGATAGCCGGAGCATTTGCAGGTGTTGTGTATGGAGCAGTTGGTGGGTTGATATTCAATCATTTGGGGAGGTTTCTCACCAATACAACTATAACTCAAGGTCAAAACATAATGAACCCAATCCATAATCTTCTGAATACAGCTCAATCAGCTTTGAATAATCTTAATTCGACTATTCACTCAGGAATAAATACTATTCAAGCGAATGTTGGGGGAGTTCTCTTTGACCAGGCGGCTGAAGTTCTCACTGATTTAGAAGAAATTACAGGCGCATATTGGGATGACGACCTGGGACAGATAGTCTTGCTTGGCAAAAAGAATAATAAGATGGAATCATTATATTTACCTCGAATGGACAAAGATCATTTAGCCGTAGCTATTCGGGCGGTCTTTTCTGATGATAACCTTGGAGTAAGTATTGATCCGCCGCCATCTTATTTGGAAAGCGGAAAGTTTCCGCCAGATGGGACCCAAATGTTAGTGAAGTATTTAGGAAATACAGAGGGCACGCTGTTCGGGGCCATAATGTTCGAGGCTGATAAATTACTCAAGAATTTGAGTATGGGAATAGATAATGAAACCGGGGAAGAGGTATCTTCTCAGGTGGCTGATTTCCGAAATGAGCTGGATCTGTCCCTACAATATGGAACAGAAAAAACGAGTGCCTGGAGCCGAATGTGGTTTGTAATTGAGAATATTCGGTTACAGATGCCGGTTAAGGAAACACCGGATCGCAGTGGTCTGTGTTTTGGCAAAGCAAGCCTCAGAGTAAAAGCAGAGTACTTATCGCAAGAGAAGAATCCTGGTGTTGATCCAATAGCTGAACGCTTTGCTAAACACTTCACTGTCCATTTTGATGATTTTGCAAAAGAATACCCTGTCCTTGAAAGACTAAGGGAATTGGCAAAGATATCAGCTATAGCAAAATATCTTAAGAATAGCGGAAAGCCTGTAGATCTCTCCTTTTTGGATGACCATGAGTTTATAAAAGTCGACACACCCAGGAATACTTCAGGGATAACGGTGTCAAAGTCAAAAAGCTGGCAAAGTGGAAATACAACCCACACACAAACGTATTCTCTTGCCGGAGGAGTGGATTTTGATTTTCAATATCAGGCGGTTAAGGACGATGGAGAGGCTGCCAGCCTAAAAAACACCGCGCAAGGCCATAGACCTTGTGAAACGTCCTCAACTTGGGCATTTAACTTTAAAGGTAAAAGTCAGAAGGCGCTTCCCATAGCAATAGCAAAGAAAGCAGGCAACTATTTAGGTACCCACAATGATCTTGCTGTGCCTTCTGATAACGGAACGAGCTTGAAGCTGGACAGATGTTATGATTCTTTTAATAATAGGCCCTCTGTTTTTGGATACGGTTGGCACTTGATGATCCCATATAGAATTTTTACTGTAAATCCCGAAAGGTCTCATTCTGCTATTATACTTTTAGATAACAAAACAGGTAAATCGCACAAATACAACTTCATAAAAGACAAGGAGGCTTATTACTTGGTGAGTGAGGAAAAGGAAGAGAATGGGAAAACCTCATTTACCTATAATCCACAACAGCTCATAAAAATGAATCCAGATAATAGTTTTACATATTGCTCCGAAGCTAGTCTTACCTATGATTTTGATTCAGCAGGAAAATTGATTTCTGAAAAGGACAAAAACCATATAAGCACAACCTACACATATAAGAATGATAAAGTAAACGAAATATCCACTTCGTGTGGAGAAAATATTCGATTATTTTATGACTCCAATAATAGGATAAAACAGGTTGTTGGTTCGGATGGAAAGATCGTGAATTATCAATATGACCCAATAGGCGATCTCACCAGAGTTACGGATGAACAAGGAAATATTGTGGTTAGCTATTGCTATGATTCCTGTCATCGTTTGATCAAAGCTACGAATGACAAAGGAGACGTCATATTAAGAAATAGTTATGATCCATCAGGAAGAGTTGTAAGAAAAAGCAACGATTTAGTTGTCGACGACTTTGGAAATCTTATCAATAGAACCTATGATAATAATTACCAATTAGTTAAGGAAAAAGATAAACAAGGAAATGAAATTTCTTATGAATATCACAAGCAAAACCTTATAAAAACCATTATAAGTGACAAATCAGGAAGAAAGTCCATTCTTGAATGTGACGAAGAAGAGAGGATCAAGAAGATCACTAATGCTATGGGATACAGTTTGGGTATTACCTACGATACCAATGGAAACATCACCTCGCTTGTCGATGCAAACGGTCATATTCAGGATTTTGGGTATGACGACAATGGAAGTCCGACTCTGTTTCAAGACGCTATGGGGAACCAGTGGAGACAAGAATTTGATGAAAATTATCGTTTATTAAGCGTTACGGATCCTATGGGCGGCAATATAGGTTTTTCATATGAAGATAACAAATTGGTTGCCATCAAAACCCCAGAAGGTCTTAACCGCTATAGATACGACAAAAAGGGAAACCTCGACAAGAGTATAGACGCAAACGGTAATTCCACCGAATTCAAATACGATTTACGAGGCCGACTAACCGAAGTAAAGGATGCTTTGGGTAAGGTTACGAGGTATGTATATGACACATCAAGCAATCTAAGTTCCATTATCGATCCTGATGGTAAAAGTTATCATTATGGGGGGTAGCCGTGCCTCTTGCTCTTGGCTCTTGGTTGGCTCTTGGGGTTTGACCGTCGAAATTGCGGCTGGTCAACACCTTGATTATTATAATAAAGCTTTACAACTCAAAAAAACTTTATAGATTTTAATGCATGGCGCGACAACTGAGAATAGAATTTGAACGGGGCATATTATCATATTTTTTTGTAGGCTCAAGAAGATTTATAAAAAGATAGATGAAATAATCGGTAGTCCCTACAAAGCAGCGCAGGTCAATAATTTCAATAAGTTACACAACATGTCTTTTGGCAGCACATAGCGAAAAATCAGGTGTTTACAAAGTAAAACAGGGCAGTATTCACAAACCTGCACTGCTTTGTAGGAACTACCAAAAAATACTGTTGTCATTTTATTATATTTAGATTCTATTTCAGTAGGCCATGCACACATGGTTCGTGCCCTTCCAGCGGGCATTTTGGGTCGCACTTAGTCGCCTACTGAAATAGCCTCTAAGTAGACATCTTTGTTATTGAAGAAGCATTGATTTGATTGAAAGGATTGAAGTTTCAAGAGCAAGAAGAATCTTTATATGGTGGTGGATTTTAGTGAATTTAGGGAGGTGGCTTAGAATGCCTGCGATACCAAAAAGAATTTTCAGGTTCATAGACAATCTGGAAGAATCGGGTACAGATTCAGAATCAAAACTTAAGAAAATTATAGAGAACGAATATCGGCGTAGGTTAAATAGGTACTATTTAATAGATAGACTCCTGAAAAAGAAGTATAAAATGAGATTTAAGGAGTTCAGAGATCAAGAGTTGGTGAAGAAATTCGATTATTCTTTGGATGCCGAATCTGATTTCTGTGATTGGGAAATGGCTATTACAGGGATAGAGTGCTTGCAGGAAGACCTCGCTGAATTGTCGGGAACCAATAGATGAGAACTGACGAGTTAGAAAAAGAAGCGAAAAAGGCTTTGAAAACATTTCCGTTCCTAAAAAAAATGGAACTTATTGACAAGCACAGAGGAGCAATCAAGCTACGACTTTATGTGGAAGAGAATTTTTACATCCAGGCATATTACAATATGATAACAGGTAGCACTAATTTCGTCGCCATAATTGGCAATCAAAGGATTTTTGGAAGGGACTGTGACCGAGATGGCTGGCACAGGCATCCCTTTGATGATCCGAATTCTCATGATTGTTCTTCAGAAGGAAGAAAAGGCGTAACTCTGACCGATTTCCTCGAAGAACTTCAGGAAATCATCGAAAAAGAGAATTTGCTGTAATCTCAAAATTGTTGAATCCAAGAAGCTAAGCCCAATTTCTTTTGATATCGACAAGTCCGACTTGCTCAAGGAATTTAATATCCGTCGAAACATTTTTTACATCCCGCTCCGCAATTTTTGATAACTGACGGACAGATAAAGGTTTTTCCATTTTAATTGACTTCAAGAGTGTGAGTCGCTTAGGAGTTATCGCTTTTCTGAAAGCCTGAACACTTGTAAAATATACACCTTTTTCTTTTTTTACAGGCTTTCCCTCTTCAACTGCCTTACCGATTTCAACAAATTCATTTAAAGCGGTCTTAAGGTCTTTTATCCCGACTCTGATTTTTCTGATTTTTCATATCTCTCCCTCTTTGTATTCTCTACATCTCTGTAGAAATCTTCTGCCAGCTTTTCAAGACTTACAAACAGGTAAGGTTCTTCCCGTTCTTTGTAATGTCTGTGGTCGCCTTTTCCTACGGCGTTATCATAACCAACTATCCGTTTATTGTTTACAATATAAACCAAAGAATATTTGAAACCGTAAGGCTTGTCTACTGTTTTAGGCAAATCATCATCTCTTATTTTTTCAGCAAGTTAGCTTGATTAGGCTATCACGAACACCCGCATAAGTAAAGAGTGAGCATTTTACAGCAGCCCTGACGCATGAAATTTCTCTTATCCTGACACTCTCCTTCCCATAGGAGATGAACTAACAGGTTGATATCATAGCAGTTAACCCCCACCAGCCTGATGATGGTGAGCCGGGTTGGTGATGAAAATAGCGCGAAACATTATTTTTAGAATAAATTAATATTGAATTTTTCTTATACAATAACAGTAAATTACAAATAGACAAAAAGACGTGCGTCAGTGCTGGACGAAAACCATTCTTCTTGATTTTTTTTTTATATTATTATAGTGCTTAAATGAAAATAGGGGGATTGCTTCGACGACTCATAACCATGGGTTTTCGTTCAGGCATTATATCTGTTTTTGAATTTTTAGAAAAATATATTTTTATGAAAATGATAATTAACCTATGTTAAACCAAATATTTAACAGATTTAAACATTTAACAATCACTCTGCTTATAATTGCAGGAGGATTCTTTTTCCTTTCCTCTTGCGCAACCCCTCTCTTTGATAGAAAAGCTATGCTTTTTCGATCGGAAGAATATGTTGTTTACAGACTTAAAAAGAAAAAAACACCTATTATGCTGGCTGAGATGTTTTTGGGGGATAAAAAAAGGTCGTGGGTGATAGAAGACGCTAATGAAAACGTTGCTTTTAAAAAAGGCGAGGTCATTGTTATTCCTCTCAAAGAGAAAAATAAGGGGGGGCTTACAGTTGACGGATTCCAGGTGGTGCCTATTCTTTCATATCATCGTTTTGCTGATAATTGCGACTCTCCCCTTTGCCTCCCTGCCCACGTTTTCGATCAACAAATGAAGTATTTAAAGGAAAATGGTTATAGAGTTATCAGCCTGGGAGAGCTTCTTGAATTTTTAGAATATCGCAATTCCCTTCCAAAAAAGTCTGTGGTCATTAGCATCGATGACGGCTATAGATCGGTTTATAATATTGCCTGGCCTATCCTGAAAAAATATGACTTCAGAGCAACCCTTTTCATATATACCGATTTTGTTGGTGTCTCAAAAAACGCCATAACATGGGATCAACTCAGAGAGATGAAAAAAAGTGGTTTTGAAATAGGTGCTCACACGATGTCTCACTGCGATCTTACCAGACAGAATAAAGGAGAAGATACTGAGGCGTATATGTCCAGGATCGAAAAAGAACTTAGCATGTCAAAACAGATCATTGATAAAAAGCTGAACCAGAATACTGTTTTTTTAGCTTTTCCCTATGGACGTTATGATCAGAGTGTATTGGATATGTGTAAACGCTTAGGTTATAAAATTGCAGTATCTGTGAAAAGAGGGAGCAACCCATTTTTTGCTGATCCCCTTGCTCTGAGGAGAAGCCAGATATTGAAAAGAGATATAAAGAGTTTTATTTCCAGACTCAAAACCTTTAATAAACTTTCATTAGAGTAACAGCATCATGAAAAAAAATATAGCGCTTATCTGGATTGTCATTCTATTAACAATGGTCAGCGGCTGTGCCGAACATTTTAAAAAATTCTCCCAAAAAATCCATGAACGTAAGAAGGAAAATTTGGTTCAGTCATACCTGCAAACCGGCAACGAGTATGAAAACAAAGGAAATCTGGCAGAGGCATATAAACAGTATAAACTGGCTCTTACTGTAAGCCCTCAAAATCAGGAAGCTGTTAAGGGCATTGACCGGCTGGAAGAAGAGTTGCTCAAATGGGCAGAAAAATATTATCAGGAAGGCATGAACTTCTATAATCAGGGGAAATATCGCCCGGCCCGTCGTAAATTTTTAACAGCTTTGAATTTTTGGCCGGATCATTCCAAAGCGCTTAAAATGCTCACTCCTCGCAAACACATCAAATATAAAAAGTATATTGAGCATATAATCAAACCGGGTGAAAGCCTTTCAAAGATAGCAATGATTTATTATGGGGATTATCGCAAGTTTCTTGTTTTAGCTGAATACAATAACATAGCCGATGCCTCACTGACGCATGTCGGGCAGAAAATCAGAGTTCCTGAAATAGAGGGGGTGCCATTTTTAACAGAAAAACAGGATATCAAGCCTGAAGAGGCAAGGACTCCTGATTTGGCCCCTCTTGATCGAAAGATCAAAAAAGAGGAGGAAAAGCCTGTAGATGAGGAAATAAAAGAAGAACTTGAAGAGACTGTAGATGAGGAAGTAGAAGAAGAACCTGAAGAGACTGTAGATAAGGTGGAGATCTATAGAGATCAGGGCGTCGAATTCTTTAACCAAATGAAATACCAGGAAGCTATTACTGAATTCAACAAAGTTATAAATGCAAATCCCGATGATGCAATTAGCCTTGAATACCTTGCCAGGTCGCACTTTCAATTGGCCAAGGGTTTGTTTGAAAAAAAGGATTACTTGAAAGCAAAAAAGGAATTCGAAGTATCTCTCCAATACAATAAAAACTGCCCAACATGCCAGGAATACATCAAAAAAAGTGAAGAAACATACATGGAAATCCATTACAAACTGGGTGTCGCGCACTTTGGAAAAGAACAATTGATCGAGGCCATTATGGAGTGGGAAGTGGTCCGGGCTATTGATTCCAACTATAAAGAGGTAGCAAACAATATCAAAAAGGCAAAAATTCTTTTGAAAAGACTAGAGGAAATAAAAAAGTCTCAGAAGGCCAAATAGTGCCTGTTCTAAAAGTATTTTTTTTAACACTGGCAATAGTTTCAGTTTATTTGCCGATGTGAAGATTTGTGTAAAAGCCATTAGCTATTAGCTATTAGCCATTAGCTATTAGCTATTAGCTGAATGTGTTATCTGTTTGATTTTTTAAGCCGAAGGCTAATTGCTAAAAGCTAACTGTATTTTACGAGGTCTGTACTTTACATATGAAAGCGCCTGTTATTGTTGTTCAACTAGTTCATATCTATGGGCCTTTGAAAGGTGAAATTCAGGAGTTTTCTGAATCAACGATCTTGATTGGCCGCCATCCTTCTTGCCATGTGCTATTCCCGAAAGACGTTGCAATCGTCTCTCGAAGACATGCTCAAATCTTCAGAGAAGGGAATCGTTTTAAATTAATTGATCAGAGTACCAACGGAACGTTTGTAAACGGGAAAAAAGTAAAAGAAGCATATCTAAAAGATGGAGATGTTTTGATTTTTGCTGAAGGCGGACCCAAGGTGAGTTTTTTGACCAAAGTGGTGGAACGTCAAGATGAAATCAAAGACACCCCTTTGCCAGGCTTGCCGCAAAAACCGGAAATAGCCGAGGTTGAGAAGCCATCTATTGCTCAGGCTCAATCCGAATCGAACCTGGCGGAAGAGATTTCGATACAGGAGGTTCAGGTTCCGCTAATCATTCAATTTGGCCCCACCATACGCTCTTTTAAAAAACTTCCTGTGACCATCGGAAAAAATCAAGATTGTGATTTAAGTATAAACCATCCAGCGGTCCTTGACCGTCATGCCCGGATCTTTTTCAGTCAGAATCAATACTGGATAAAGGATCTCACTGGGCAGATGTTGATATCGATCAATGGGCAGCCCGTTAATTTTCAGGGTCCCTTAACTCCCGAAGACCTTGTGGCATTAACTCCTCAGGGACCAACTTTTCGATTTCTGAATGGTGGGCGTTTAGCAGAAATTGAAAAATCCGATTCTGAAGAACGTGTGAACGCGCTTCAGAAAAAAGAAGAAACATGTCCGCCGGACAAGCATCAAGAAGGATACATCAAAAGGGCCAAGTCCATAATCAACAAATTTTTAAGTTAAGGACTCGGTCAAAAATAAGTTGGTAGAATTTGTGCAAAAATATGCCTGAAATAAACCTTGTCGGCAAATCGGATAGCGGTCTTAAACGCTCAAATAACGAGGATCGCTTTATGGTAAGGAGCGAACTGGGCTTTTGTCTTGTGGCTGACGGCATGGGTGGCGCTGCGGCTGGAGAAATAGCCAGCCGTATCTTTACTGAAACTACATTAGAGCTTTTTTCAAGCTCTGCCGGCAGATCTGAAAAAGAGACAATCGAATTAGTCCAAAGGGCTTTTAACTTTGCTAATGAAAGAATCTTGAGTCATGTAAAGAAAAATCCTCATCACAAGGGAATGGGATGCACAGCAGAACTGATGGCCTTTTCCGATAAGGGTTTTGTTATCGGCCATATAGGAGACAGCCGAACTTATTGTTTAAGAGATGGACAACTCAAACAACTGACTCAGGATCACTCACTTGTCCAGAATCAGATAGAGCAGGGTCTGATTACTCCTGCCGAAGCCAGAAACCATCCTCTTCGAAACGTCATTCTTCGGGCAGTCGGTATCAAAAAGAAGTTAGCTCTTGATTTGGTTAGAGGTATTACGTTTTCCGGCGATCTGTTTCTTCTATGCTCAGACGGCCTTTCGGATATGATCGATGATAACCAGATCCGGAACATCCTCTTTTCTACAGCCCCTTTGCTTCAAAAAGTAGAAAAACTCATTGAATCAGCTAACGAGGCTGGAGGTTACGACAATATTACCGTTGTTCTTGCAAACATTTAGACCCTTACCCTCCCATGGAAATATTAAGCGAACTTAAAAAATATTTTGATCTCTCCTCATTTCGCCCCGGCCAGGAAGAAGTGGTTAGAACGGTTCTGGAGGGGAGAGATGCCCTGGTGGTCATGCCGACCGGAGGAGGAAAATCGCTGTGCTACCAGCTCCCTGCTTTAATCCGTGATGGAACGGCCCTTGTGGTTTCTCCTCTTATCGCTTTGATGAAGGATCAGGTGGATGTCCTTCAAAAAAGAGGGATTGCCGCATTATTCATCAATTCCACCCTTTCACTGGTGGAACAAAGACAGGTACTTAAAAGACTTGAGGCAGGAGAGTTAAAGCTTTTGTATGTCGCTCCGGAACGGTTTCGCCAGAAGGAGTTTCTGCATACCCTTTCCCGCTCCAGGATCAGTTTTGTGGCGATAGATGAAGCCCATTGTATTTCCCAGTGGGGGCACGACTTTCGTCCCGATTACCTGCGGCTTGGAAGAATCTTGAAAAGTATAGGGCCATATCAGATCCTCGGCGCTACCGCCACTGCCACTGAATCCGTCATATCCGATATTATCTCCAGCCTTCATCTTAAGAATTGTCGACAGTTTGTAACAGGATTTTATCGAAACAACCTGCAGTTGAGAGTACTTCACTGTGCAAATAAAAAAGATAAGCAAGACGCCCTTATGTCCGCTCTTACTGAAGAAAAGTTTCCTGCAATTGTATATTGCGCCACGAGAAAAGGCGTGGATGAAGTGGTAACCCTGTTGAAAGATCAAGGGCATCCTGCATCAGGATACCATGCCGGCATGGACGATGAAACACGAAATCGTGTGCAGGAACGATTCATGACAGGACGCAGCGAAATAATTGTGGCAACCAATGCCTTTGGGATGGGAATTGATAAATTAGACATACGTCAGGTCATCCATTACCAGTTTCCCGGTTCTATAGAATCGTATTATCAGGAGATAGGAAGAGCGGGAAGAGATGGGAAAAAATCAATATGCTCGCTCCTTTTTTCTATGGGGGATAACTATATCCAGGAATTCTTTATTGACATGAACTACCCTTCGCAGGAAGCAGTCCATGATGTCTTTGAGTTCTTAAAGAGTGATGGGAGGGATTATCTGAGCGTTGGAAATAATGAAATTTCTGAAATGACCAGCTCCGTCCAGAGCGACGGACAGGCAGGGATCATCATAAAAATGCTGGAACAGGCCGGTTATCTGGAAAGGCTATATTCAGGGAGGCGGCTCTGTTTTGTTGCGGCCGGCACAGGAAAACCAAGAGGACCTGTCCGAAAAAAGATATTTGACGCTGTGTCAAGAATTGCAGGATCTAAAGGAAAAAAAGTTTCAATTGACATCCTGGCAAAGGCCGCGGGTATCGAAAAACCAGCGCTTCTTAGAGGCCTTAGACCGCTTTCATCAGACGGATTGATTACATACATACCCCCAACCGCCGGTCGTGACATCAAAATAGTACGGCCCCAGACAACCTTTAAGGAGTTGGAAATAAACTTTGAACTCCTTGAGAAAAGAAAACAGAATGATCTGGAAAAACTCAAAGAAGTGGTAGCTTACGGATATTTTGGAGGGTGCAGATGGGATTTTCTCCTTTCTTATTTTGGGGACGACAGCGCAACAGACCAGTGCGGTTCCTGCGACAACTGCATTCAAAGAAAACTAAAAAGGACCGATACAAACAAAAAAGAAGAAAAAACAACAATCCTTAAAATATTGAGCTGTGTGGCGCGCATGCAGGGTCGGTTTGGCCGGGCACGTGTTGCCCAGGTACTTACCGGCGCTTCAAGAAAATGGATAACCTCACAGGGAATGAATCGACTGTCCACTTATGGCTTGCTGTCCAATTTTATCCAGGAAGATGTCCTTGATCTTATTAACCAGTTAGATCGGCAGGGATGTTTTGTTCGCCAGGGAGATCATCTTTACCCGACTATAGCCCTCAGTGAAAAAGGGATTGGGGTGATGAAAAAAGAGGAGGAGGCGTTTCTGAATCTGCCGGAAATCAAAAAACCGGCCAGGACCACCGCAGAGGTAGCCACTGATTTTTCTCCGGAGCTCTACAAGCTATTGCGTCAAAAAAGAGAAAAGTTCGGAACGGCAGCAGGACTTCCCTTGTTTATGATAGTCTCAAACCGGACACTGAAAGAGATGGCAGCGTCAGTACCAAAAAACATGACGGAACTTCTCCGGGTACACGGAATCGGACCAGCTAAAATGGAAAAATATGGACAAGGGTTTTTAGACGTGATTTTGGAATATTGTGATAAATCAAACCAAACCAAACCAGACCCACAGTAAAGGAGGCAGTTATGCAATTAATTGAATGGGAAGTAAAGGAAAACAATAGCACTTAAAGCCTGATTTTGCGTGGATGCTGCAACTCTTCTTTTTACCGCGAGATAGGTCAGGAAGTCGCTGATCTCATTTTCACCCATCTCGGCAGGATATAGTTTGCCATGATAAAAGATAAATTTCCTTATCCATTCGATATAAGCCTGCTCTGTTCGAATACTATAGTGTTTGCAACGAATCCTGTTTCGAACCTGGTCCAATAGCTTCGGTTGTCTCGTGTCGGATCTGTAAAATGCTTTTCTTTCCTCATAATGTTTTGGTTTTGCACGCGATTTCCTTGAATTGTTCACGATTCAGCATTCCCCTTATTGTTTTCCGAATAATAATTTCGTTGACTTTATTTCACATGAAAGTTAAAAATAATAAATATTTTGGCGCAAATTCACCCTGTATGATCATTTGTTCATGTACTGATATAATACTAAAATCAAAATTTTTATCAAGCAAAAAAGTCGTCTAATCCACAAATAGATCGTTTTATACGACCAAACAGCCGTATAAAACAATTTAGTACGTAGATTAGCCGTATTATAAGACGACTATTCGGCAGTCTACTTTATGTTGGACTAAGCCGCTACGCGGCAGTTAACTTCCCGTCGTTTCAACTCTTTATTTAATACCTCCCATACACTCCCTGATCGTATTATATATACCTCCGGTTTAAGCCTATTTTCTATTACTTTTAATCAAGGAGGTATATCATGTCACAATTGCGTCAAAAAATGATCAGGGCAATGCAGCTCAGGGAATTTTCACCAAAAACGCAGGAAGCTTATGTAGCCGCTGTTTCAGGCCTTGCAAAGTACTGCAACAAATCACCGGATAAGATCAATCAGGAGGAAGTTGAAAACTATCTTTTGTACCTCAGGCAGGAACTTGTAAGAAGTCCGAGCACATGCAATGTGGTTATATCGGGGCTGAGATTTTTCTACGAACATACAATTAAGGATGAGTCTGTAAAGTTAAAACTGCCCCCCAGGAAAAAGACAAAGCGTTTACCGGAAGTATTGAGCAGGCAGGAAGTAAACCGTGTCATAACCAGTCCGGCAAATATTAAACACAGGGTCTTGCTGATGACAGCCTATTCAGCAGGGTTGAGGATAAGTGAACTTGTCAAGCTGAGACTGAAACATATCGACAGCTCCAGGATGGTTATTCGTGTAGAGCAGGGCAAAGGCAAAAAGGATCGCGATACGATTCTTTCACAGCGTTTGTTAAAAGAACTGCGTATTTACTGGAAAGCATGCCGTCCTGAGAACTGGCTGTTTCCCACAAAAAATTTGACACGGCACATATCAATCAGCGCAGTTCAACGCATTTATAATAAGGCCAAGAAAAAAGAGGGTATCACAAAAGGAAAAGGCATTCACACGTTGCGTCATTGCTTTGCTACACATCTTCTTGAAGCAGGCTACGATGTTCGCAAAATACAGATTTTGATGGGGCACAGATCGTTATCCACAACAATGGTATATCTTCATGTATCCAGGAGAGGTCTTGAGATGGTCAAAAGTCCTCTTGATTTTGTCGATGAAGAAAAAGAAATCACAAGCCCGTGGGAGGATACAGATGACAGCGTATGATTGCAAAAAAACAAATATTGAAGTTGCCGATATTTTGCGTGAACACATTCCCGATTATCTTGCAAAATACCGGATGCCACCGGAACACTACAAAGTGGTTTATGATATTTTAAACTGCCGCACCGCCACTGCCCAAAGAGTCAGACCATTACAAAGGAAAGGTGGCTTGAAGCACGAAAAGCGGAACTGTTGCCTGTACCATACTTTCATTCAGTGTTTACTCTGCCCCACGAGCTTAACCCTGTCATACTGTGCAACAAAAAGGTAATGCTGGCAATTTTATTCAAAGCAGTGTCAGAGACGCTTCTTGAGTTTGGCGCAAACCCGGAAAACGGGCTTGGCGGCAAACTTGGATTTATTTCTCTTCTGCATACATGGGACCAGTTGCTAAACGATCATTTTCATCTGCATTGTCTGGTTCCCGGCGGAGTCCTTGCCGATGACAGGAATCAATGGATCGGATGCGAAAATGACTTTCTTTTTCCAATACAGGCTTTGTCACCGGTGTTCAGGGGAAAATACATCTATTATTTGAAGAAAGCTTATGAAAACAATGAGTTGGATTTTCCTGGCAAGACCGCATATCTGGGAACTGCCAACGGATTCAAGGCATTGGTGAATAGCTGTTATGCTTGCGATTGGGTAGTAGATATCAGAGACCCCATTGACCAGCCGGAATATGTGCTCGAATATCTCGCGCGCTATACCCACAGGGTTGCCATTTCCAACAATCGCATCCTGTCACTTGAAAACGGAAAAGTAACCTTCGCGTATAAAAACCGGGATACAGAACAAACAGAGCAGACAACCATAGATGCTGTCGAGTTTATCCGCCGCTTTCTGCTGCATGTGTTACCAAAAGGCTTTATGCGGATTCGGCATTATGGTCTGTTCGCAAACCGGTGCAAACGTGAAAATATACGAAGATGCCGGGAACTTCTCGGACTTTCACGGGAGTTGCCGGAAGTCGTCAACCAGTCAGTTCAGGAGATGATGCAGAAACTCATAGGCAAGGACATTACTCTTTGTCCCTGCTGCGGGAAAGGAAAAATGCGCCAGGTTTGCTTGATACCGGAAGGGTCTGGACCCAGTGGATATGACATTTTGCATCCATCGGGATAGCAGCCTATACTAACTTGCTGCTATATTAAACATCCGGACAGCCTTTTTGTCACCGGCAACAAGGTTATATGGATGATTACATCCTTTACATTTTTAAAGCTCATCGAAGAGCAACAGGAGAGGTACGCCCAAACCTGGCGGTATTTTGGCCGGAAGTTACTATAACATGCCTCATGTAAATAAATTTGGCCATTCTAATGCCTTTTTTAGCTCATATGAGCTAAATTTTAGATCGATGAAAGTAATAAACGTTGAAAATTCACATATCCTGATGCAGAATCACAGCTTTACAATCCCCATAGATAATGGTAGGTAATTAGCCGCTGCTCAGAGCGGCACAGTCCAACAAAGTTTTATCCACAATCCCGCTGAGAAAGCGCATCGTCTGAGCTTGTTAAACTGTTTCTGCCAAACCGGACTTTCCAGTATTCTGACACTGCGGGACAATGGATAAAACTCTATACGTTAGGAAACGAAAAGTAACTTGCAAAGATGATAAATATCGCCATATTTTTTCTAAATCTTGTTGCACTAATAGCATCATTAACCTGGCTTTTGATATCAAAAGGGTTTGAACCGTTGATTACCAGTATAGGGTTATTCGTATCCCAAATTATATTCGGTAAAGAGTTATTTAAAAGTATTTCTCTGTTACAACTTAAAGATGTTACCATTAACATAGCGATTATGGGAGATAAGTACTGTGGGAAATCTGTACATATAACAAGTGCATTCAACCAATTGCAGAAGAGCGCCGATAATATTTTATTTTCCATTAGCGATTACAATACTATTGAACGAGTTTTTTTTGATATTCATTCTCTTTGTAGGCAGCAATGGCTTTCCGTAACGCCCACATCTGAAATGGGGAGAGTATTTTGTTATCGAGGAACAATATCAAAAAAGAAGTGGATACTTAGCAAAAGAATTAACTTTTCAATAGCAGATTACTCTGGAGAGGAATACGAAACTCTATCAAATGCTAATACTGGTTCTGGCTGGTTTCACGCCAGTATCTATTTTCGTTATGTGCTTGATAGTGATGCTATTATTTTGGCGATTGATGCTTCTGCTATGACGAGTACAAGAGAACCGCTTGTACATAGTATAGACTGGCAAGTCCAGAGACAGATTGCAGCATTGCATGTCTATATACAAGAAAGTAAACTGAAATCCGAAGGTAAAATCCTAATCCCTGTTTGTTTGGTTATTATGAAATCGGATCTTGTTATTGAAAATGAGAGGGTCAGTATTGAGGAAACCTACTTGAGTGAGCTAATCAACTTCTGCAAGAGTAAATGTTGTAAATTTAAACTGTTTTGGGTGTCGTCAACCGGACGTATAGATAATGATGGTGTACCACCTAGACCATTAAAGCCTCAGAACGTAGCAAAACCAATTATGTGGATTGTTTCTAATCTTTAAAGAAAGCAGTCAAAATTCCTAATCGACAGTTTGGGACAGTTTGTGGGACAGTTTGGGACGTCCATAAACAAGTTAAATAACTTGCTATGGAGGAAGTGGTTATTGTGTTGCCTTTGACTCTTGTGTCGCATGGCACGAAGGCATGGCCGGGAACGTCTGTAAGCTTTGCCACAGGAAAAAAGTCGTTGAGTAGCGCGTCGCCTATCGGGATAGGGACACCTCTCACAAGGCGCCCCTCCCACACCACGCAGCATACGGGTCCGTACTGCGCGATTCGGCTGATCAGGCAGAATCAGATCCAGGGGAACATAAGAACAAGTGATTGAAACTACTTTTTTCTCCCACCAATTTGCTTCTAACCAAACTCGACACGGTTATCCGCATGAATGGCAGGCACTTCCTGTGCATTCAAGTTCATACTTGTCCTCACATTCCGTGTTG
>Ga0255441_1007_pt1 | contig 36925 bp, 36 predicted proteins | sample ANMaggSeSYBR02C5_FD_182645 | JGI IMG/M metagenome (GOLD analysis project Ga0255441, IMG submission 182645) | Sediment cell enrichment communities from methane seep in Santa Monica Basin, California, United Staets - ANME aggregate JGI... | ecosystem: Environmental > Aquatic > Marine > Cold seeps >... | reverse complement strand
ATGGATTGAAATGATAGAAGCCTTCTTAAGGTTGACGCCTGAGGAGAGATCATCAGAGGCAGAGAAGCGCCTGGATGAGACCTTGGAGCGGATGACACAGATGTATAGTATTTCACAGGAAGAAGCATATGAAAAGCTTATTGAAAATAGTGACAGATTGCATTGATAATTTTTCAAAGCAGGCTAATGTTATAAGGCTTGCCGCGATTATCGGCGGTGAGGCCGTTATTATGCATGGCATACCCAGAACAACAATTGATCTTGACATGCTCTTTTATTGTGGTGACGAAAAAAATAGTATTAACGAGTTAGGAAAGGCATTCGCATCATTCTTAAAGCAAGAACTTGGAAAGCAGTTTGAGATTAAATCTTTTGAAGCATCTAAAGATCCTTTTGATCCCTTAAAACATGATCTGATAATCATAACTGATCCGGAAAAACGATTCAAAAAACTTGATATATTAATTGCAAATTATCAATGGGAGCTGGAAGGCTTAAAAAGTATGAGCGCTCCCCATACAGGCCCTCTTTATCCATATCCAAAGGAATATCTGGTTGGCATGAAGCTGATGGCTGGTGGGCCGCAAGACAATGAGGATATTAGAAATCTTTTTATAGTTATGTCTGATCTGGAAAAGGAAAAAGCATGGAAATTAGCTCGCTTGATAAAGCGAGATAAAAATCTCTCCAAAATATTAAAGGAAGGGCGCTGAGAACGTAAAAACCAAGAAAGGCCGCGCAAATAAATATGACAAAAGTCTCTGTGATCATCCCTGCTTACAATGAAGCTCAAATGATTGGAGATCTGGTTTCAAAAACGAGAGCCATTTATCCTGATTTTGAGATCATCGTTATTGATGATGGATCAACAGATGATACAGGGGCTATTGCCAAAAATTCAGGCGCTACCGTGTACAGCCATCCCTATAATATCGGCAACGGCGCTGCCATTAAAAGGGGTATAAGAATTGCTTCCGGTAATATTCTGGTGTTCATGGATGGAGACGGTCAACACAATCCCGAAGATATAGCAAAACTGCTTGAACATTTTCCTGAATTTGACATGGTTGTAGGCGCCCGTTCGAAAGCAGATCATGCCTCCTTGGGACGTACTTTTGGCAACACAGCATATAACTGGTTAGCTTCGTATGTAACAAAATTCTGTGTTGAAGATCTTACTTCAGGATTTAGGGCGGTTAAGGCGGATATTGCTCATAATTTACTATATCTTCTTCCCAACTCATATTCATATCCCACAACTTTGACGCTAAGTGTTTTAAGAAACGGAAGAACGGTAAAATATGTTCCTGTCAAGGCGAAGATGCGCAGAACTGGGAAAAGCGGCATAAGCATGTTCAAAGACGGCGTCCGTTTTTTTATGATCATCGTAAAAATCTGCACTCTGTATTCCCCTTTCAGAATATTTCTTCCCGTAAGTTTTCTTACATTTCTGACAGGTTTGTTTTATTACCTTTATACCTTTTGTATGTGGGGGCGTTTCACTAACATGAGCGCCCTTTTGTTTACCACCTCCATTGTCATATTCATGATGGGCCTTGTGTCGGAGCAGATTTGCCAGATGCGGTTTGAGAGGAGTGAGGGGGATAAATTTATTTAGAAACCGTTTATTCACCACGAAGAACGCGAAGTAGACCTTACTATTTTCTTATTTCTTCGTGTGCTTCGTGGTATTCCATTTCTTTTGATTCGCAAAAATTATTCCATAATTAGAATTGCTGGATTTTGCTTGCATTATTGGTAGCATACCCTTATAATAAGCATAATTTGCATAAAATAGACCCCTCTTTTCAGCGTATTTAAAATAAAAATGGACCGTATTGCAGAAAAAAGACTGGCTGACTGGCTGGATTCAAACTATCGCAAACCCTTGATCATTCGCGGCGCCCGTCAGGTAGGAAAATCAACTCTGGTCAGGCAGTTTGCTGACCATAAGAAATTGACCCTCCATGAAGTCAATCTTGAACGGCATCCAACGTTGGTCGAGGTTTTTAAAACACACGATACCGGTAAGATCCTTCGGGAACTTGAATTTATCTGTGGAAAGGGACAGATTTCCGGTAAGGATGGGTTGCTTTTTTTAGATGAAATACAGGCGACGCCGATCGCCATTCAGACCCTTCGATATTTCTATGAAGATCATCCTGAGCTACCCGTAATTTCAGCCGGCTCACTCCTTGAATTTACAATGTCCAAACATTCTTTTTCCATGCCCGTGGGTCGGGTCGAATACCTTTACTTTGGTCCCGTAACCTTTAAAGAGACCCTGGCGGCAATGGAAAAAAGCATTTTGTTAGATCTGTTAGGCAATTATCACCTGCATGAGGTTTTTCCTCAATCTGCTCACGACCAATTATTGGAACTGCAAAGAGTCTGGCTCCTGGTGGGTGGGATGCCTGAGGCAATCCAGCGATTCATCGATACTAATTCGCTCGACGCGGTATTTGATGTTCATGCCTCGATTATTGAGACATACAAAGACGATTTTGCGAAATATGCAACCCAGGCCGACCTGCTCCGTCTTCATAAGGTGTTTAACTACGTCCCCATGGCTGCCGGCGAAAAATTCAAGTATGTTCGCGTAGACCCCGAGGAACAATCCAGAGAACTACGCAGAGCTGTTGATTTGCTTGAAAAAGCACAAATCATAATGAAAGCCTGTCATACGGATGCATCCGGTTTGCCGCTTGGCGCTACCATAAATAGACGAATATTTAAGCCTTTCTTTTTGGATTGTGGTTTGATGAATACCATTTGCGGCGTTCAATGGATATCATTGAACGAACTTAAGCAAATGTCATTTATCAACAAAGGTCATGTGGCTGAACAGTTCATCGCACAACATCTTGCCTACATCGGAAAAAACAATGTAAGCCCGTTTTTGACCTACTGGTTGCGCGAAGGGAGGGCAGGAAATGCTGAGATCGATTTTATCATACAATTAGGACAAGCAATTGTTCCTATTGAGGTTAAAGCAGGCAAGAGCGGATCACTCAAGTCACTCCATCAATTTGTTAATCAAAAAAAAGTCCGGGTTGGTGTTCGTTTTGACTTAAACATACCCTCATATCAGCATGTTTCCCACGCTCTCAGCCAGGGAGGAAAATCTGTACAAGTTGAATTTGATCTTTTGTCTCTCCCTCTTTATATGATAGAGGAACTGCCCAGAATCTTTGATGACATCGTAACAAACGGCCATTTGGGGTTATGAAATCACGAATTCTATTTATTACCAGGAACTATCCGCCTATGGTAGGCGGGCTTGAGACATACAGTTGTAACCTGATCAAAGAATTCCAAGCCCATGGATCTACCTATAAAATCACCCTTTCAAAGTCGATAAAACATCTTTTATGGTTCTTCCCCTATTCCTTTTTTAGGGCGCTCTATCTGATCCGCAAATATTCCGTTCAATTCGTCCACCTTTGCGATGGCCTTCTTGCTCCATTAGGAATTCTTCTAAAGCATCTGACTGGTGTTAAAGTAACAGTAACCATACACGGGCTGGATATTACCTATAAGAATTCCTTCTATCAGATGTTCATACCTTGGTGCATAACAAAACTCGATGGGGTCGTATGCGTCAGTCATTCAACGCGTGATGAATGTGTACGCCGCATAATTCCATATCCCAAATGCTGCACAGTCATCCCTAACGGGATAAGGCCGGATCAGCTCTATCTCAAGCAGTCAAAAAATGAACTCCGCCGCAAGCTTGAGAATCTGATCGGCATATCTATCAAGAATAAAAAAGTCCTTTTTACCATCGGCCATTTAGTAAAAAGGAAAGGCATGGCATGGTTTGTGGAAAACGTCATGCCTCGCCTCGAAGGTTCCTACTTATACGTGGTTGCTGGTGAAGGTCCTGAACGAGAAACGATTCAAGAAATAGTGGATCGCTACAACCTGCAAGGCAGTGTGCTACTTTTAGGCGAGGTATCAGACGAAAATCGGAAATTAATCTACAATGCTTCGGACATATTTATCATGCCTAACATTACAGTTCCTGGTGATGTGGAGGGATTCGGGATTGTTGCTCTTGAGGCAGGAAGCTGTGGCCTTCCCGTCGTTGCAAGTAATATTCAGGGGTTACTGGATGCGGTGATTCATGGAAAGACTGGGTATTTGGTTAAGGAGGGAGATGTGGAAGGATTCGTAGGCAGGATAACGGATATGAATTTAGACAAGGCTCAGATCAGAGAGATTGTAAATTCAACATTTGATTGGGCAAAGATCTATAAGAGGTACCATGATGTTTTTGTGAAATTACGATCAAAGTAATCTATTAGGGAGGTCACATTTTTTTCGCAGCAGCCAGATGAAGCTCGGACACATCCAATATGCATAATTGACTATTAATCGAGCAAATGCGGATTTCATCGTGCCGTGCTTGATCATGTAATCCGCATGGAATAAATCCGGGTTTTCAATTATCCTTTTCGTATAGTCAATCCGCTCAAAGTTCCGAACAAGTCTCTTTAGCCCCCAGTAACTCAGGTGCTTTTCATAATAAAACTTCCCTTTGCCTGTAATTCTCATGTAGCGGTGAGCAAAGGACCGGGGCATAACGGAGAGGAAGGGTAAATTGTAGTGAGGTTCTTTCACCGTTAGCCTATTGCCTGCGGAAAAGTAGCAAACCCCGCCCGGTTTCAACACCCCATGGATTTCAGTCATCAGTCTATCAGCATCCGGCACATGTTCATAAACATGGGCGCAGATGACCACGTCAAACATGTTCTGCGGGAAATTCAAATTTATTGAATCACCTATTTCAAACACTAAATTTTCCTTGATAAAATTATCCTTTGCATATTTAATGGCAGGCGCATCAATATCGATTCCAATTACTTTGCCAAAATATTTTGAAAGATAGTTGGCGATAATTCCTGTTGAGGAGCCTATGTCTAAAACCGAAAAGGACTTAAGGTCAGAGCGAAGATAATCGCTTAAAACAGCAACCATTGTTTGCGCTTTTCTTTCTCTACTTTCACGATCAAACATTGCCTCGGGAAGTATTTTAGAAAAATTATGCTGATATTTTCTGCTTTTTAACATGGTGTCAATTTATAAATGTCGGCTTATTTTTATAGGATCAATTACCCTTCAGCCAAGCACTTCCTCGAACAGTTCCCGGTATTTATTTACCATACGGTCAATGGTAAACATCTTTTCGACTTTTGAGCGGTTGTATTCTCCCATTTCACGTCTTAATTTTGGTGAATCAGCCAGCAGGTTTATTTTTTCAGCAAAGGCTTCAACATCTCCCACCTGGCAAAGGAACCCGCCCATGTCGTTGTCAATCTGTTCCGGCAAAGAACTGCAATCACTTGCCACTACTGGAAGTCCGCAAGCCATAGCTTCCAACACAGCCAGGCTAAAGCCCTCCCGCACTGTTGGCATCAACAATATATCCATTTGACGATAGAGAGCCGGCATTTCTTTAAAAGGCACAGATCCGACTGATTCAAGACCTGTTATAGATGGTATTGCTTTTTTGGTCCGAAGCCCCTGAGTATAATATATTCGGACGTTTTTTTTTAGGCGTTTTGCTATCAATGGAAGCCAATGAGCGCCTTTTCGGCGGGTTAAATTACCTGAGAATAAAACCTGGATTTTCTTTGGTGATGAATCACAAGTAGATGCGGGAGTAAATTTATTAGTATCTACACCGTTGTAAATGACTCGGACGGGAAAAGTTTTTTTTAAATCCTGTTGAACCAGGCGCGCTGTGAATTGGCTGACCGCAGTGATTGTGTGCGCCTTTTTTAGCGCAAGGCGAGTAAAAAGTTTAAGATCGGTTGTATAATGGATTCTTTGAAGCCACGAGCTATAGGGTCGCATCCAGCGGTCAAGGACATAATTATGACAGGTGATTACAAGCGGGATCGATTTTCGATAAAAAAAGGCAGCATAATCCGGCGTTGTATGGATAATATCAGGGATACCCTGCTGCCGACGGCATAAGAAAGGCAGCGCAGGTGAACACAATGTCCAATAGGGATTGTAACCATAGATATGGTAATTGGGGATTTTATTGCCTAAAATCTGATGGATGATATAGGCCCCGTTTCCGGTGGCCATTGGGCTTAGAATGTTCATTGTGTTGGTGTGATGGTGTCTAAAATATGGGATAGTTCTTTCGTGCTGTTACGCCGGGTGAATTTGACCAGTTGTTCGTCAGTATTAATGCTGGTTTTTTGCATAAGCTTGGTGAGTTTGTGTACTATTTTTTTTCGGCTATGGGGTGGCTCGGATATTAAAACACCCACCATATCTTCAAAAAGTTGCGTAATGATAGAGCCTTTGGGGACGAGACAAAGACAGGGTTTTTTCAAGGCCAAGTAGTCGAAAATTTTTGTTCCAAGGCCATTAATTAACCCATTTGATAATAGCCCGTAATCACAACCGGCAAGTAATCGTAAAATGTAGCTATAGGGTTTAAAGGAGTGAATAATCATCTGCTCCAGCATGTCTAGTTTCTGTGCGGTGTTTCGGATAGTCTCGTGTTCGCTGCCAACATAAATTAATTTGAGGTCAGGAATGTCACGCACAGCCTTAAATATCTCTTCTAATTGGTTCCCAAGGTAAATTGAAAACTGGCCGGCCACAATAATTGTTTTGCCAGAGGTAAGTGAAAGCGGTTGAACCCCCTTGAAATCATCCTCGTCGTACCCGTTATAAATAGTATGGTATTTGGAGGAATATATCGGATGGGCTTCAATATATTCTGTCTTCAAAATTTGGGTGGCAAATGTGGCAGCAGATGTGTACATCAAGGCAATTTTTTCTATTAGAAAATAAAATTTGTGTTGTATTCTTTTTAAGATTCTAACGGTATGCTTGGGTTGGCCGTCATAACCAAAATTCATACTCCAGGAATCACGGAAATCAAGCACAACTGGTATGCGTAACGCTTTTGTCAGTAGGGGAGTGATAATAAAGGGATGAAATGGACTTCCTACCATATAGATCGCATCTATTCTGCGCCTGTTTCTTACGACGAACAGCAGAACAAGCAGGGGAAATAATAATGCCATAATTGTTCTAGCGGCAGGCACCCTGAAATAGGATAGGCGGTTTACGTGCAGAGCATGCATTTCAGGCTGGAGCTCGGAAGCTATAGCCTTTCCATAATAACGCTGATCAACAGTCAGTACCCATGGATTCCACTGAAATTCAGGCAGGAATTTGCAAAATTTCAAGGCCCGGACAACCGATACTTTTGCAAGAGGCGGGAAGTTAAAAGAGACAACAAGAACGGTCTTCATGGTTCAACTAATTTCCTTCCATTCAGTTTGTGTTTTTTTCCAAAGCAAGCATGTCTTAATAGCCGACTAGTTTGATAACATTATTTCCCCAACCTCCCCCACTGTCCCAAACCACGCCTCCTTTTCCTTTAGATGTTTCAGTGTCCGCAGATAAAGTCTCCACCAATCCTCTTTAAGAATATGGTTTGGATGCCAGAGGAGCGTCAAAACACCACCGACTTTTTCAACGGCTTTGGTAATCTGCTTTACGTATTGAAAAGCAGTATCTTCATCAAGCCGCATCCCTTTATCCGGATTGAGCATAGCGCCGTCTTGAATGATTAAGGGAATTTCCATGATTGACAGTTCCTTTTCTGCCTTCAAGTCGTAGAGATACCAAGGATAGCAGGTCCCGAAGCGGAACCCCACATTGTCATTAAATCCCACTGTTGAATCGTATTTGAATCCGGCCTCTGCATGAACTGCCGGGGTTATGCGTATATCGTAATGGAGATAATGCTGGCGGATGCTAACGATTTCGTGCCCGATGATCTTTTCCAGAGCTTCTTTCTGGCGTTTAAGCTCGTCCGCATCGTCAAAGGAATACCAGGACGGGTGCAACCCGATCTCACAGGCTCGGCGGTCTATCTCCCGGATCATCTCCGACACTGTGCATTTCTGATTATCGAACACTACCGGATCTGTGAGTTCATACGCACAGTCTGAATGATGGCGCTTTGTTACCGCGCTTAAACCCGGCCAGAAAAAAAAGGTGGAATGAGCGCCGCACTGCTTTTCCGCTTTCAGCCAGCGTTCATAGCAGTAAAGAGGGTCTTCCTGATGCATATGAATGCCCGCTCTTATCAAACCTATGCCGACACCCACGAGAGACCTGACTTTCTGGAATGCGCCGCCATTTAATAATTGCGCCTTCCTTGATCTTAAAGATTGCTTGAATGAATAAAGCGACACAGCATCCACATCATGGGTCAGACACACCGCAAAAGGTTTTCCATCCGGCCAGCGTGGCTTTTTGCCGCCGTTTTGCAGATAATCTTCATCCATCACAGGCCGGTAAAGAAGGCCCAAAGGATTCAGAACATTGAAGGCAAAATCCGGTACGATCCGCTCAGGGAAAAAATCAGATGGCAATCGTTCTGCCTCGTAGCGACCTTGGAGGAGTTTTTGGGGGTTGATAGTCATATGAGATGCAGAATATGTATCCGAATAATAAGGCACGATACTAATTAATGCCCTCATTGAATAAATCTGTATAATACCAGCAAGCTGGATTATAAATTTTTATACTGCTAAAATTTTTATTGATAACTTTAACTAACAGATCTGATTCTTCACCACTTATATCCGACGTTAAGTGTTTACGCACAAAGGTTGCTATCTTTTGGACAGGCAAAAAACCATTTTTTATTAAACGTCTATTGAGAAAGTTGTTTGAATCCAAAGTCGTAAAACTCACAGCATAAACCTTAGCCCCAATCAAACGTTTAAAGGTAGCCTTTAATATTGTATTAAATATCATTTCATTATTTTGCTCACATACCAAGTCTACAATCTCGTACCTATTAACATCGGTGGCCGAACTTTTTGTAATTACATACCCAACTACGTTGCCGAGCTTTCTTGCTAAAAGAAATTTATATTTCACATTAGGATTTTTAAAAATCCGCCATTTCAAATACTTAGAAGTACGCTTTATTGTAATACCGAATTTGCCTTTATTGCGGTCCCAAAACTGATTTATCTCACTATCAATAATATTGATATCCTCAACTATTTCAAATGTTATGCCTTTATCAATTTTACCAAATCTCGAAAAAAATATCATCAAAGGATAGCTGAATATCCGGCCAATACATTTACAGAAAATCTTTAATCCGCTATTTGATATTTGTCTTTCTATCAAGGAATCCATTAATTTTTTTATATATGTGTTCCTTGTTGCCTTTATATACGTTAAATATCTCCCTGCCGCCTTATAGCCCAGCTTTCTTCGAAGCTTGCCCGGCGTGCCATGTGCAAAAGTTGTGTACAGCAGATCATAGCTTTCCACTGCTTCTTGTAAAAACTTCTTCTCATGGATAAAATATATGCCCGTCCCTAAATATTTTGGGTGAAGTATCGTGTTCTCAGTTTTACCAAGCAAAAGGGTTTTGCCGAAATAATCAAGCTGTATTGGTATTAAGCCGTGATGCCCAACGATCTCGCCGGATTCGGACTCTGTAATTACCCATATACTACCAATGCCATGTGGTGTTTCAAGCCATTCCCAGCGATGTTGTTTTACTGTCCGGCAACGTCCAGTAATTTTGTTGTAGAGCTTGACGATTCCATATTCATCGCCGGTTTGATACCTTCTGCTTTCGAGTTTTGCCAAAATAACCGTCCATTCTATATTTTGTGTCTATTTTTGTTCCAAAGGCTTATTAAGGTTAATCACCATCTTATCAAGAGTAAGCCATTCCCCGTCTGCAATAGCTTCATCAGTTATTTCAATGCCGTATTTTTCCTGAATGGCAAAAATAATGTTTATCATGTCCAGAGAATCAGCCCCTTGTTCAGAAAGACTTTCTTTGGGGTTGATCTTTTCCCAGTCAAGTTTCACACCTGTTACCTTGATAATAGCTATAACATCTTCGTGCGTGACATTTGCCATCTATCTCCTCCTTAAAATTGACGATGCAATGGATAGTCCAACACCAAAGCCGCATATCAAGATATTTATCTTATCAGTTTTATCAAGATACTCTCTTAATGCTATAGGTATGCTGGAAGATACTGTATTTCCATATTCTTTGATTAAGAACGGCACCTTCTCCTGCTCCAACTTCATTCGCCTGCGCAAGTTATCTATGATATATTTGTTGGCTTGATGAAGCAAAAAAAAGTCTATCTCCTCTTTTCTTAAAGCATTTGCGTTTAAACACCTGGTCACAATTTCAGGCACATGTGTCATCGCAAAATTAAAAATACCTCTCCCGTTCATTACCAGCTTTTCATTGTCACGCTTTATCAGATGCTCAAACATTTTTCCATCTGTTTCAAACGCCCCATTGCCGAGATCGAACACCGGATTATCCGTTAACAGAGTTGCGGTAGCCCCATCACCAAAAAGCAGGTCCGTATTCTTGTCGTTTGGATCTATGATTTCTGAATAAGGGTCGCTGGTAAAAAGCAACCCTTTTTTTAACCCGCTGGCATCCATGAAGCTCTTGGCAATATGCAAAGAATAGACATACCCTGAGCAGCCCAATGAGATATCAAATGCAGCGCAATTCTTTGAAATCCCGAGTTTTGATTGCACAATGGCCGACGTTTGAGGCAGTTGATAATCGCCGTTTTGTGTGCAGACACAAAGAAATTCTATATCGTCCAAAGTGGATTCATTCACACGCGCAAGCAAATCAGCATACGCCAAGGCACAAAGATCAGATGCCTTTTCTGATGACTTTTTACGTGCCACCGAAGCTATTCCGATCTTTTTCATAATAAAATCGTGGGTGACTCCGTGTTTTTCGGCCTTCTCAATATTGCTTATGCGTTCTGAAGTGATGTAACACCCTATGTTGTTAATCCCTATCATTATTTTATATTCCTTGAGAAATAGATAGAACCAACGGACTCGCCGTCCAGTTTTATTGCGGAATTGGTATTGCTTGCGCCGATATTTGCAACAACTTTAATTTCCAATAATGCCGAGTCTATCGTACGTATCTTTTCCCAAACCAAATCATATCTGGCTAAAAACCACTGGCCGTATCCTTCGGATGGAAATAAGGTGTAGACCAGTTTTTTATTAAGCGCAATTATGATATTAATTAACAGCGCATCTGGTTGCAGCATGAGCATTGCTGTCTTGGAATCCTTCAGGATTTGGCAATCTGCAATCAATTTTTCCTCATCATACGACTCCGAAACCGCTACAGGTTCTCCACGCCCCTTCAGCCCCACAGCATACATATCTTTGCCGCATTGCACGCGAAATATCGCATTATATTCTTTTTCCAGATACTTTTTCCCGTTTTCACTGTGAAAAAGGTCGTACCTGCCCTGCTCTTTCAAAATGGAGAGCACATTAACTTGTACTCTTTCAACAGACCCCAATGACCAGTTTTTAACGGCTTTAAACAACCCATGGGTCATGCTCGACCCATGTATATAACGGCGCTGTTCTAAAAAAACAAAATTCGCATCGTATGATTTAGAAATATCCATATATACACCCCCCTCCTTACAAATAGCTAATTGATCTTAAAAAATTCCGAAAAGCATATCTCAAAAGTAAAACATCCCTCTCCCCCTACCAAAGAGTGGGAGTTATAAACTGAAATATTAATAAGTTAGTCCTCTCTCTCCCTTTTCGGGAGAGGGTTAGAGTGAAAAATACAATCCATTACGCAAGTACTCCCAAAATGGCCAAATTCGAGTTTTTTTCTTTGCTATAAAATTCACTTTCTTGCACATACCTCAAGTGTGTTTATATAGGCGCCAAGTGAACTGACATTAACGCGGGCAAACGCTTTCAAGTTCCAACCAAATTCGCCCTGATAAAAGGCGCTGCATTGGAAAAAATCTCTGAAATGATATCGGCCATATCGAGGATCGACAAATTTTGAAAACTCATACTTTGCGATTCTTGCTATGATGTCATGCAATTGGAATCCTTTGAACAAAGTACTTTTTAAAAACCCATCATACAACCTCTTACCCAGCCTCAACTTCAGTGGCACCCTCGCCCAAAAATCCATCATCTCATTATCCCACAGCGGTATTCTCCAGTCATATCCCCAAAATTCATAGACCCTGCAACTGTTCACAATAAATTTTGCCTGCCGCTCCTGCCACTCCCAGCATTCAAAAGCGTTTGCCGCATCTTCCGGTGTATCCATCGGCATTCCCGAAAGCTGGGAAAGGACTCTTTCCTTAAATATCGGACAAAGCTTCTCTGATTGTTTGGACCAGTCCCATAACGAATAGTGCTTTTTCCATATAGCTTTAACAACTTCATCTTTACCAACATGTTGCATGCTCGTAAAATTATGAGGAATATGTCCACCACAAATAAAATCACCGGTATGCCCCGGAACAAAAACCGCATCTTCTGAAATTATGCCCGCCTTTTTTAATTCCCAAACGGCAGGCCAGTCCTGAATATGTGCCAGAGAGGACAAGCCATCTGCGTATTGAAAATAATCATGTCTTTTATCACTCTGAAACCACTCGTACCATTTGTGGCGGGTATAATGAACAAATTCCCATTGATATCCTAACTTTTTTGCAACCTTTCTACTGATCTCAGATTCCCAATTTCCTTTGCGGCCATAAGAAAAACAGATTACATTTTCTCTTCCCAACCTCTTTAACATGGCAACAATCAACCTGGAATCAAGACCGCCGCTCAAAGGAATTACAAGAGTTCGCCCATTTGTTGATTCAAGTAATCGTTCAAAGACGTTGACTAACATCTGATCCATCAAAGGATACAAATCTTTTTCAGATGCATTGAAAAAATCATGATGCACATAACGATAATAACGATATGTTGTGATGTCAGGTTTTCTATCACATTTCTCTACCCATAAACATTCTCCCGCCTGGAGCTGTTTTACATTTGGAAAGAGTGTTTCCGATCCGGTAACATAACCGGTTAGTAAAAATTCTTTAGTTGCGATTTCATCCATGCAACTGTCTGCAACTTGACCCCGAACCCAATTTGCATCATCGCTCAAGTAAAATTTATTTTTACTTATTCCGTAAAATAAAGGAATACTTCGAAGGCGATCGACCGCGGCAAGAACAAATTTTTCGCCTTCGATAACAGTGCAAAACGATCCATTTAGCTCTTTAAATAGCATACCAAGTGGTCGGCAGGAACCAGAATATTGAATATGCCGGTCAAAAATGAGTTCACAAAACTCGTTAGCCTTTAGCATTCGTTCACAATAAAAGGCATATCCCTTTGTATGTATGGAAAAAGAATCGTGATAAGTTCTCGTTACCCACGAGATACCACAATATCTACTAAGATTTATGCAAACTTTTTCCTTCGTGTTTGCTGCAATGGACTTGTCATTCATAATTTGATTGAACCCGGACAAGCTTTGAAGTTTTTATCTATGCGTAAATCCAGAATAAATCTTCTAATGCGGTTGTTTATGTAGAGTTTTAGTAGCCTTATCTTATAAATGTGAGGTATATCCTTTGATTGTCTGTTGTTCGATTGATAACCAAGTACTTTTTGTAAAAAAGCTGTTGAACTAAATGTGAGTCCATACTTTCTAATATGGCTTTTACTTATTATAGCTGAATCAAAAACGTACCAATGAAATGGCGAAAAAAATGTGACATGCTTACCAATTGAAGATGACGATATTTCGGAATATGGTGAATTATTCCACGAATTAATTTTTCTTCGCGTTTCGGAAGGATTTGATCGAAGCATTTGATCCTCAAAAGTTACATCAAGAAAATCACATAACTGTTCTAGTATTTTTTTGGGATTAGTTACAAGCATTTCATATTTTACTTCATAATAGTTATCACAACCCCTTAACTTTATTGCAGAAGCGGTATTATATAACCATGCCATAGTTGCAAAGTAAGGATCCATGCCTCTCTTTATAAGTGAAGCAACTGAATCGCGACCATCTCTATAAATATGTATAATTTTACATTTTGGATATAGTTTTAAGAAATAATTTAAGCAGTATGAATTGGATGGCGTTTTTTCGCACCAAATTGTTTTCCGTTCTATTGATAAATACTTATCAAAAAAAGTATCCATCAATTCTTTTTGGGAAGAGCAAAATTTAATACAGTGCAATAGATCCTTTTTTGACCATCCATATTCATCAAGACCAAGAAAAGTCCCCTGATAAGAAAACCATCCTTTTGTACACATTCCCCTTTCCAAAATCTTTTTTGCGTTTTGTGCTATTTCGCCGTAATTGCATGTATAGAACGATTCTTTGTTAAAAACAGATAATTCGGGACCGATTGCAATTTTACTATGCCGTCTTAATAATTGGCGTAACAAACTACTACCGGAACTACCGGCTCCAGCGATTAATATTGGTTGCTGACAAGTCATAAATTCCCACCATTTTTAAAAAAAATAGCATAGCAAATTCTCTGTTCTTAAATTTAGATTACTTAAAGAAGCTAACTTTCTGCAATACCATTTTTATGTGTTCTTGAAGTATTGAATCCTGCTTCAAAATAATTACATAATACAGAAGTATAGAACAACAAGCTATTATAATAATAACAAAGGAGCTTGGTTTAAATACCCATTTGGCCAAAAAGGTTGGTGCTATCAACGGCAATGAATATATTACATGTTTAGCAAGATAATTAATGGCTTGAGCTATTGGAACCCCAGAATATGAAAGAAGGCACAAACAGAGCCACGCGGAGGCTATAATACCCGTTCCTGCAAACAAAAACAATCCGATTTCTACACTACCGAGCATACCCCCCACAATGAGCGACGCTGCACGAAGAACAATTCTAATGATATTTATCAACAACCCCATTTGCTGTTTCTCGAAAACACTAAATAACGTACTGATAGGAGAGGATATAAAAACAAAAAAAATCCATATAGCAAGAATTTGCATATACACACCAGCCTCAGCCCATCGTTGCCCAAAAACCACAACAAAAAGGTCTTCGCCTATAAGCGTGAGCAGCAAAATAGGGAAAATACCAAGAGAAACCAACCGCTTAAAAACTTCCTCTACTACCTTTGACAAATTGCCGGTACGATAATGAGCCTCCGAGGCTTTCTGAAAAAAAACCTGCGCAACTGCTCCACCTACCATATTCATAGGCATACTCAAAACTGTTTTCCCGAGAGCATAAAAGCCCACTATCTTCGGTGAAAAATAAAAAGCCAGCATGATAGTCGGTAATTGCTGTGATGCAGTATTCAAGAGCGCTGACAATGTATTGTAAATAGGAAACTTTTTGTGCCGCTTTAGCCCGGCAATCATCTTTTTCCATCGAATGCCTGCCTTAAACAACCTGCGATCATCCCGCCATATCTGCCCGCCGAGAATAAATGTGGAGACAATCTGACCCAGAATGCCTGTTCCAATCAGCACACCGCCGCTGACAAACCCGGCAAAACCTGCGCCTAATTTTGTGCTTTGTGCAACAACAGAGGAAATAACTCTTGCAATAGAAAGACGGCCAAAATGTTTGGTTCGGGAGTTCCAGTAATTCAATGGCAGAGAGATGCCGCTAATAAATACTGCTGCCGGAATCAGCCAGAGATATTTTTTAAGCTCCGGTGAATTGAGCAATTTTACAATACTATTTCCGGCAAAAAAGATGATCAGCGCACTTATGCCTGTGATAATGAAAACAAAAAAAAGGCTAAGACAGAGGAGATTAGCGGCCTCTTCATCTGTCTTCGGTAACATAATGGCAAGCTCATAACGCAGGCAGGCAACCACCCCTACAATACCGGCAATAGATGCAAAAAGGGCGGCAACACCAAAAGCCTCCGGCGCAAAAAGCCGGGCAATAACAGGCGCAACAAGCACACCAAGACCCTGGGCGAATACACTGCCGGTTACGAGTTTTAAAACATTTGCGGCAAAGCCGGATGATGATTTGGACATGGGATTATGTTAGCTGGTAAGCTGATTAGCTTTTAAGTTGTTAAGTATCGTATTATTTTCTCCGCCGCTTTTCCATCTCCATACAGTTCCGGGCGAGGGTTGCCCTTTTTAAAAGATATTACGGCATTGATTATCTTTTCCCTGTCTGCCTCCACCACCACATTCCAGCCCGTCTCCACAGTTTCCACCCATTCTGTTTCTGTTCTCATTGTTACGCAGGGCACTCCAAAAAAGTATGCCTCTTTTTGCATGCCACCGGAATCAGTGAGGATGACTCGCGCGTTTTGCTCAAGCATGAGCATATCAAGGTATCCGACGGGAGAAATGAGTTTTAAGTTTTGGGTTGAATGAATATGTTGTTTAGTGTTGAGTTTCAAGTTGTTAAGTAGTTTTCTTGTGCGTGGGTGAACGGGAAATACGATCGGTTCGTCAATTTCGAGAAAGGCTGCGAGAATATTTTGAAGGTTTTCAGGAATGTCTGTGTTGTATGGGCGATGGACTGTTGCCAGCAGGTATTCTTTTGATGTCAGCCCCAGATCCTCAAGGATTGTCGACTGCTTGCGGGCAATTTCGGAGAATTGGAGAACAGCATCGTACATGGTGTCGCCGACGTTTGTTACGAGGGGTAAGGAGTAAGGATTAGGGATTAAGGGGAGAGAATTAGTGACTATATTAGTGAAACCTTCATTCCTGAGATTATTAACGGCTGTTTCTGTTGGACAAAAAAGCAAATCGGAACAGTGATCCGTTAGAACCCTGTTGTGTTCTTCGGGCATTTCTTTGTTAAATGACCGGAGGCCTGCTTCGACATGCGCTATCGGGATATGGAGTTTTACTGCTGCAAGGGCGCCTGCGATGGTGGAGTTGGTGTCTCCGTAAACCAGAACCCAATCAGGTTTTTCTTTGATCAGGATTTCTTCGATTTTTTCCAGCATGCGGCCTGTCATTGCCCCGTGGTTGGCGCTGTTGATGCCGAGGTTGTAGCCTGGCTTTGGAATATTTAGTTCCTTGAAGAAGACATCAGACATATCGGCGTCAAAGTGTTGGCCGGTGTGGATGATTACTTCAGTAAGGCGTGAGGAATGAGATGTAAGGCGATTATATTCGGCAATAGCCCGGTTGACAGGAGCTGCTTTGATGAATTGTGGACGGGCGCCTATGATTGTTGCAATTTTCATTTCTTAAATCATTCACTACAGACGTAAGGGGCGTTAAAGTTAAATTTGTTCATCTTTCTTTTAGCCCGTTTTTTCCTTTTTTGTATTTCTTACCGCATCTTGTGCACTTGAGGCCATCATCCAACCGCTCGCCGCATTGGCATGCCCACCCAATCTGCTTCCCCGGATTTCCAGCGACCAAAGCATGATCCGGCACGTCTCTATTGACAAGCGTGCCCGCGCCGATGAAGGAGTATCTGCCCAGGGTTATTCCGCAGATAATTGTGGCGTTGGCGCCAATTGTTGCTCCTTTTTTTACAAGCGTGGGACGTATCTGATCCATCTTGCGGATTTCTGCCCTGGGATTGTAAACATTGGTAAAGACCATACTCGGGCCGCAAAACACATCTTCTTCAAGTGTTATACCTTCGTACACTGAGACATTGTTTTGTATCTTACAGCCGTTGCCAATGATGACATGAGAGCCAATCACCACATTCTGGCCGATGTTACACTCTGTTCCAATCCGGCAATCAGGCATGAGATGGGAAAAATGCCAGATTTTTGTTTTTTCACCAATATAGACGTTCTGATCAATAACGGCCGTTGGGTGAGAATAATAAGATCTTGTTTCTGCCGATGCCTTTTGGGCTGAGAACGATACACTTTTCTCTTGTTCCAAAGATTCCTGGCAAGCATTGAGCACTTTCAAAACCCGTAAACCTTCTTCCCCATCAGTCCTGGGAATATGCCGGGTCGCCATGCACTCGAGAAAATGAGCACACTCGGCACGTAAAGGCTCATCTTGTTTCACAGTTATAGTTGTTGCCTCAGCTTTGTGGGCGATTGGAATATTGTCTTGCCAATCAATTGAATGGGGATAGAGTAGCAGTTTGTCTTCCCATGGGGCAGTATCATCAAAGACAGCCATCTGTTTGTCTCCTACCACCACCAGTTTTTGTTCCTTGAAAGGATGAAGCCATGAGACAAAAATATGGGCTTTGATGCCGCTTGGGAAGTTAAGCAGGGTAACGGTGGTATCCGTAATCTTTTGATGGAGGTAATTGCCTCCATGGGCCTGAATGGTTTCCGGCATTTCGCCGGTCAGGCCGAGGATGACAGAAACATCATGGGGGGCAAAAGACCATAGGACGTTTTCTTCTCGTCTAAGTTTACCGAGGTTGAGCCGGTTAGAATAAATATATTGAATTCGGCCGAGTTCGCCTTTGTCAACAAGTTCTTTGAGTTTCAGAACAACCGGATGATACCAGAGAAGGTGGCCTACCATTAAAATTTGTTTATGCTCTTTGGCCAGATGGTTGAGTTCAATTCCTTCTTTTTCCGATAGGCATAGTGGTTTTTCAACATATACATCCTTGCCAGCCAGAATGGCATCTCTGACCATGCCGGCATGAGTCGCAGCCGGTGTCGCAATTGCAATACCCTTAATCTCGGGATTGGCCAGCACTTTGTTGAAAGAATCTTCACCTGTAACACTAGGATATTGAACCATGAAATTTGTGATAGTATCATTGTTTGTATCGCAAAGGGTGTGCAGAACACTTAGGTTAAAAAAATTTCGAACAAGATTTTTACCCCAGTACCCTGTTCCAGCAACGGCAATGGTTTGTTTTTTTATTTTCATTCATCCAACCTCTGTGCCCATAGTATAAACTGCGGTCGTTTGTTCAGTTCCATGCGTTGCCTCCGGGTCGCTCATTGCGGGGGCGCTCATTAGTTTATAGGGCAGGCGGAGGGGGCGCTGGCAACTTTGTAAACTTATTCATCAAGAAGTCCCTGCTTTTTTAACTGCATTCCCCTGGTCTTAATCCTATAAGCTGAATCAGCAGATGAATCCAAAATGATCAATTTCTTTTACCTGTACACCCTTTTTAAGAAGCTCTTTTAACTTTGCCGGATCATTTGTCTGATTTATTTTATCAATTATTTCAGGTGAAATTTTTCCAAAACGCAATTCAAGAACCTCAATAACGTCTTCTTTTGCTTTTTGAATTATTCCCTGTTGCATTCCCTGTTGCATTCCCTGCTGCATCCCCTTATCTCTAATATATTGTGCTAACATGGCTGTCTCCTTATGCTGAATTATTTCATGATATAGGCTTTTCTGTTCTTGTTCACTTACTTCCGCATACACATCTATAAAATCGACATATTTATCAAAAAGCATACGGGATGCAAGTTGAAATAATCCTGAGTATGCATGCCTTATTACTTCTATTCGTTCATCCTTCTTGTAATTCATTCAGATGGCAGTTTTGCAAGTTTGCCGAATACAATAGTAAAGACCAGCATTATTAACAAAGGCTGAAGCAGTGCCCAGAGAATCCCAATAACAGTCTGCTTGTAGCGAACAAGAATGTCGCGCCAGGCTAAAAAGTAAAACAGTTCCCGGTAATTCCACAGGTCTTTCCAGTATTGCCGCTCTGTGCGGCCTGCCTCAATGATAAGTTCTCTGTTTGGCATTTAACCCAGCTCCGCCCCTTCAATTACAACGCATAAGAAATGAAACCCATTGTTTTTATACGTATATAGATGGGCAAATTTCAATCGTTTGCAACCATATCCCTCAATAGATGACTAACAATTCCTCTGCTCAGGGCAATCTTATGCTGGAGCGAATCGTCAGTTAATAATTCAGATTGCGTAACCTCAGCTATGGTCAAAAATATGGTATCGTAGCCACTCGCCTTTGCCTTGATGCCGAAAGAGATAGCCTCCTCCAGAATCTCATGTTCATAAAACACATGAGCGGCATTTCGTCTGAGAAAAGATACCGCTTTTGTATCCTATTCAAATTTCGTGGCAATGGGCAGTCTGTCGAAATATAACTATGCGTAAATAAAGCCTTTTTGTAAATTGAAAATGAGTTTTACCACGGTTTTTGAATAGGATACCCGCTTTTCTTGAGTCATCTTCATTATTAGTAATGCGAGATATGACTATTGCAGTCTCAATCAAGGCAACTGCAGGGATATACATTTCAGCATGTTTATCCCTGACTTTATCCAAGTAAGAGCGTGCTATTTTATGCATCTTCTGTTGCTTTTCCAGTATCTCATCTCGCTTCTTTCTTCGAGGAGGAACTATCCCCTTGACAGCGAAAGACGTATCAATCGTATATTTTACCACTGACGCCACCAGTCCTCTCCTTGCCTCCTCATTTTCATAAGTATTTCCGTACTATCTTCTTCTGTAACAGCGTGACTAACAATTGAGGAGGCTAATTCATCTATATCAACCTCTTCAGAGATAGCCTTCCTAATAACCTCCCTTAGGTCAACCACCTCAGCCTCCACCTTTTTCACCTTATCCTCTAACATTTTTATGTTTAATTGCATCGCTTTTTACCCTCCCTCTTGGTCTTGGTTCTGGATCGCGAGACTACTTAGGCCTCAGGGACGGCCTCCGTCTATGATCTTACCCTTTTCGCCTTCGTATAAGCGAAAAGTTGTTGTCTTTTGCTGTCTCCTGACCTTGCAACGAGAATGGCCTGGGGCAAGTCTGCTACTTGACTCTTGCTCTGAATTCATATTCTAAATCATTATTAGGTCTGAAATTTCTCTTGTTTTCCATAGTGTTATCGGTTAGCCATAAAAGAATACAAAATTCAACACGAAACGAAATTTTCCATTCTTTACCTTAAGTACAAGCATAGACGAAAAAAAGCACACCGTATATAGGCAATAGACGGAATATTTTTCATCTATTCGAACTGTTATATGCTATGAGTAAACCAGAACTCTTCATTATTGAATCTTTGGAATTGAATGATGAAAAAAAGGGATACTTTGAGGACAAAATTTGGTCGGGTATGCTTAATTTGAGCGAAAAAAAGTGCATATACTATTATATTCGTACAAGGACAGAACTGATTAAAATTCTTGACGAGTTTTACATGACCGACTACCGTTACCTTCAATTATCTTGCCATGCAAGTAGAAGAAAAATGGCCACTACATTCGATAGCATTTTTTTCAGCGATCTTGGGGAGATACTTCCACCCACTCCCCCACATTTTTGTCTATGAACTCAACGCCGAAAAGATAAATCTTTTTTCCTTTGCCCTGATATTTTTCAAAATCTTTTTTCTCTTTGATCTGAAGTTGGGCGTTCTTCAGATTATAAGTTTCTTATCCCTTCATTGTTATTCGTACTGCTTAAATGGCTCTACAAGATTAGTATGGTTCTTTCGACTGTTCCGAGGATGCGATTCATCCCTAAGCCTCAATAAGTGGAATTTTGTATTTCTTTAAACGAATATCCCGTGTCACAAGCGTAAGATGTTCTACTTTTGTTTGGGCTACAAGCATCCTGTCAAATGGGTCTCGGTGATGTGCCGGAAGGTCCCCGATCGCATGCGCGTGTTCAACAGTTATATCCAACATCTCAAAGGGCTGGGCATTTAACACTTTTTGAAAATTTTGGGGAATTGCCAATTTTCCTAATGCCTGCTTGATCCTTATTTCCCAAATGACTACAGCACTGATAAAAACAAGATTTTTCCCATCGGCAATTGCAACCTTTGCTTTCCTGGAAAGAGCAGGGTAATCGTCAAGCCACCATAAAAGAACGTGTGTATCAAGCAAGAGGTTCATTAATCCACCATCCCAAATGCTTTGGCAATATCCCTCGGCAGTTCGTCAAAATTATCGCCTATTTTGATTTTTCCTCGCAGGGCGCCGGGTCGGCGCGGTTTCTCGCTTCGTTCATATCGCACAAGCTTTGCAACAGGCTTTCCTGCTTTACCAATGATTATCTCTTGTCCGGCCATGACCTTCTCAATAAGGGCTGACAACTGGGCCTTTGTCTCTGAAATATTGGTTATGAGCATGTTCGTCACCTCCCAATTCATAGTCTGACCAGACCAGACCATAAAGTTAAGATATTTTTTGTAGTACAGACCTTGTTGATTTTATTTTCTCAAGTCAGAAAATCGCATTCTTTGCCTTTTTTGTCTTTCCAGTAATAAACCTCAAGCCCCCTTCTTTTCAGTTCGATAAAGACAATATTCTCTAATGCAGTTCAACTGTTTTGCAGAATAGTCGGAAGCTCTTTTAGTGCTTTTTCTACAGGCAGTATGGAAATGTTGTCTGCATATTCCTGTCTTGAACCGCCATATAGCATGTATAACTTCGCTTCGGGATAGTCATTTGCAAATGACTTCAGCCCGTTAAGATCTTTTTTTGAAATGCGGCCGAAACGTTTTATTTCAAAAGCAAGAAGACCTTTTGGGCCATAGAGTATGAAATCAACTTCAACACCATTACTTGTTCGCCAGTAATACAGATCATATTTATAATTATAATAGTCATTGACGGCAGATAATTCTTGAAAGCAAAGGGTTTCGATGCCGGGTCCTTCAGCTTCTTGAGGAGAATCAAGGGGACCCATAGGACGGAGTGTACGAAAAATACCTACATCAAAATAATAAAATTTAGGATGGGATATCATTCTACGCTTCGCCCTTCGTGTAAAGACTGGAAGGAAGGAGGCGAGAAGAAGATCTTCAAGTATTGAAAAGTAGTTTTTAACACGCATTCTTTCAATACCGGATTCTCTGGCTATTTCAGAAATATTCAACACTGACCCCTGTGAAAAAGAAGCTGTTTCAAGAAAACGTGAAAAACTGCCTAAATTCCTTGTCAAGCCTTCCTGAAGTACTTCTTCGCGCAAATATGTCTGAACATAAGCTTTTAAAAAAAGGTCGGGGTTTTTTTCAGAAGGAATTGCGGGCAAATGCCCCCAGGCTAATGACTTTTTCAAGCAAAAGCTGTCGCCCAATTCAACTACTGTAAGGGGATACATTCTGTATGTTAAGGCACGTCCGGCCAGCAAATTTACACCTTTTTTTCTGAGAGTTCTTGCGCTGGAGCCTGTGAGTATGAATTTGTAGTGAAAGTTTTCTATTAGCCGATGAACCTCGTTTAACAGTTCCGGAATCCTCTGGATCTCATCAAGAATGATCCAGTTTTGAAAACCTGGGGGAATTAAATTTTCCAGGCGACCCGGTCGAGCTAAAAGATCATTATAAAGATCAAACCCCAGGAGATCAAAGTACAGGGCTTCTGAAAAATTGCTTTTTATCCATGTGGTTTTTCCAGTACCTCTTGGGCCGAACAGGAAAAAGCTCTTGTCATGATTAATCGGAATATTTAGCAGTCTGCTGTACATACCTTCATTTAGCATAGATATTTGAAGAACTCAACTTCAAAATAGGGACGGGAGAATGTAGCTCCGGCCCCTGTGTTTTCAAAAATAGTGGGCTGGAATTTGCATAATATTATTGGCCGGAAATTCTATTAAAAAAGACGGCTGTCAAGCATATTGCGGGTTTTGTCCAATTGCTGCGTTAGGGCTCACAGCTCCGCCCCTTCGGTTACATAGAGATGGCAATATAACTTATTGAAATAACTGATTAATAATGAATACCTACGGCTTGAATCCGCAATAAAGACAAATAGTTATAGAGTTTCAGATAATTAATTTCACAAGGCCAGAAGGAGGAAGGCGTATTAGTTATACGTCGACGACTGATAACACAGTGAAATTAATTATCTGAAACTCTATAGGCCTGTTTTTTGTTCGCTTCCCAAATCAAGACACGTGGTCGTTTTTCCAGTTTCGGAACAAGGGCTTCAAACTCATTCCTGCTAAAGACAAGTGAGCGTATCTTTCTTTTTATATATCGTTCAGTTTTTCTGCTCAGATCGTTGAGATGATATTGATCAACATTACCAATCAACAAGAGATCTATTATTCCTGTATCTTTACCCTCTGCATAATCATCAATCAGGTAAGCCTGTTCTAACTCGCCCAGCCGGGTCACAATGCTGTCGATAACCCGGTCGATACCCATTACTTTGTTGACCATTGATTTGAGTTCCGGATAAAGAGGATGCTCCTGGTTTGCCATGTATAAAACCTGTCGCCCGCTTTTCCTGGATTTGAGCAAATCGGTTTTTGTCAGTTGGTTGAGTTCTTCTCTCACCGAATTTGTAGAAACATCAAATTCCTTGGCAAGTTCTCTCAGGTATGATCTGGTTTCAGGATTAAAGAAAAAACGGACAAGCAGCCTGATCCTGGTTTTTGATGATATAAGCCCTGTGAATAGATTATCCAAATTTTGTTCCTTTATTGAGTAGCTTTATTACTCATAACGTAACATTCCATGGTTGTCAATTATTTTTTGGTAAATTCACAAGGTAAACGCATTTGGAAAATAGAATCAGAAAGAGTTTGTGTATTTGTGGGAAGAAATTTTTGAGAATCGCTCAACTTAGTTACAAAATGCTTGACATTCTTAATTCAGATTGTTACGTGTCAACCTTAAATTAAATTCAGGTAGTTAACATGACAAAAAAAGCAACCGAACTAATCGTTATTGGTCTAATTAGCATACTCGTTGTAGGTGTATTATCCTGCCACGAGGTAATGGGCTGATAACTGCTTAATTAAATTAACCAATCCTAAAAAATCCGTTATCAGCCAAAAAAGCTAATAACGGATTTTTTATTATGGAGATTCTCAAATGAAAAGTGATAGTGCAAAAAAAGGTATTGAAAGAGCCCCACACCGCAGTCTCTTTAAGGCAATGGGATATACGGATGCTGAAATTAAAAAGCCTCTCATAGGTATTGCCAACTCAGCAAACAGTATCATCCCCGGCCATATAAATCTTGATAAAATTACTGAAGCTGTGAAGGCTGGAGTTTACATGGCAGGCGGTACTCCGATTGAATTCGGGACTATTGGTGTTTGCGACGGCATTGCCATGAATCATACAGGCATGAAATATTCCCTCGGTAGCAGAGAACTGATTGCCGACTCCATAGAGGTTATGGCTGTTGCTCATGCATTTGATGCAATGATAATGGTTACAAACTGTGATAAAATTGTTCCAGGGATGCTTATGGCTGCCGCACGTCTAAACATCCCCACCATTGTAATAAGCGGAGGTCCAATGCTTGCCGGAGAGCGTCCTGAAAAAGCCGGCTCTGAAAAAATAGATCTTGTCACTGTCTTTGAAGCTGTTGGTGCGGTGCTTTCCGGAAAAATGACTGAAAAAGAGCTGTCTGCAATTGAGGATGCCGCCTGCCCCACTTGCGGTTCCTGCGCCGGCATGTTTACTGCCAACTCTATGAACTGCCTGACAGAAGCTATAGGGATGGGTCTGGCCGGCAATGGAACAATACCTGCGGTTATGGCCGCTCGAATCCGTCTTGCCAAGGAAGCAGGAATGCAGATCATAAGCCTTCTTGAAAAAAATATTACACCAAAAAAAATCATGACGGAAAAAGCCTTTAAAAATGCGCTCACCGTTGATATGGCATTAGGCTGCTCCACAAATACTGTACTGCATCTTACAGCTTTAGCAAAAGAAGCTGGAGTAGATATAGATCTCAACCTGATTAACGAAATAAGCAAAATTACACCACATCTCTGTTCCTTAAGTCCCGGAGGCAGTCATCACCTGGAAGACTTAAACCGTGCCGGTGGAATAAGTGCGGTTATAAAGGAATTATCCGGAGCCGGGCTTATTAATAATGAATGTATTACAGTAACAGGCAAAACAGTGGGCGAAAACACCAGTGATAAAATGATACTGGATAATAATGTAATTCGTTCAGTCAACAATCCCTATCACTCCCAGGGCGGACTTGCTATAATGTTCGGCAACCTTGCCCCGGATGGATGTGTTGTAAAACAATCAGCAGTTCTTGATGAAATGTTATGCCATGAAGGCCCTGCCAGAGTATTTGATTCAGAAGAAGATGCCGGTAAAGCAATAATGGAGGGCAAAATAAAAAAAGGAGATGTTATTGTAATCCGCTATGAGGGACCAATGGGCGGTCCTGGTATGCGCGAAATGTTGACTCCGACTTCGGCAATTGCAGGTATGAAACTGGACGCTCATGTCGCACTTCTAACAGACGGCCGTTTTTCCGGTGGCACAAGGGGTGCTGCAATAGGACATATTTCTCCTGAAGCTATGCAGGGCGGGCCTATTGCAATTATACAGGAAGGTGATCTGATTTCTATAGATATTCCCGGAAAAAACATAACGCTCAAAGTATCTGAAGAAGAGATACAAAACAGATTATCAAAGTGGTCTCCTCCGGAACCAAAGATAACCCATGGCTATATGGCCAGATACGCGCGCATGGTTTCATCTGCCAGCGATGGAGCAATTGTAAAGTAGTAAAGACAGTGCCTAAAGTGAGCTAAAAAAGAAAGACAGTGCCTAACGTTAAGGAATTCTACCATTTTATATAGATGCCTTCAGTCATCAATACGCAAAGAAGGAGTAACTCTTGTAACTCTGGATTATCAATTAGCACGCCGAAGGCGTACCACAACTTTAGGCATTTTAGGCACTTTAACATACTTTAGGCATTTTTTTTTACAACCCGCAAATTGAAAGGAAATTTTATCATGAAACTTACAGGTGCACAAATCCTTATGGAAGTACTAAAGGAAGAAGGTGTAAAAACTATTTTTGGATTTCCGGGTGGCGCTGTCATAGATATCTATGATGAACTTGCTAAGACCGATATACATCATGTTCTTGTGCGCCATGAACAAGGGGCCGTACATGCTGCTGACGGTTATGCAAGAGCCAGCGGCGGGGTAGGAGTCGTTCTTGTTACTTCCGGTCCCGGAGCAACCAATACAGTTACTGGAATAGCGTCCGCCTATATGGATTCAATTCCGATTGTTATATTTACCGGCCAGGTTCCCACCCAGCTTATTGGAAACGATGCTTTTCAGGAAGTGGATATTGTTGGGATAACAAGGCCATGCACAAAGCACAATTACCTTGTTAGAGATACTAAAGATCTGGCAAGGATTGTAAAAGAAGCTTTTTATATTGCCCAGTCAGGACGTCCGGGACCTGTGCTGATAGATATCCCAAAGAATGTCGCTGCAACCAAAGTTGATTATAAGCCAATAAAAAAGATTAAATTAAAGTCTTACAATCCTACGTATAAGCCAAATATCAGGCAACTTAGCAAAGCAGCAAGTCTTATAAAGGATGCCAAAAGACCGGTTATTTTTGCCGGAGGCGGAGTTGTTCTTTCAAAAGCTTCAAAAGAGCTTACAGAGTTCGCACAAAAAACCAAAATTCCTTTGACAGCTTCCTTAATGGGATTAGGCGCATTCCCTGGTACGGATCCCCTGTGGCTTGGAATGATTGGCATGCATGGCACGTACAGGGCAAACATGTCAACAGGAGCTTGTGATTTGCTTATTGGTATAGGCGTTCGTTTTGATGATCGTGTTACAGGAAAAACCGATGAATTTGCTTCACGGGCAAAAATAATACACATAGATATTGATCCGACATCTATACAAAAAAATGTTCCTGTTACTGTTCCTATTGTCGGGGACTGTAAAACAACACTTGGACAACTTAATAAGCTTTTAGACAAGGAAGATCTGGGTGATTTAAACGAAAAAAGAAAAAAATGGCTTGATCAGATTGAAGAGTGGAAAAATACAAAACCCCTGGCATATGCTCAGGAAAAAGTTATCAAGCCGCAATACGTTGTGGAAAAACTTTACGAACTAACTAAGGGAAAAGCTATAATAACTACTGAAGTAGGTCAGAACCAGATGTGGGCCGCCCAGTTTTATCATTTTGACAAACCCAATCATTTTATTACTTCCGGTGGTTTGGGTGTAATGGGTTTTGGTCTTCCTGCAGCAATAGGAGCTCAATTGGCCTGCCCCAAAAAACTTGTAGTGGATATTGCGGGAGACGGCAGTATCCAGATGAATATCCAGGAAATGGCAACTGCTGCCCAATGCGGTCTTCCGATTAAGGTTGTAATCTTGAACAATAGTTATCTTGGCATGGTCAGGCAATGGCAGGAACTTTTTTACGAAAAACGTTATTCACAAACAGGTATGGAACACGCTCCGGACTTTGTTAAACTGGCTGAGGCTTATGGAGCAGTAGGATTAAGGGCTACAAAACCGGATGAAGTTGAAAAAGTGCTCAAAAAAGGTCTTTCCAGTCCTAAAGCAGTAATCATGGATTTTGTTGTAGAACAGGAAGAATGCGTTTATCCAATGGTTCCTGCAGGCGCGCCCATAACAGAAATGCTGCTGGTTTAACATAGTTTAATACCAAGCTACATAAAAAGGATATTAATCATGATAGAAGAAAAACATGTACTTTCGATTTTGGTCGAGAACCAGCCCGGTGTACTTTCCAGAATCTCAGGATTATTCGGTGGAAGGGGCTATAATATCGACAGCCTGTGCGTTGCCGAAACCACCGAACCTCATGTATCAAGGATTACAATTGTCGCTACGGCGAACAGGGTTGTTCTGGAACAAATTATGAAGCAGCTTCACAAGCTCATAAATGTAATGAAGGTAATCGAACTCACAGGCACGGAATTTGTTCAACGAGAGATGGCTCTTATAAAGGTTAACGCCAAACCCGAACACCGAGCTGAAATACTTAGAATAGTCGATATCTTCAGAGCTAAAATAATAGATGTCGGACTGGAACATTACACTATTGAAATAACAGGAGATGAAGATAAACTATCTGCCATATTGAGTCTCCTGAAACCTTTAGGAATCAAGGAAATCGCTAAAACAGGGATCATTGCTCTATCCCGCGAGCCGAAAACTGTATAGATGTGACAGTTTACGGTTCACAGTTCACGGTTGATCAAAACTTAAAACCGTTAACTGTAAAACCGACAACCGTTTCTCGTTCCCATGCTCCAGCGTGGGAATGCATAATTGTAAACCGACAACCGTGAACTGTAAACCGTTATTTATTAAAGGAGAAAAAGATGGCAAAAATTGATTTTGGTGGAGTTGTAGAAGAAATAATAACAGCAGATGAATTTTCTCTGGATAAAGCAAGAGAAATTCTAAAAGATGAAATAATCGTTATCCTTGGATATGGGGTTCAAGGCCCAGCACAAGCCTTAAACCTCAAAGATAACGGTTTTAATGTAATAATAGGACAGCTTGAAGGAGATGAATACTGGAATAAAGCTATTGCAGACGGTTTTGTCCCAGATGAAACCCTGTTGCCCATTGAGGAAGCAGCAAAAAAGGGAACTATTATTAAGGAACTGCTTTCAGATGCAGGACAGGTTGCCACATGGCCAATGGTAAAGGCATGCCTTAATGAAGGAGATGCTCTTTATTTCTCGCATGGATTTTCTATTGTTTATAAAGAACAGACAGGTATTATACCCCCGGAGAATATAGATGTTATTATGGTTGCTCCAAAAGGATCAGGGACAAATGTCCGAAGAAATTTTCTGGACGGAAGCGGTATAAACTCCAGTTATGCAATACACCAGGACTATACCGGCAGAGCAAAGGAAAGAACTCTTGCTCTCGGAATAGCAATAGGTTCCGGCTATCTCTTCCCAACCACCTTTGAACAGGAAGTTTATAGTGATCTTACCGGAGAACGCGGAGTCCTTATGGGATGCCTTGCCGGCACTATGGAGGCGCAATACAATATTCTCAGGAAAAATGGTCATTCACCCAGCGAGGCTTTTAATGAAACAGTTGAAGAACTGACTCAGAGTCTTATACGTCTTGTTGGAGAAAACGGCATGGACTGGATGTTTGCAAACTGCAGCACAACCGCTCAGAGAGGGGCTCTGGACTGGGCTCCGAAATTCCGGGATGCAGTAGCTCCTGTTTTTGAAGAACTTTATGACCGTGTTAAAACCGGTAAAGAGACACAACGAGTTCTTGAGGCTAACAGTGCACCTGATTATCTTGTAAAACTGAGAAAAGAACTTGATGTTATAAAAAAATCAGAAATGTGGACAGCAGGCGCTGCGGTTAGAGCATTGAGACCTGAAAACCGAAAAAAATAGGAGCCATTCACGGCTTGAAATTGGAAAGTAGAAATTAGAAATTGTATTCTTTTTCTTGGGAGAACAACAAAATGGAACCAATTCTGTTATATGACACCACCTTGAGGGACGGGGCTCAGGGAGAAAATATCAACTTCAGTGCTGAAGAAATGATAAAGATCGCTCAGAAGCTTGATAACCTTGGAATACATTACATAGAAGGTGGCTGGCCAGGTTCCAATCCCAGGGACGAGCGCTTTTTTGAGCTTGCAAAAAATATTAAATTTCAAAACGCCCGTCTCAGTGCATTCGGCTCTACTCGAAAACCTGGAGTTACTGCTGATGAGGATCAAAACTTAAAATCCCTTATTAAAAGCAGCACCCCTGCTGTAACAATATTCGGCAAAACCTGGGATCTTCATGTTAAGCAGATTATGAACAATACCCTGCAAGAAAATCTCGCCATGATAACAGATAGTGTCGAGTTCCTTAAAAAGAATGGTCGGGAAGTTATTTACGATGCCGAGCACTTTTTTGATGGCTATTTAGCAAATAGAGAATATGCTTTACAGACTCTTATAGCAGCTATAGATGGTGGAGCTGAGACAGTTGTTCCCTGTGATACAAATGGTGGAACACTGCCAGATGATGTAGAAACCATTATGATTGATGTGTATAATACTCTCAATAAGTACAGGGAAAAAACAAATTCTCTACCGATTAAAATAGGAATCCATACTCACAACGACAGCGGCCTTGCTGTTGCTAATTCTATTGCGGCTGTACGCCATGGCGCTGTTATGGTGCAGGGGACGATAAATGGGTATGGAGAAAGATGCGGAAATGCGGATCTTACTTCTATCATACCTATTCTCAGTCTAAAAATGAATCGTCAATGTATTTCCAAAGAAAATCTGGCAAAGCTCAAAACCATATCCAGGTTTGTAAGTGAGTCCGCAAATATGACTCCACTTAATTCAAGACCTTTTGTCGGCAAAAGCGCTTTTGCCCATAAAGGTGGTATTCATGTAAGCGCTATAATGAAAGTGCATAGAGCTTACGAGCACATGAATCCTGAACTAATAGGGAATGAACGCCGCGTGCTGATATCTGATCTCGCAGGTAAAAGCAATGTGGAATACAAAGCCAGAGAACTTGGCATAGAGCTCGGAACGAACGGTCTTGACAGCCGCAAGATCGTTTCAGAAATAAAGCGTATGGAAGAAAAAGGATACCAGTTTGAAGTGGCTGATGGTTCATTCAAAATACTGATGGAAAAACTCACAAAACAGTTTAAGCCTCTTTTCGAACTGAAATCCTTTAGAGTCCATATTGAAAAGGAAAAAGATCGCCCGTGTTCTGCTCATGCAACTATAAAAATATCCGTAGGTGACACTGAAGAAATTACCGCTGCAGAAGGAAGTGGACCGGTAGGCGCTCTGGATAACGCTCTGCGCAAAGCTCTTGAAAAATTTTATGTTGCAGACCTGGATTCCATGCAGCTCGTAGATTTTAAGGTCAGGGTAATTGATGCATGGGAAGGGACTGCCGCAAAAGTAAGGGTCTTAATAGAATCGCGTGATGAAGATCGTATCTGGAGTACAATAGGCGTTTCAGAAGATATAATTGAGGCGAGCTGGCAAGCATTGGCAGACAGTTTTCAGTATAAACTTTCAAAAGCTAAGTCATGAATGAAAGAGTAATAATTTTTGATACAACACTAAGAGATGGTGAGCAGTCTCCGGGAGCTAGTATGAATACCGGAGAAAAAATGCGGCTCGCTAGACAGTTGGAAAAACTCGGCGTTGATGTGCTGGAAGCCGGATTCCCCGCCGCATCTGAGGGAGATTTCGAGGCAGTTGCCCAAGTAGCGGGTGTTGTAAAAAATATTGAGATTGCCGCACTGGCAAGAACACACAAAAATGATATTGACCGTGCCTGGGCTGCAATTTGTCATGCAAAAAATCCCAGGATTCATACATTTATAGCTACTTCAGATATTCATATGAAATATAAGCTGAAGATGAATAGAGAAGAAGTGGTTAAAACTGCTTTTGAAGCTGTCAAATACGCAAAATCTTTTACTGACAGTGTTGAATTTTCAGCAGAAGATGGATCAAGAAGTGATCGTGACTTCCTCTGCCGGGTTTTCGATGCGGCAATTGAAGCCGGGGCTACTACTCTTAACCTTCCTGATACAGTAGGATATGCTATTCCACAGGAATTTGGTGATCTTGTAAAATATGTTATGGCGCACACCTCAAATATACATAAAGCTGTCCTGAGCGTTCACTGCCACAATGATCTTGGTCTTGCCACTGCAAATACTCTTGCAGCAATATACGCCGGAGCCAGACAGGCAGAAGTAACCATAAATGGAATAGGAGAAAGAGCAGGCAATACTTCGCTTGAAGAAGTGGTAATGGCGCTGCACACAAGACCCAATTTTCTTCCTGTATATACCAATATAAATACTGAACATATTTACCCGACAAGCCGGATTGTAAGCATGATAACCGGAATTATGGTTCAACCGAATAAAGCAATCGTAGGAGCCAATGCATTTGCCCACGAAGCTGGAATCCATCAGGATGGTATGCTGAAGAATCCCATGACATATGAAATCATGAAGCCTGAAACCATAGGGTTAAGTAAGAGTAAGCTTGTTCTGGGAAAGCATTCCGGCAGACATGCGCTTCGCTCACATTTAAAGGAATTAGGATACGATATTAGTGATGAAGAGTTAAAGCTTGTTTTTAAAAAATTCAAGGAGCTTGCTGATAAGAAAAAGCATATTTTAGATGAAGATCTGGAAGTCATTGTTACTGAGGGCATTTTAAGAACAGCGGAAGTCTTCAACCTTGAATATCTTCATGTTTCAAGCGGAACAACAGTTAAACCGACTGCAAATGTCAAACTCAAAATAAATGAAAGATCTGCAGAAGGCTCTGGATCTGGAAATGGCCCGATTGATGCTGCCTATAATGTTATTGCAAAACTTACAGGTTCAAAATCAGAACTATTAAGGTTTTCCGTTAGCGCAATTAGTGGGGGCACGGATGCACAGGGCGAAGTTACTGTACGATTAAAAGAAAACGGACTTATTGCCCTTGGCAGGGGCGCTGATCCGGATATTATCACAGCCAGTGCCAAAGCTTATATCAATGGACTTAACCGGCTGGAATACTTAAAAGCAAATCCCATAGAAACATCTGAAGTTATCTAAATAATAGGTGGATAGGTAGAAGGCTGAAGACTGAAGGCTGTCAGGAAGCTTCACTTTTCAGCCTTCTACCTACCCGGCTTCAGTTCAATTACCACGTCAACTTATAAACTAATGTACGTCCCGCAAGTATATCCCGTCAACTTATAAACTAATGTACGTCCCGCAAGTATATCCTGCAAGTATAGGCTAAGCAGAAGATCAATAGCAATTGAAAATCGGCATAAATAAGTTGACAAATAATATTTATAAATATATAAACAATAAGCTATTTTATGTTCATATATTTATAAACTTTTTATACCTATAATGTGTTTATTACCATGAAGGCTTTTCAAAAAAAACTGATTATTGAGCAGTTAAGCTCTACGCTAAACCGTTTCAAAATTTTGAAAACGATTATTCCGCCACAAAAAGGCTGGATACGTGCAATTCGTGACGCATTGGGGATAAACGGGAGGCAGTTTGCACAACGGCTCGAAGTTAACAGATCGCGCATCACACGCATTGAGCATGATGAGGTCACCGGAAACGTGACATTAAGAACTATGCATCGTGCAGCCGAGGCTTTGAACTGTGTATTTGTTTATGGACTTGTTCCGAAAACCAGTCTGCAGGATACAATAAAAAAACAGGCGTACCTCGTTGCAAAGAAACGAATGATGCGGGTTTCTCATACTATGTTACTTGAAGATCAAGGGTTGTCTGAAAAAGAAAAAAAGAAGGCTTTTGATACTACTGTAGAAGAACTGATTCAGACAATGCCAAAGTCATTGTGGGATATTAAATGATTATTGATTACCCTGAAGGCGCCACGCCTTTAGAACCTGATGAAACAGAAGGACTTCTGCTCACACATATTACAACACGAGCAGAGCTTGATCGCTGGGAACAAGACAATATCAGCCAGGCATATCTATGGGCAGAGCGCCTTAAAAAAACAGATTTTTTTAACGAAGATTTTATATGCCGGCTTCACAAAAAAATGTTTGGGAATGTCTGGAAATGGGCCGGCAAGTTTAGAAAAAGCAATAAAAATATCGGGATCAATTGGCAGGAGATAGCTATCGAACTCAAGAAACTCTGCGATGATGCAAAAGCATGGACCGAATTTGAAACATTCACGCCCGATGAGTTTGCAGTACACTTTCATCATCGTCTGGTATGTATCCACCCATTCCCAAACGGTAATGGGCGACATGCAAGACTAATGGCAGATCTGATACTCGAAAAAATTTTAAAAAAACCTGCCTTTACATGGGGAAGTGCAAGCCTTATAAAACAAGGTGAGAGCAGAAAACAGTATATTGAATCATTAAAAGCAGCCGACAATCATGACTATTCTTTGCTGATGGAATTTGTGCGGTCTTGATTTCAATATATCTGTACAGATCCTCGGCAAATCAGCTAAAAAATGTTTAAACATCAAACAGTCGTTGTGGGAAGGTTATGATGACCGAAGCCTTTTATTTATATGGTAGCTCAATTTGAGGACATTCAATAGATGTAAATTCGGGATCTTTATGAACCAAAATTGCATCTTCCTGAAAAGCACTTGCAGCAACCCAGGCATCAACGACAGAAAGTTTATTTCTTGCTTTAATTTCTGCCGACACCTCAAGTAGATTTTTTGTTTCATGAACCCATTTAATAGGTAATGACTGACACTCCTCGTAGGCCAACCGGCCAGCAAGTTCGTTTTCGTCTTTCCAGACTCTGTATAATATTTCCATGAGCGAAAGAAAGCAGGCAAAACACAGACATTGTTTATCTTGGGCTTTATACATTAGGCCAGCAATAAAATCCGCCCCATCTTCATCATCTCGCAAAGTCAACAGTGCCGATGTGTCTAAAAGATAACGCTTCATTCACGTTCCTTATCTTTTTTCCGATCAGCTAAAAGCCTTCCAACAGCACCGCCACCCCCCTTACCACGGAACTCATCAATAGGATTCATTTTAACAGGCACAACTCTCAAATTGTTGTTTTCCACAACCCACTCTAAACGGTCAGCTTGGGTCAAATTAAATTGACGCCTGATTGTTGCAGGAATGACAGTCTGCCCCCTGGCTGTAATTGTGCTTCTCATCTCGCACCTCCTTGAATTACATTACATAAACAAAAATAATTCAGGCTCCAAGCTTTGTCAATACTTCTAATACTTTTTTTAACACAAAAAACACTTTTAATTAAACATAACCCGATATTATGCGACAGGTTGTTTTGGATGTCCCCTTTAATGCCCCCTTTATAATTTTACTCTGACCCCATTTATTCAACACCCATTCGACATTCACAGGCTGACCAGCTCGTAGGTTGGGTTGAGCTTGCGAAACCCAACAAAATATGGTTGTTGCACCGATATTGTTCTCTCAATCATTTTGCAATTTCGTGCAATTGATGTTGGGTTTCGTTCCTCAACCCAACCTATACGGCTTGAATGCAAATCAATTCCAGCATATGTTTTCATATGACACCTCCTAAAACCATAAAATTAATGCTACGTTCTATTACGTACTGGTACCATAGCATCTTTTGCTATGGTTAGGGAGGTGTCATTTCTTTCTAAACTCGTCAGGCTGTAGCGACATTTAGCGAAGCAGTCCGAAGGAAAATGTCACGCTTGACGAGTATGCCTCGTATACCTGCAAAGTAAAGCACCTGGCGATGAATTTGCTCTAGCGCAATACCAAGTCCTTTATATGATTATCAAGTCTACTTTCTACTTTTGACCCTTATTAATTTTAAACAAGGGTCAAAAGTAGACTTGACCCCATTTCTCTTCTGATGATTCCCAGCCCTTTTTTTAAAAGGATAATTTTGCTCTTAAAGAGAATCCCTAGATGCCAAAAAAATGTTGCAGAAACGTGCCCATAGGTGCGAAAGTGGTTCCACTAATGTGACAATATGCACGTTTGTGGAATTATAAATTGACCTTTTATTTTTATCAACTATAATAAGCATTATGAAAAGGGACATTTATAAAAAGCTGTTAAACTGGAAGCGGTCTGAACTACGAAAACCCCTTATCCTGAAAGGGGCAAGGCAGGTTGGAAAGACCTACCTGCTAAAAGAATTTGCAAAAAATGAATATGATAATTTTATCTATCTGAATTTTGAAGATGATCCGGCACTTGACGCAATTTTCATGCACAGGTTCGATAAACAGAAGATTATCAGCTACCTTTCAGCATATGCAAATGTAACAATATCACCGGATTCAAGTCTGATTATTTGTGATGAAATCCAGGCATCTGCTAATGCATTAAATGCATTAAAGTATTTCAAAGAAAATGCTAATGAATATCATGTGATAGCAGCAGGCTCGTTACTGGGAATAAAACTGGCTGGCCAAAAATCTTTTCCCGTGGGGCAGGTAAATTTTCTGAATCTTTACCCCATGACTTTCCTGGAATTTCTTGATGCACTTAAGAAAACATCTTTACGGCATTTAATTGAAGGCAAAAAAGAGGGCTTTGAACCTTTTCCAGAACCTTTCCATGTTGAACTGATAGAGCTCCTGAAGTATTATTATTTAACAGGAGGTATGCCTGAAGCAGTGGATGCATACTGCCGGACTAACAGTTTCGTTAATGTCCGGCAAATTCAAAAGGAGATCATTGATTCTTATCTTCTTGATTTCTCCAAGCATGCAGAAAAATCAGATATAGTAAAAATATCTTTAATATGGCAGTCTATACCGGTTCATTTGTCAAAAGAAAATAAGAAATTTATCTTTTCCGCTGTGAAAAAGACAGCCAGAGCCAGA
>Ga0255441_1005_pt1 | contig 38648 bp, 31 predicted proteins | sample ANMaggSeSYBR02C5_FD_182645 | JGI IMG/M metagenome (GOLD analysis project Ga0255441, IMG submission 182645) | Sediment cell enrichment communities from methane seep in Santa Monica Basin, California, United Staets - ANME aggregate JGI... | ecosystem: Environmental > Aquatic > Marine > Cold seeps >... | reverse complement strand
ATTTCTAATTGTTCAGTGGTCAATTGATCGGGGCAGCAATCAAAATGTTCACTGATTCGGCGGACAGCCCGAGAGTATGCATCAATGGTTTTCTGACTTTTGCCCTGAAGTTTGAGTGATCTCAGGTGGCGTTGATAGAGTTTCTTAAATCGATTTACTTCTGTTTGATTCATGGTATACTCCTTTTTTAAAAGTGCCCGAAATTGGACAAGTATAGGAGTTATACACTATTTTTGATTTTTTTTCTGCCGCATAGCGGCTTCGTCCAACTACCGGCTCAAGCTCCGATGTATTCAAACGGTAAGTAGATACAACAATAAAGATCATGCATGCTGATGAAGCAAGATTTTATGTAATCAATGAGGCTGTAAAAAGGCCATTTGAAGTTACTGCTGCCATATCAATCCCTGACAAGACTAAAAGCTCCGCCGGCACAGATACAGCCATCGAAAAGTTGATAATGGAGACTGTATCGGATGAGGTGCCGTTGTTGATTTCCGAAAACAAAGGAGCAAGTGGTTTACCTGAAGATATATTATCATTTATGGTAGTACCGCTGGCAATCAGGAAAAAAGTATTTGGTGTTCTGACTGCATGTATAAAAAAATCCGGCATTCTTTTTACTGAAAAGGATTTATATTATTTATCATTTATGACGAACAAAGCAGCATATGCTATTGAAAATCTTGCTCTTTATGAGAATATTTACGAAAACCTGTTCTCAACTCTCTATGCATTTGTAAAAGCTATAGAGGTAAGAGATCCATATACCCAGCAGCACTCAAACAGAGTGACCAGCATAGCAATCGTTATAGGAAAAGAAATGGGCTGCACTTCAGAGGAATTAGACATTCTCAATTTTGCGGGCCATCTTCACGACATTGGAAAGATAGGAATAAGGGACTCCATCCTGCTTAAACCAGGAACTTATACTGAAGAAGAGCTTAATATTATCAAGGCGCATCCAAATATCGGCGCAAGCATAATAGGACAGCTAGGGTTGCTGGACAGTGAAAAACAGATAATAAAACATCATCATGAGCGCTTTGATGGAACAGGGTACCCTGATGGTTTAAAAAACAAAGAAATACCATTGCTTGCACGCATACTTTCCGTTGCAGACGTTTATGATGCCCTGGCCTCTGATAGAGCCTACCGAAAAAAGATGAAGAAAAACGAGATAATAAAGGCAATTAAAGAAGGAAGAGTCACCCAATTTGATCCTGATGTTGTAGATGCTTTTCTTAAACTCTATGATGAAGGAGTCATTGAAAAAATTATATAAGGACATTTGCAGGGGACTATAGATTTTCACAAGCCTGACAGTATCCCCTGCAATTCCTTTATTTTTCTTTTTCCTTGAGCAGCTTGTTCTGGTAAGCCTCTCCCGTTTTGATAAGCAGTTCGTCGATATCACAAGGTTTCATTACATAATCATAAGCGCCTAATTTCATGGCTTCCATACCGGATTCGATCGAGGCATGTCCGGTAAGCATAACAATCTCTATGTCCGGCTGGAGCTGCTTGATCTGCTTCAAGGTTTCAATACCGTCGATTCCCGGCATCTTAACGTCTATAATAGCTACATCAAAAGACTTTTGCCTGACCAGTTCTATAGCCTCGCTACCGCTTGCTACATCCGTGATATCTATTTTCCTTAATTTCAGCCTGTTAGCAAGAGTTGTTCTAAAGTCATCCTCGTCATCGACCAACAGCATCCGGATTTCCTCCATTTTCTATCTCCTTTACATTTTATTTATACCTCGGAAGGTTGCAAATTGCGTTTTTTTCGGTGAGCAATGAGCATCAAGAGCAAGGCGCGAAGACGCGTAATAGCAGGCTATTCCAAGCCTGAGCAACGCAGCTATTGGTGTTCATTGCCAGTGAAAAACCGCAATTTGTGGCCTTTCGAGGTATATATTTTCAACTTAGACTTCCGTCTCCTGAAAACAAGTTGGGGGCAATGTAATATGAAATATTGTTCCCTTGCCGACTTCGCTCTCGACCGTAAGCCGGCCACCCAAGTTTTCAACTATACTGTAACTGGTGGAAAGTCCCAGGCCAGTACCTTGACCGACCGCCTTAGTCGTAAAAAACGGATCAAATATCTTTTTTTGAATTTTTTCCGGCATGCCCGGCCCCGTATCAGCAATAGAGACCAGAACGCCCCCGTCCTGCGCCTTTGTAATAAGACGGATCACGCCATCTTTATTAATTGCATCTATAGCATTGTTCACTATGTTGATGAAGACCTGTTGTAATTGTGCTCCGTCAGTGACTATACTTGGCAGGTCGGGCTGGAACTCTTTCATTAGGGCTATATTCTTAAACATTGCCTTTTTGTTCAAGAAATCATGTGTTTCATCCAGGACAAAGTTTATATCTACATCTTTTTGCGCCACATCATCCTTGCGAGCAAATCCCATGAGACGACTGATAACTTTCTTTCCCCGCTGAACATGCTTTTTGATATCCTGAGTAGACTTGAACAGCTCACTGTAATTGGGGCTATTCTTTACATCCTCTTCGGTCAGCAAGTCTCCCATCCAGCCGGCCTTTTCAGCAATAACGGCCAGGGGATTGTTGATCTCATGAGCAATGCCGCTCGCTAATTTACCGATGGCCGCTAATCTGTCAGAGCGAACAAGCTGCTCCCTAAGCTGCAATTTTTCCAGGGCTATTTTTTCCAATCTTGCAAATACCCGCTTGGTAATAAGCATGGTGCTGATAACGATAATGAGGGAGCTGACGATAAAGATGAGAAAAACGGTATTTTTAACATGAACCATGGGGCCCAGCTCATGTTCTAAATCCTGTTCGATTACCATCAGCCATTCGTTGTTCTTTAACCAGGCCTTGGCACAAAGGACGGTTTTTCCTCCGTAGTGCTTTTCTTTTCCTTTTATGCCTTGAAAGACGGGAGGCATTTCGAAATCGGATTTGGTCAGTATCCGGTCGTCGCCGCTTATCTGATAGATACCTTCCCGACTCAGGATATAAGCGTCACTGCCGCCTTTACCCAAAAGGGCTGTACTCATAAAATGATTTATCCTGTTTATGTCTATAGTCACCCGTAATATCCACGGCTTTCCATTTTCTATCCTTTTTACGGCAATGATGAAATGGGGAACCTGTCTAAAACCAAGAAAGACATCACTGATATAGACATCTTTTTCCATGACTTCCTGAAACCACTCTGCCGTACCGTATTGTTTACCCGTTAAGTGATACGGCCCGACATAAGCAACCTGTTCACCATCATTATTAATTATGCCCATATCCTGAAAGGCACTGCAAACCCTTTTTGACAAATGAAAAGAATTGAGCAGGTTTTCTTTTTTTTCCAGAAAATCAAAGCTGTGCGTATAAGCCAGAACACTTAAGCAGTTAGCCCTGTCATTTAGAAAAAGATCAATGGTGTCTTTTCTGTTTTTCGTTATAAGCTTTAATTCGTTTTTGATCTTTTCTTTGACCGTGGTGCTATAATAATAGTAAGTAGTTCCGCCTAAAAGCATTAACGGAATAAAAGCTATGAAAAAAATGATAACAGTGAACTTTGTCCGCAAGCCGGTATAATATCCGTGTAAGTCTTTTTCCTTAGTCATGTGTAATCCTCTTATTGGGAAACATCCACAAATGAAGAAAGTTCTTTTAGTATTTTTTCCAGGTACTTGTTCACCCTTCCACTGTTAGACAGGACCATATCCAACTGCCTGGTATGCATGACAAGATGACCGAGAACCTTCAATCTCTCTTTCAAAAAAGGTACTTCCTGTCGCTCCAGCCTGGCAAAAACCGTGTCGCTTTTGATCTGAACCCAAAAATCGAATTTTTCCAGAATCAGCTTAATAAGGTTGGCTCTTCGCTCCCTGCGGACGTTATCAGCGCCGCCGCCGTTAAAATTAAAACAGATGTAATTTTCCGCCACCTTCTCACCGAAAAAAGCCTCCACAGTCGAAAAATGAAAACCGAATCGCGAGCTGAGATGGCAAAAATTTCCGGATATAATAAAGTAATTACGGTCAGCATAACGTGAACGCATGCCGGGAACAAGACTCCTGTCCATCGTCGCTCCATACATGACGGAAAAAAATCCTTTTGTATCTATCGGAGGCGGGCCTTTCCAGGGCATAGCCGTTATTCCCTCCCACAATGTCAGCATGGGAGCGGAGGTTATATCTTCAAGCCCGATCTTATCCCCTTTCATCCCTTCTTTACAACCACCACCCAGATCAACAACCCACCACTGCATAGGAATATCAATAACCAACCTTTTGGCTAAATGCTCCTGGAAAGAAGCGTCTTTTTTGAACCCAAAAAGCTCACGCAAGGACATCTCGTGAGCAAAGCGGATAATGTCGTGTATAGTCCGGCATCCTTCAGGTGTAAAATCTGATGCATCCGGGTCAGTAAGATTGAGTGGCGCAATATGTTTTAAGACATTTCCCAGGGTGTTATGAACAGGACTTCCCTTCATAAAGCTTGTCTTTTCAGCCTCTTTTTCAAGGAGAGCTTTTGCCCTGCCGGCATAGACTGCGCAGCCGGTTGCATCGACCGTAACGAGGTCTCCATTATGGATATGCTCTGTGGCGGTTGAAGTTCCCAAAAGAGCGGGAACGTTGAATTCACGAGCCACGGCCGCCATATGACCTGTGACACCTCCTTTGTCTGTGATGACGGCAACAGCGCTATTTAAAAGCGCTGCCCATTTAGGAAGAGGATTTCTGGTTACAAGCACGGCTCCGGAAGGAAACTGCAACATATCTAGAGTTGTTTCAACTACAAAGGCCGGGCCGCTGGCTACCCCCGGGCCGGCTGTTACACCACCGGTCAGTATCACTGGAAGGTCAACTTTTGATTCGGGAATATCCTTAATCCCTGTCAGTTCTTTGCCAAACACCATTAGCGGCCGGCTTTGTAAAATCGAGACAGAACTGTCCGGTTCAAAAGCCCATTCAATATCCTGGGGAGCGCCAAAATGTTTTTCCAGACGGAGGGCCAATTCGCCTAACAAAGCAGCTTGTTCGTCGGTAATTGCCGGCTTGTTGGCCTGTTCTTCGGTTATATTCGCAAGGCGTATTCCTTCCAAATCGCCGGAAACAAGCTGGTGCCGTTTGGTACTGATCTCTCTTTTCAATATAATTTTCAGATCTTCTTTGGAAAGAACAAAAAGGTCCGGAGCCATGCTTCCATCCACCACTGACTTGCCAAGCCCACAGGCAGCATTAATTATAATACTGTCATGACGTATATTCCCGGGATCTGCCGAATACATGACGCCACCGGCTCCGGCATCAACCATAGTCATGCAGCCGACACACATAATAATATCTTCATCACGAAATCCCTTGTTCAAACGATAGGAAACGGCTGGAACAGAATACTTACTGGCAAGAATCTCCTTGTAGGAAAAAATCAGATTTTCTCTGCTCACGTTGAGTACGGACCGATACTGTCCGGCAAAAGAGGCATCCCTGGTATCCTCACAGAGAGCACTGCTGCGCATGGAAACACGAAAGCCATAACCTGCTTTTTCCATTAAGTCAGTGTAGGCGTTCAGAATGGCCTCTTCAAGTGCCGGGGGACAGGGTGCAGTAACAATAAGATTCTGGATATCAAAACTGGTTTCATGAAGCCTGGCAATATCTGTTGGTTCAAGAAATTGAATCCAACGGTTAATCTCATCCTGCAGATCAGCATATTCCATGAAGCACTCATAGGCCGCAGCCGTAATGACAAAACCTTCGGTAACAGGAAGCCCAACAACATTTTTAACCTCGCCAAGATTTGCCATCTTGGCTCCAACATGGTCGGCCATTGTTTTATCAATGCTTTCAAGAGGGATGACTAATTCGCCCCCGGTCTCTAACTTTTTTTGTTGTAACTCCCTGTCAATTTTTAGAAGAATATCTTCAAGTACCCTTGGAAGTTCTTTATATTTATCATCTGCTAATTTATTTAAACAACTGATAATTTTATATATATTGACTGAGATTGCTGTACAGTTCGCCCGAATAAAGGACATGCCGAAAGTGCGGCTTCCCGAAAATGCCTGCTCCATGTCGGTTATAAGTTCCAACACCTTGTTATTTGTGCTTAGAAGAGTCTTAAAATTCAAATACCTGTTTGTAAAAGCATTCCGAAGGGCTTCAACCGCTATCTTCTGTTTACCTTTTTTGGTATCATCATTCAGTAGTTTTTTGAAAAACTGTTTTAATCCAAACATAAACCAACCGTTTTTACGACAGACCTTTCTTCGAGGTGGCCAATAAGATCTATAGGCTTTCAGATAATTAATTTCACAAGGCCAGAAGGAGGAAGGCGTATTAGTTATACGTCAACGACTGATAACACAGTGAAATTATTTATCTGAAAGTCTATATGTCATTGGCTTACCCTTTCGGTCCACCTTTAAGTTATATTTGTTAAGCTTGTGTCTCAACGTTCGAGGGCTGATGTCCAGCATTCCGGCTGCTTGTTTCCTGTCGCCCCCCACACGGTAGAGTACGTCGAGAATGGCTTTTGTTTCAGCCGATTGCTTAACGTCTTCCAAATTCATCATCTTGGGGGGATCTCTGAAATGCCACAAAAAGTCGGAAGGGAGATGTTCTATGTTTATAACATCGTTATTATTGATAATGAACACTCTTTCAACAAGATTTTTCAATTCCCTGACATTGCCAGGCCAATTATAACGAGAGAAAATATCGATGACCTCTAATTTTACCGCGGGTTTGGGCCTTTTGTAATTGGCTGCCAATTGATCGAGAAAGCGATCCACCATCTTGGGAATAACTGATTTTCTCTCTCTCAAAGCAGGTATATATATAGGAACCAGGTGAAGTCGATAAAAGAGATCATCACGAAACGACCCCTGCTTCATCTCAGCCTTGAGGTCCTTATTGGTTGCCGAGATAAGGCGGATGTCAACCTTAATCAGCTCATTTCCTCCAATCCGTATAAATTGGAAATCTTCCAGTACCCGCAAAAAATCCACCTGGTTTTCCAGTGGTATTTCAGCGACCTCATCGAGGAACAGGGTTCCTTTGTCAGCCAGCTCAAGGCAGCCCTTTTCCCTGCGGATGGCTCCAGTAAAAGAGCCCTTTTCATGCCCGAAAAGCTTGTCCTCAAACATCAGGCCGGAAAGAATACCACAGTTGACCGGTACGAAAGGATTTTCAGCCCTGGGGCTTTGCAGGTGAATTATCTTGGCAAGCAGTTCCTTGCCTGTGCCGCTTTCTCCTATAATGAGTACATTCACATCGTATTTTGCTACTTGATCAACCTCCTTCATGATGGAATGCATCACATCAGAACCCAGGATAAACTCCTGCATAATGGATTTTTCAAGGTGTTTTATATATAGAGATTGCAGTTTCACTAAGAAAATAATTATCACGAATGGTCTCTGAGTGTCAAACAGATTCGTTTTCAAAACGGCAAACTTTTGCCTTTATCGGCAACAACTTGCCCCAATTATATATGAGGGAGTCACTCTTTGCCAGATAGGCACAAGGAATAAAAGCATTAAATATCAATAAGTTATTATGATACGAAATGTCTCATGGGAGCTGGTATGTTTCTTGCTTTTAATGATAAACTATCGGGGAAATAGACTATGCCTTCAGAAAAGCTCGTTAAAGATTTTATGCGTTCCTTGGAACACTATTCTTATATCAAAGAGGACGAAACAGTCCAGGAGGCTATGAGGCTTATGGACAAGGTAAGAAAAGAGGGTACGCATCCGTGCCTTTTTGTCGTGGGAGAGGAACAGTACGAAAAGCGATTTATCAAAGGCTTTGTTACACCCTCTGAGCTTGTTTTTGGATTATCGGCCCATTTTTTAAAAGGCGCTCAAAAAAGCGGCCCTGTATTCTGGGAGGGGCAGCTTGAAGCAGAATGTATGGAAGGGCTCAAGAAGCGTGTTCGAGAGATCATGGTTCCGGTCGTTGCTTGTGTTCGGGAAAGTAACATGCTTATGGAGGCAGTGTTTTTGCTTAACAAATACCACATTGATTTTCTCCCCGTGGTGAAGAGGGATGATGTAGTGGGAATGATTCACATCCATGAAATTTCAGCCTATATTGCCGAACTGGCATTAGGAATACAGCATAGCTGATGGCTTTTAAGCTCATAAGATAAAAGGGTATAACAGCTCAACAGCTAACATAGCCTGACACAGAAATTGGAAAAATTAGCAGTTTTCGTTCAGAAATTCGAAGCACGAAATACGAAACAATGACCCAAATACGAATTTTTTAATGACAAAAACATTGTATTTCCAATGTGTTAGTTTTGGTTATTTTGTCATTTGGTATTCGAATTTGTTTCGGATTTCGATATTCGGATTTTGCCTGAACATGACTTTTCGTTCAGGCATTAAGTAGATTGGTGCGTTGTTTGGATTTACACAAAACAATTTATTATTAAAGGAGGTGTGGCATGTCGAATGCCAAGAAGGTTAGAGATTTAATGGTTGAAATAACCGAGTATCCGCACATTCCGTATTGGCTGAGTGTGAGGGAAGCTATTTTCCTGATTCGCAGTACTTATGACGAGACATCAGGTCTGGGAATACATCGCATGGTTCTGGTTTTTGATGAAAAGTATCAACTCCTCGGTGTCCTGACACTCAAGAAACTTCTCATCGGCATTGAGCCGAAATTTCTTAGAAAGAATGAAAAGTCGCAGTACCAGGGTCTGGCAGACGCCGATTACGCAGGACTTTCGGCTCTTCTTGAAGGGACGTTTGCTGAAGGGTGCAAAAAGGAGGCAAAAAAGCCGGTGAGTGAGGTCATGATGCCGATCAAAGCTAAGGTTGACGTAAATGATTCTATTGCAAAGGCGGCATTTATCATGATTCAGGCTGACATCAACCTGATACCGGTGATGGAGGGCGAGATAGTAAGAGGCGTCCTGCGCATGAGTGATGTTTTTAATGAGCTAACCAAAATTGTGGTAGAGTAAGGGAGGTATAAAATGGTTGAAAAGAAAAAACCGATTGCCAAGGGGCCGGGCCTCCCGGAGATGCCTGATGAGATTTTGATTTCTCCTGAAAAGCCTGCATTAGACTGGAAGCGCCTGCTTTTTATGGGAATAGGAATTTCCCTGTTTCTAATTGTTTATTATTCTTCGCAGTGGCCGGACGCTATTGATCCTGCGGGAAAACATTTTGTTTTGACAAAAGCGGGCAAGGGAGCTTTGGCCGTGTTTCTGCTGGCCAGCACCTGGTGGATATTTGAGGTTGTGCCGATCGGTGTGACCAGTCTCATGATTGGGGTGTTGCAGGCCCTGTTTCAGGTCAGATCCGCCAAAGTAGCTTTTAAAGATTTCATGGACCCATCGGTTATGTTTATCTTTGGTTCAATAGTCATCGGCATGGTCTTTACCAAAACGGGCCTGACTAAGCGTCTCGCGTATAAGATGCTGGCTATTGTAGGTGAAAAGACCAGCATGATTTATCTCGGCTGTTTTGTGGTAACATCGGCCCTGACTCACATCATGGCCCACACAGCAGTAGCCGCTACTATATTCCCTTTGCTTATGGCTATCTATGCCCTGTACGGAGAAGGTGATAAACAGACCAAGTTCGGCAAGGGACTTTTTATCGGCATGGCCTATGTGGCTGGTGCAGGCAGTATCGTAACTCTTTTGGGCGCAGCACGCGGAGCCGTGGCCATCGGATTTTTTAATGATATTATGAATAAGGATATAAGTTTTTTTCAACTCACATATTACATGTTTATCCCTGGCTGGCTGATGACCTTTGCCTTGTGGGGATTTTTTATGATCTTTTTTAAACCAGAGAAAAAAACCATTCCCGGACTCCGTAAGAAAGCAAAAGAACTCAATGCACAATTGGGAAAGATTACAAAGAATGAGATTTTAGCCATCGTCGTTGTCCTTGCGGTGATCGTTTTTCTTGCGTTGCGGTCCTTTATACCGGAATTGAAGATATTTCATAAAACCGCTATTGTCCTGCTTTCAACCGTAATATTCTTTCTTACAAAGATTCTTGATCAAAGTGATCTGGAGGAAATCCCCTGGAATATTATACTGCTGTTTGCCGGCGCCATGAGCATTGGTTTTTGCCTCTGGGAAACAGGCGCTGCCAAATGGATGGCGGTAAATTGGCTGGTGATGTTTCAGGATTCCCCGGGTTTTGTATTTATCCTGGGTATTGCTTTTTTTGTGATGATGATGACAAATTTTATCATGAACGTGGCAGCCATTGCCATTTCACTTCCTGTGGCATTGGTAATTGCTCCGTACCTCGGCGTGGCCGGAGAAGTCATCCTCTATGCGTCACTGGTAACAGCGGGTATGCCATTTCTCCTGCTGGTGGGTGCAGCCCCAAACGCCATAGCCTATGATTCAAAGCAGTTTACCACGGGCGAATTTTTTCTCTACGGCATTCCAGCCAGTATACTGCTGATGGCTGTGGTAGCTCTGTGCGTAATGGTGATCTGGCCGATTCTGGGAATGCCGATCTCGCTGCCCACACCGTAATGAAAGTAGAAAGCGCAAAAAGACTGATATGAAGGATGTCTAACTAGTATAGCGTTTCATGAAAACCTTTAATGAAACGCTATACTATTCATCATCTTTAATTCATACTGGAGGTCAAAACGGAACGTCATGCCACAGCGTTATTTCTTTCCTGTGATACAGTTTTTTTCAAAAAGCAACAACCACCTGACTATCTCGTATTTTCAAACAAAAAACCTTGAGCACACTGTACAAACAATGTACAAATGATTGTGACCTGCCTTTTCGGCTGAAGCGGGTCTCTTGACAAGAAAAAGAGGATTAAGGGATGGCTAAAATCAAGAATCTAAAAGGACTAATGATTCCCATTACAGATTACCCCCATATGCCGTATTGGGCCACGTTAGAAGAGGCTGTTGTTCTGCTGAATTTTTCTTATGAGACAGCCCATGATACTATTTTGGTCTTTGAAGAATCTTATAGACTCATAGGTGTTTTAGACCAGAAAGAAATTTTGAGAGATATCCATCCAGGGTTCTCAAAACTTTCTCCGGAGAAAGTTTCTGATAAATGGGAAAAGCTTATATCGACTCATAATCTTGACCAGTTAAAAAAACCGATAAAGGATTTTATCACTCCATTTAACATAATTTTAGATGTTGAAGATCATGCCCTCAAAGCAGCCCATCTCATGCTTAAACACGATATAGATCTGCTGCCGGTTAAGGAGTCGGAAAAGATAGCAGGAGTAGTGAAAATGCATGATATATTTCATGAGATTGCAACGTTTATTCTTAAGTCTTGAAAATGTCCAAATTATTTTTGACCGAGCCCTAAGACAGATAACAAAGAGAAAGTGGGGGATCAAGTGCGTAGTTTATTAAACATATTTAAAAAAATCAGGTTTAAGAAGGCCGACATTCCCAAAGCATCTCCTCCTGATAAAATGTCATTCAAAGAAAGATACGATTGCTTTCAGAATCTTCTCGTCGATAACAACTCCATCCTGGAGATACAGGCGGATATGGAGGAAAAGCTCTCAGGAGATTATATCTTTGACATGCATTATGTTGATTCCAGGTGTGATATCCTGGTAGAAAAGGTTCAGAGTCTCATAGAAAATCTCAATAGCCTCTCAAACGGAGAATATCTTGGCCTTTATGATGCATTTGAAAGAATTAACTCTGGAATCAAAGATACCCTTATCAAAAATATCGAGATTCCGGTAACGGATTTCACCATACCTTTTGAAGATGTAACAAAAGATATGGTACGCAGTGTAGGTGGCAAGAATGCCAATTTAGGGGAAATCAAAAACAGGGTTAATCTCCCAGTCCCTGAGGGCTTTTGTATAAGCTCCCATGCCTTCAAAAAATTTATGGATTATAATGAGTTGGGAGATAAGATTGATATTTCTTCGGTAGATACAGATAGTCTGGTAGATCTCACCAGCGCAAGCAAGGCTGCGCAAAACCTGGTTCTGAATGCCGGCGTCCCCCCTGATTTAGAAAAAAGCATATTAGATGCCGCTTTTGAACTAAAGAGAAAGACAGGTCACAGGGCCGGCGGATTCTATGTATCCGTCAGGAGCAGCGCCATCCATGAGGATACCCAATTTACCTTTGCAGGGCAATACAAGACCGCTCTTAACGTTGCGCCGGAGGACGTAGTCTCAGCATATGTTGAGATTATCGCCAGCCTGTTTACCTCAAGGGCCATATTCTATTGTAAAAGCAAAGGCTTCCATGTGGAAGATATGGTTATGGCCGTTGGGGTGGTTGAAATGATTGATGCCAAGGCAAGCGGGGTTGTGTACTCGCGTGATCCCACGGATGAAGGCAAGCGGGGGATCATAATCAATGGGGTTTGGGGCCTGGGAAAATATGTTGTTGATGGTATAGTAAAACCGCATAGTTATGTGGTCTCAAGGGATATTCCCATGCCCATTTTGGAAAAAAACCAACCCGTGCAGCCGTTTATGCTCATATGCGGCCTTGAAGGGGGCGCAATAGATGTCAGGGTGCCGGATTATATAAGACGAATGCCGTGTCTGAGCGATGAACAAGTAACCACCCTTGCCGGATATGCCCTGGTACTTGAGAAACACTATGGGAAGCCACAGGATATAGAATGGGCGCTTGATTTGAATGATAACCTTCTGATTTTGCAGGCAAGACCACTTCGGATTATAACGGGAAAACCGAGCATGCCTGTTCCCAGATCTTTACCGGGCCATAAGATTTTGATCAATAAGGGGCAAATTGCCTGCAAGGGTGTTGGCGCCGGAAAAGTACATTTTGTCACCAATGATGAAGAATTAAAGAGCTTCCCGGAAGGGGCTGTTCTCGTTGCGAGACACACCTCTCCGAGGTTTGTGACCGCCATGAATAAGGCTGGCGCTATTATTGCTGATGTAGGAAGCCCTATAGGCCATATGGCATCAATTGCCAGAGAGTATGGTGTGCCCACCATTCTTAATGCCGAGATAGCCATGAAGACCTTGAAAGCCGGCCAGGAAATCACCGTTGATGCGATTAATGGAAATATTTATGAGGGGCGTATAGAGCAACTTATTGAGGCAGGAAAAAAAGATAACACTTTTAAGGATACCGCGGTTTTTGAGGTGTTAAGAGGTGTTTTGCGGAGCATAGTCCCTCTGAACCTTATCTATCCCGAGGATGAGAAATTTAGTCCACAATATTGTGAAACCTTTCATGACATAACCCGGTTTGCCCATGAAATGGCGATGAACGAAATGTTCAAGCTCGGTGAAGGTGCACATCGAAGGAAGGGCGGGGCAGTGAAACTAATAGTCAAGCTTCCTCTTGATATACGTGTGATAGACCTGGGTGGTGGTGTGGAAAACGGTTCAGACAAGAAGATTACAGTCGATAATATTGCCTGCATCCCCATGAAGGCTCTCCTAAAAGGGATGACGGCCATAGAATGGCCTGGCCCCCCACCTGTAAATGTAAAAGGCCTGCTCAGTGTAATTGCCAGTACTACTATGCAGCCCAACTCCGAGAAGTCATTATCTGAATCCAGCTTTGCTGTAGTATCCAGGGAATACATGAACTTCAGCATCAGGCTCGGTTATCATCTGCAGACCCTCGAGGCGTATGCAGGTGACCGCATCAATGATAATTATATCCGTTTCTTGTTTAAAGGTGGCGGAGCATCCCATGACAGACGTGCCAGAAGGACTCGGCTCATAAAGGAAATTTTAGAAAAGATAGACTTTCATGTTGAAAGGACCGGCGATGTCCTGGATGGCAGGGTGACCAAGTATGACAGAGCTAGTATTGAGAAAAAACTGGGTGTAATGGCCAAGTTGACCGCATTCACCAAACAATTGGACATGACTCTGTTTAATGATGCTGTTGTAGATTGGTATATCAAGGAATTCATCAAGAAACATTATGTCGAGTAAAGCATAGCCGTTCACGGCTTGAAACTTGAAATTGGAAAATAGAAATTGGGAAAAACAGCACAAAAGCATAAAGGCCAAATTTCCAACCAAAAGTAACAATGCCATATAATTTAGATAGTTGTACGAAATTAAAAAAAGCCAAAAAAAAGGGGGTGGTTACAGGAAATTTGTAAATATTTGTTATTGTTAACAAAGACTGTTGTTTACTATGGAAAATAAGGTAGTGAAGAGATGAAAAAAGAGTCGAAAAAGAGAGGTTACAGAAAAGGCTATTCTAAGGAACGTGGACGAATTAACTTCCATAAGTAGGCGCATAGATTTGGGTCAAATTTGTTTGATCTCAGATCACAAAAGTTGATGGAATAGCGAGCTATTTCAATATTTTTGTGATTTGAGATCGGGCAAAGGTGGCCTGAAGCTGTGATGCATAGTTGGGGAAGTTATTTCGTCCACGTTCCTAACTATCTGTATTTATTGTCTGAAAAAAGGCTGCTATCTGAAACTGAGACCTGATGAATAAGGGATTGAGACCTTCAATGTTGGAAACTGAGCCAATAGGAGAATTAACAGAATCTGAAACTGAGACCTGATGAATAAGGGATTGAGACAAACTCTCGCTGTCTGGAATGCGGACATTATCGCTATCATCTGAAACTGAGACCTGATGAATAAGGGATTGAGCGCCTGCGGCGTAGGGATGTAGGGCTGTAGAGGAAAAAGATGTTGAATGCGTTAATCGGAAGCTTACAACAAAAAATAAGTTAATTCCTTTTAACACTTTGTCCCTTTGTCCCTAACCCCTTCAGCGCACAGCGCTGTTGAGATTTGGGATATGTCACGAAAACGGTAATATTTACGTTCGGGAACTAATCAGCAAAATTGAAGAGCGTATACAAAAGGGCGCAGATACTCTTCTCTCCCAAACGGAGCATATTATTTAGACAGGATTACAGGATAAACAAGATTATTTATGAATTTATGATATACAGGATCTGCATTAACTCTATTTTTTATAAAATCAAGTCAATCCTGTAATCCTGTCTGAAATATTTATTGTTTTTCGGGAGATGAGAGTAACTGCACCCTATACAAGAGCTTGAAGAAACAGTAATATAATGGAGCGGCCGCTTGGAGAAATTCTACTTTTCCAGATTTACCTTTTCCGTCAGATGCAAAACAACCCTTTTCCTTCCATCTTACGCTGGTTCCACTCTCCGCGGCGGATTCGGCCATGCATTTCGCCGCATTATCTGTGCCTTCAAAGGAAAGGAATGCACAGATTGCCTTTTGCGGGGCCAATGTGTATATGCCTATGTCTTTGAAACACCCGTTCCGGCTGATGCTCAAATAATGCGAAAATATACCGCAGCTCCTCATCCTTTTATCCTTGAACCCTTTACGAACAGCCGGAAATCCTATCAAGAAGGAGAAGATTTCTCATTCGGCCTCACCCTGATCGGCAGGGCAACGGACTATCTCCCATATTTCATCTATGCCTTTGAAGAGCTTGGGCGTATTGGAATCGGCAAAGGCAGGGGAAAATATGAATTGAGGGAAGTAACCGATGAAGGCGGTGAAAGCAAAGGTAACTCTCTCCAGAAAAAAAGAGTCATTTACAGCGGAGACACAAAACTCCTGACTCAAACCAATCCTCCGATACAATGGTCTGACATTCTTATAAACCATCCCTTGCCTCCCCCTGCAATCAGCATTTCCTTTATTACCCCCACAAGAATCAAGTATAAAAACAGCCTGACCAAAGAGCTCGAATTTCATGTCTTTTTCAGAAGCCTCCTGCGCCGCATATCTCTCCTTTCATACTTTCACTGCAACCACAGGATAGATGATAGCGGATTCAAAAATCTTATTCAGCGAGCCAGGGATATTAAAACCGTCAAACGTACGCTCTACTGGCACGAATGGGAGCGGTATTCCAATCGGCAGAAAACCCGGATGAAGATGGGCGGATTTATGGGTGAGATCACATATAAAGGTAAGTTAGCTGAGTTCTGGCCGTATATCAGGCTGGGGGAATATGTGCATGTTGGGAAGGGAAGCGGGTTTGGGTTGGGTAGGTACAGGATAGAGAATAAAGGAGGGTAGAGGCGTGACTATAGATTACAGCAAACCGAAACGGATTTTTGAAGATTCCGGGACAGTTGATTCGAAAATGTCATACCATGTTGAGTTGGAAAATGTTGTTAATACAAAGAACCAGGATATCAAAACAATGGTTGATATGGGAAGATACTTTTCTATATTTGCCCCAAGACAAAGCGGCAAAACTACGTTTTTTAAAGGTTTTAGCTCAAAACTCGAAAAAGATCCAGCCTATGTATCTATATTTCTTAGTTTTCAGGCATATAAGAACGTCGACAGGCAAAGGTTTTATCAGTTAATTCAAAAAGAGGTATACAACCAGCTTATAAACAGACTGAATGCTGTAAACTGCTCGAAACGGGATGCTGTAAAGGTATGCCTGGATTCTCATAATCTGACAGATCATATCTCATTAAGTGAACTGTTTGAGGAATTAAACCGTATAATTGAATTCAAAAAAATTGTTATCTTTATAGACGAATTCGATGGCATTCCAATAAACGAACTGGAAAATTTTCTGACAACTTTAAGAGAGCTGTATCAAAAATATAAAGAACGTACAGATAAAGCTCTATATTCCGTAGGTTTAGTTGGCATACGCAACATCACCAAACTGATTGTAGGCGGTGTCTCCCCTTTTAACATTGCAGATCAGGTCAAACTCCCCCCATTTACCCTGAAAAATGTCCGTGATCTTTATGCTCAATACACAGAAGAGACAAACCAGGTCTTTACGGAAGAATCTGTAAAAAAAGTATTTGATGAAACAGCCGGACAGCCCTGGCTGGTAAACCGGCTTGGAACTATTCTGACAGTTGATATAAAACCGCAAACCACAGATCCGATTACTGCTGAAGATGTGGAAAAAGCCGTTGAAATTCTTTTGTATGAAGAAAACAGCCATTTTGATAATATCTCGGAAAAGGCCAAACAATACAAAGAGACTTTTATAAATATTGTTTTTGATGGGGTTGAATACATCCCTGGCGATGAGGAGCAATCCCTTCTTTTGACACATGGTTTGATCAAGGCGGAAGGAAAAAATATCAGGGTAAGCAACCCTGTCTATAAAAAAAGGTTTACCAAGACCTTTTTTCGGGAATCCGGGGCAATTGTGGATGTATCTGTTCGGGGCTACTTTAGACCTGACGGACTTCTGAACATGGAAGCCATCCTTTCTGATTTTGAGGAATACATCATGCAGATAGGTGTAAATGCCTTTTATGCAAGCCAAAAGCCATACGAAAAGACAGGACAATTTTTGCTTACTGCCTGGCTGTATCAGTTTGTGGAACAAGGAAAAGGGGAACTTAGTTTTGAGGTTTCAACTGGATTAGGTAGAATCGATATTCTGTTGACCTATCAAGGCAGAAAATACATTGTCGAGACCAAAATAAATCGTTCAAGTTTTGAAAGAACTGCTGAAAAGGCGATTGATCAGCTTTGCAGCAAATATCTTTTAACCGAGCGTGTCAATGAAGGATACGTAGTGATTTTTGACCCTAAAACAACAGTGGGTGAATTATGCACGCCGCAAGAACGGCTGGTGCAAGGGAAAAAGATATTGATCTTTAATATTGGTATAGGGAGATAGGTGGGTTTTAGAACTATTGGAAAATATAGCAAATCCATTTAGAATTTTGCAAGGCGGAGATGGTGAACTTTTATCTATTCGTAAAATTGAAAAGGACAAATTTTTGGGTTGTGGTGTATCGTGAAAATATAGCCGCTTCAGGTATAATCGAATTCAAATCAGGAAAAACTCACGCATAAAATATCGTAAAGAAAGAACCTGCTATGGATAAAAACAATAGTGACGGTTTGACGAGTACTATCTAACCTTTTGACAATATTCTGAAATGTTCTTTCTTAACGATATCTAATGCGCTCAAACAGTTTCCTGCTTTGAATTCGATCACACCTGAAGCTTATTCCTCAGCCACAGCCGGTTAATGTTGTATGAAAATTAGTTTGTAAGTTTTTTTGTTATGAGGAAGATTATGCGGGCGGGGAAGGTGTTGGGTGGAAAGCTGGTGGTGGAATGAGAATGTCTGTCGGTTTTTGCTGTTGCTGTTGCTGTTGAGTTTTGATGCATAAACGAAGAGGCTGCTTTTTTCAACCACAAAGAACACGAAGATAAAATCATTCATGTGAATAATACCAATGAAAAAAGCTTGGAAGTTCATTTTTGCACTCGTGACTGCGCTAAACATTCCAGTATGGTCATATTTTGGGAGAACAAAATATGCTATTTGGCTGGCAGCAATTCCCGCTGCAAAACAGCTTAACCTGTTGAAATTACTGTATTTTGTTTAAATAAGTTCACGAAACGAAAGTCTAACATATTGATATTGTTAGTTTTTCGTAAGTAAATTTTTTGTTGTAATATCAAGCCGTTAAAGTTTTCGTCGTAAACTATTTTTGGTAATTTGTAATAATTTGAATAGGTTAAATCGTTTTGCAGCGGGAATTGCTGTTTGGCTGGGTGTATCGTTGTCCATGTTTTTGTCTTTGCTATTACTATTGTGGTTTGTAAAATATGGAATTTATCAAAAAGTAGAAAAAATTCTTAAAGAGGATGGCGTTAACAACTCCTATCTTGAGCAACTATGCAAACTATCAGAAAAATTTTGGTGGTCTTCCGTTTGTGTTAGAAAAGCTCTTGTTCAAATTACTGGTTCAAAAGATCAATCTATAGAATGCATAATGCGAGCTATAGATGGACTATCAATAAGCGGATACCAAGCAATCAAACCTCTGTCTGATTTTTTACATAATACTGATTATGATTCGAGAATACGTTCTGCTGCCGCACAAGGACTATCTAAATTCAAAATTTCTGGGGTAGAGGATGTTTTAATCAAAGCCGCCTTTAAGAGTAACCATCAACGTGTTGTTAAATCAGCAATTAGTGGTTTAAAAAACTTTCCAGATAGTTTGCCATACTTGTATCGTTTTATTCACCATGATGATCCTCAAACTAGGCATACTACTATGAAGACCATCCGTGATATAGTGGGAAAAAATGAGATGATAGAAGCAATTCCGCCTATTAAGAACGCTCTCTTTAATGAAACAGAAAATGGAATATCCGAAATTGCTATAGAGATATTGCAAAATATCGGCGGCAAGGATGTCCTATCCGTCATGAACAGTGTTCTTAATAAATGGTTAACTTTAGACAAATTGTCCCCTGATGCAAGTATAGTACAAAAAATCTCTATAGCTATAGCTAAGTTAGAAGCGACTACAAGGAGATAGGAATAATGCAAAAATTAGAATTAAATCTTCGTACTCTTACACCGCTTTGGACCGGAGACATTAGCGGGAATAGCAGCCATCTCCGCGAAACAGGTTTAATAGGGAGTCTTCGTTGGTGGTATGAGGGTATTATTCGTGGGATGGGCGGCAGTGTTTGCGATCCTTTAGCTAAAAATCATTGCGAGTTTAAACAGGAAAAGCCGGAACCGCCGGAGCAACAATTGTGTCCGGCGTGTCTGCTGTTTGGCTGCACCGGTTGGCAACGCCGTTTTCGGCTGGAGGTCACAAGTCTTGAGCCGATCCCTCTATTTTTTGTAGCCAGCAGCAATGTCTATCAAGCATCTGGAAATTGGTTATGGCGCATGTTTGGCGCTGATGAAGCCGGCGGGAAAAAGCAAGGACGAGGGTCTTCGATTAAATTTACTTTTGGAGTACAGGCATTGTGGGGTACCAAAACAAAACTGCGTATTATTCCTCTCAAAGCATTTCAAGGAAGTGTTTCGACACAGCTATCCTATTTGCTGAACATTATATCAGAATGGGGAGCGCTTGGCGCTAAGTCTCAGAACGGATTTGGTCAAGTAATTGTAAGCGGGTTAAACGAAGATCTGGTTACTAATGGTTGTCAAGAGCTAAAAGTAGTTGCGGCTAACAGTCAAGTGAATCACAACAAGAATAATATTGGTCAAAATCAATTGAAAAATTATTTCGATCTTAGACGGTTTTTTTCTCGAATTTATGAGATTGGTCCTGATAATCCATACAAAACCGCAGGCAAGCTTATCGGTGATCCATGTAGTTTTAATTATCAAGACTTCTTTATCCCCTGCGCATTTGATATCCGTTACAAAAGTCGTTCCCGTAATCCCTTTACTGGGCAGGGAGAGGATTTTGGTATGCGCCCCTGGTTTAAAAATAAAAAGCAGTATAACTCTAAAGCCATAGATACTCTTTTCGGAAAAAGCAAAGCACGTACAGATGAAGATCGTTCCGGCGGTCGGATCGGTGTTAGCCATCTTTACCGCAAACAAAGGGATGGTTCTTTTTATGTGAAGATATGGGGTCATGTTCCTAATGACTTGGGCATTGAACCGGAAGATGTGGCCCGCGAAATAGATATGTTTGTGCAGACCATGTTTCGCAGGGCTAAACTTAGAACTGAATTCAGACAAAAGGAGGTTCTCGAATTATGAAATGGGAACATCAAACCGTCTATGGTTCTCCAAATATAGAAACCATGAGCCAGATCATGCAAGATCGTAATATTGATCCTTTTACACGAACCTCACTGCTGACATCCGCACTGGCAACGCCATTCAAGGAGCTGGCGCGCGCTCACTATCAAGTATTGATTAAAAGCGGCAAGTTTCGATCCCAGGGTATCATGCCGGAATATGATCATTTAACAACTCTTGCATTGGATTTTTCTTCCATAAAAACAATAGATATACTACCAAAATATTCATGGTCTCTCACCTTTAAGTTTTGCCTGGCCAAACCCTACCTGAGCCTGGATGATGTATCATATTATATCATTGAAAATCCATTGCGCAAAGATAAGGTCTTTATGGTGCCCATGGTTGCGCCGTCCCAATGGAAGGGAGCGCTGCAATCAGCAATAATACAATTTTTGATACGTGAAACAGAAAAAGAAGCATTTGCCGAACAACGTTATCGTTCAACATTGCTTTTTGGTGATGAAAAAGGAGCTGAAAGTGAAAACACTAAATGCGTAACGAAACTTTTAAACGATCAAAATCCAGAGGAAAAAGAGCGTTATGAGAAAAAGATAAAACAACATTTTCTTGCTGATAATAACAAAACCCTACCACATCATGCGGGTCGCCTCCGATTTTATCCAACATTTTTTACCGAAATTGGCCTGGAGGTTATTAATCCTCACGATCGGGCATGTAAAGTTGGCACAAATCCGATCTATTTTGAATGTGTGCCCGCCGGTGCTGAGGCTGCCTTTACTTTGCTATATGTTCCATTTGACCTTATGGGCAGAGCAGAAACCGAAATTCGTGCCCAGGCAGCCGATGATCTTTGTATGGTTGCTCAAGGCCTGAACGATATGTTTACCCTCTATGGCTTTGGCGCCAAAACCAGCAGCGGCTATGGTGTGGCCGAAGAAACGCTTAGTGATAATGGGCAATTATCAGTGAAAGCAAAAGATCCGGCGGAAAAAACAAAAATCGAAACACCTGTGGAGCCCAAAGAACCTGAAATAGTGCATAACTTTCGAGAATCGTATCCTGACGAAGACTTTTCAGAAAACATTAATACTTGGCTGCAAGCTCATAATACATCTTCAAAGCAAAAGCGTAAAAATTATAGAGAAGCCAAACAAGCTTATCAGGACTATTTGAAGCTAAAAGAAAAATATCAAACAGAAAAGAAAAACGCAGAAGGCGAACCAGTTAAATTAACTACTGACCGCATGTTTAAAAGCTTCCCCGAGTTAATTGAAAAGGTGTCTAATTTGGCATCTTGTTGGAGGCAAAGCAATGAATAATTCACTCGAAACACTCGAAAACAATCGGAATGGAATCCTTTTTATGGAACTTGCCGGTTTGCTGCACGATATTGGCAAGTTAAGCGAAAAATTTCTTAAATACCGGAAAACATGTCAAGATGATCCGCAGGGGTGGGAAAAAGACCCTCATGAACATTGCTACATAGACGAACATGAAGTACTTAAGAGCTGCATACCAAAAGAATTCAATACAAAAATTGAATTCTTAAAAGGTTGCGATTTTGGGGAGCCGGATTTTTCAATCCAAAAGGCGGTCCATGATCATCACAAAAACGATAAAAATATTGGTAATATAACTAAAATGCTCAAAGCTGCTGACAGTAAAGATGCAGCTATTGATCGGAATAACCCGCTTTTTTCAGCAGAGCAAAAGCATACCATCTATAAGTCCAATGTGTTTGGCTTTGAGGCAGAGCAAGAAATTACATACAAGAGTCAGGAAGATAAACGCAAGAAATTGTACAGCAATCTTGGGATTAAACTTCCAAAGTACTTCAACGGGTTTGATAATGATTATAGACGTCGGATTCTTGATGACATCAAGGATGCGTTTAATCAAGGCATTTCAGATACCACGCGCCCGCAGAATGACACATCTCTCTGGGAACACGCTTATGCTGTGGCTTCTATACTCAAAGTGTTGTCGATTCACAATTTATTCAATAAGGGAAATGAAATTTATAGGTTCCAAGATGTTAGGTTTGGAATCTTCGGCATTGGATGGGATGGATTTAAATTTATTTCTTATGGACAGAAAATAGGAGATATTGTCGGGAGAAAGAATGTTCTTGATAACATTAAGAAATCTATCAAAGAGATAGTCGAATCCAAATATCCGGTTGGAAACACGATATATGAAGATGACAACGGTATTTATTTTATCGTACCGGCTGGATTTGATGAGTCTGACTTGGACCAATCTCAATATCCGGCCATAAAACACGCTATCTTAAAAGAAACATACGAGATGGCTGCTGAAAAATCGGCAGGAGAACTTCAGCCACATGTCGTTGACATTTCTAAAACCAATTCTCTCACAGCAATAGTCAGAGCAATAAAGATGATGAGGGAAAAAACTTCATATCCCTTTGATAGTGCTGTGCAAGGATTTAAATATTTTGCTGAATACTTGCAAAAATTTGAAGCAAAGAAAACAGTCTGTCCCATTTGCAGGCTAAGGTCTGTCGAAAAAGAGGATGTAGATAAAAAAATATGTGAAGAGTGTAGGAAACGCAAAACAAAAGCTGCGATTCGGAAAAGCGACAGCACAAAGCAACAGACTGTTTTCATAGATGAAGTAGTTGATAAAAATCAAGGTGCAGCTCTTGTTGTGGCCAGGTTCGGTTTAAAGGATTGGCTTGATGGCACAATGATTCGCGCTCTCTTTGTTTCCGAGGAGAATGGCATAAAAAAAGAAATTGAGTCATTGGGCAAAATAAAAGCATTTCAAGTAGGGATTGAACAGAGCCTACGAAATCAGTTTGAGACAACTGAATACAGTTATAATCGTATTAAAGAAGATATAGATTCCTTTAACCCTGATTCTACTCATTTCAATAAAGAGCGAGCTGAAAAAACCGCATTTCTATATGCTTATGGTTATAGAGGAAATGAAATAAAAAATTACAATGTAAACGTCTCTTATATATGGAAACAGTGGGAAAACCTTCTGAAGAACACAAGAGAAGAAATAAACAATTCGAGTAAGAAAAATATACTTTTATATAACACACTAAATGCCAAAAGTTCTACACCATCAACCATCCTTGATGTATGGCTTACCACTCTCCATTTTTTCAAGAAGGAAGTTTCAGGATTGTTCCGCGATGAACTTGGAGAGGATTTTCCGCAAGTCAACAGACTTCAAATCAGGACTAAAGAGGATATGTCTCTGTGGCAAGGCACGATAGAAGCTGAGATTATAAGCAAAACAGAACCAAAGAAAAGGGTTGAAATATTATTCAGAGGTAAAAGGTTTCTTGAAGTAATTGGTGAACAATATCAAGAGGATAACAATACTGGTGACCTATCCCATGTAAATATTATTGATAAGAACTATCCAACTTATAGCAAAGAAGATAATCGAATTTTTACTGTTGAAAAGCTCATTCCAGGTGATTTGTTTATGAGATATCGTATCATAACTGAAAGTCCAAATATTTATATGGCTATTGTTCCCGCAAATAAAGCCTTAAAAGTAACAAACTCAATTCATAAAAAATATGAGGAACGATTCGGGAAAGTGGTCGGTCGTCTTCCTTTAAGTATCGGTAATATATTCTTCAAAAAAAAGATGCCTATGTTTGTGGTACTTGATGCCGGTAAGAAAATGCTCAACAATTTTGAAAAATTAGCCCACAATAAAGAAAAGATGTTGTTTGATGTCATAACCAGAAAAGATGCTAATGACGAAAGCTCACTGAATATTGGGGCAGTGTTGGAAACGGAAAACGAGGCATACAAAAGGACTGTTCAATGGGATTTGCCAAGCAAACTTGGCAATAAAGATGAAGACTATTATCATCCCTACTTCTTTGTTGATTCAAAAAATAAGACCATATCGTCCAGACCGACATTTTTTAAGACTATTCCCGGAGACGTTATCCACTTTACAGAAATAGAAGAGGGAGACACTCTTTGTATCAAACCAAATTTTTATGACTTTGAGTTTCTTGATTCCAACATTCGCAGACATGAGATTGGAATTGATACCCAGTTGCGACGGAAATCTAATATTGCCAATTTTAGATCAAAGCCATTCTTGTTGGATGAAGTGGATCAAAAGTTTATAGCTATTTGGAAGCGTGTGATTGATGGCGGACAGCTTCCAGGAATAACGGATTCAAAATTGAGAAATCTTCAGTCATTATGGCTGACAAAGTATCAAGAATGGGGGGTGAATCTGGACATACCGGGTGAAGATACTTGTAAGAGATGGATCAATTTTGTGGAGGCATCTGTAGAAAAAGAGTTTCCGAAACTATGCAAAGAGGATCGTAGAATCCTTTCGGAAACAATCAAAAACGGCGTTTTTTTTGATATGCTGGAACTCTATCTTGGCATATTGAAACTGAGGGTTAAAGACGGGCACAAAAAAGGAGATTGAAATATGGAGCAGCCTTTTCACAGAAAAAAATACTATGCATTGACACTCGATCCTGTTCACGTTGGAACCGGCGGATATCGGCTGAGCCGGGTTGATAACACCATCAATAGGGAACCAGGGACGAATATCCCTAAAATACCCGGATCAAGTATTGCCGGAGTTGCCAGGGCATATACGGCAATGGCGATACAGAGTGAAAATCCAATGGTTCCTAAAAAAATGAAGTACCAACGGCCTGAAAAAGTTAAAATTAAGCAAAAAGATGGAACAGATGCAGAAAAGACAATCTACCATAGCTGTGCAGGCAAAGGAGCTGACGATGGCGAGGGCCATTGCGGTCAGCCGGATTGTCCCGTGTGTGTGGCTTTTGGATTTTCAAAAGGAAAAAGCGGTTCCAGCTTTCAGGGACTTGCCCAATTTTTCGATGGACGGATTCTCTTTTTTCCTATTCATTCTATGGTCGGACCTGTTTGGGTTACCAGCCCTTCAGTTTTGGAAAGCGCTGGCATCAAACCTTCTGATAAAAATAAGGTTAAAGATTGGTCACAACTTAACAAGCAATTATCTCAAATAAAAGACGACAAAAGAGAAGAATGTTTCTATACCACATCAAGTCATGTAAATGACCATCTTAATCTGGGATGGATATACCTGCCCCGAAATAACGATATCAAAATCGAAGAAAAAAATATGTCAAAGCCTGAAAACTGGTTAGGAGAAGGAGAGGATAATACCTCAAAGAGTCTCACAGATTTGGGCATAAGCAGCCGCATCTTAGAGCGTCTGGTTATTGTGTCTGATAGTCTTTTCCCTCGCATTGTTAATGATAATCTGGAAGTTCGAACTTCTGTGGCAATTGATCCGGCTACAGGCGCGGCTGAAGATGGAGCGCTTTTTACGTATGAAGCCATTCCCAGAGCTACGATTATATGGTTTGAGGTCGTGTATAACAAACCTGAGTACTTTCATATAAAAGTTCCCGCAAGCAATGGGACAGACCTTATTGACAAGGAAATTAAACACGAAAAGGAAAACGGCAACGGCTGGACCTGGATTATGGATAATGTGGAAAAAGGACTATCTCTTATTGAACATTTGGGAATAGGAGGGATGGGTACTAGGGGGATGGGTCGCGTCAGGATTTTAAACAAGGAGAATACTGAGCAATGAATATGCAAAATACAGACATGATATGCGCCAAATATGGCTCTCAAATAGCCGTGGAACTTAATAAATCGGAAGAATCTCTTGTTAATAAATCTCTTGGAGTTTTGCAGGAAGATGGAGTTTACGCATTTTTTCTCTTTCTGGCAGCACAGTCTAAAGGGAACAACAGTACACCAGCATACTGTATACATACGAATATTTTTGACCTGCTAAAAGATTTTTTCCCAAGCATCAAGAAACACCTTGCAACACAGGAGGAAGATATTCTTAGTATTATACGCGACAACCTTGCTGAAGATTTAAACGATCTGTTTCTATCCAGGGATATTATAGAGCGCACTATGGTCTACGCTCGTTATCATCTCAAAGCAAAGAAAGCAAAGGAGGGGCAATAATGTCCTGGAACGTATACCGGCTGGTCTATCAGGCTATGAGTCCGATTCATATTGGCTGGCACACATTAGGATATATCAAGCTTACGCGTCATTATATCCCAGGCAAAAATATATGGGGTGCAATGACTGCCAATCTGACCAGAACCTATGGATCTAAAGGGATTGATGGATATAAAGAGTTTGGTGATTTGCTCAAAACAAAGATTTTGACCAGTTATTTTTATCCTGCATTAGACCCTGATAAGCCGTTGTTGCCCCATTTTACAAAACAGGGTTTGTGCTATGGCATTCATGCTGCAGAAGATTGTACTGCAAAAAATGATAATTATATTGCAGGAGAATTCGAAAGACTTTTTATCGGTTCTTTTGGACAGACGGCCATCTTGCCACAAAGCAACACAGCAGAAGATGAGTCATTGCACGAATCGGAATACATCTCACCTTGTATCAACGAAAAGGAAAATCGCAAACCGGTATTTTTTGTCGGCTATATTTGTATCATGAAGAATATTGCTCTTAAAGATGGCCGAAAAGTAGGTTTGACCACTGGTAATGTATGTTTGATGCCAGCCATTCAGGAACTTTTTGTCGGCGGTGATCTGAAATATGGTTGGGGACATCTGAAACTTCAAAACAGTCCGGAAGATGAAGGATGTCAAAAAAAGATGTTTGGATATGAGTTTGTATCAAACTGCAACTCGCCGCCTTGTATTGAGATACCAAAGGGATCCACGCTCCCGGCTCACCTCAAAGTAGAATCAGGTCTTAAAATCAAAGGTGACATCGAACCCCTTGTTGGAAGACAGTGGGGCACAGTTAGAGATAGGGAAGGGAAGGAAATCAGTGGAGCGGGACGAGAAATTAGCAGTACAGGGGTTTGCTGGATGCCTGGATCAATTATGGAAGAAATGGAAGAAAAAAAGCCGCAGACATTAAGAATCGGTGAGTTTGGAATATTAACCAAGGAGGACTAGATGTCCAAGCATTTCCAAAGCGTCAATAATCTTTTTAGAGACTTTACGATTAACCTTTTTGCAGGCTTTTTTGTTGCAGCTATTCCATCAATTTTAGGGGGCAACCCCTGGTGGAGTATTTTAGTCTTTGTTTTGTTGTTAATTGCTTCCATTCTATATTTACTATTCAGCAAGTATAAAAGACTTTTCAAACTAATGAAGGCATGTGATCCTGCATACTATTACAGCTTTGACCTTGCAGAAAACAGCAAGGTTTACAGTGAAGTAAAGGACTCATTCTGTTATTTGGGAATCAGCGCCAATTCCATCCTTGAACTTTTTAGAAAATGGATAAGTGAAAGCCCTCCGGTGAACAATTATTGTTTTTTGCTAATGAATCCTGAATCAGCGAAATTAAAGCAGCAGATAGCATTTGAAAAAGGAGTAAGCCTTGATACGCGTCTTGATGCACATTGGTCTTCTTTAAATCCTCAATTATCACAAATAATTGAGGATCAGTTTGAGGCAGAAAAGGAGCGTATTCAGAGTGCAATAAAAGTACTCAAAAACTTACCCATTTATAAAGGCAAACTCAAAATTCGTCTTTATGACGAATTTATCCCGTGGTGGATGTATCTTATAGATGATAAAAAAATTTACCTTGGTATTTTGGAAAAAGGAAGAAGAGGGCAGGAATCGCCTGTGATGATTATGACGAAACATCCTGATTTTCCTTCACCATTTGATCCCTTTAAAAACACCTGGGATAGAATGTGGGCAGATGCGGAAAAGGTTGTTTAAATGCGGAATCTTACCTCTCTTCATTCCGCCTTCCAGCACGTTAAGAAAAACCATGGCTGTGCCGGCGTGGATGGCGTGACCATTGAGCGTTTTGAAGAAAATCTTGATCTGAATCTTGCAAGATTGCAGGATGAGTTGGAAAGACAAATTTACTTTCCTCTTCCTCTCATGAAGATTCTGGTTGAAAAGAAAAATGGAGAGCCAAGGGTATTGTGCATACCTGCTGTCAGGGATAGAGTTGTCGAGACCGCTGTTTTGCAGATGATTGAGCCTGTGCTGGAAAAAGAATTTGAGGATTGCAGCTTTGCCTACAGAAAAGGACGATCTGTAAAGCAGGCTGTTTATAAGATAAAAGACTATTATGACAAAGGATACCGATGGGTAGTTGATGCGGATATTGATGCCTTTTTTGACAGCGTGGATCACAAACTCCTTTTTGCAAAATTCAGGCAATATATACATGATCCGCAGATACAAAGACTTATCGAACTATGGCTGGCAGCGGAGATTTGGGATGGAACATCCTTGAAAGTGTGCCAAAAAGGCATCCCGCAGGGCTCTCCTATTTCACCGATCCTTGCAAACCTGTTTCTGGACGAATTGGATGAAGAATTGCTACGCAAAGGATACAAATACATTCGTTACGCTGATGATTATGTTATCCTTTGCAAAAAGAAAGAAGATGCGGAAACAGCAATTCCCGCTGCAAAACGATTTAACCTATTCAAATTATTACAAATTACCAAAAATAGTTTACGACGAAAACTTTAACAGCTTGATATTACAACAAAAAATTTACTTACGAAAAACTAACAATATCAATATGTTAGACTTTCGTTTCGTGAACTTATTTAAACAAAATACAGTAATTTCAACAGGTTAAGCTGTTTTGCAGCGGGAATTGCTGATGCGGAAAAAGGGCTGGAATTGTCAAAACAGGTTCTTGAAAAACTTCTTTTGGAATTAGATGAAGAAGAGATTACAACTTTTGACAAAGGATTTAAGTACCTTGGGGTTATGTTTATCAAGAGCATGATTATGACGCCTTTTGACCGGCCAAAGAAGAAACATAATGTCCTTTTTTATCCAAAGCCTTTCAATATTGAGGCATATCTTCTCAAAAAAAAGAAGGGATGGTGATAGTGGCTAACCTTTATCTGACAGAACAAAATTCAGTCCTCCGCAAAACAGGTGACCGCCTTATTGTGCAAAAGCAGGATGAAATCCTTCTTGATGTGCAATGCCACAAGATAGACGCAGTTCTTATCTTCGGAAATGTCCAGTTCACTACACAGGCTGTGCATGAACTTTTTGAGCATGGTATAGAGATGGCCATTCTTTCGCGAAGAGGAAGGCTCATCGGCCAAATAACATCTCCGGCTACGAAAAATATCATTCTACGTGTTCAGCAGTTCGAAAAATACAATGATAATGAATTCAGGCTGAAGTTGGCTATTGAAATTGTAACAGGAAAAATCAATAATGCGCTTAATGTGATCCGTCATTTTTCTTACAATCACCCTGATATTGCACTTAAATCTGAGACTGATGCTTTAAAAACATCACTCGAAAACGTTAAATCGGCAAATCGGATTGACCAACTGCTGGGACTGGAAGGAGGAGCAGCTAAGACCTATTTTAGTGCATTCGGCAAGATGATTCTTGGTGAGTTCAATTTTACAGGCAGAAACAAACGTCCTCCAACCGATCCTGTTAATGCAATACTTTCTTTAAGCTATACAATGATCTTTAATGAAATATCATCACTTTTAGACGGGTTGGGCTTTGATCCCTATCTCGGTTATTTTCATAGCGTTGACTACGGGAGAGCATCTCTTGCCGCAGACCTTATTGAAGAATTTCGGGCCCCGATAGCTGACCGTTTCACACTCAATCTTATAAATAATCGAATTGTCGGGGAAGAAGATTTTTACACAAATCCCAAAGGCGCCGGGGTTTATCTGAAACGTGAAGCATTAAAGCGCTATTTTACAGAATACGAAACCATGCTCAATCATGAGTTTATCCACCCGAAAACAAAGGAAAATACCACTTTTAGAAAGTCTTTTCGCTTACAGGCAGAAAATCTGGCTTCAACCATTCAAAATGGCAGCCCATATATTCCATTTGCTCTGGAGATATAGCCCGAGTGTTTTATCTGGTCTCTTACGATATACCTGATGACAAACGGAGAACCAAACTTGCAAAAACCATCAAGGATTTTGGAGACAGGGTTCAATATAGCGTATTTGAATGTTTACTCGATAAAAGTCTCCTTGACAAAATGACTGGCAGAATAGATAAAATTATCGATGTGAAAGAAGACAGCGTACGCATCTATTGTCTTTGCGCGAACTGTGAAAGGGAAATCAGGGTAATCGGCAAGGGAGAAGTGTCTAGGAACGAAGATGTGTATATAATTTAGATAGTTGTACGAAATTAAAAAAAGGCCAAAAAAAGGGGGTGGTTACAGAAAATTTGTAATTATTTGTTATTGTTGATAAAGATTGTTGTTTACGATGGGAAATAAGGTGGTGAAGAGATGAAAAAAGAGACGAAAAAGAGAGGTTACAGAAAAGGCCATTATAACTATCTGTATTTATTTGCTGGAAAAAGGCCACTATCTGAAACTGAGACCTGATGAATAAGGGATTGAGACAGAATAATTGGAATTCCCAGTATTGCCGCTTCCACAAAATCTGAAACTGAGACCTGATGAATAAGGGATTGAGACATTTTTGACATGTATCATTAGTACTCTTGTTAATTGAATCTGAAACTGAGACCTGATGAATAAGGGATTGAGACAATAAAAGCAAAAATTGTTCCTGTTAATATTATCATCATCTGAAACTGAGACCTGATGAATAAGGGATTGAGACCCGTTTTTTACAGTAGTGGCATCAGGGAAAGCAATACTCTGAAACTGAGACCTGATGAATAAGGGATTGAGACACATTTTTTTCTTGCGGATGTATGCTTCTTATATTCCTCTGAAACTGAGACCTGATGAATAAGGGATTGAGACCTTTAGCGCATTTAATTTCTGCATTAATTTTATTATTCTCTGAAACTGAGACCTGATGAATAAGGGATTGAGCGCCTGCGGCGAAGGGATGTAGGGATGCAGAGGAGGAAGATGGGAAGGATAGAATCTTTTAGGGAGTTAACCGTTTGGCAAAAATCCCATGAAAAATAAGTTAATTTTTTCTATCACTTTGTCCCTTTGCCCCTATCCCATTCAGCGCATAGCGCTGCTGACCTGATGAAAAACATTTGACAGGATAACAGGATAGATCGGCCATACTCTTGTTTTGCCGAAAACAACTGAATCTCAGGTACTCGGCAAACAAAACGGAGCTGTTCGGATGCCGGACTAATCGGTTTGCCTGCCGGACCTGCTTAGGAAGTGCCGGCACGATTGAGGGAGGATCATATGCCATTATCAATGTTGGATCGACAAATTAATAAATTGGAAATGGAAAAGACGATTTTGGAAGAGTCAAAGGGACTATCTGTTTCTGCCTTAAGAGAAATATTGGATTTCGTACGCTTTATAAAATCGAAACGTATGAATGAGGGCAGAATGGAGCCAATTGACAATGTTAAAAGGGAACTGAGTGAATTAGACAAAGCGTCTCTTACGCATTTAGAAGCTGAATTTAAGGACTATAAGGAATTATATCCTTATGAGCAATAGCTATGTCGCGGATACAATGGCTTTGGTGTTGAGGCTTGAACGACGAAGACTATCACAGAAAGTTAAGGCTATTTTCGAGGAAGCAGAAAATGATAATGCCGGCATTTTTATCCCCGCAATTGTATTGGCCGAAATTGGCTATCTGTCTGAACGGAGGCGAATTGAGACAAACCTGACTGGGGTGAAATTTTATTGTTCAGATCATAAACTGATCAATGTTGAGCCAATAACTGAACTAATTATTGAGAAAAGTTTTCAAATCGACGATATACCGGAATTACACGACAGAATAATTGCCGGCACAGCGTATTCGATGGAGATGCAACTTCTTACGAACGATCCAATAATATCAGCATCAAAATATATTTCTGTTGTATGGTAAGAAAGGATTAGGTAGCCGTTCACGGCTTGAAACTTGAAATTGGAAAATAGAAATTGGGAAAAACAGCACAAAAGCATGAAGGCCAAATTTCCAATTTCTATTTTCGGCATTGTTAAATAAGAATAGGTTTAAACAATTTTTATTGTATTATTTCAACGCATTGAGATATATAAAACTATCCAAAACTAACAATGCCATATAATTTAGACAGTTGTACGAAATTAAAAAAAGGCCAAAAAAAGGGGATGGTTGCTGGAAAAAGGCTGCCATCTGAAACTGAGACCTGATGAATAAGGGATTGAGCGCCTGCGGTGAAGGGACATAGGGATGTAGGGATTAGAAGTGCAGAGATTCAGGGATGTACAGATGTAGAAAAGTAGCGGAAAAAGAACAAAAGCGTTTACGTTGAGGATTATTCGGCTATACTCTGTTTTGCCGAAAACAATGGAATTTCAGGTACTCGGCAAACAGGTTTTACGTTCGGGAACTATACTTTGCACGGCTATAAACTGCGCTTTTTGAAACGGTCAGGATTATAAGGAAAAATTAAACCACGAAGAACACGAAGAGGCACGAAGATTAGAATTAATGCTTTTTATAATTTCTTTGTGTTCTTCATGAGCTTCGTGGTAAAAAAAACATAATGAAAAAAGAACAAGAATTAAACTCAATGAAAGGGTTGTTGGAAGCCAACAGGTTTCTTAACAGTGTTTTGGATGGTATCAAAGACGCAATTATGGTTGTTGACAGGGATTACAGGATAGAAGGAATAAATAAATCGTTTGCAAAAAAAGTCGACAAACCAAGGCACGAGATTATTGGCAAATGTTGTTATCGGCTTCTTCATCATCTGAACAAACCATGTGTTTACAATCATCCCTGCCCTGTGAAAGATGCATTTAAAACAGGTAAAACCGCCGAGGTGCTTCATATATATTTGGAAGGGCCTAATATTGCATATTCCAGGATCATAGCCTATCCAATATTGGATGACCAGGGCAAGGTTATACGAGTGATTGAATTGGAAAGAGACGTCACCGAATGGAAAAAAACTGGAGACCATTTGTATAATATACAAAAGCTGGCATTCTTGGGAAAGTTGGCGGCTGACCTGTCCCATGAATTCAACAACCCTCTGGCGGTAATCCTTGGGTTTGTTGATCTTCTTTTAGAAAAAACAAAACAGGGCACCCAGGGCTACGAGATTCTCAAGACCATAGAGAGACAGGCATTTAATTGTAAACGGATTGTTGAAAACCTTATAAACTTTGCCGCATCTCCGGACGTGACCAAGTATTCTACTGACGTCAATGCAAATCTTGAAAGGGTATTTTCTGTGGTCATGGATATCTTACGTACGGAGAAGATCGTTATAGAAAAAAACCTTGCAGAAGATCTGCCAAGAGCAAAAGGAAATCCAGGGCATTTACGGCAGGTCTTTATGAACCTGATTACCAATGCTGTTGCCGCTATGCGCGGAGGAGGGCTTTTAACCATTTCTACCAGATATAATAGCCCGAAAAACAGAGTAGAGGTTCTTTTCAAGGACACAGGACATGGTATTAAAGCGGAATACAGAAACGAAATATTTGATCCTTTTTTCACCACAAGAGAGGTGGGTGAGGGAGGGGGCCTGGGTCTTTCGGTCTGTTATGGTCTGGTGTCCAAAAACGATGGAGAGATAACCTTTGAGACAGTGACTGAAGATGAGGATAGAGAGAACAAAGGCACCACCTTTACTGTGTCTCTGCCTGTCGCTCCTTGACGTATTGGTATTTTTGTGACAAAAAATGCTGGTGAACTTAAGTGCCTAAAGTTAATGGAAATTCCTATACTATAAATTTATGACTCACGAGTAAGGATAAAATGAAGAAAGAAAAAACATATTTCTCCGAGAAATACTATAATATAAGAAGGACTATTATCCTTGCCGGCATTCTTGTTATGGTGCTCCTCGTGGTTGCATTCTGTCTAAGCATGTTTTCTGCTGGGCAGATGAAAGAGATCATCTCTGAAGATTTTAACCGGCAGCAATTAGTATTAGCAAAGTATGCCGCCAATCGGATGGAAAACAGCCTGGATTTTATTAAAAGAGAACTTTCGCTGTTAAACCTTTCTCCATCCATTCAGTATCTGGAGAAGGTATCCTGGGCCAGTCGTATGAATACCACCTTATCTGCTGTTAAGGATAACGGTGTCCTTGAAATAAGATTTATAGACCACAAAGGCAGAACTGCCTATATTGTTGATGAGCGGGGGATGTCCCATGTGATACAGGGTCGTTTTGCAGATACGGACTATTACAAATGGGCCAGTCTAAAGAAAAATAAGAACAGGATTTATGCTGGTGAGATTACACGAGAGAATGAAGAATATACCGGCCAACTTGTTATGCGCTTGGCCGTAGCTACTTATGAGCAATCCGTTGATGAGGCTTATCCTGTGGCTACCGGAAACTTGTCCGGAGTGCTTTTTTTTACGATAGATGTTACACGTTTAGTTGAAAATGCCGTCAAAAGTATAAAATCGGGTAAGACCGGATATGCCTGGGTTATAGACAATAAGGGTATGTTTTTGTACCATCCGCACAGAGAGTTCATCGGAGAGGATGCCTTTAATGTTCGTGCCATGAGAAAATCCAAGATCTCTTTTTCCCAGATTAATATGATTCAAAAGGAAAAGATGCTCGAAGGTAAGGAGGGAACCGGGCGGTATACCTCGGGGTGGCACGGGGGCATAGAAACCGAAATGAAAAAACTGATCGCATATGCGCCTATTCATCCTCGGACGCATTCTCAATTCTTCTGGTCGGTGGCTGTGGTCGCGCCCTTAAGCGAAGTTGAAGACGCTGTCCATTCGGTTTTTATCCGCCAGTTTTATATCCAGGGCAGCATTTTTCTCGCTATTATTTTGGGGGGTGTGTATATCATAAGTTTTGAGCGACGCTGGTCCAAGACACTGGAAGCAGAAGTAATGAAGAAAACACAAGATCTAAAGAACTCGCTTGAAGAACTGAAAAAATCAGAGGAGCAATACAAGACCCTTGTAGAAAGTGCAGAGGACCTGATCTTTACTGTAGATGAAGAGGGAAATATCCTGTCCATGAATAGATGCACGGCTAATTTCTTCAGAGACTTCCCGGACGATCTGATCGGCAAGACTTTTCGCGACCTTTTTTCTGAAGAAAGCGCGGAGTTGCAGTTGCGTATTATCAGGAAGGTGTTTAATACGGAAAAGAACGTAAACGTAAAATATCCGGTGGAAGTCGGGAACCGTGAGTATTGGTTTTCCAGCAACTTTGCGCCCCTTAAGGATGAGGAAGGCAAGGTGTTTGCTGTTCTGGGAATTTCGAGGGATATTACAAAGGGAAAGAAGCTGGAAGAAGAACAGATGTATAATACAGAAAAGCTGGCCTCTTTGGGAAATTTGTCTGCCGGTGTGGCGCATGAACTAAATAATCCCGTGGCGCTGATCCTTGGTTTTAGCGATATTCTTTTGGAAAAGGTGGAGCCTGACAGCAAGAGCCATGAGATTGTCAAAACCATAGAAAGGCAGGCGCTCAATTGTAAAAGGATAGTTGAAAGCATTTTGAGCTATGCCAGACACCCCGAGGCAATTGAGTACTCTGCTGATGTCAACGAAAACATTGAAAAAGTGATTTCTGTGGTTAAAAATATTTTGGTTACAGAAAAAATTACTTTAGAGAAGCGCCTCACAAAAGATCTGCCAAAAGTAAGAGGAGATTCAGGACACTTGCAGCAGGTTTTCATGAATTTTGTTACCAATGCTTTTAGCGCTATGAAGGAAGGCGGGGTTTTGACTGTCTCTACCAACCTCAATAGCGCTGGAAACAAAGTAGAAATTCTTTTCAAAGACACAGGACATGGTATTAAGCGGGAATACAGAAACAAGATATTTGAAGCGTTTTTCACCACAAAAAAGGTGGGAGAGGGCACAGGCCTGGGTCTTTCAGTCAGTTATGGTATAATAAACAAATATAATGGAGACATAAGCTTTGAGACAGTGGCTGAAGAAGAGGACATGGAAAGAAAAGGCACCACATTTAAGGTGTCTTTGCCTGTTGCTTCTCTGGACAGTGAACACCAGACTGATCAGGCCCAAAGGCTCGCTCCGCGGATATAACACAGGAGGTAAGAAATGGCTGCACAAATTTTGGTCGTTGACGATGAACTTGATATGCTTGCGCTTCTTGCTATGATTATTGGGGAAAAGACCGAGCACAAAGTTACTACCACCAATAATGCCTTAGAGGTGCCGGAATTAATTAAAACAGGAGATTATAATCTACTGATTTCTGATCTCAAGATGCCAGGGATGGATGGTGTGGAACTTATCGCTGAGATTAGAAAAATAGATAAACATATTCCAATACTCATCATCACGGCTTACGGTTCTGTTGAGTCGGCAGAAGAGGTTATACGTAAAGGCGCCTATGATTGCATCACCAAGCCCTTCCGTAAGGAACAGATATTGATCTCTATTGACAGAGCATTAGAGTGGCAACAGATGAAAAAGGAGCTGCGCCAGCTAAAAGAAAAAACAGTGAAGCGCTAAGGAACGGGGACGAAGAGGCACGAAGATTAGAATTAATGCTTTTTATAATTTCTTTGTGTTCTTCGTGGTGAAAAAAACATAACGAGAAACGAGAAATAATATCCCTGCTTTGTGTCTTTGTGGCTGAACTATTACGCCTTAGGAACGTGGACGAATTAACTTCCACAAGTAGGCGCACAGATTTGGGTCGAATTTGTTCGATCTCAAATCACAAAAGTTGATGGAATAGCGAGCTATTTCAATATTTTTGTGATCTGAGACCGGACAAAGGCGGCCTGAAGCTGTGATGTATAGTTGGGGAAGTTATTTCGTCCACGTTCCTTAAGATATAATGAAGATATTAAAACTTCAACACCATTTTTTGCGCTTTCATGGAAAAAGGATATTTATAAATGGCGAAAGAAAATGATGTAGTCTTGCTATGCTTTGAAGACAAGCCGCTTATTTTTGCCAGGATTGAAACAATTTTGCCGGATGCTAAACCTGACTGGTATCATGTAAAGCTGCTGATTCTTCAAGTGCCGCTTTACTCTGTTACATGGATCTTAAGGGATATATATATTGATGGTGAAGAGTTTACAATGAGCGGCAAAAAAGTGCGAATGGAACTTGTTGTTTGTCCGGAAAAATCGGCAAAGTATACATTACAGAAAAAAAAGGAAGAAACACCAAAAGAGTCTGGTGGGGCCAAAATAATATCTCTGGCGGATCTTAGGGCTCGCTCAAAAATAACTTAGGAAAAAGTGAACGGTTACTAATTATTGATGGACTCTGCGGTTAAAATAGTAATTTCAGCCTCAAGAAGAACAGATATACCTGCATTTTACATGAAGTGGTTTATGAAACAAATTAAAAATGGCCGCTTTGAGGTGGTGAATCCGTATAACAGGCATGTATCAATCGTGCCGGCCACCCCGGATAAGGTACATACTATTTTATTCTGGTCGAAAAATTTTGGGCCCTTTATAAAAAGCGGATTTGGAGAAAAGCTTAGAGAAATGGGATATAATGTTTTTTTTAATTTTACCATAAATTCTGAGGAGCCGTTGCTTGAACCTAATGTTCCTGCTTTAGAGGAACGCATTCGTCAACTAGAATATCTTTGCAGGAATTTCGATTCCGGCAGTATAAGCTGGAGATTTGATCCTATCTGCTTTTATAAGACAAAAGATGGAAAGATTCATGACAATCTTAATGATTTCAACTATATTTCAAGCAAAGCTTCCAAGTATGGCATAAAAAGATGTATAACCAGCTTCATGGATGATTATCATAAGATTCGAAAAAGAATTACAAAAATTCCGGGCTTTGCTTTCATTGATCCGCCCATTGAAATAAAAAGCGAAATTGTTTTGAAAATGAAAGATGAGCTGTCTGATAAAAATATCAGTCTCCATACCTGTTGCGAGAAAGAATTGCTGTCAATTCTTCCTGAAAACTCCGGTATTACAAAAAGCTCGTGCATACCAAATGATCTTCTGATGAAATTATTTGGAGGGTCTCTTTCTCTTAAAAAAGATTCCGGCCAGAGGATAAAAAATGGGTGTGGATGCAAGGTATCCGCAGATGTAGGATCCTACAGCCTTCATCCATGCTATCATAACTGCCTTTTTTGTTATGCCAATCCAGCTTCAAGCACTAACCATGCATAACAGTCTGAAAATTGGCTCACTTGTTCTTGATAATTCGGTAATCCTGGCTCCACTTGCCGGTATTACCAATTTGCCTTTTCGGCTTCTATCAAAAGAAGC
>Ga0255441_1002_pt2 | contig 39241 bp, 37 predicted proteins | sample ANMaggSeSYBR02C5_FD_182645 | JGI IMG/M metagenome (GOLD analysis project Ga0255441, IMG submission 182645) | Sediment cell enrichment communities from methane seep in Santa Monica Basin, California, United Staets - ANME aggregate JGI... | ecosystem: Environmental > Aquatic > Marine > Cold seeps >... | reverse complement strand
CCATCTGTAATCAGCAATTCCCGCTGCAAAACAGCTTAACCTGTTGAAATTACTGTATTTTGTTTAAATAAGTTCACGAAACGAAAGTCTAACATATTGATATTGTTAGTTTTTCGTAAGTAAATTTTTTGTTGTAATATCAAGCTGTTAAAGTTTTCGTCGTAAACTATTTTTGGTAATTTGTAATAATTTGAATAGGTTAAATCGTTTTGCAGCGGGAATTGCTGATCTGTAATTAAGTTTTCACATAGCGATCTTGAGAAAAAAGCAAAGATAATTATCGACCAGATGGAAGAGGCAAAAAGAAATGGGGGGACAGTCATTTTTTACAGCGGCATTATAGGTTCCATCCCTGGGAAAATACAGATAGCAAAAAAAATCATGTCTGTTTTTATTGATTTTCTCAAAGATCAGTTTGCAATGACATTTATAATCAATCCTTCTGAATACTTTGAAATTGGAATGGATGCGGATGATTTGATGTATATGTGGGAAATTGTACAAAGGAGCGGCTATATAGACATATGGCGCTTTCAAAGCTACGATGATATAGTTAACGCATTTCAGGCTATGGATAAAAAAGTTCCGCCGGAATGGGTAGGCAAGGATGCAACTTATAGTACAGGATGTACAAAAGAGATGAGAATTGCTCTTGATGTTCAGAAAAAACATCCTGAAATGCAGATCATAGGTCCTTCTGTTGAAAAATTTATGAGACGAAATGAATACGGCATAGGAAAGATGTATGATCAAAGGCTAAGCGAACTATGCCATATATAAAGGAAATCGCAACACATTGGAAGTCGATTTATTCTTTAAAGCAGCCTTAATATTTTTTCTACTTATCTTTTCCGGTCTTTTTTCAGGTTCGGAAACAGCTCTGTTTTCCTTAACTCTCTTGCAGCGCGAACGTCTTAGAAAAAGCGGGAACAAAAGAGCAGCGCTCATAGATAAGCTTCTTCTTCGCCCGAGAAGACTCATAGTAACAATACTGATGGGCAATGATATGGTTAATATCACGGCATCGGTTATTGCCACTTATTTTTTTGTATCTCTTTTAGGAGAACACGGTAAGTGGCTTACCATTGCAATAATGACACCCTTGACGCTGATATTTGCCGAAGTAATCCCAAAAACCATAGGTGTAACTCATAATGAAAAAATTGCTCCTCTCATATCCGGTCCTCTCAATACATTGGCAAAATTAATTTCACCACTTCACTGGATTCTTATCAAGCTCACGGATTGCTTCATAAAATTATCAGGCATAAAAAAACATAAACCTTCACCGACCATAATGGAAGATGATTTCCGTGATATGGTGGATTTAAGCTACAAAGATGGTGAACTGAAAATTGTTGAAAGAGACCTTATCCACAAGGTTTTCGAGTTTAGTGATACCCATGTATCTAAAGTCATGACCCCAAAAGAAAACATGTTCTGTCTTCCCCATGACATGGATGCAGAATCAATAATTAAGTTTGTGAAAAAAAATCATTATTCAAGGATTCCCGTTTTCAAAGAAAATATTAATAATATCATAGGAATCCTTTATGCAAAGGATCTGTTAAAAATTGTAACTAAAAAATATATGGGTAAAGCTGAACTTCTGCCGGACATATGCAGAAGACCATACTTCATACTGGAAAACATGAAAGTTGATGAGGTCTTTTACTCCATGAAGCAACAACGCATACATATAGCCATATGTTTAACTGAACAAGGGAAGGTTTCCGGACTCATCACATTAGAAGATCTTCTGGAAGAGCTTTTTGGTGAAATATATGACGAACATGATCCAGTAGATGTGCCATGATTAGCTTGAATATTTTTATAATATTTCTTTGTATATTGTTCCAGGGCTTCTTTTCGGGATCTGAGATGATGCTGATATCTTCAGACAAGCTCAAGCTCAGAAGAAAGGCTGCCAAGGGCTCCCAGGGAGCCAGGCTGGCATTGAAAATGATCAATAATCCACGCTGGTTCCTGGCAACAACCAGCACAGGAACAAACATGTTCGTAATAACCGCCTCTGTTGTTGCGGCAGTGTTGTTTGAGGGCCTTTTTGGAAAACATGGAGAGATATTGACAATTGTTATTATCTCTCCTTTCTTATTGACGTTTGGAGAAATCATCCCAAGAACAATATTTCAGCAGAATGCAACTATAATTGCGCCAAAAATTTCGTATTTACTTTTTTTTGCATCCCGCATTATTTCACCTGTTACTTACCTTTTTTTCTGGGCAAGCGAAAGTTTTTACAGACGTATCGGAAAAGAAAACATTAAAAAGCTTCCATATATAACTAAAGAAGAACTCGCAATGCTGCTAAGTATTCCAGGCGAAGGAAGTGATCTAAAAAGAAAAGAAAAAAAACTTATTCACAGGGTTTTTCATCTTTCAGAATCTAAAGTTTCAGATATCATGGTTCCTCTCGTCAATGTGACCGCAATAACAAATACAGCAGATGTAAGTGATGCAACAAAAATTCTCAGCAGAACCGGATATTCAAGGTTGCCTGTTTTTAAAAACCGGATAGACAACCTTACAGGCATTATACATGTTCTTGACCTTCTCCATGCATATGACAGCAAAGCAAAAATTGAACAATTTATAAGAAAGGTGCCTATTATACCCGAGCTTAAAAGGATTGATGACCTTCTTATTTCTTTTCAAAAATCGCACGATTCAATTGCCATTGTTGTTGATGAATATGGCGGCTCAGTGGGAATTATTACCATTGAAGATATACTCGAAGAAGTAGTTGGTGATATCCGCGATGAATATGATAGAGAAATAAGCAAAATTATAAAGCTTAATGACAATAAATTCATAGTTAATGCGAGGATGGAAATAGAAGATGTAAACGAACAACTGAAAATAAACCTGCCAAAAGAAGACTATGAAACTATTGGAGGTTTTCTGCTTAAACACATGGGCAAAATTCCTCAAAAAGGTGATAAGTTCATATATAAAAATATTAAATTTACTATAATGCTATCAAGTAAAAAATCCATCCATGAAATAGTAATAATTATTGAAGATTGAAAATTGTATATTGAAAATTGAATGAATTCCGTTAATTTTATATGAATTAATGGAGCGAAGCGATTCCACAAATTTTCACTATTCAATTTTCACTATTCAATTCACTCCTTCACCCGCTCCACATATTCACCGGTTCTGGTATCGATTTTAACAAGTTCATCCTTCTCAACAAAAGGCGGCACCTGAACAATATAATCAGTTTCAAGTGTTGCAGGTTTTGTGCTGCCTGCGGCTGTGTCACCCTTAACCCAGGGATCAGTTTTGACAACCCTGAGATTAACAAAATTCGGCAATGAAATTCCTATTGCTCTGCCGTCAAAAAAAAGAATATTGCATACCGTATTTTCCTTTAAAAATTTAAGGAGCTCACCGACCTGGTCTTCAGAGAGAAATTCCTGGTCATAAGTTGATGTGTTCATAAAGCAGTAATTGTTACCGTCTGAATATAAATATTCCATCTCCTGTTCTTCCAGGTTTGCCTCTTTGAATTTTTCACTGGATCTAAATGTCTGATCAACTATAACGCCTGAAAGCATATTCTTTAGCTTGCATTTGTAAAAAGACTTGCCTTTTCCGGGTTTAACAAAGTTAAACTGCACAATAATATATGGTTCGCCATTAATCTCAATTTTAAGACCTTTTCTCAGGTCACCGCTTTCATACATGTATTAAAATTCCTCCTCTAAGTAATACTCAGCCACAAAGACAGCAAGAGACCAAGATTATAATAAAAAATTCATATCTCTTCTTTGAGCCTTCGTGCCTTAGTGGCTAAACTGTTATAACGATATTTATTCAACAAAACAGCTTTTCAGCTCTGCGCACTTCTTCAACAAACCGCTTTACCTTTTCAAGATCTTTTTGAAACCTTATGGGCCTCCCTTTAAAATCTAAAGAATTGGTCCCTGTGCAACTGTCCACGCCGACAGGACAAACACGCATTATACCATCGAACACATTATCCGGCGCCATGCCTCCTGCAAGAATAACGGGTATACTGCTTGATTCGACCAGATCAGCAGCCACATCCCAATCACATGTCCTGCCGGTTATACCAACAAAACCTTCTACGGGCTGGTTTTTCAAGCCGGAACCAGATGATTGCACAAGCAATGTATCGGTTAAAAAATAATCACTTACCGGCTCGAACATCCGTGCAAATTCAATTGATGCAACCTGATTTTTCATTCCGGGCTGAGTTATCGGTATAGAACGCATCAGCTTGATTTCAGGAAACTTTTCTTTAATATTTTGCTGTAAAAAGATCAAATCTTCACAGTTCCCATATATACTGTAAAGGCTTACTATGTCTTCGCAAAAATGAAGTATATCCGGCCTGTAATAATCCAGTGCTCGAAAGATATTATTCTGCTCACTGAAAAGCATGATCAGGCTGCTCTTCGAGCCTGTAGAATCTATAAAGTTTATTGTCTCTTTAATAATCGGAATCCGCCATTCTCTTTCGGAAACAATGACACTACCGATATGATCCACCCCAAGTTCGATGAGTTTTTCAGCTTCAGATGCAGTTTGAACTTCATATATCTGGATGATAATATTGTTTTTCATATTAAATTAAAGTTGACATTTTTCGAGGTGTTTAACATATTCAAGCTGTTTGCGCAAATCGTATAAACTTTGACGGCTTCGTAAAAAGTCCATTTTCTGCGTTGCGCTGCATCCTTCGTCATTGCGGCGTAGCGATAAGTACGCCTCTCTCCTCAGGATTTGCGCGCCTTGAAACTGAAGCTTTTTACTTTGCCGTCCAAATTTCGACTTTTTAAGAGTTCATCAACTTTAATTACCATAATTAAAATTAAGGATGTGTCATGATAATCATAATAGATTTCGGCTCACAATATAATCAGTTGATAGCTCGCCGTGTTCGCGAATGTCATATATACTGTCAAATATTATCACCAGATACTGATATTGATTATGTAAGATCTCTTAAACCTGAAGGCATAATACTATCGGGAGGACCGGCAAGCATTTACGAAAAACAGAGTCCTAAAATCGACAAAGCGATTTTTGATCTTGGCATATCTGTGCTTGGAATATGTTATGGAATGCAGTTTATGATACATTCTTTGGGTGGAACTGTAAAAAAGGCAAAAAAACGCGAATATGGCTTTGCTGAACTTAAAATTAAAACTCAAAAAGATCTATTCAAACATGTAGATAAAACAACAAAATGCTGGATGAGTCACGGTGATTCAACAGTTAAGCTGCCCGCGGGATTTAAGATAACGGCTTCTACAGAAAATACAGAAATAGCGGCGACTGTTAATAAAAATAAAAAATATTATGGAGTCCAGTTCCATCCTGAAGTTCAACACACACAAAAGGGTCAGACTATTCTTCGCAATTTTCTTTTTGATATATGCGGCTGTAAGCGCTCATGGACCATGAAATCATTTGCCAGGGATTCGATATTACAAATTAAAGAAACGATAAAGTCAGAAAAAGTTATTCTTGGTTTAAGCGGTGGGGTAGATTCCTGTGTAACTGCCTTGCTTATACACAAGGCAATAGGAAAAAATCTTACCTGTATATTTGTTGACAACGGTCTTCTTAGAAAGAATGAAGCAGATAAACTGAAAAAAAGTCTTAAACAACATCTTAAAATCAACATCAGGTTTATTAATGCAAAAAGCAAGTTTTTAAAAGCATTGGCTGATATAACTGATCCTGAAAAAAAGCGAAAAATAATCGGCAGAATATTTATGGATGTATTTGAAGCTGAAGCCCATAAAATAAAGGATGTTGACTACTTGGCCCAGGGAACGCTTTACCCTGATGTTATTGAGTCCGTATCTGCTTTTGGCGGGCCATCATCTATTATAAAATCTCATCACAATGTAGGCGGTCTGCCAAAAAAAATGAAACTAAAACTTATTGAGCCATTAAAATACCTTTTTAAGGATGAAGTCCGCCTGTTAGGCAAAGAATTAGGACTTCACGAAGAATTTATCTGGAGGCAACCATTTCCCGGCCCTGGTCTTGCTATTAGAATAATTGGAGAAGTAACAGGCCGGCGACTTTTAATATTAAGAGAAATAGATGCTATCTTACTTGAAGAAATAAAAAATAATGGCTACTATAAAAAATTATGGCAGTCATTTGCCGTTCTTCTGCCTGTAAAAAGTGTGGGCATAATGGGCGACAAGCGAACATACGAAAACATTGCAGCTATCCGCGCAGTTACCAGCAAGGATGCAATGACAGCAGACTGGGCAAGATTACCTCATAACCTTCTTGGAAATATCTCAAACAGAATTATAAATGAAGTCAAAGGAGTAAACAGGGTTGTCTATGACATCAGTTCAAAGCCGCCAAGCACAATAGAATGGGAATAAGGGTTCAGGGTTTAAAGGTTTGGAGCGTGAAATTAAGGGGTATATAATGGAAGAAAAGGATACATCAAATTTTAAGATCGGTATTGATGATGAAAGCCAGGATCGCCGGTTCCAGGAGGAAATGGAAAATACGCGTATAGAAAAACTAAGTAATAGAATCACTTTTATTTCAGTTTTAATACCATGTCTTGTAGGTATTATAATTTTTTTAGCGTATCTTGATATAAAAAATAGAGTAGCAACGGTTCACGATACCGGAACCACGGATGTTAAGAATCTTTCAAAGGATCTGGAAGAAAAATTATCCGACTTAACCTCAAAATATAAACAACTCGAGGATTCGTTTTCCAAAATCGAAAATCATACTTCTTCCTTACAGACAAAATTAGACGAAGCAACAACCGCAATAAAATACATAAGGTCTGCTAGAAAAATCGATAATAAAGGGTTTAACAATTCAATATCTGAAATAGAAAAAAAATCTGCATCCATCAGCAATAACCTGAAAAATGTTTCATCTGAACTAAAGACCTTTGATACTAAATTTAATAAGAAACTGGCGAACCTGTCTAAAACTGCGGATAAAATATCTATTGACCTAAATAAACTAAAATCTGATATTTCAAAGCTGTCGGCAGTGACAGTAGACAAAAAAACACTTGATTCCGCACTTAAAAATGAACAAAAACTTTATGACCGGAAACTGAATCAATTAGAAAAAAATATTGAAAAGAAAATTATCTCCACACCGGCAACTCAGGTACAACCGAAAACCACAACTGAAAGCACAATCATAAAACCTGGAGAAATTATAGAACAGGATATCAATCAGTGATCAGGGATTAGATAAAATCTTCTCTATTCTTTCAATATCGTCGGGAAGATCTACTTCAGGTGAATCATAAGGAGTTACAACCACCATGATTTTATGACCATGCTCAATTGCCCTGAGCTGTTCTAATTTCTCTATGACTTCCAGCTTTCCATCTGGAAGTTTTCTGAATACCTCTAAAAATTGTCTACTATAAGCATAAATACCTAAATGCTTATAAATATCATAGCCGGTTGATGAATCACGACAAAAAGGTATTGGCGATCTGGAAAAATACAGAGCAAAGCCCTTGTCGTCAAATGTAACTTTAACATGCTTTGGATTTGTTATTTCATCTTTATTAATAATCTTAAAAGCAAGTGTGCTCATCTCAAGATCCGGAATTGTAAAAAAGGGTTTTACCAGATCGTCAATACATCGGGGGTCAAGAAGGGGCTGATCCCCCTGGACATTCACAATAATATCATCCAGGTTAAGACCAATAAGCTCAGCAGCCTCTGCAACTCTGTCAGTGCCGGATCTATTCTCTTTTGAAGTCATGACGGCATTGCCGCCAAGCTCCTTTACAGTATTGAAAATTCGCTGATCATCCGTGGCAACAATTACATCTGTTATGCTTTCTGCTTTACTTGCCATTTCATATACGCGATTTATCATGCGTTTTCCGGCAATAAGGGCAAGAGGTTTGCCTTTAAATCGTGTTGAACCATATCTCGAAGGAATAATTACTACTATCTTCATAAACTTTATTCACTCCATATCAGGATTTTATTGACCGTTAATTATAATTTTGTTTATCTGTAACACGTTAGCACTTTGATACATACCTTCTTCATGCTGTGATTATATTTTATGATTTACTGGATAGCTACAATGAAAGTTGGTTTTGTTTGTTCATTTTAAATAAAATCTTGTTTATCCTGTTATCCTGTCAGATTTTTTTTCAAAGGTGTAAAAACAATGAATCTAAATTCTTTAGATAAAATCCTTACTTCTGTTGCATCAGGAAAGACAACCGTTAACGATGCAATAGAGTCTCTTAAATATCTGTCGTTTGAGGACATTGAATATGCACATATAGACCATCACCGCTCACTACGCAAGGGATTTCCCGAAGTCATATTCGGGCAGGGGAAAACATCAGACCAGATTATCGGCATATTGGAAAAGATGATGCTGCAGGAAAATATCGTATTAATTACGCGTATCAATAAGCATAATGCAAAAAAAGTGACCTCACATTTTCCGGATATTGAATATCATGAAGATGCTAATATGGCTGTATGGAAAAAACATGAGATAGCTATGCAAGGTAAAGGAATCATTGTCGTACTTTCAGCAGGCACATCAGACATACCTGTTGCAAAAGAAGCTTGCCTTACAGCAAAATATATGGGAAACGATATTGAATCAATTTTTGATGTTGGAGTTGCAGGCATCCACAGGTTATTTGATCATAAAGAATTAATAGATAAAGCAACTGTACTTGTAGTTGTCGCTGGTATGGAGGGGGCCCTTCCGAGCGTTGTTGCAGGCATGGTCAGCAAACCGGTTATAGCTGTTCCAACAAGCATAGGTTATGGTGTAAATTTTAGTGGCTTGACAGCTCTTTTTGCCATGTTAAATAGTTGCAGTTCAAATATTGCTGTTGTAAATATAGATAATGGATTTGGCGCAGGATATATGGCCTCTGTAATAAACAGGGTATAAATTTATACCTCGAAAGGCCACAATTTATAACTTTCCGAGGTATAGAAGGCAGAAAGGAGGTGAACTATTATGGATAAAAACAGACCAATGTTTGATATGGATCACGCACGGGAAATAACTGATGGAGATATGGAATTTCTAAAGGAACTAATCGAAATATTCAAGACCGATTGTCCTGAAAAACTGGCAGAGATATCCAGGGCCATAAAGGAGAAAAATTTTAATGCTCTTGATGAGACCGCCCACTCCCTGAAGGGATCTTCGGGCAACATGGGGCTGACCCACGTATACGAACTTTCCTACAAGCTTGAGAAGATGGGCAAGTCGAAAAATATCGAGGGAGCGGATAAAACCTTAAAGGAGCTTGAAGAGGAGCTTGAAAGGTTTAATAATTTTATCTCAATGCCAGGTTGGGAGGAAAAATGAAAGCGCTCATTGTGGAAGATAATCTGAGTACGCGCCTGATCATAAAAAAAACAGCCGAAAGCGAAGGTTACGAAGTGCTGGAAGCAAGAGACGGCTACGAGGGGTGGAGTATATTTCAAAAAGAAAAGGACAATATCTACATTGCTCTTCTTGACTGGATGATGCCGGAAATGGACGGCCTTGAACTCTGCCGGCGGATAAGAAAGGCCTCTGTCACCCATTACGTCTATATCCTGTTTCTGACATCAAAGCGGGGTATAGAAGACATCGTCAAGGGACTTGAAACAGGCGGCGACGATTACATGACAAAACCCTTTGCCAGGAAAGAACTTGTCTCCCGCATCAGGGTGGCCAGTAGAATTTCAGTTCTTGAGCGCAAGCTGAACGACGCAAACAGTAAGCTACATATCCTGGCCATTACGGATCCACTTACCGGACTTTTGAACAGAAGGGAGCTCTTAAAACGCCTTCAGGACGAAATTTACCGCGTTTCCCGTGACAAAAAATTCTATAGCCTGATCATGCTCGACATCGACCATTTTAAAAGGGTCAATGACACCCTGGGACACACCGCAGGCGACATGGTCCTGATCGAAATAGCAGACAGGTTAAAGGCCGCACTGAGGCCATACGATGTCATCGGCAGATACGGCGGAGAGGAATTTCTCATCGGAGTGCCGGGAGCAAAGAACGAATCCAGAAAAAAAATTGCAGAGAGAATCCGCGCCTCAATCTCCAACAAGCCCTTTAAAATAGGCGACAACAAGCTGGATATAACCATAAGCCTTGGCTTAAAAAGCGCCGTCCCGGCAGGAAACAAAAAAGACATGTCTCATATTCTCGGTGCCATGATAGAAAAGGCGGACAGCGCCCTTTACAGGGCCAAAAACGCTGGAAGAAACATGGTAATAGCATATGGTGAATAACCGGACAAAGCCTTTGATCATGTGTATTGACGACGCTGAGATGACGCTGAAGATTCTGGGTCAGCTTATCAAAAACGCAGGCTGTGATGTAATAACCGCCGAAAGCGGCAGGGATGCCCTTGAAAAGGTCAAAAAGACAATGCCCGATATCATCCTGCTAGATATTATGATGCCGGATATGGACGGGTATCAGGTCTGTTCGAAACTGCAGAAAAATGATGAAACTTCTTATATTCCTGTAATATTTGTCACAGGGCTTGAAAAAGAACAGGACAAAGCCAGGGCATTTTCCATTGGTGCTACAGACTACCTCGTGAAACCAATCAAAAAAGATGACCTCCTGCAGAAAATCCGCAAACATATAAAAACAGATACACAATGGAAAGAACTGCGAAAAAATGACAGGGGATGGCGCGAAAAGCTGCTGCCGTCCAACTTTCTTCAATTCAAGGAATTTCTTTTTGATCAAATAGCCCTGGAACCTGAAAAATGGTATAAATTCTCAAACCTTCCACCACAAAAAATCTATTTAATATCCAAAGCCGTGGAAATCAGCAAGAGCAAAATAGCTCAACTTATTGCAAAATTTCTGAAGGTTCCCTATCTTTTTAAGATCAATACCGATCATATCCGGCTGGGAGTGCTTCCAGCGACATATTGCAGGTTAAACCATATTGTGCCGGTAAGCAATGCATCCGGAAAAGAGGGCTTTGTGCTCAGCAACCCTTTTGATTGGGACCTCATGGACAATTTGATGAAATTGTCGGGTATCAACAAAAGATTCGAACTCATGATAACGGAACCAGGCAATATTGATTGGTTGTTCGAGCATGGCGAATCAGTGGAGCACAAAACGACTTTTCCGATCAAAGAAAAAAGGAAAGCTGCAGGACTTGTTTTAAAATCGGGAATCAAAGAAAATCCGGTTATTCATATTTCCAATATCCTTCTTGGCAGGGCAGTAAAAGAAAGAGCCAGCGATATCCATATAGAGCCCAAGGAGGTTGACACCGTGGTTCGGTTCCGGGTTGATGGGGATTTAAAAGACATCGTCACTATAAAGAAGAATACAGGCATTAAACTCATATCTCGCTTTAAGGTAATCGGAGGTCTTGATATAGCGGAAAAAAAGAGACCACAGGACGGGGCATTTGCCGTAATCATAGATGAAAGAACTTTTAACTTCAGAATATCCACCACTTCCACTCCTGACGGGGAAAGTGTTGTTATGCGAATGCTTGAGCCATACGCCAAACCAAAAGACTTAACCGAGCTTGGCATGACAGAAAAACAGGTTAATACCTTGATCGACTGTGCTAAGCGAAAGGCAGGGCTGATTCTTATAGTTGGCGGCACCGGGTCAGGAAAAACCACAACAATTTACAGCCTTTTGAGCAAGATAGACATCCAGATCCGAAGCCTAATGTCTGTTGAAGATCCTGTAGAATACCGCATACCCCTGGCCAATCAACAACAAGTAAATGAAAAAACTGGCGTTACATTTGATGCTCTTTTAAAGGCCTCGGTCAGACAGGATCCTGACATTCTGTACATGGGAGAAGTAAGGGATACCTATTCTGCAAAAATGGGTATTGACTTTGCAAGCACGGGACATCTGACCATTACGACTCTTCATACATCAAATGCCACCACCGCTATTTTCCGTCTTGAAAGGTTAGGGGTTGACCGGACGATAATGGCAGATGCCGTTCTCGCTGTTGTCGCCCAGGTATTGCTAAAAAAGCTCTGCCCGCATTGCAAAAAGATAGTTGCGATCTCACAGGAAGAGGTGAAAATGCTGTCGCCGTTTACAGACAATATCCCATCCATGATCGCGCATCCTGTTGGTTGTCCAAAATGCAATAACACAGGCTATTATGGACGTGAAGGGTTGTATGAAATTCTCTCCTTTGACCCGAAAATTTCTGAAATGGTTCGCGCGGGTATTTCTATTGCAGAGATAAGATCTTTTACACACACAAGAGGAGACTACCTGATAACCGATCATGCACTTGAAAAAATGAGAAATCATCTTTTTGCTCCAAAAGATATTTACGATAAGCTTCTGATGGAAGAGATAGATTTTAGAAAGCCGGCTTTGAAAAAATCCTCTACAAAAATTGAACCGTCTGAAACTGTTATTCTGGAAGCTGCTCCAGTAAAAACAACTGTTTCAGCGGTTGCGCCTGAAAAATTAAAAAAAGAAGAACCGCCGTTAATACTCATTGTTGACGATGACGATCTAACGCAAAAGCTTATTTCCCGTTTACTTGAAAACCGCGGTTACAGGGTTACAATTGCAGGGGACGGCATAGAAGCTCTTCTTTGTCTTGGCAAAGAAGAGTTTGGTCTTATACTCTCCGATATAAATATGCCTAACCTGGATGGGTTTAAATTGCTTGAGATGGTGGGTCAAAAAGGAATTAAAGCGCCTGTAATATTTATGACATCCAGGCTCGATCCTAAAGACGAGGCAATGGGATTTAAACTGGGAGCCATGGATTATATCAAAAAACCCATCCAAAAGGAAATATTGCTGCTGAGAGTTGAAAGAGCGCTGGGAAACCGTAGCAGTTAACTTCCTTACCGTTCGTGGGTTTCCCCCGCTTCCTGCGCGTTTGGGCATGAATTATCTATCAATCTTGTAATATATATCTGCTTCGATTTCATCTTCTTTGGTAAAGGTACGTGAACCAATGGTTCTATACATCTTTAGACCGTCCAGGGCCGGGTTGATAACTCCACTTATAACTACAGCAGCCTTTTCCGCCTCGCCCTGATCTTTAAGCACTATCATATTTCTTCCAAAAATGACTAGTTCTTTGATTTTATCAATAAGCTGATCAAATTTGACAAACATTATATTATTGTTCTTATCGGTTAACCCTTTATTGACAGCCAGAAAATCCCTGTCAGTAGTAATGTTGTCACCATTCTTGTAAGTACTGATTATATCCTTTATCAACTGATGGTTAATCGATACTATACAAAAACCATTGAAAAAGGCATAAGCGGGCTGCACATCATTTCCAAAAGGCAACATAATATAGTTTATCTTTATATCGTTGAATTCTTCTTTCTGCAGAACCATTCCCGATTTCTGCGTTACTGAGTCCATGAGCTTTGCCGTTGTATCCTGGTTTGCTGTTTCCACAAAAAAAGTTAATTTAGGGATTGGGAAAAGCCCTCCTGTATTAATATCTGTCAGAATTAGCCCAAACTGATTGCCAAAAGCCTGAAATACTTCATCGAAGCTGACACCAATTTCTTTTTCAAGACTGGTTTTCATAGATTCTTTTTTTTCATCATTCAGATATTGATTTTCAAAATATATATCCCAAAGCGACTTAAGATGCAGATTATTTGCCCAGTAATAGAAAAGGGTATTGTCCGGTACAATCTGCAAAGTTTTGTTTTTCCCAGGTTTAGTAAAATATGCTTTAGCATAAACCGGTTCCAAACCCTTTTTGTCGATCATGACCAGTGTTTTGCTCTGCAACAGATCGCTGCCGTCATCGTATGACGCATATCCGATTGCTTTCAAACCTTTAAAAGCGGCTAAAGAACGTTCCATATCAGAAAATTTTTCTTCTTTGATAATTAGCCGCGAAATATTAAGGATACTCTCATACATCTTTTTAGTATTGTTATAGACAAATGTTTTAGTTCCAGAGGAGGCAAGTTTGCTGCGTAAATTCTGGTAGTATTCGTTTTGATCCAGAGAAGGTTGCTGGTTTTTCCTGAGATCAAGGCAGGTTATGATAGCTTGCCGATCAAGGGTGACAACCAGCAGACCGTCAGCCAGGGAATAATGAACGGTAATATCGGAATCCAGCTCAAAACTCTTAATCTCGTATCCAGCATAGACCTCGGTTTGAAATTTCAGGTTTTTCGTAAAAATCCGGCTGACAAACTCAACAAGTTCGGCGCTGGATTTAGGGCGGGAAATCAACACCAGGCTACCGAGGGCTTTCTTTAAACCTTCTGGTGTCAGGTGATCTATCTTAGGTGGTAAAACAGCCAATACTGTCTCCTGCCCAAAAAGTTCTTTAAACAACATACTGTCAAGGGTTGAAAGAACCGCTGATTTAGTTTTTTCATACTCTTCAATTGCCTTTATTGGCACTTCCAGATTCTGCATAACACCAGTCAAATCAATTTCCTTAAGCTTCTGTCCCAGTTTTCCCGATTTGAAACCATCAATGCTCTTTTCAAGATTGACAAGCTCGACCATCAGCAGAGTATCAGCCGGAAGCAGTTTAGCAGGTTTTACCTCTTTATGCGCTGGTTTTAATAAATAGGATGTTCCTATAGCGACTAAACCTAAAACCACAATAAAAATAATAACCTTTTTCATTTTACCTTTTCTCCCTCAATTGATATAGCCGCAAAAAGGCGCAAAATACACAAAAAGTAGATTATACTTACAGTAATATCAATTGGTTATAAGTGTAAAAACGTAAGTTTTGACTTTCAAATAATCAAAATAAATTGTTCCATTAAATATTTTATTATGCGAATTTGCAATTATGAAGTTTTGTATATTAAGTGCTTGATTAAATGTCAATTATTTATTAAATTTAATATATAATAATTATTATTTAAAAAATATTGTAAATTAGCGCCTGGCAAATCAAGCTGTTATCATTTAACAAAATCAGTATGGGTAGAGTATGGCGAATTGAGCATTTTTAAAGATCTCATAGCATAGAACGTAGGTTATCAGGATTTTGGATTTATTATGAATTATAATCCCAGCCCAAAAAACAGGTTCAAGGAATCCCTTCTAAACAAAAATGTGTTTACCATAACGTGTGAACTGGTCCCTGGCAGAGGGTCCAGAAGCAAGGCTCAGGACAATCTCCTTGCTTTTGCTGAAAAGGCTGCCCTTGGAGGACAAATCCAGGCATTGAGCATTACGGAAAATGCGGGAGGACATCCGGCCCTTAGCCCGGAGGTATTGGGTAAAGAAATCTTAAAGCTCGGCATTGACCCAGTGATGTCCGGTTAGCTTCTTGCATGTGATTGATAACGTTTTTGTTCTTTTTTTATCGTCTTTTAATACATGCAAAAAGCTAACCGGACACCACTGAAGCTGTTTAGGCTGAAGGGGTCAGAAGGGCACGATTGCCGTACTTTAGCGGAAACAAAGGTCAATATTTCACCCAATGGGTGAAAATCGAATCGCTGGTAACCACCCGAAATAATAAGAGCTAATCGCTAATTACTAAGAGCTAATCGCTCATCTTAGGTCATAATTAGCTTGTAAATTTGTAACTGCTCAGGTTATTAGCTTGAAGGCTGTAGACTGAAGGATAACTGATATCTCCCCAACGGCAAAAGCCGTATTTGGGGACAGTATACTTAAATGGTTATGCTATTATTGGGTTTTGTGAGTATTTTTCCTAAAAGCCTTCAGCCTATCTGCCTGAGTAGTTACGTAAATTTCTGACAGAGTGCTTTTATGGTTAATTGTGAATACTGATAATAATAAAATTGAAACAAATTTACCACCTTCATCCAGCGGATTTCACACCGGAAAGATTCTGGCTCTTTCCATCTGCCATTTCATCCATGACATTTATTCCAGTTTTCTTGCTCCCCTGCTGCCTCTTTTTATTGAAAAGTTTTCCATGTCTCTTTCACAGGCAGGCCTCCTTGCTTCGGCAGCTCAAATTCCATCGCTTCTGAATCCCTATATTGGAACTTTAGCCGACCGTATAAGCGTCCGCTACTTTATTATACTTGCACCTGCGATGACGGCTGTTCCGATGAGCCTTATAGGCCTCGCCCCAAGTTACGGGGTCCTGCTGATCCTTCTGTTTATCACTGGTATAAGTGTTGCTGTTTTTCATGTACCATCACCGGTTATGATCTCGCGCCTTTCCGGCACAAAAAAAGGGCTGGGAATGAGTTTCTACATGACAGGCGGCGAGCTGGCAAGAACCCTGGGTCCGCTGGTAGCCGTGGGAGCGGTCTCCCTGATGGGTCTTGAAGGATTCTATCCAATAATGATCTTTGGGTTGATAGCATCATGCTGGCTGTACTTTAAATTTCGAGATATGCCTGTAAATGTGGATAAGCGCCGTCATGTATCGGCCATGGAGACCTGGCATGAAATGCGCTTTATTTTGCTGCCGCTCACTGCGATACTGGTTGCCAGAGGGTTCATGCATGCATCAATGACCTTTTTTCTGCCCACATTCATTAAACTGGAAACCGGAAATCTCTGGCTTGCAGGAGCCTGTCTGACAATTTTTGAGGCCGCAGGAGTGATAGGAATTCTTGCCGCAGGCCATTTTAGCGACCGCTTCGGCCGACGTCGGATTCTACTCGCTTCCCTGTTAGGCGCGCCGCTCAGCTTACTGCTGTTTGTCTGGAGCGGCGGTTGGGTACGTTATCTTGCACTGCTTTTTTCAGGATTCACCATCCTTTCAACAACGCCGGTAATGCTGGCTCTCGTCCAGGAGCATGCCAAAAACAGTCCTTCTGCTGCAAACGGGTTTTTCATGATGATTTCTTTCATGGCCAGATCGGCAATTCTTGTCATAGTGGGTTTGATCGCCGACCTCGTTGGGCTGCACGCCACTTATCTAATCAGCGCCGCATTGGGTCTGCTGGGCATTCCCTTTATTCTGATGCTGCCGAAGGTGGATAGGCTATCCAAATTTAAGTCTTGATTTATGTTGTCACAAAAGTAAAAATATAAGCCTGAATTGAACGTTTTTTTTAAAGTCTTGATAAAGGTTTTGTTAAATGCTCAAACTCGTATGCATATTCTGCGGCGGACATGCTGAAATCATCGGCCGCTGATGCGATGCCAAAGTAATTTGCAAGTCTTGCAAAATGGAAACCAGAACCGACGAGTATCGTGACCAGATTGACCGCTGGATGGATAAGATGTGTGAGTAACCGTTCACGGGAAAAATAGTAGCAAACAAGGCTGCTTTCCAACATGTAAGCTTTTACAGGTGCTGTAGATGTGCGTTTTCAGGGTAATCAACTATAGTTTTGCTATGTTGGTTGCCCTGAAAACGTGCATATGCAGTGCCTGTGAACGCTTACCCAAAAAGGATACATCTTCATGAAAGGAATAATACTTGCCGGAGGTTCAGGCTCAAGGCTCTATCCGATTACCAGAGTTGTAAGCAAGCAGCTCCTGCCTCTTTATGACAAACCCATGATCTACTATCCCCTGTCTGTTCTCATGCTTGCTGAAATAAGGGATATACTGGTCATATCAACCCCTCAGGATCTTCCGCTTTTCAAAAAGCTTCTCGGTGACGGGTCCCAGTGGGGTTTATCTTTTTCCTATGCTGAACAACCACGTCCTGAAGGACTTGCACAGGCATTTATCATCGGCCGCAAATTTGTAGGAAACGGCGATATATGCATGGTACTTGGCGACAACGTATTTTACGGTCAGGGACTTTCCGGGCAGTTGACAAAAACTGAAAACAAAAATAACGGCGCAACCGTCTTTGGATACTGGGTAAAAGATCCGCAAAGATACGGCGTAGTTGAATTTGACAGTTCCGGCAAGGCAGTCAACATAGAAGAAAAACCTGATAAGCCGAAATCAAATTATGCGGTCACCGGACTGTATTTTTATGACAACCAGGTACTTGATATCGCCGCCGGCCTTAAGCCTTCAGCAAGGGGTGAGCTGGAAATTACGGATGTAAACACGGCTTATCTTAAAATGGGAAAACTTCACGTTGAAAGGCTTGGAAGAGGAATAGCATGGCTTGACACCGGAACTCATGAAACGCTTATGCAGGCATCCAATTTTATTGAAGCCATAGAAAACCGGCAGGGACTCAAGGTGGCTTGCGTTGAAGAAATAGCTTACAGAAAGGGCTATATCGATGCGAGCCAGGTGGAAAAACTTGCTCAACCTCTGCTAAAAAACAATTACGGTAAATATTTAATAGAAATGCTATGAATATTATTACTACATCACTTGAAGGCGTACTGATAATTGAGCCCAGGGTCTTTAAAGACAACCGGGGCTTTTTCATGGAAACCTACAATCAAAACAAATATCAAAAATCAGGAATTAACCGGCGTTTCGTCCAGGACAACCTTTCTTATTCCGTATTCGGCACTTTAAGAGGCCTTCACTTTCAGATCAGGCATCCCCAGGCAAAGCTTGTTCAGGTTATTACAGGTGAAATATTTGACGTGGCTGTTGATATCAGAAAGGGTTCGCCGACATTCGGCAACTGGACAGGTGTTGTTCTTTCGGAGCAAAACAAACGCCAGATATTTATACCGGAAGGCTTTGCTCATGGCTTCTGCGTACTCAGCAAGACAGCACATTTTTCATATAAATGTTCGGATTTTTATGCCCCTGATGACGAAGGTGGAATAATATGGTCTGACCCGGACATAGGTATTAAATGGCCTGTTAAAGAACCTGTAATTTCGGAAAAGGATAAGCATTATGCGCGTCTGTGCGAGCTTCTTCCCGAACAACTCTGACGGCTTTGTAATTGGAAAAAAACCATGAAAATTCTTGTAACCGGCTCAAAAGGTCAGCTTGGACATGAACTTTTAATTCAGGGCAATAATTTGGGTTATGCAATATTACCCGCAGATCTTCCCGAGTTAGACATAACTGATAAGACTCAGGTTAAACACTGGCTGGAAAAATTTCAACCTTCTCTTGTTGTAAATGCAGCCGCATATACAAATGTTGATAAAGCAGAGACAGAACAGAATCTTGCTTTTGCGGTAAACAGAGACGGCCCTGCCAATCTGGCCGAAGCCTGTGCAAAGTTTGAAATTCCGTTAATCCACATCTCAACCGATTTTATCTTTGATGGCAAAAAGCGCTCTCCCTATATAGAGACTGATCCGGTATATCCATTAAGTATTTACGGCAAAAGCAAACAAGAAGGTGAAAATGAAGTCCGGTCACGGTTAAAAAAGCATATTATATTGCGGACTGCATGGTTGTATGGGGTACACGGACAAAACTTTGTGAAAACAATGCTGAGATTGGGCAGAGAAAAAGAAGTCATATCTGTTGTCGCCGACCAGTTCGGTTCTCCAACCAGTGCGGCTGATCTAACTGCGGCCGTACTTCAAATTATCTCCAGGATAAAAAAATACAATGGTGATATAAACTGGGGAACTTATCATTATTGTGGCATTGGTATAACAACATGGCACGGGTTTACGAAAGAGATACTTAGCCTGGCAAGGCAGTATATCTCAATTAAGACAAAAGATGTTAAGCCGATTTCGACTGCCGAGTATCCGACAAAAGCGACAAGACCTTGTTTTTCCGCACTTGACTGCGGTCTTATAAAAAAGAACTTTGGGATAAATATCAAGCCGTGGCAGGACAGCCTGAAAACCGTAATTCGCCAGTTATGTCAAAAAGAAACAGAAAAATAGAGCTTCTTGCGCCGGTCGGTAATTTTGAAAAGCTTGAAATAGCAATACACTATGGAGCAGACGCTGTTTACCTTGCAGGCAAGGAGTTCAGCCTCAGAAACTTCTCCGGAAATTTTACCATTGATGAAATGCGCAAAGCAGTTAAATTTGCCCACGATCAACGCGTTAAAGTTTATGTGGCATGCAATATATATTCAAGGAATCCCGAGCAGAAAGCAATTGGGGAGTATTTGAAAGAACTGGGCGATATTGGTCCGGATGCCGTCATAATCGCTGATCCCGGCATATTGATGGAAGCAAGTAAGAGCATACCGCAAATCCCTCTGCATCTCAGCACCCAGGCCAATACAACCAACTACAAAAGCGTTCTGTTCTGGGAAAAATTCGGTATTAAAAGAATAAACATAGCAAGAGAACTCTCTTTAAAAGAAATAAAAGAAATTGTCTCACGCAGTTCAATAGAAATTGAAGCATTTGTCCACGGCTCCATGTGCATCTCATATTCCGGACGGTGTCTCCTCAGCAGTTTTATGACAAATCGCAGCAGCAATCTGGGCGAGTGTTCCCATCCATGCAGGTGGAAGTATGCGGTTGTTGAAGCAAAACGGCCTGGCGAGTACTTCCCAATAGAAGAAAATAACAGCGGCACATATATTCTCAACTCAAGGGATCTCTGTATGATAGAACACATACCTGAAATAATAGAATCAGGCTTATCCTCACTTAAAATAGAAGGCCGCATGAAGGGAATTAACTATGTCGCATCTGCGGTTAAAGTTTACAGGGAAGCAATAGACTTGTATTATGAAAATCCTGACGGTTTTAAAGTACAAAAAAACTGGATTGACGAGTTGAACAAGATCAGTCACAGAGGCTACTGTACTGGTTTTTATTTTGCTGATCCAAAACAGATATCACCGAATTTTATAGACTACAAAAATCCAGGGCAGGTATTTATCGGAAAGATAATAGAAACCTCCGGCCGGCAGAGCGTAAATATTGATGTTCGTAATAAAATATTTAAGGGAGATGTTGTCGAAATTTTTACGAAAAAAGGTCCTTCACGAAAAGATAAAATAAAACAAATCATCGATCAAAATGGAGAGTCTTTATCATTTACCCAGCCTGGAAGCAGGGTAAGCATCAGCCTTAATAATGACTATTTGCCGAATGATCTGATAAGAAGGTTACGGGTGTAAGGAATTGGCCTAAATTTGTTCGACATTAAATCAGTATGTTCATGGATGGCGGAGTTTTGGCCTGGCCGTTTGAGAAACGTTGCGGGTAAGGGAAAGGAAGAATCGTAAGAATTATGGAAATACAAGAATTAACTGAACGGATAGAACAGAAAAGTGTAGCTGTCAGGATTGTTGTAACTGAGCTGGAAAAGGTTATTGTTGGTCAAAAGAATCTGATTGACCGGCTTTTGATCGGTATGCTTTGTGACGGGCATCTTTTGATTGAAGGGTTGCCCGGACTTGCAAAGACAACTGCTGTAAAGCGGCTGGCATCTATTATTGATTTAAGTTTTCAGAGAATCCAGTTTACTCCGGATCTCCTTCCGGCTGATATTACCGGAACCCAGATTTATCGGCCGGATACGTCTAAGTTTGAGGTTAAGAAGGGGCCGATATTTCATAATATAATTCTGGCGGACGAAATTAATCGGGCTCCGGCCAAGGTGCAGAGCGCTCTGCTGGAGGCGATGCAGGAGAAACAGGTTACGGTAGGAAACGAAACTTTTATGCTGCCGCTCCCATTCCTGGTGCTGGCCACCCAGAACCCGATTGAGCAGGAGGGGACATATCCTCTGCCCGAGGCTCAGGTTGATCGCTTTATGCTTAAAATCAAAATAGATTATCCTACAGAATCCGAGGAAAAAGAAATAATGAAACGGGTTTACAGCGGCATTGATGACATCCCAGTAAAAAAAGTCGATCTTTCTGTTTTTGCTGCTGCTAAAAATTTAGTTGGTCGAATTCATATGGAAGAAAAAGTGCTGAACTATATTGTGCGCCTCGTTAATGCTACCAGGAAACCGGCTGATTTTAATCTTGACTTGCGCCATATGATTGCGTACGGGGCATCACCCCGGGCATCTATTTTTCTGGGTCTGGCTGCCAGGGCGCATGCTTTTCTTTCAGGTCGGGGATATGTTACGCCCCAAGATGTTAAAAGCATGGCTCCGGATGTGCTGAGGCACCGGATTTTACTCAGTTATGAGGCCGAAGCCGATGGCCTTTCTACTGATGATATTATTTTTCAGATTTTAGAGCGGCTGGAAGTGCCCTGATCCGTTATGCTGTCAAAAGAACTTATTAAAACGATTCAAAGGTTTCATCTTCGGACCCGTTATCTCGCCGATGAAATGTTTGCAGGGCAATATACCAGCGCCTTTAAGGGCCAGGGGATGGAGTTTGCCGAAGTCCGGGAATATATTCCAGGGGATGATATCCGTTCTATTGACTGGAATGTTTCAGCCAGGTTTGGCCGCCCTTTTGTCAAAATGTTTCATGAAGAGCGGGAACTCACTGTAATCCTGGTAATTGATCTTTCAGCCTCCAACCTGTTTGCCAGCAAGCAGCGTTTTAAAAGAGACTTGCTCGCGGAAGTCGCAGGAACCCTGGCTTTTCTGGCAATCAAGACCAATGATAAGGTCGGCGCTATCCTGTTTACTTCCATGGTGGAAAAATTTATTCCTCCTCAAAAAGGGAGCGCCTATGTCTGGCGCCTGATCAAGGAGATTTTTACCCATGAGGAATCTGCGAAAGGAACTAATATTGCATCCGCGCTTACTTACCTGAACCGAACAATTAAGCGCAACAGTATTGTTTTCCTGCTTTCCGATTTTATTGATGCCGGTTATGAAAAGGTTCTAAGGATAACTTCCAGCAAGCATGACCTTACGATGATACGGGTCGAGGATGATGCTGAAAAAAATCTGCCTGATATGGGACTGGCAAGTTTTACGGATCCCGAATCCGGTGAAATCTGCCAGGTTAACACCTCAAGTCGGCGGGTAAGACGTTTATGGCAGGAAGAAAGACAAAAAAAAGAGCGGGATATTAAAAGTATCTGTTCCAGGTGCGGGGTCTCCCTGATTGAACTTAACACCAACCAATCTGCAATTAAGCCCTTGATGAGATATTTTATGGAAAAAGGGCGCCGATGATGAAACGTTATTTTTTTTTGATAATAATAGTTATTTCTCTTTTTATAAGTGAATGTTTGATTCCCGGTAAAATTATTGCAGGTAATTATGCTGATTATGCGGTGCGCGCGGATTTTATCCCAAAAAAGGCCGTACCCGGAGATATTATAACGTTGCGTCTAAGTTTTGAAATCCCGGCAGGATTTAAACTTCCTGATAACCCGGAAATTACAGGTTTAAAAGATTTTGATATCTTAAAAAAAAGTAAACGGGCAAATGGGATTGAGATTGATATGTTTGTGGATTCCATGGAAGATATTAATCTACCCGGCCTTGAAATTTATGTATATGATCAAGATGGCAAGCAAAAGACGCTGAAAAGCAATCCGGCTGTTTTGGCGGTAGAGCCTTTAATCAAGGTTAAGCCAACGGAAAATCTTTTGCGGCCGATCAAAGAGCTTATATCCACAGAGTACGGAATCAAGCGGATTCTTTTGCTGGTTCTGGCCGCGGTTTTGATTATATTTGTGATTATTGCAATCTATTTTATTTTTAAATACCGCCAACGCCGAAAGTCCGATCCTGAGATTCCGGCTCCAGTGCCTTATCTGAAAGCCTTAAACCGGATTGATGAGCTGGTGGCACCGGGAATTCCTGATGGCAGGGAAGGGAAAGCGTTTTGTTTTATTTTGTCGGAAATTTTACGTGAATATATGGGGGCGATCAGGAATTTTAACGCACTTGAGATGACCACCCATGAAATAGCCGGACTAGTCAAAGATAAGAACGATATTCAACTGCTCAATCTTCTGAAAAGGATTGATCTGGTAAAATTTGCAGATGCTTTTATGAGCAAAACAGCTTTTGAGGAACAGGTCTCTTTGTCGCTGGAATACATCAACCGGACAAAACCAAAGGAAGTATAGGCATCCTTCGTCCCCGTTCCTTAGTTTCATTGCTCGGAGGAAGGCTAAAAAAATACTGGAGAATAGGCATTCATTGGCTGATTGCGGTAAAGAATTATTTACTGGAAATCTTTAACGACAACATAGTCCAAAACCTTGCAGCTTATCCATAGCCTGATAAAGCAACAAATGTGCCGAACGGTATTGCCTCGATACACACTTTTCTTATATGAATCCATGTTTTTCCACGTTCTTAAACATTTAATTAATTTTCCAATAAAATTTGCAATAACTGATAAAATGTTTTATCCTCTCATCCAATATTGGGGTCAGATGATTTTTCCATTCAAACAACAAATCAAGGGAGGTTCAAAATGAAGAAGATGGTTGGAATTTTTATGGTAGCTTTGATGGTATCTATGTTTGCCACAGGAATTGCGTACGCAGAGGGGTGTCCACTGCCGATGCCGATAACAGCCGAATAGGCATTTGATGCATACGCAAATCAGGTAGATCCGGTAACCGGTGAGGCTGCGAATGTTGCTATTGTTGATGTAAGAACAACGGCTGATTACTGGGTTGGCACTTGTGCACAAGTGGACAGAATAATAATGAATGAGGATGGGGATAAGGATGATATTATCCCTGACAGCGGAAAGGTAATACTAAAGGCAAACTCCAGAATTCTTAAATTTGACGTGGACGGTGAGCCAAGAGCCTTGAATGTTAAGCATGTGGAGAAAATAGAGACATCAGCCATTGCCAGGCATATTCCCTACATGAACTGGGATGATGAAAACTGTGAGAAAATGGATAATGAAAATTTCGCTGATGAGATAGAGGCTTTGGCAGGCGAAGGCATACAAGTGATTATACTGATGTGTCGTAGCGGCAAGCGCACAAATGGGTGTGCGGCATGTTTTAATACTGATCTTTTTGATGCTGTATATGAAATTGATCAAGATGGCAAGGATGGTCGCGGTGGATTTCAGGGTACCAGTTATGGTGACGCATATAACGGATTCAGGGGTTTCTCGGGAAGGGAAACTTCTTTTCAGGACCATGAATCAGTCTCGTGGTGTGATGCAGGTCTGCCCATTCATATCGGATGGTGCGAAGATTAGTATTTATGGAATTTAAGCTTAAATCAAAAGTCAATTAGTTCGGATGGTTATATTAAATGTCGGTATATGAATATACAGCACTGGATGTAAACGGGAAGAATACTTCCGGTATTGTTGATGCGGAAAGTGCTCTTACGGCTCGTCAGAAGCTCCGTGATTCAAAGATTTTTCCCGTTTCGATAAAGGAAGTCAGTGTTACAAGTGAGAAAAAAGAGTCTAAGACTTTTTCTCTATTGCAATTTTTTTCGCGAAGTATCAAACCGTCTGAACTTTCCATGATGACAAGGCATCTTTCTACTTTAGTGGGTGCCGGCTTTCCGCTTGTATCAGCCATAGATACTCTTATTCCTCAAACAGGATCTCATGTTTTCAAAAAGACCCTGGCAAATATTAAGGATTCAATAGTTGAAGGTAAAAGTTTTGCCGATGCTTTGTCATTGTATCCAGGAGTTTTTTCCGCAATTTATATAAACATGGTTCGTTCCGGCGAAACATCCGGCACCCTTGAAATTGTTCTGGAACGGCTGGCGGATATTGCCGAAAAACAACAGGCTTTAAAGAGTCAGATAAGATCGGCTTTGGTTTACCCTGTTTTAATGTTGATTGTTGGAGCTGTTGTATTATTTTTTTTGCTGGCATATATAGTTCCTAATATAACCTCAATATTTTCCGACATGAATCAGATCCTGCCCGCTCCAACCCGTTTTCTTATTGCTTTTAGCGATTTATTCAAGCACTATTGGTGGGTCATATTAATTATGATTTTTGTTGTGATATTAGCTTTAAGGAGCTTTAAAAAAACATCAAAAGGAAGCTGTTTTTTAGATAAAAGTCTGCTTTCTTTCCCGCTGGTCGGCACATTAGCAAGAAAGCTTGCTGTAGCGCGTTTTTCCCGAACCCTTGGGTCTTTGCTTGAAAATGGTGTTCCCATGCTGCATGCACTTGAAATAGTAAAAAATATTGTGGGTAATATTATTATTTCAAATGCGATTGAAACAGCCGCCAAAGAGGTTGAGGGCGGACAGGGGCTTGGGATGGTTCTCGCGGAAACCAGGGTATTCCCTAATCTGTTTACTCAGATGGTTAAGGTGGGAGAACAAAGCGGGGAACTGGAAAAAATGTTGAAAAAAGCGGCGGATGTTTATGAAAATGAAATAGAATTGAGTGTTATGAACATTACCTCAATGCTTGAGCCGGTTATGATATTAATAATGGGGATTATTGTTGCATTTATAGTTCTCTCAATTTGCCTTCCTATATTTGAAATGAATCAGCTTGTAGTCTGAGTAATTGGGAAAATTAAACCACGAAGGGGCATGAAGCAATGAATAAAAAGATTTCACGAATAATAACTGGCGTATGTGGCTTTACGCTTATTGAGTTAATGGTTGTCATTGTAATTTTAGGGATCCTTGCGGGTCTTATAGTCCCAAGGCTGATGGGGCGGCCAGAGGAGGCAAGGCGGCTTAAAGCAAAGATGCAGATAGAAATTCTGGAAACAGCTCTTAAATTGTACAAACTGGATAGCGGCATGTATCCGGATACTGAGCAGGGATTGCAGGCACTTGTAGAAGCGCCCGAGACAGGGACTCTTCCGAAAAAATGGCGCAAGGGTGGCTATCTTGAAAAGGGAAAGCTCCCCAAAGATCCATGGGATAATAATTTTGTCTATCTTTGTCCAGGTATTAATTATGACTATGATATTATGTCATATGGTGCCGACGGTTTGCCTGGAGGTGAAGAAAAGAATGAGGATATCAATAGCTGGGAAATTGAATAGAGTTCATCCATAAACGCTATCCATCATGTTTTACAAAAGACAAAACAGAGGTTTTACTCTCATTGAGCTGATAATTGTGGTTTTTCTTATCAGTATTATGCTTTTTTTGTATATTCCGAAATTCCAGGAAGCAGTTATGTTTGATAGTACAAAAAGAGTATCTCGCTGGATTATCGGTAAAGTAAAGGCATTAAAGGAAGGCTCAATCACTAACCATAAGAGTTATTTTTTACATATTGATTTAGATAATAACAGAATGTGGGTGACAGATGAATTAATGTCGGAAGAAGAAATGCAAAATGCCGAGCAACAAGGTTTTGAGCTTCCGGATGATATAAATTTGCTTGATGTTGAATATCCTGGTAAAGATAAAATGTTATTCGGGCGTGCAGATATTTATTTTTATAAAAAAGGATATTCCGACAAGGCATTGATTCATATTGAAGACAGCAGCAACAAACAGCTTTCTTTTCTTATAGAACCTTTTTTATCTAAGGTCGAGCTGTATGAAAAATATGTGGAGTTTGAAAACTGACAAATCGCTAATATTACGGTCTGGCTTTTCGCTGCTTGAAATTCTGGTGGCGATATCCATCATTGCAATTGTCTTTTTAAGTATATTTAAGATGCATAAGCAGACTATATCAATGATTCAAGCGGCAAAGTTTTATACCCTTGCGCCGCTATTGGCTCAGAATAAAATAGAGGAGCTTGAATTAAAAACAGCTTATGAAAGTATTTATGATTCAGGGCTATTCGGAGATAATTATCCTGGTTACAGGTATAATATTTCCATAGATGATGCTGAATCTGAATTTCTTGGATATGCTGCAGGTGAGCTAAAGAAAATAGATGTTACCGTATTTACTGACATTGAAGAATTTTCGTACAGTCTCAGGGCATATAGATTTAATTAAAATGACAGAGCAAAGCAATACCACAAATTTTCACTTTTCACTTTTCACTTTTCACTTTGGTTCCGGTTCTGGCTTGTCCAGCCTGGGTTTTACCCTGGTCGAAATTTTGATTGCAATATTTATCTTCAGCATAATTATCACAACTATTTTCAGTTCATTTAATGCAATACTGAGTGGCACCGGCTCTATATCTGAAGAGCTTACCACATGCGATATGGCTAAAAATTGTCTTAACAGAATTATTACCGATCTTAAATCCATCCATGCATATTGCCCTGAGGATACATCTTTAAATCCAGATGGTCTGCTGGGAGCTTATCGTATTGTGGGTGAAAATACCGAAGTGGGAAGCAGAGAATTCTCAAAACTAAGGTTTACTTCTCTGGCGCATATAAATCTTGAGCATGATATGCGGTATGGGATTGCAGAAATTATCTATTATGTTCAAGAAACAGATAAAGATAATTATGTTATCAGGAGAGCAGATAGTCTGTATCCCTATAAATTTTTTAAAAAAAGAGATAGCGATCCTTTGTTATGTGAAAGAGTAAAATCTTTGGAATTCAAATATTATGGCTATGATGGAAATGAATATGATTTTTGGGATTCACAGTCCGATGAGTTCCGGCATTCGACTCCAAGGGCAATAAGTATAGAACTTGAGGTAGGGGATGAACCAAACTCTATTTTTTTGGAAGCAATGGTAACAATCCCGGTTTACAGAGAAAAAACCAGTTAAGATTCAATAATGATTACAAGAATATTAAGCAGTAACCGAGGGGTGGCAATCCTTGTTACTATTGCAGTAATAACATTATTAATTACAATAGCATTGGAGTTAAACAGGAAGAGCAGATCTGTGATTGCATCAACTGCAGCAATCATGGATCAATATACATTATCGCATATGACATCTTCAGGACTAAATGCAGCAATTGCTTTGCTTATTAAAGATAAACTCGAATCAGAAACAGACTCTATACAGGAAGACTGGGCCGATCCTGATAAGATTGCTTTTTTATTGGAAGATATTCCCTTTGAGGATGGCGAAATAAAATTAAAAATCAGTGATGAACTCGGCAAGATTCAGGTTAATGCACTTGTAGCATATCCTGACAGGAGTGAATTTAGTGAAATTCAAAAGAATTTCTGGGATCATTTTTTGCGGCTTATAATTTTTGAACGTGAATTGCCTGAAGAAATTGATCCTTCCTGCATAATAAATTCCGTTAAGGACTGGCTGGATTTTGATGATGAAATTACAGGTTTAAGTGGGGCGGAATCAGAATATTACCACGACAGCGACACTCCATATTCTTGCAGGAATGCTCCATTATCTAATTTAAACCAGCTTGCAATGATAAAAGGCGTTAGCCCCGAAATTTTTTATAACTATAATGGAATGCCCGGTATTTCAGAATATATGACTGTCTATGGTATGACAAATCCCGACAGTACATATGCAGGGAAAATCAATATCAACACGGCAGATGCCCATGTTATTGCGGCTTTATTGCCCGATGACAGCAGGCATCTATCTTCGGATATCTGTGAATACCGTCAGGAAATGTCGGATCTAAAATTTCTCTATGATTTATCAAGCAATATATGGTATAAGAATGTTCCCGGCTGTGAAAATATTGAGATTGATTCAAATCTAATTACAACTTCAAGTGATTTTTTTCAAATTGTGTCTGTTGCTAAACTGCGGGAAATGGAAATGATCACAACAGCAATAGTTCAGCGCTTAAAAGATAATGAATCCGGCAAGTGGAAATGCAAAATTTTAAGCCGGCAGACGGAGTAAATCTGAAAGTCTATATCAAGTATGATGAAAAAGCTTCAAAATATATTATTAAATGCCACGAGCAAGAAGATACTTGGGCTTGATGTTCGATATGATTCCGTATCTGCAGTGTTGGTAAAGAATAATATCAAGGAAAACTTTATAGAAGCTCATGAATATGTTCCGATATCAGATCAAAAAGATATTGAGAGTATAATATCATATTCTCTTGATATTATTACAAAAAAAATGGATATAACTGGTTCTGTATGCATTGCTTCATTCCCTTCCGACCAAATTTCGTACAGAAACATTCAGGTGCCTTTCAAAAATCGGAAAAAGATAAGACAGATCCTGCCTTTTGAACTTGAAACCACTCTTCCTTTTAAGGTTGATGACCTTGTAATTGATTTTAATTCTTTAACATTTGATGATAACACAGACTTAATCGTAGCTGCTGTTGAAAAAGCCGGTATTCAATTATATCTTAACAAACTAAAATCCTTTAATGTTAATCCAAAGATAATAACGGTCGGGGGCTCAGCCGCAGTACTGTGTCTGACCGAGCTTGCAGATACCCCTGATAATTTTCTTTTTGTGGATACAGGTAATGAAAAATGCGCTGTATTTATAGTAAGATCAGGGCAGGTATATTATATTCGTTCCTTTAGATTAAACTCAATTGATACCTCGAAAATAGAATCACTTTGTTTAAATATAAAGCAGGCAATTTCTACTTTTGAAGAGATTTTCCACCTTGATTTTCAACCGGATGTAATTATTACAACAGGAAACAGCATTGGTGAAACTGGATTTGAACAGAAGATGGAAAGTATTTTGGGAATTTCCGTAAAGCAGACGAATCTTGTTGCCGGCACATCAGTTCAAATAAAAAATCATCCTGGAAATTCCTGGAAGCCTGAAAGAATGGACAATGCTTTTGCGCTCTCGCTGGTTGAGCTAAAAGGGCTTAATAGTTTAAATTTTAATAAAGATTATTTTTCCTTAAAAAAATATTGGGAAGAAAACAAAAATGCCCTGATTATAACGGGATTTCTTGCCGGAGTAGTTCTGGCAACATCATTTTCTAATGTAATTGTTAATACTTATTTAATGAACAAAAAGTTGTCAAGCATAGAGCATAAGATAACCGATTTATTTAAAACAACTTTTCCTGATGTTAAAAATATAGTAGATCCACTGCATCAGATGCAGGTTGGAATACAAAAGGCGCAAAAAAGCTCTTTATTCCAGGGAGAAACTCATAGAGATATCCGCGCAATTGATATTTTTTATGAAATCAGCAGGCTCATTCCAGAGGAAATTGATGTTGAGGTTACAAAGTTTGTGTTTGGATTTGAAGACTTAATGATAGTGGGAAATACAGATACATTTAATTCTGTGAACAAAATTAAGAGCAAGCTCGAACAAGCGGATTTTTTTAAAAAAGTCATAATAGGCTCGGCCAATATAGACAAGGCTGAAAACAGGGTGCGCTTTAAGCTGCAAATTAAGTTATAGTGGTTCTTAATAATATGAAGCTGAACAAACGTGAAAAATATTCAGTATATGCGGCAGCAGTTATTATCTGCATATTTGTTTTAATTAAATTTATAGTATTCCCGGTTATCGATAAAAGGGAACGCGTTACAAGGGCTATTCAGGTTAAAACAAAAATACTTGAGGAGATGATAGTTCTAAAATCAAAACACGATGCCATAAGTTACAAGGCTGATTTATCAAAGTTACGCTTTGCAAAAAGAGAAAAGAACTTTACACTTTTTTCCTTGATAGACAGTCTTGCCGGAAAAGCAGCGATAAAAGATCATATTGTATATATGAAGCCTTCAACTTCAGTTGCTAAAAACAGTAACTACAAGATATCATCGGTAGAAATTAAGCTTCAGAATGTAACTTTAAAAGATTTTATTTCGTATCTTTATATGGTAGAAACAACAGACACTAACGTTTTTATTAACAGGCTTTCAATTTCAAAGGCTGGTGGGCAGGAAGATCTCATCAATGCTGTCTTAAAGGTTGAAACAATAGGAATATAGTCTATAACTACTCAGATTCACGGTTCACAGTTTACGGTTGTTCAAAACATAAAACAGTAAACTGTGAACCGTGAACGATTACGATGTGTGTAATTATGAAACGATATTTTTTAGCATTAAATATTTTTTTAATAGTTGTCGTCGGTTATTTCTGCATAAAAATTTTTTACAAAATAATAGCCGAGGATATAAATAATATTGACCTGAAAGGCGATACAAGAATAGAGAAGATATCATACAAGGAAGATGAAAATCATAAAAGCCTGTCTTATTACAGCCCAATTATTGAACGAGATCTTTTAAAAACAAAAAAAAATTCAAACAAGATCTTGAAAGACAAGATTAATTTAGAGGCACTGAAGCATACTGATTTAAAGTTAAGGCTATGGGGAACCGTTACTGCGGATGACAAACAAACGGCATACGCTGTTATTGAAGAACTGAAAGTTAAAAAACAAAATTTGTACAGAGTCGGCGATAAAGTTCAGGATGCAACAGTAAAAATGATTTTCAGAGAAAAAGTTGTTCTAAGTATAAATGGAAGAGATGAGATCCTTGAGATTGAGGAGTTGTCAGCAAATAAAAAAACAAATAAGTCTGTTTTGAAATCGAATGTAATACATAAGCGTAATATAAAATCTAACCGTTTACAAACGGAAAAGGTTTTTAAAGAAGTCAACAATCTTATGGGTCAGGCGAACATTAAACCCTATTTTGAAAAAGGAAAGATAGGCGGCATTATTTTAACAAGAATTAAGCCTGATTCACTTTTTAATAAAATGGGTTTGAAAAACGGTGATATTATAAAAGGAGTGAACGGCGAGAATATAGGATCCGTTGACGATATCCAGAAGTTTTACAAAAGTTTAAAGGCATCTCCCGATGTTCAGCTTCAGATAAAACGTAAAGGAAAGCATAAAGATATAATATGGGAAGAACAAAGTATAATAGATTAGGCATCCTTCATTCACCAGTTTACACTTTTTTCGAAAAAGCGTGTATTATCGAATTGAATGCCGATGTCGAAACTGGAAACTGGAAATTTGAAATTAGGTAACGCATCTACATCTTTGTATTTTTTCTATTTTCCAATTTCACTGCCAAAATACAAGATCAACAAAGTGTAAACTACTTTTAACTTATCTTAATAGGATGCCATAGATTAACACTAATCTGCAACATATAAGAATAAAAATGATTGGTAAATAAAATGAAATCATTCACAAATCGCTTAAAAGGCATTTTATGTTTATTTATTATTATCAGTTTCGTGCTTATATCCATTTCATCAGCTACTGAAAATTCGGCAAATGAAATTGGGAGTGAAATAAAACATGCTGCTGAATCAAAACAACTGGTCTCCATAGATTTCAACAACGTTGATATAAGCGTATTTATTAAATTCATAAGCGAACTAACCGGCAAAAATTTCGTTATAGATCAAAGAGTTAGGGGGGCAGTAAATATAATTTCTCCTTCTAAAATTTCTATTGGTGAAGCTTACAAGGTTTTTGAATCCGTTCTGGAAGTCCATGGTTATTCTACGGTAAAATCAGGCAAAGTAATTAAAATAGTTCCATCCCCTGATGCGCGTTCAAAGAATATTGAAACAATGTTTAAAGAGGAGACAAGGTCACCGGAAGATAAAGTTGTAACGCAACTCGTACACTTAAAATATGCTGATCCTGGTGAAATTAAAAAGCTTTTTGCTCCTTTAATTTCCAAAAGCAGCCTGGTTTTGGCCTATTCTCCTACAAACATGCTTGTGATTACTGATACTTATTCAAACATAACAAGACTGCTGAAAATTCTTGATGTCATTGATGTTACAGGTACCGGCCTGGAACTTTCTGTTATTCCGCTTGAATTTGCAGGTGCCGAAAAGCTGGTAAAAATATTAAGTACTGTATTCCAAACGAGGCTTAGACCAAAAAAAGGAGATTTGGGAAAATCTGTTAAGTTCGTAGCAGATGAACGGACAAATACAATTGTGTTACTTGCCAGCGAAAATGATACTATCAGGATTAAAAAGCTTGTTAAGTTGCTCGACAGGGAGGTTCCGAGAGGCAAAGAGAAAATTCGTGTTTATTATCTTGAAAATGCTACTGCCGAAGATCTGGCAAAGGTTCTCCAGGAACTGCCGGCAAAACAGAGCATCCCCGCCAAAGGAAAAAAAGAAGCCCCTCTTATTTCAGGCGATGTCATAATAAAAGCGGATAAGGCCACCAACACCCTCATTATTATGGCGGGAAAGGATGACTATCTGATACTTGAAGAAATAATAAAGAAGCTGGATATTCCAAGAGCAATGGTCTATATTGAATGTTTGATCATGGAAGTAAATGTGAACAAGGAATTTAACCTTGGAACAGAGTGGCAGGCGGGCGGCAAGACAAGCTATGATAGTCATAGCAAGACAGGATTTTTTGGCGGCGGCTTTAGCGGCGGCGAGAGTAATTACAGCAACATAGGGGGAATGACAAGCGCAGGCACTGTTTCATTGCCTTCCGGCTTTTCTCTCGGTGTTTTTGGTGAATTTGTTACAATCGGAGGCATTACCTTTCCCAACCTGGCGGCGGTCATACAGGCACATAAGAAGGACAAAGATGTTCACATACTTTCAACACCGCAGATTCTAACCACAGATAATGAGGAAGCAAGTATCACTGTTGGAAAAAATATCCCCTATATAACCAGAAAGGATACAACAAACATAGGGACAGATATAAACTATAGCAATTATGAATACAAGGATGTCGGAATAACCTTGAAGATTACGCCTCAAATCAGCAAGGACAGGATGGTCCGCCTCAACATTTCTCAGGAGGTAACCAAGCTGGAATCAGTCAGCGAATTTCGTCCAACCACTTTAAAACGTACCATTGATACAACAGTTATTGTCAAGGATAAAAATACGGTTGTAATAGGCGGGCTCATTGATGACAGTTTTTCAAATACAGAATATATGGTTCCATGCCTTGGAAATATACCTGTGCTTGGATGGGCTTTCAAGTCAATGTCAAAATCAAATGAGAAGACCAATCTTTTTATTTTTCTCACACCCCATGTTATAAAAAATCCTGTGGAAGCAGATATGGTTTATAAAAAGAAGAAAGACCAGATCGACAAAATAAAAGAAGGCAACATCAAGATGTACAAAAATGGTGCCGGTGAATGAGTAAATCTCTTTTACAGATACTTAAAGACAGGACTTTAGTCTCAGAAGAAGATATTAAAGAAGTCCGGAAGACAATAAAAGAAAAAGGAGGTAACACCGGAGAAATACTTGTAAATAAAAAAATTATTACTGAGGCTCAACTCCTTGAAACATTAAGCGTTTTGTATGATATTCCATTTTGGCATGAACTTCCTGTTGACCATATCAGTAATGATTTTACCAGGAAGATATCAATCCAATTCCTTAAAAAATATGTCATGGTTCCTTTGACGAACAAGGGGAAGGTTGTTGATGTCTCAGGCAACATAATAGCAATAAATGACCCTGTCAGCTTGCAGGCAATAGATGATCTGGTAAGGATTCTCGGCCTTGATGATTATAAAGTTGTTCTTGCAACAAAGAATTCCATTACTTCCGCCATAAATATAAGCTATGATATCAGCAGAGATTCCGCACAGCAGCTTGTTCAGAACATGGAAGAAAATGGCAGTATTACCATAGCCGGACTTGAAGATACTGCGGATCTTTTGGATGACACCAGTGACGCGCCGATTATCAAGCTGGTTAATCATATTATCTCTCAATCTATTAAAGCTCGTGCAAGCGATATTCATATAGAGCCATACCAGAGCAGTTTTAAAGTCCGTTACCGTGTGGATGGTATACTTTATGACCTTCTTTCTCCTCCTATGGGGATTCAGCCTGCTTTGATTTCCAGAATAAAGGTCATGGCAAAGATGAACATTGCTGAAAAACGCCTTCCCCAGGACGGACGTTTTGAAGTCAAAATGGGTGGACAGAGCATTGATGTAAGGGTTTCCATAATTCCGTCTTCGTTTGGTGAGCGTTTAGTTCTAAGGCTTCTTAACAAATCCGGTTCACTGCTTAGACTCACTGAAATCGGCCTTTCTTCCGAACGGCTTGCTTTGCTGGAAAATCTTGTTAGATCTCCGAATGGCATTATTCTTGTTACAGGACCTACCGGAAGTGGTAAGACAACAACTCTGTATGCAATTTTATCATCCATAAATACACCCGATATTAATATCATAACCATAGAAGATCCGATAGAATACCAGATTAAAGGCATCAGCCAGATGCAGGTCAATCCAAAGATAAACCTTACTTTTGCACGGGGACTCAGATCAATTGTAAGGCAGGATCCTGATGTCATACTTATAGGAGAAATACGAGACAGGGAAACAGCAGAAATAGCAGTTCATTCAGCTTTAACCGGACACCTTGTTTTTTCCACACTTCACACAAATGATTCTGCAAGCGCTATTACCCGTCTTGTTGATATCGGCATCGAACCCTTTTTAATTTCATCATCGGTTATGGCTGTCGTAGCACAGAGGTTAATCCGTGTTCTTTGCAGTTATTGCAAAGAAGCAAGTGAGCCGGATTATATCGCACTTGAAGGACTTGGAGTCATTCCGGATAAATTCAAAGATGGTAAGATATACAAAGCAAAAGGTTGTGAAAAATGTTTTAATACCGGCTACAAGAGTAGAATGGCTATTTTTGAGATTATGGTATTGAACAGCCATTTAAAGAATTTGATACTTAAAACCTATGATTCAAACAGGATAAAAAATGAAGCTTTGAATCAAAACATGATCACTTTACGCCAGGATGGGATTCAAAAGCTTTTGGATGGGATTACGACAATTGAGGAGGTGCTCAGGGTTACACAGCGATAGATAATTTTTTCAGCATCTCCTATTATATGGATTGTAAAACTCATGAGGTTGAATCATCTTTCATTTTCGTTTTCAACTCATTGAAAACATCTGCCGCAAGTCGAACATCTCCTTTATTCAGACTTTTCCGGCTTTGTGCCAGGATTTTCAGCAGTGCAAGACTTTCCTGGGTCTGTTCGTATTCGTGAATATCCTGAATCACTATGGATTTATTAGAAGTGAAATGGTCGGGACGACTGGATTTGAACCATGTATTAGGGTGATAAGTAACTATTTAAAATAATTAAATAAAAATGCTTTTTCGCCACAACTACTTCCATTTCGGATGTCACTGGATATAATTGTATATCATTAAACGTCACTGTTTGTCATCAAAAAAAGGCACACCAAAATTCAACAAGATTTAAGCTATGAGCGCAAACAATCTTTGGGTTAACTCGTAGAAAGAATTTTTACTAAACATAAAAGACATACTGATTAAGCCGCTTGCATATTGTGTGAGCGGCTTTTTCTATTGGAGGAGGAATATCATGGAAGATTTCTTTGATAATTTGATGATAATTTTGATGAAGGCAAATTCATGGATGAGGATTCTTTCTGGTGATTTGTGGCAAGATATCTTTAGCCTAAAGCACTCTAAATTTTTACTATAGTTTTATCAGAAAATGCGCTATAATAAATTTTATAAACTAATTTCGTTTTTTTATAAGTGATAACATGCTTACAAATATAGATGCCATATATTATCCTGACCAGACAACCGAATGCAAACGACCTTTGTTCATGATTCCGGTTGAAGCAGGTTTCCCATCCCCTGCAGAAGATTATATTGAAGGCGAGCTGGATCTTAACAAACATCTTATAAAACATCCTGCTGCAACATTTTTTGTGAGGGTCGCGGGAGATTCCATGGTCGATGCCGGTATACATCCCGGAGATATTCTGATCGTGGATCGCGCCATCGAATCGGCTGACAAAAAAGTCGTAATCGCCGTAGTTAACGGAGATTTAACAGTAAAAAGGATTCGTATGATAAAAGGCAAGATTTTTTTGATGCCTGAAAATGAAAACTACAAGCCCATGCAGATAGAAAAAGAAATGAATTTTGAGATATGGGGTGTAGTAACAAACGTAATCCATCCTCTATAATATTTGTCAGGTAATGACTTATGCCTCCTGCCTTTGCTATTGGAGATTGCAATAATTTTTATGTCTCCTGTGAGCGGGTTTTTAATCCAAAGCTTGCCCAAAAGCCTGTTGTAGTGCTTTCCAATAATGACGGCTGTGTTGTTGCCAGGTCAAACGAAGCCAAGGCTCTTGGCATCAAAATGGGTGTTCCTGCATTTAAGATTAGTAATTTAATTAAAACCCATAAGATTCAGACCTTTTCATCCAATTATGCTCTTTACGGCGACATGTCACAAAGAATAATGAACACCCTTGCTGGATTTACCCCTGATATTGAAATTTATTCCATTGATGAAGCATTCCTGGATCTGTCTCAGTGCAAACGATATAATTTGACTGATTATGGACACAAGATACGCTCTACAATAAAACAATGGACAGGCATTCCTGTTTCTATTGGCATTGCTGAAACCAAAACCCTTGCTAAAATCGCAAACAAGATCGCTAAAAAATCTGTAAAAGCAGAGGGTGTTTTGAATTTAACCGCTTCACATTATCAAAACAGGGCACTTGAGATAACAGATGTTGAAGATGTCTGGGGTATAGGACGCAGTTATTCCAGGTTTTTGAAAAAATATGGTATCCATAATGCCCTGCAACTTCGTGATGCTGATGACAACTTTATAAAGAAAAAAATGGGCATCACGGGAGTCCGGCTGCTTCAGGAATTGAGAGGGGTTTCCTGTTATGCTTTGGAGCATTCCCCGTCTCCAAAGAAAGGAATAACCGTACCCAGGACATTCAAGAATTCAATAGAGTCGCTGGATGACCTGAAAGAGGCTGTCGCCACTTATGTGTCTATTGGAGCTGAGAAGTTGAGAAAAGAACGTTCTGTTGCGGGAGTGCTGATGGTTTTCCTTAAAGCTTCCTGTTGCAACCAGCGACACTTCACTGCTTATTCATTATGCACAGGAAGGTCTTAAAGCAGCTTACAGAAAAGGTTATTTATATAAAAAGGCAGGTATCCTGTTCAAGCATTTAAACCCCGAATACCAAATCCAGGCAGATCTTTTTAATTACAAAGATTTCAAGCGTTCAAAAAAGCTCATGCAGACTCTGGATAATATAAATAAAAAGATGGGCTCAGGTACTTTAAAATACGCAGCAACAGGTTTAACCCTCAACCAAAGGTGGAAAACAGTATTTAAGAGACGCTCACCTTCATATACAACAAATTGGAATCAGTTGCTTAAAGTGTACTGAGCAATCTTGCTTGCTCAGGAAATAAAGTGCGTAAAATTTATGATTTCAGTTGGATATCGGCAACAAATTGGTCAACTTTTGGCTTGTTATCATGGCAAGTTATGTAGCCAGTTTAATTATGTAGCGTAATTCAGGATTAATTCCATTTAATTCCTAATCAAAAAATATAAAAATCTATTTAATTCTTATAATTCACTTAATTCACTTTCCAACACCTTTGAGAATTGGTATCATATTAAAAAGGTTAAACGTGTCATACTAAAGAGTAAATGAATTTTTACTCTCCTGCTGTTCGAATATCCTTGTGAACTGGGCCTCGGAGAAAATTGAGGAGATATTCTAATGAAGTCATTTTACTCATCATTAGAAGGATTTCCAGGCCCTTTAAAAGGGCCCTACGATGCTTTAAAACTCGTTTAATGCGTCACGGAAGGGGTGCCCCAGCAACTTAGAATTATGTTGTGGGCTTTTATAACAGTTTTGTAACTAATGCTATAACAAATTGTTTTTAATGACAATCCAAACTTCTCAGGCCATAATCAA
>Ga0255441_1004_pt1 | contig 39628 bp, 34 predicted proteins | sample ANMaggSeSYBR02C5_FD_182645 | JGI IMG/M metagenome (GOLD analysis project Ga0255441, IMG submission 182645) | Sediment cell enrichment communities from methane seep in Santa Monica Basin, California, United Staets - ANME aggregate JGI... | ecosystem: Environmental > Aquatic > Marine > Cold seeps >... | reverse complement strand
GCTTTTTGCGTGGCGCGCGCGGTTTCGGCCATGGACAACTGTGCGGACGAACAAACCACCCGGCTATCGTCATTTCCCTTTATAGCCGGACAAATCTTATTAGCCCATCCTGCCGGCGGATGAACCACGACTCCGTCTCTATCTACAATGCCTCCGTTAAAGCCGAATTTATCATAAACTTCCTGCGCCAGGCGCTGCCAATCCTCGACTGGTGCGATATCTATAAGTTTCATTGTACCCCCTGATAAGTAGTATTTTTCAGATAAATTTTAAACCCGCATATATTCTTAGGAACGGGGACAAAAGAACTTCCCAAATCTACTTGAGTAAGTTCTTTCATTCCCCCGTTTCTTAACATGAGCTAATCGCATGGGTCAAGGAAGTTTTGGTGGTTGAACTGCACAGGTTATCAAAACACCTTGGCACTATGCGCTTAATGATACTGAATGTTGTTTGTTCACATAATTTCTGACAAACCGGTTAATCCGGTCCCAGGTATAATCTGTTATGGCTTGAGCCTCTTCTTTTGAAATTGTCTTAATGTCATCTGAAAGGCTTTCTATCTTATTTTCATCAATACCGGTTATTTTGTTTATAAGAAAAGAGTCAACTTCTCCTCCTTTAATTAAAAGTCCGCAGCCTCCAACTGTTCCGATAAATGCGTCGCCGACAAATATGGGGACGGCTATTTTAATCAGGCCTGCGTCACATTCTTCTATAATGGGCTCACCGGTCAGCTTTGTTTGAGAAGCCATGTTCATATTTGCAGTAGCACAAATAAAGCTTATTCCCTTGTCATTTGCCTTAATAACAGGACACAATCTGTTTGCCCAGTTTGTATTATTGGTTATTCTGATTCCATTGATGTCGTAAACATTAGCATTAAGGCCGGATCTTTTGAATATTTCATTTTCAAATTCAACCCATTTTTCAATAGGCAGTATGTCTGTAAAACTCATTAATAACTCCTTTTAAGTAGTTTTTTATATATTTTGGCTCAATTTTAAACGCTCAGCTTTGGTTTACAAGTTGTTCATGTGAGATTCGGGATAGCCAGGCTTCAAGTCGCTTTAGCCCTTGCTTCGTAGATACGCGTGGAATGTACCCCAAATCATTTTGGGCGGCACTTATATCAAACCAGTGGGATTTTGCAAGTTCATTTGCAACAAAACGCGTCATTTCAGGTTCGCTTTTAATATTTGTTATATTATAAACAAGTTCGAGAATGGCTCCAATAAGCCATGCAGCTTTGTGTGATATTGAACGTTTAACAGGAGGAAGCCCGCCTGCTTTTAAAATGTTGTTTATCATTTCCCATAATAAAACAGGTTTTCCCTGGCTGATGAAATAAATGTTTCCTGAAATACTTGGATTTTCATCCAGTTTTTCTGCAGCGAGAATATGGGCATAAGCAGCATTGTCTATGTAAATCGTATCCACAAGATTTTTGCCGTTACCGACTATTAATAGCTGTTTTGCTCTTGAAATAATTCTTGGAACTATATGGCTGTCTTTTGGACCCCATATCAAATGCGGTCTTAGTATTACAGTTAATAGATCGGCACCGGCAGCTCTTACAGCCTGTTCGGCAAGGGCTTTTGTTTTTGGATAGTATGCATTATAATTGGTTGAGTATGGACAGGATTCATTTACACCTTCCATATCTGTTCCATCAAATATAACGCTTGGCGAGCTTGTATAGACGAGTTTTGAAACATTATGTTTTTTACAGGCCTCAATAATATTTTGAGTTCCTGTAACATTGGTTCTGTAATAATCGGAATAAGCTCCCCATACACCGGCTTTAGCAGCAACATGAAATACAAGATCAACTCCCCGGCATGCATTTGCTGCAGAGGTTTTATCAGCGATATCTCCCTGAAACTGTTCTACTCCAGTTGATGCAAGCTCCGGGTAATAGCTGCGGGAAAAGCTTCGGACATGGTCGCCTCTTTCCACCAGCAGATTAACTATCGCTCCTCCTAAAAAGCCTCCGCCACCTGTAACCAGAACTTTTTGTGATGCTCTTTTTTTCATACTATTTTTCGTTCGGACATTATCTGTGACCATGAGGTCTCCGCCCCATATGGTGCTTATTAATCGAAGGGGTTACCCAAATATAATCTGCAAAAGAAAGTTCGGCTTCAGCTCCACTGCCTGCCGGTGCGAGAAAGATAGTTTTAAACGAAGCTTCCGTGCGGCGAAATGCTCTGTCTGGAATTCCAAATTTATGCACAATATGACCATTTCCAACAAGCACTATCATCGGATTTCCCTTCAAATTTTGTGAGATTGATTCAGCCATCATCTCTTCCCATACACATTGGGCCATATAGAAATTCTCAAATTTTTCCCTTCCTTTGACTTTGTGTTCCTCGAATATTTTTTCTAAATAGGCTTTGTGGCCGACGTTTGAGGTGTCTATTTCCTTTGGAAGGTTTTTCTTTTCATCGTCAGAAAGGCTCTCGATTCCGCCAATGGCTATCTTTGGCGGAATATGGAAAGGAAGATTAAGACCAACTATTCTTATTTTGTTATTTTTTAGAAAAAGTAGAATATCCTTATATAATTCAAAATCAAACCTCCAGTTAGCGTACCAGTGCATTTTTTCCATAAATTCTTTTTCATTCAGTTCACCATCAGACCAAAGATAAAGAATCTGCTGGTATGATCGATCAAATGTTTCCATGCCTACAGCAATATATGGATGCGACTTGAAAATTTCTTTGATTAATCTAAGCTGAATATCATGATGTGATGGGTCATTATGCCTTTCTCCGACATAAATTACCTGGACATCTTCAAGATCATTAATGAGATACTCATAAGATACAGGCTTGCCGGTTTTTGCAGAAATAATGGTGCCCACTTCAAATGATTCTGATATATCTTTTATAAAAAGCTTCTTTACAGGCAAAGCACACCCCCAAATATTGCCAAGAAATACGCTGAAGGAAAAAAAGCTGATTAACCATCTGTTCATCAATCTTTTTTTTGTCATAATTTAATTCCACATCTTGATCTACCAATGGATTGCATGTTATAATTATTTTTGAAATACTAAAGGAGTAATATGCCCCTCGACCAAAATCCATTATTCAGAAAAGTAATAGTACCGTGGTATGATACTGAAAAGGCTTGTTATACAGTTGTTGGATTCATGTCGCTTGTCTTTCTGTTTGGCATTGCCGGCATATTAGAGGCGGTTGAAAAAACAGAATACAATGAATATATCTGGGTGCCTGTCCTTATGGTAGTGATGAGTGCGGGAGTAATAGTCTCTATTGCAATACGTCTGATAAAAAGATATCTTTATTGGTTTTCAAAGCAAGGTCCTAAAATTCCATAACTCATTGTAAAACCCAAAGCAGTTACATATTCCCCATAAATTTTCTAAAGGCCATCTCTTTAAAACTATCTGTATTTATATATTTAAGAATATTAAGCAAACTTTTAGGAGGTATGTAACCAGGCAAGTTACTAATTCTTTCTCCATTTTCTGCAATAAACCAGGTAGATGGCAACCCTCTTACGCCAAAAGCCAACGCTATCTTAACCTCTCTGTCAGAGTTTACCTTTATGGGAATAAAGTTGTCATTTATATAGGAAGCAACTGAATAATCATTGAACGTTTCCTTATCCATTTTTTTGCAGTAAGTACACTGGTCAGCATAAAAGTATAAAAATATCTTTTTGCCCTCTTTTTTGTTCAGCTCAAGCCCTTGTTTGTATGTATACCAGTTTATGCGTTTTGAAGAAGCAAAACTGACAGAAAGCGAAGATAAAATAAAAATTATTACTGTTAAAAAACAAGCGTATTTAAATATATTTTTCATCGTTTTATCCAAAAAAAGTTAATAGATACATTTTGTTTGATATAAGAAACAGGCCGATAAGAATAAGAAAAATACCTGCAAAAATATTTACATAATTTAAAACCTTAGATGCTTTTTTGATAAATTTAAGCATAAAATTAACAAATATAGACACCAAAACAAAAGGCATTGCCAGTCCTGCGGAATATGCTACAAGAAGCATAACTCCCTGCCATACATTCTCCTGATTGCTGGCAAGAACAAGTATTGAGCCTAATAAAGGACCTATGCAAGGGCTCCAGCCCGCGGCAAAAGCCATACCAATTATAAAAGGCCCTAAAAAATGTAACGGTTTTTTAACTATGTGAATCCGTTTTTCATGATAAAGTTGACGGATGCGGATTAAGCCGATTAAGTGCATCCCAAATATTATTATTAAAATACCACCCGTTATTCTTATAAAATTACTATACTTGTAAATGATATTTCCAAACAATGAAGCTGAAGCTCCCATAAGCACAAAAACAAAAGAAAAACCTAAAACATATGATACGGTTGATAAAAATACTTTCCTTCTAATTTCTGCATTACAGTCCGTAGTCAACTCTTCTATGGAAAAACCCGTTATAAAAGTAAAATATGATGGGATAATCGGCAGGATACAAGGGGAAAAAAAAGAAAGAAGTCCTGCAAAAAAAGCTGCTGGATATGTTATCGTCTCAATAAACATGGTTTAATCCCTACCGGCTTAACTCTTTTGAGCGTATTGTGGCTGCCTTTATAGCCTCTATTACATTTTGTTTAACTCTGTTTTTCTCCAAAACCTTGAAAGCCGCTTCAGTAGTTCCTCCTGGAGAAGTCACCTTCCGGCGCAAAATTTCAGGAGATTCGTTGCTTTCTTCCATGAGTTTAAGGGCACCCTGTATAGTTGCAACTGTCAGCATGGCGGCCTTATCCGGCTTCAGTCCGACTTTGATACCTCCCTCTATCATAGCTTCAGCAATATAAAAAACATATGCAGGCCCTGAACCGGAAAGAGCGGTAACTGCATCCAGGTCTTCTTCTTGAAATTCAATTACTTTGCCTATAGCTTCAAGAATTATCTTTATTGTGTTTAAATCTTCTGCTTTGGTATATTTATTGGCGCTCATGCCGGACATTCCTGCCAGGACCAGGGCCGGCGTGTTTGGCATTACTCTTATTATCGGCAATTTTTCTATAGAATCATTATCAAGAGAATTGTAAAGTAAAGCCTCAATTTTACGTAAAGGAATTCCTGCTGCAATAGAAATAACTATCTTTCGATTTGGTATCCGGTAGCCTTCATGCTCTGAAATTTGTGAGAGAATCTGATATATATGTTGAGGTTTTACTGCAATAACTATAATTTCGCATTCCGAAAAAACTTTAAAATTATTTTGCATTACAGAAATACCATAAGTCTTATTAAGAATATCAAGCCGCTTTTCACTGATATCACTAGCGTAAATCATTGACGGAGAAAAAATTCCGGTCTGAATAAGAGCACCCACGAATGCTTCTCCCATGTTTCCGGCACCAATAAAAGCAATTTTCTTGTTAATTTTCGACACACTGCCTCCTTCGTCGTAATGTACTTCACTTATACTTTTTACGACTGCACCTTTGATCTGTCAATGATTTTGCTTGATATTTCTTAACTTAATCTTTAAGAATATATTTGATTTTCTATATATTTTTTTGATAGCTTAGCAAATTAAACGAAAGGCTTTTATATTTATGTATGTAATTGGGTATCTGTTAATGGCAATCGCAAAGGTTCTTGACCTTGTTTTACTTCTATTCATGTGGATTGTTATAGCAAGAGCCATACTCTCCTGGGTTAATCCGGATCCCTTCAATCCTATTGTTCGTTTTATCCATAATGTTACAGAACCTGCTTTATATCGTGTTCGAGCATTCATACCTGTTAGTTTCGGAGGTATTGACTTCTCTCCAATTATTGTCTTGCTCGGAGTAATTTTCTTACGAACTTTTGTTGTAAGCAGCTTAATAAGACTGTCTGCTAATTTATTATAGGTGATATAATGAAAACCACAGCACTTGATATTCAACAACAGCAGTTCAAGGTTAAATTTAGAGGATTTGATATCCGTGAGGTAGATAAATTTCTTGAACAAATTGCTGATTCTTTTGCTTCATTGCAGCATGAAAACGAGACCCTGCATGAGAAAGTTAGACTGCGAAAGCTTGAAAGTCAGGGATACAAGGAACGCGAAGAAACCTTTAAGCGCGCTATACTTAATTCTCAGAAAGTCCTTGAGCAAATGAAGAAAAATGCTAGAAAATCAGCCGAATTAGTCATAGCTGACGCAGAAGTCAAAGCGGAAAAAACACTCAACAGGGCACATAGCAGGCTGGCGCAGTTGCATGAAGATATAGCTGAACTTAAAAGACAGCGCATGCAAATCGAAGTTCAAATCCGTTCTGTAATAGAGACTCATTCAAAACTTCTTGAAATTGGAAAAGAAAATATGGAAACATCGGATGAAGAGGACTCTAAATTGAAATTACTAAAAAAACTTAACTATTCAAGTGCATAGACTGATTGGAGTAGCAAATGGCAAAAATAGATGCATTTTTCAAATTGATGCATGATCAGGGCGCTTCAGACCTTCATCTTGTTGCAGGACAACCACCGGCACTCAGAATAAGAGGAGATATAGAAAGGGTCAAATATAAGATACTGGATACTGATGAGCTGAAAAGCATGCTCTATGAGATTGCGCCCGAAGACAAGGTCAAGATATTTGAAGAGACAGGAGATGTTGACTTCGGCTATGAAATACCTGGCCTTGCCAGATATAGAGCAAATTTTTTTATGCAGAAAAATGGTGCTGCTGCAGTTTTCAGAGAAATTCCAGCTACAATATTGACCGCTGAACAACTGGGCCTTCCTCCTGTAATACCCAGGCTGGCATCACTTCCAAGAGGTCTCATCGTAGTAACAGGTCCTACAGGTAGCGGCAAATCGACCACATTGGCAGCAATAATTGATGTGGCAAACCATAGCCGTAAGGATCATATAATTACTGTCGAAGATCCAGTCGAATTTGTTCATAAAAGCAAGGCTTGTATTGTAAACCACCGTGAGGTCGGTCTTCATACTAAATCATTTAGCGCAGCTCTGCGCGGCGCTTTACGTGAGGATCCGGACATTATTCTGGTTGGTGAAATGAGGGACCTTGAAACTATATCGCTTGCCATAGAAGCCGCATCTACAGGACATCTTGTTTTCGGTACATTGCATACTTCCAGCGCTGCTAAAACAGTTGATCGTATTATTGAGGTCTTTCCTGCAAGCGAACAGTCACAGATACGTTCCACGCTTTCTGACGGACTCAGAGCTATCATTGCACAGGTACTGTTTAAGAGAATTGACAAAAAGGGACGTTGTGCTGCTCTTGAAATATTGATTGCAACTCCTGCGGTCAGAAATCTGATAAGAGAAGGAAAAACCTATCAGATTGCTTCAATGATTCAGACAGGAAAAAAATACGGCATGCAGCTTTTAGATGACGCTATAATGGAAATGTATACCAAAAAAATGATAAGTCCTGAAGAAGCTTACGCCAAAGCTAATGATAAGTCAAAATTCAGGCTTTTTCTGAAAAAGCCCCCAACAGATTTCACCGAAGCATAATTTCGACCTGTGCGGTTTAGCCATTAGCTGTTAGCGTTTAGCCGTTAGCATTGAAAAGGGGTGGAAATGAGAGATTTTAGAGAACTTAATCAACAAGCCAATGAGGTAAAAAAGATGTTGAACAGTTTTATCCAAAAGCTAACCGCACAGGTCGCATAATTTTAGGATAGGTTATTTCATGAAAAAGCAGGAAATCGACCACATACTTACCAGGATGCTTGATGCATTCGGCAATGTCTCAGACCTTAACATCACTGCCGGCAGGCCGTTTCAGGTAGAGAGTTCGGGCGAGCTTACCGGGGTAGAGATGGATCCTCCTTTTCATGAACTCACACCGTTTCAGACTGAAATTTTTGCTCTGAACCTGATTAACCAGGACAGACGTCTTACAGATATCCTTTTAAGAGAGGGATCGTGCGATCTGTCTTATGAACTTCCAGGCAAAGCACGTTTCAGGGTGAATATTTTTTCCAGGCAAAGCAACTACTCCATTGTCCTCCGAAAACTCGAAACCGAAATTCCAACCTGCAAGGGACTGGCACTTCCCGAGGCATTCTACAAGCTGGCCCAGGAAAAAAACGGGATTATTCTGGTGACCGGTTCCACAGGAAGCGGAAAATCTACTTCTCTGGCCGGAGTACTTAATGAAATTAACGAAAGCAAATCAGTCCACATATTAACGCTTGAAGACCCTGTGGAATTTCAGCACCCGCACAAAAAGGCTACTTTCAACCAGAGAGAGATGGGAACTGATTTCGACAGTTTTGCCAGAGGTTTACGGGCTGCTCTCCGCCAGGCCCCAAAGGTAATACTGGTCGGTGAGATGCGTGACAGGGAAACTGTTGAGATCGGCCTCAGCGCAGCCGAGACAGGCCATCTGGTAGTAAGCACTCTCCACACAGTGGACGCCGGACAAACTATTAACCGCTTCCTAGGTATGTTCAATACTGAGGAAGAGAAGCAGATTCGCATCCGGCTTGCCGATACAGTCCGCTGGATAGTGTGCCAAAGACTTCTTCCCAAAGTAGGCGGCGGTCGCGTGGCGGCCTTTGAGATCATGGGTTCCAACCTCCGGACTAAAGATACGATTTTGCACGGAGAATCCGAGGGAAAAACATTTTACGAAATCATACAGGCAGGAAAGGCGTTTGGTATGATTACTTTTGATGATTACATCGTAAATTTGTACGAAAAGGGCCTTATTACCGAAGATACAGCTATGGCTTATGCTTCCCGTAAGGGTATAGTCGGCCGTGGAATCGACTCGGTAAAGAGCGCCCGTGGCGAGGCTACTACCGATATTGAGGATCTGGAAGTGGACACAGAGTATAGAAAAAACAAGAAAGAGTAAGAGACAAATATTATGGAAGTTATATGCAAACAGTGTCAAAGTAAATTCAAAATTCCGGATGAAAAGATTCCAAAAGGAAAAATCTTTTCGCTCACCTGCCCAAAGTGTAAGAATAAAATTTCCATAGATACCCGGCCAGATGCTTCTTCATCGCCCGAAAAGACCCAGGCCGTAACCGCCAAACCGAAACCTGATCTGGAAAAAACAATATTCGACGAGGTAGTTTGCGGCATTTATGATGCTTCTGAAAAGCCTTTTGATTTTGTAGAAGAGGGTGTAGAAACAGCTCTTTTGTGTGAACCTGACCCAGCCAGCAGGGCTAAGATCAGAATAGCTCTGGAGAAGATGAAATATAATACCATGGAACCAAAGTCAGCAGTTGAAGCTCTCAAGCAGATGCGCTTTCATGTTTTTGACCTGGTGGTGCTAAACGAATTATTCGATACTCAGGATCCTGACAAGAATGATATCCTTAAATACATGGCTCAACTTGCTATGGACACGAGACGCAACATCTTTTTGGCCCTTGTCACCAACCGCTTTCGCACCATGGACGACATGATGGCCTTCAACAAAAGTGTCAATATCATTGCCAACGTAAATAATGTTGATGAAATGCAAAAAATTCTCAAGCGTAGTGTAGCCGACAACACTGCATTTTATCACGTATTTAAAGAATCGCTGGCTAAAACCGGCAATGTCTGATCTTGCACTTTTCGTATATAATGCGCAGCCCTTCAAGAGTCAGTAAGGGTTCAACCTCTTCTATGCTGTCACAAACATCAGCCATAAGATCCGATAGCCCCCCTGTAGCTATCACCTTGGGAGCAGTGCCCATTTCAATCTTCATTCGCCTTGCTATCCCATCCACAAGACCTGCATATCCATAAATAATACCAGATCTTATGCTACTCGCTGTATCTTTACCTATAATTTTTTTCGGGTGAGAAAAGATCTCAACCCTTGGGAGTTTGGATGCCTTTAAGAACAGAGCTTCAGCGGAAATCTTGATTCCTGGGCATATTGCTCCACCCAGGTAATCACCATCTTCTGAAATTGCATCAAAGGTTGTTGCCGTACCAAAATCAACTACAATCAGGCTGGTTTTATACTTTTCAAATGCAGCAACTGAATTGGCAATTCTGTCTGCCCCCACCTCATCAGGATTATTGTAAAGTATCGGCATGATATTGACAGACTTTGCATCTACCCATAATGGATGCCGACCTAAGTATTTACGGCAAAAAGAATCAAGAATGCCTACCAAAGGCAAAACAACGCAGGAAATGACAATGCTGCTGATATCTTTAGATTTTATATCACTTCCCGTAAAAAGATTGACTGCGATAACATTGAATTCATCTTCCGTTATTGTATTTACAGTTCTTATTCTCCAGTCTTTTACCAGTTCCTTGCCATTGTAAATACCAATTACGGTGTCTGTATTTCCAACATCTATAACGAGAAGCATAATAAGTACTCAGGTTATTGGGTTCAAAGTTCAGAGTTTAAATTAGCGAACCTTCGGTGCGGACATTAAAGTGCCTAAAGTGAGCTAAAGTATATTAAAGTGCCTAAAGTTAAGGAATGCGCCTTCGGCGCTACCAATTTTAACTTTATTTCAGGCTGAAGTTATAATTAAGCTCTAAAGATATATATAGCACGCCAAAGGCGTACCACAACTTTAGGCATTTTAGGCACTTTAGCTCACTTTAGGCACTGTCTTTTCTACTTTAGGCATTTTAGGCACTCTATCTCACTAACGTTATAAACTAAATTATGCCTTAAAAAATAGCGAAAGGTGTAATTATGGACGAAGACCATCTATTTTTACTGTAAATATTTCTGGTTTTACCCATACAAGGATAGTTTTAACAGGCAAAATTATTGACGCATGTTTAACATAAACACCTGGTTTTAATCCTTTAAGATCTACGCAGACTTCCAATCCATTGTCTTGATAAAACTTTTCAAGTACATTAACAGGGCCTTTTATTTCAATATCTATAACAGGAGGTGTAATACTGAATGTGTAAGTAGAATCTTTCCCTTTAACAGGAATATTTTTAAATTCTCTTGCCACAATTTGTTCTTCAATAAATACTTCGGCGAGAATGATTCCTGAAAAAGAAATAATATCAAGACATCCAGGCAGATCAAGCGATATCTCCTTTTTAAAGGATTCTGACAGACCGTTAACATCAATAGGCTTTGTAAATATCTTTTCAATTGATCCAAGAATATTTTCAGGACCTTTCAATATCACTGAGGATGGCCTGGTAACCGCATGTGTAAAAAAACCAGGAGCCGGTTTGCCTGAAAAAGAAACTATAACCGGCAACTCTTTTTTAAGCTCTTTTTCAACTTTTACAATCAAAAAGGACGGAGTTATATTTATAATAGAGATTCCACTGGGAAGTTTAATACCATCTTTTCTTATTGGAATATTATTGACTCCTTCATTTATATCAGAAAGATCAAGCAAATATCGCGACTTGATTTTAGAAAGAGTTTTAACCAATGATTCAGGGCACCTGATACGTACTTCTATTCCTTTTAATGGAGGGTCGGTTATTGATAACCCGTCAGGGATTTCACCAAGATCTATTGGGATGAATATATCTGTTTCTTGAAAAGGTGAATCATGCCATAGTAAAAAAAAGCAACTAACTAAAAAAAAACACAGAATAACCCATTTAATGATTCTGTGACGAAAAATAGACAAAAAATTATGATTTATCATAGCGAACGCTTCTAATTGAATCAATCAGTTCCAATGTCGAACGTGCCCTACCAACGTCATGAACCCTTACAATGTGAGCGCCTTTTAAAACCGCAGCGGCAATCGCTGCCTGAGTTCCTGTTTCAAGCTCCGGCATTTCAAGTCTGGTATCACCGTCGCGGATGCCCTCAAGAATATTTCGAATAAATGATTTTCTTGAAGGCCCTATCAAAATAGGATTATTCAGAGTTTTAAATTTATTCAGATACTTAATTATAAGAAGATTATGTTCAACTGTCTTGCCGAACCCAATTCCAGGATCTATTATTATTTTAGACTTTGCAATTCCGTTTTTTTCAGCTCTGTCAATTGCTTTTTCAAGAAATTCTTTGATCTCTTCTATAAGATGGTCATAGTGAGGAGAAACCTGCATTGTTTTTGGAGCGCCCTTCATGTGCATAATTACTACCGGAACTCCATATTTTGCTGCAACGCCCATCATATCAGGGTCACTGTACATGGCGCTTATATCGTTGATAATAGAGGCGCCGGATTCAATAGCCTCTCTCGCCATACTTGCCTTTGTTGTATCAATTGAGATAGGAATTGAAACACGTTTCGCAAGTTTTTCAATAACCGGCAAAACACGCCGACCCTCCTCTTCAATAGATACAGGCTCGGAAAATGGCCGTGTGGATTCGCCTCCTATGTCAATTATATCAGCGCCGGCCTCAGCCAGTTTTTCGCCGTGAGCCACCGCTGCATCACATGAAAAAAAAAGTCCTCCATCTGAAAAAGAATCAGGGGTCACATTTAAAATGCCCATAATACACGTACGATTACCAAGCAAAAGGCTGTGAGAACCCCATGAAAGTTTATATGAATTCATTGTATCTTTCAAAACAGAGCAAAAGTAGTTGACACTTTTTTAACCTTTAAAAAGTATAAACTTACAAATGAAGGATGCCTATTTCATCTTATGAAAGCTCAATATCCGGTCGCATGGAACGAATTAAATCATCAAGCTCATCTCCTTTGACAGTTTCCTTTTCAAGCAGAAGTTCTGCCAACTTATGGAGGATATCTATATTCTCATTCAGAATTTTCTTTGCATGTTTGTATGAAGTCTTGATCAGAATAGTTACTTCTTCATCAATTTTTCTGGCTGTTTCTTCGGAATAATCTCTTGGGTGTGATATTTCACGACCCAGAAAAACCTGTTCTTCACCCTTGCCATAAGAAAGCGGTCCCAGCTCTTCACTCATGCCCCATGACCGCACCATTTTCTGGGCAATATCCGTCGCCTGTTTGATATCGTTGGCTGCCCCTGTGCTTATACGGTTAAAAATAATATCTTCTGCAACTCTTCCTCCAAAGGAAACGGTCAACTCGTTTTCCAACTGATCCTTAAATTTAAAATCTCTCTCTTCCGGTAAAAACCAGGTAATACCCGCTGCACGTCCCCTTGGAATAATTGTAATTTTGTTAACCGGATCCGCTCCCGGCAGGAAACGAGATACAAGAGCATGGCCGCCTTCGTGATATGCCGTTACTTTCCTGTCCTCCTCCCTTACTACTTTAGATTTGCGCTCAAGCCCCATGTAAACCTTGTCTTTTGCATCTTCAAGGTCAGACATATCAACCTTTTCTTTATTTCTTTTAGCGCCAAGCAGAGCAGCTTCATTGACAAGGTTTTCCAGATCAGCCCCGGAAAATCCCGGTGTTCCCTTTGAAAGAATAATTGGGGACACATCGGATGCAATTGGTGTTTTCTTCATGTGAACTTTAAGAATTTCTTCACGGCCTTTAATATCCGGAAGTGAAACAACGACCTGTCTATCAAAACGGCCGGGACGCAATAGAGCAGGATCAAGAACATCAGGCCTGTTTGTAGCGGATATTAATATGACGCCTTCATTTGATTCAAATCCATCCATCTCAACCAGAAGTTGATTTAAAGTCTGTTCTCTTTCGTCATGTCCTCCACCGAGACCGGCTCCTCTGTGCCTTCCAACGGCATCTAGCTCATCAATAAAGATAATGCACGGAGCGTTCTTTTTACCCTGGACAAAAAGATCTCTTACACGCGATGCCCCTACTCCGACAAACATCTCAACAAAATCAGAACCGCTTATACTAAAAAAAGGCACCCCGGCTTCGCCGGCAATAGCTCGCGCCAAAAGAGTTTTTCCTGTTCCCGGCGGTCCCATAAGAAGGACCCCTTTAGGTATTCGTCCTCCAAGACGTGTAAACTTCTTGGGTTCTTTGAGAAAATCAATAATTTCTCCCAATTCTTCCTTTGCTTCATCAATTCCGGCAACATCTTCAAAGGTTACTTTAGGAGCCTGGTCTGATTGAAGACGAGCACGACTCTTCCCGAATGAAAGCGCCTTGCCTCCACCAGCCTGCATTTGACGCATAAAAAATATCCAAATTCCAATGAGTACAATCATAGGAAGCCATGAAACAAGGAGAGACATGTACCAGGGTGACTCTGATGGTGGCTTTGCATTAATGGCTACGCCCTTTTGCCTGAGCATCTTGATAAGATCGCTGTCCTGAGGCGCAAACACTTTAAAACGATTACGGTTTATATCTGTTACAAAGAGTTCCTGGCCTTGAATAACGACCCCTTCAATTCGCTCTTCATCGACCATTGCAAGAAATTCCGTATAGCTAATTTTTCCTTCAGGCACTTGCTGCTGATTAAAAAGATTATAAAGCATTATCATCAGCAACGTAATGACAAGCCATAAAGCAATGTTTTTATAAAATGGGTTCAAAAGACATTTCCTCCAAAAATGTAAAATTTAGGGTTCAAGGTTTCATTATATTAATCATAATTGTATATTAGGCAAGAAAAACTTCCATTTTAAGTATATTTCTTGTTGATTGTTTTACTTTAAAAAAATCATCTATTCTGTAACCGACAACCCACATTATTTTTTCATGACTAAGCAGTATCGGGCATTTAGCGCGCTGAGCTCTTGTAACCTTATTATTAATAAAATATTTTTTTACCTTCTGTGTTCCTGACATACCAAATGGTTGAAACCTGTCACCAGGTCGAAAGTTTCTTAAAACCAAAGGGAAGCTAAGTTTATCCATATCAAAAAAAGCAATATTATGTCCAACGCAACGGATATCTGACAAATTTTCAATGTCAATCTTAGAAAATTCAATATTTAAACCAAGTTCCTTAATTAATAAGTATCTGGGAAATATCTCTTCTTTGAAGCCGGCTTCAGGTTTTAATATCCTGTATTCAAATGAAAGTTTATTCTCATCTCTTAATTTCTTGTCCAGGTCACGCAATACCATTTTTTCCCTTGAAAAGGAAACAGTATCTTCATCTCGTTTAATCCAAATACGATCGGGAAGGTCGATATGGCCAAAAGCATGTCCGCTATTTAAAAGGGAACTAACGGAATCTATGTGCGAAAAGTTAATGCGCCTCAAATTTCCTTTTATTTCTGCAATTGCTTTTCTTATAATTCTCCTCCGGGCCGCAATATGCAATTTATTAATTGAAGAGATTGAAAGGGTAACTGAATTATTCTCGGCAGTTAGAACAGATTTATTGAATATGGGCTTTATTAAATCATCTATCCATTCCTCTTCAGATCTTATAATTGATGCAAAACGGTTAATAGTTTCCACTATCCTTTTATTATAAGAAGATCTTAAATGTGGTATTAAATGATGACGGATTCTGTTCCGAAGATATCTCTGGTCATTATTTGACTTGTCTAAAACAAACTTTAATCCATTAACCGCCAGGAATTCAAGTATTTCAGATTTGGTTAATTTTATTAAAGGACGAATAATTTTTCCATTCCTTACCGGTGGTATTCCTGAAATACCAACGGGACCGCTTCCCCGCAATAAATGCATTATTACAAGCTCTGCATTATCATCAGCATTATGACCGAGAGCAATCTTGTTGAACATGTATCTCTCTGCGATACTTTCAAAAAATCTGTAGCGAACAATTCTTGCCGCTTCTTCCAAAGACAACTTTTTTTCATGTCGATATTTACGAACGTCTTCCTCTTCAATATAACAAGGCAAATCAAGTTTGCGTGCAAGAGATGCAACAAACTCAGCATCATCGTCTGAATCTTTTTGCCTGAGACAGTGATTTAAGTGAGCAACACCGACTCTAAGGGAAAATCGTTGAGTCAATGAGAGTATAATATGAAGCAGAGCTACGGAATCAGGCCCGCCTGACACACCAACCAGAACTGAATCCCCTGTCCCAATCATATTGTGAGCCTTAATGGTTGCCTCTACGGTTTTTATCAATCTGTTTTTGTAATCTTTGAGTGGTGATAGCATGAAACAGCTTTAATCTCTCCCCAATTTCTACTTTCCAATTTCAAGCTTCAAGCCGTGAACGGTTACATAAAAAGTTATATAAACCTAATATAACTCATAATTAACATTTTTCAAATTATTATAAATGTTTGCCCTTGAAAAAATTATTTTATGAATTATTTTATACATATGGTTGTGCTAGGCGGGGAGCTAGCGGTGCCCTATTCCCGAAATCCGCTTAATGCGGGGCTGAATTCCCTCTAAAGGGTTTTATCCTGGACGTTTTCGAGTCATCCTGACCGGTCGCTACGCAACAGACACTCACGAACCTCGTCAGATCCGGAAGGAAGCAGCGATAAGTGATACAGTCTGTGTCGTGGATTGATCCCGGTTGAGTTTTGGCTTAAATGTTTCAGAAAAAGATTCGATAGAGGGTGCACAACCATACAACCAGCCCTTTTAATAAACACCTTGACATTCTTACATATAGCATTATTTTTTGTTCAAACTTCCGGCCCTGAAAAAAGTGTGAAAATAACATATAAACTTTCAGATAATTAATTTCACAAGGCCAGAAGGAGGAAGGCGTATTAGTTGTACGTCGACGAATGATAACACAGTGAAATTATTTATCTGAAAGTTTATAGGAGCAACTCTATCTGATGACCGACGATAAAAAGAAAATAAAAAAAAAAGCTGAAACTGATAAGCGCAGTACAGATAATAAAATATCCACAAAAAAGGATTTGGACAAAGAAAAAAAAGGCGAGGCCACTGATCCTTTAAAGGAGATGGAAACAAAGATCAAATCTCTAGAAAAGGAGGCCAAAGAAACATATGATCGCTTCTTAAGAGTTTCTGCTGAATTCGAAAATTACAAAAAACGATCTGCTCGCGAAATGTCTGAGTTCAAAAAGTTCGCAAATGAATCCTTAATTAAGGAATTGCTTATAGTCGTTGACAATATGGAACGGGCAATAAATTCGTCAAAAGATGAAGGGAACTCAAATAATGGTCTAATTGAAGGGATTGATATGACCCTTAAAGAATTACTTAAAATTTTTGAAAAATTTAGTGTAAAACAGGTTGAATCACTGGGAAAGCCTTTTGATCCAAATTTTCATCAAGCTGTTATGCAGCAGGAAAACGATGAATTCCCACACAATACAGTCATAAATGAGCTTCAAAAAGGATATATAATAAATGAAAGATTACTAAGACCGGCAACGGTTGTAGTCTCCATGTCAAAAGAAAAAAAATAACAAGCAGATTATATATAATTACAAGGAGGAAAACAATGGGCAAGATAATAGGAATAGATCTTGGCACCACAAATTCATGTGTGGCTATAATGGAAGGGGGTGAAGCAAAGGTAATAACCAACACCGAGGGAGGGCGTACAACTCCTTCTATTGTTGCTGTTACAGAAAGTGGTGAAAGATTGGTAGGCCAGATTGCAAAGAGGCAGTCAATCACAAATCCGGAGAATACGGTCTTTGCTGTGAAGAGACTTATAGGGCGGAAGTTTGCTTCACCTGAAGTACAAAATGATATTAAAATACTTCCTTACAAACTTGAGCAGGCAAGCAATGGTGATATACGAATAAATCTTCGTGGGAAGCAACACAGCCCTGCAGCAATATCGTCTTTTATACTGTCAAATATAAAGAAAACAGCGGAGGAATTTCTCGGAGAAACGGTATCTGACGCAGTAATTACCGTGCCTGCCTATTTTAATGACAGCCAGCGCCAGGCAACCAAGGACGCAGGAAAGGTTGCAGGCCTGAATGTTTTAAGAATTATAAACGAACCGACTGCTGCATCACTTGCTTATGGTATGGATAAAAAAGGTGAAGAAAAAATTGGCGTCTTTGATCTTGGCGGCGGTACATTTGATATATCCATACTTGAAATTGGAGAAGGTGTCTTTGAAGTAAAATCTACAAATGGTGATACCCATCTCGGTGGAGAAGATTTCGACCTTCGACTTATCGATTATATCGCAGACGAATTCAAAAAAGACCAGGGTATTGATATAAGAAACGACAAAATGGCTCTTCAGCGCCTGAAAGAAGCTGCAGAAAAAGCTAAGATGGAACTATCCACATCAATGGAAACAGATGTAAATCTGCCATTCATAACCGCCGACGCCAGTGGGCCTAAGCACCTTAACATAAAAATATCAAGAGCCAAACTTGAAGCGCTTGTAAGTGATTTGCTCGACAAACTGGAGAAACCATGCCAAGTTGCACTTAAAGATGCAGGCCTCTCTCCAAAAGATATTGATGAGATTGTACTTGTTGGCGGCATGACTCGTATGCCGGCTGTCCAGGAGAGAGTTAAAAAATTATTTGCTAAAGAACCTAACAAAGGCGTTAACCCGGACGAAGTTGTTGCGGTGGGGGCAGCCATTCAGGGAGGGGTGCTTAAAGGAGATGTTAAGGATGTTCTCCTCCTCGATGTTACGCCCCTTTCTCTTGGAATCGAGACATTGGGCGGAGTTATGACAAAGCTGATTGAAAAGAACACAACAATTCCTACTAAAAAGAGCCAGATTTTCTCAACTGCTGCAGACAGCCAGCCTGCGGTTTCTATTCATGTTCTGCAGGGAGAAAGGGAAATGGCTGGCGGCAACAAAACCCTTGGACGCTTTGAACTCGTTGGGATTCCACCAGCGCCAAGGGGTGTGCCTCAAATAGAAGTAACCTTTGATATAGATGCCAATGGTATAGTGAACGTATCTGCAAAGGATATGGCTACAGCTAAGGAGCAGTCAATCCAGATTACTGCCTCTTCCGGTTTGTCAAAGGAAGAAATAAACAATCTCGTAAAAGATGCGGAACTTCATGCAGAAGACGACAAAAAGAAAAGATCTTTGGTAGACGCCCGCAATACTGCCGACGCTTTGATCTATTCAACTGAAAAATCCTTGAAAGACCTTGGAGACAAGGTTGACAGTGCCACTAAGGCCAGGATTGAGGATACAACAAGCCAGCTTAAAAAAGCAATGGAAGGGGATGATGAAGCGGAGATCAAGCGGTTGAGCGATGAATTAACCCAGTCTTCACATAAACTGGCTGAAGCCATGTATCAACAGGCATCTGCATCTCAGGCTGGAGAACAGCAAGCAGGCACCGGCGCTGAAAGTGCACAACAGGCAGGGGCTTCTTCATCCACAGATGAAGATGTGGTAGATGCCGATTTTGAGGAAGTTAAAGACGAGAAAAAGTAATGTGACGGTTCACGGTTGTCGGTTTACAGTTAACGGTTTTATGTTTTGATCAACCGTTAACTGTAAACCGTAAACCGTACTCAACCAAGCTCCAAATCCCAATTCCAGAGCCCGGGTCTTCTTTTCATCTTAACGGCTTCCGGCAACGGTTCTATAATATGTACAAAAAAACTGTAACCAGCTTTTTTAAGCATTTCCTTTTTATCGCTGAGATCCAACTCCCAATTTGGATATACCCAGAAGTCTGATCCGTATTTTTTTACCCAGGCCTGCTCTCCCTTTGGGCTGCTGAATAAATGCTCTGTTTTAACATCTTCTGCCAGAAAGCGTGAAATACTAAGAGGCCAGTTGCCGGATATTACAATACCCAAAGGAAGAGGACTGTGCTCCGGTAATTGCAAATAATCTTTTCGGCCCAATTCAGGGCTGACAATAACTCCGGCAAAGCCCAAATTAGCCAGGGAATCTATGGCCAGCGTATTTGTTATATTGCAAAATGGCCCTGCCCATAGATTTAAATTTTTCTGTTCCTTAAAAAAGGCCATCTGCCAGGGAATATTCAGGACAAAATTACGGCCGCCTCTTTTTAATATAAATTCTATGATCTTTTTATATTTTTCCTCATCTTCAGGCCATATAACCGGTGGAAGCCACCACCAGACATTAGACGCAAAGCCGCTATGAAGCTTTTGCTGGAATTCATCATACAGCCAGATTCCAGTCTGATTCTGGGATTTTTTCTTGTTCATTTTCCTGAATACATTAATTTCAAATACCCTCTGCTTTTTGTTATATCTATTTGAAAGTCTGATACTAAATGTCGAGGAATCAACTCTAACCTCTTGCGTTTTGGAGAGCTTATTCTCAACTTTGGCCATCATCTCTCCAAGGGCCTTTTCCCTTCTGTCTATCAGAAAAACAGGGGCTTCTGACGAAACATTTTTTCCTGAAGCCAGCTTAAGATAAAAGCGCCCCCTTTTAGGCACGTATTTGCCGACCCTGTTTACACTATGCCAGTGATCATCTTCATATCCTATGCGCAAAATATCGCCAGGCAAAAGCTCCTCTATTGGAACAAAATAAGGTTTCCCCTTAGGACCTTTTATTCTTCCCATATAAAGTCCGGAAGCTGTTTGACCATTTGTATTTACTGGATTATAAGGCCGTTGTGACAGAAAATTAAAATGTGTGCTTTCCCTGCCAAGAGCCCTCGATATCAATTGAATAGCTGTTTTCTTCATCTGCGGATCGCTTCCATGATCTCTTAACATTTGATAGGCCTTGACTGTGTAATAAACATAATGTGGACCTTTTTTGCGACCTTCAATCTTCCAGACCTTCACTTCAGGGACAGGCAACAAAATCTTGACAAGCACATCAAGGCTTAAATCCTGACACGAAAAAAATCTTTTTGCGGTATTTTCCTGAGTATAAAACCTGCGGCATGGCTGAACACATCTGCCCCTGAGCCCGCTTTTACCGCCCATATAGCTGCTCCAGTAACATCTGCCTGAAACCCCGTAACAAAGAGCCCCATGAACAAACACTTCAAGACCAAGGCCACTTGGGCAGGCCATAGCCATAGCCTTGATTTCATCTATACTCAGCTCCCTTGGAACAACTACCAGGTTGACTCCGGGTTGTTTGCGGACAAGCTTTAAAGCCATTGGAAAGCTTATATTCGCAAGTGTAGATAAATGGATTTCTCCAGCAAAACCTGTTTGCCTGATTAACTCTATAAGCGACAGATCCTGTATTATAAGGGCATCAGGTTTAGCAAATCTATCCAACTGTTCAAGAAGCCTTCCCGCAATATTAAGATCATCCTGCTTTAACAACGAGTTAAATGCCACATAGACTTTCGTTCCCATGTCATGGGCAAGCCCAATAAGAGGAATTAGTTCTTCAATAGAAAAATTTTTTGCCTCCATTCTAGCGGATAATATTTTAAGACCGCAATATACAGCATCCGCCCCTGCTGCAAGAGCAGCTAAAAATGAGTCTTTATTTCCGGCTGGAGCTAAAATACAGGGAACGTGTTTTTTATTTTTTTCTGTCATGAACTTAGCGCCCTTCGAGCGGACATAAGTGCTTAAAATTAAGGTATTCTGATCTTCCCGCATATCCTGTCAAAAAAAGAAAATTCCTACAACTATTATTTTTATGTTCTCATGCAGTTTTGCCGGATCCTGAATTCTACGGCTATTGATGATGAAAAAATCGCAAAAGAAAATCAATGGATTCTCCCACATTTACAGCTCCAATATTTCTGCTTTCCTTATCTCGCTTAGGATTATATAATACTTGCCTTTTCATTAAAAACAGTGCAATATTAAGATATTACAACAATCAAGAAACGACCTGTTAATATCAAATATCACTGACTGGATCGATTACTGGGCCGTGGATTTTGACTTTGAATCCAAGCGGGAGATTGTGCGCGTGGAGAGCGAGGTGGGATTTGAAGAGGTCTGGACAGGCGATTATGTGTTTGAAAACGAGTGGCAGTCCGTTCGGCACATTTGTTGCTTTATCAGGCTATGGATAAGCTGCAAGGTTTTGGACTATGTTGTCGTTAAAGATTTCCAGTAAATAATTCTTTACTGCAATCAGCCAATGAATGCCTATTCTCCAGTATTTTTTTAGCCTTCCTCCGAGCAAAGAAACTAAACCACACACATAAAATCCTCCTGCTTGAGGATTGTTATCAGAATTTGAACAAATTGCTTGATGTTTCTCTTCTACAGATATATTTTCTGAACCTGGAGTTTGCGGTATTTCGCATTTTTGTTTGAATGACAGCAGCAAAAGGTATGCAATCATGTACAAGTAAAATTGTATTTGAACACCACGAGGATCATAACACATTAGATGTATTCCTTCTACCGCCTCTGGCGGTAGTAATTTGACTGAAAGTAACAATTTAGCCTTTTGGAAAAGAATCTGACAGGATAACAGGATAGACAAGATTTTATATAAAATGCACAAACAAAGCCAACTCTCATTGTGGCTATCCAGTAAATCATAAAATATAATCACAACATGAAGAAGGTGTGTATCAAGGTATAAGGATTTAGATTTGGATTAACAGGAAAAGTTTCGATAATTTAAATCCTGAATATCTTGTAAATCCTGTCCAAGAAAATAATATTTAAAAGCGCTAAAGTGTTATAATTAAAAATTTGTTTTGGCAACTTGGGGCAAAGGAGGTAGATATGCATATGAAGGTAACACGCAGAAAATTTATCCAAATTTCCGGCGTGGCTGCGGCTGGGCTTGCTACCAGCGGTTTGGGCTTTGACCTTTCGCCGGTTAGGGCACACGCCCAAATGCTAAAGACTAAATATGCCAAAGAAACCACCACGATTTGTCCTTATTGTGCAGTGGGATGCGGGGCGATTGTACATACCAGCAAAAAAGGCGATGGTCGTGTCATCAACATCGAGGGTGATCCGGATCATGTGATAAATCGCGGGACTCTGTGCAGCAAAGGAGCCGGACTTTCCGGATTGATCGAAAATGAAAATCGCCTCCTTGAGCCCATGTACCGGGCGCCTTACGCTAATGAGTGGAAGCAGGTATCGTGGGACTGGGCGCTAACGGAAATTGCCAAAAGGGTTAAAGCAATAAGGGATGCATCGTTTGAGCGCAAAAATGCCAAAGGACAGGTGGTAAACCGGACGACCGCCATTGCCTCAGTTGGAAGTTCAGCAATGGACAACGAAGAGTGCTGGACATATCAAGCATTAATGCGTGCCCTCGGGCTTGTATATGTTGAACATCAGGCCCGTATCTGACATAGCGCAACTGTTGCGGCTCTGGCAGAGTCGTTCGGACGTGGCGCAATGACTAATCACTGGATTGATCTTAGAAACAGTGACTGCATACTGATTATGGGCAGTAATGCTGCGGAGAACCATCCCATATCATTTAAGTATGTTACAGAAGCGCAAAGAAATGGGGCAAAAGTTATTAATGTTGACCCAAGGTTTACCAGAACATCCTCAAAAGCAGATTTCTATACTTCTCTGCGTTCAGGCACGGATATCGCCTTTCTTGGAGGTATGATCAAGTACATACTGGACAACAAACTTTATAATAAAGAGTATGTGGCCAACTATACCAATGCCGGGTTTATAGTTGGAGAAGATTTTAAATTTAAAGATGGTCTGTTTTCCGGCTATGATGCAAAAAACAGGAAATATGACAAGAGCAAGTGGGCTTTTGATATGGATGCAAATGGTGTCCCGAAGATGGATATCTCTTTAAACAACAGCCGCTGCGTTTTTCAGCTCTTGGAGAACCATTTCAGCAGGTATAATACCATGCTGGTTTCCTCGATTACCGGCACCCCGGAAGCGAATCTTCTGGAAGTTTACAAGACATATGCCGCTACCGGCGCCAGGGGAAAAGCCGGTACAATTATGTATGCCATGGGCTGGACCCAGCATACTGTTGGAGTCCAGAATATCCGGACAATGGCGATGATACAGCTTCTTCTTGGCAACATGGGAGTTGCAGGCGGTGGTGTTAATGCACTGCGAGGCGAGTCAAACGTACAGGGTTCCACGGATCACTGCCTGCTCTGGCATATCTGGCCTGGATATCTTAAGACTCCAAGGGCATCGAATGTGTCTCTTGATGCATACAACAAAAAGTGGACTCCAAAAAGCAATGATCCGCTTTCCGCAAACTGGTGGCAGAATTATCCAAAATATTCAGTCAGTCTCTTAAAATCGTTTTTCGGTGAAAAAGCTGCTAAAGCAAACGATTTCGGGTATGACTGGCTGCCAAAGGTGGACGATGGTACCGATTATTCCTGGTTGACCATCTTTGATAAAATGTACAAGGATGCTGTCAAGGGTTTCTTTGCCTGGGGCCAGAATCCGGCCTGTAGTGGTGCTAATTCAAATAAAACACGCAAGGCAATGGCAAAACTTGACTGGATGGTCAATGTAAACCTTTTTGACAATGAAACCGGTTCATTCTGGAAGGGCCCGGGTATGAATCCTTCCACCATAAAAACTGAAGTCTTTATGCTTCCGGCATGTGTATCTGTTGAAAAAGAAGGCAGCATTACCAACAGCGGCAGATGGATGCAGTGGCGCTATCAGGGGCCGAAACCGCTTGGAAACAGCCTTTCCGACGGTGATATCATAATGGAACTCGGCAACAAAATTAAAGAGGTTTATAAAGAAGGCGGGGTTTTCCCTGAGCCCATACTTAACCTGAAATGGGATTATATGACGGACGGCCTGTATGATCCACACAAAGCAGCCAAAGAGATTAACGGCTACTTCCTGAAAGATGTTACTGTTAAGGATAAATCCTTCAAAAGGGGAACCCTTGTGCCAAGCTTTGCTTATCTGCAGGATGATGGTTCAACCTCATCTGCAAACTGGCTTTACTGCAACAGCTACACGGAAAAGGGTAACATGGCAGCCAGACGCAGTAAAAAGGATGCGCCAAACAACATCGGCCTGTATCCTGAGTTTGCATGGTGCTGGCCTGTAAACAGGAGAATTATTTACAACCGTGCTTCTGTTGATCTAAAAGGACAGCCATGGGATAAGAAAAACTGGGTTATCAGTTTCGCTGGTGATGTTAAGGACGGCAAGTATGTGTCAAAAAAATGGATCGGAGACGTCCCGGACGGTGGCTGGTATCCTCTCGAAAATCCTGACGGGACAAAGAGAAAGGATGCAAAACAACCATTTATCATGAGAAAGCACGGTCATGGGCAGCTATTCGGTCCCGGCCGTGCAGATGGTCCATTCCCGGAACATTACGAGCCTCTTGAATCACCGCTTGGAAACAACTTGATGAGTAAACAGCGTATGAATCCGGCAGCGCCTGTTTACACAACAGATGCTGATTCAGTGGCATCGAACAGCCCGGAATTTTCTATTGTGGGTACAACATATCGTGTTTCAGAACACTGGCAGTCAGGCCTCATGACACGTCCACAGCCGTGGCTGCTCGAACTTCAACCTCAGGTTTTTGTTGAAATGAGCGAAGAGCTTGCCAAAGAAAAGGGCATCAAGAACGGAGAACGGGTAAATGTAGCATCTGCACGTGGTTCACTTGAATGTACTGCGCTTGTTACCAAGCGTTTTAAACCTTTCAAGATAGCAGGAAAGATTGTACACGAGGTCGGCATTCCATGGCATTTTGGCTGGAGATGGCCTGAAAGTGGTTCAGAAGAAAGTTCCAACCTGCTCACACCAGCAACTGGTGATCCCAATACGAGAATTCCTGAAACCAAAGCCTTTATGGTCAATGTAACTAAACTATAAAAGGAGCTCTGAATGTCTGGTAAATCATTTTTCATAGACACGTCGCTCTGTATGGCCTGCAAAGGTTGTCAGGTTGCCTGTAAGCAGTGGCACGATCTGCCTGCCGAGAAAACAGTAAACCGTGGAACCTACCAGAACCCGTCGGATCTCTCCTTTGTGACTTACAAGTTGGTGAGGTTCAACGAGACGGTTATTGATGGAAAGCTAAAGTGGCTTTTCTTTCCTGATCAGTGCCGCCATTGTCTGGAGCCGCCCTGCGAGATGACGGCTGAGGACCCCGGGGCCATTTTCAGAGATCCGGCAACCGGTGCGGTTCTGTTTACGGCTAACAGCAAGGATGTAGACACTCAAGAAGTTATAGAGGCGTGTCCATATAACGTTCCTCGGGTGGCCAAGGATGGCACCTTAGCCAAGTGCGACATGTGTAACGATCGTGTCCGAAACGGACTTTTGCCTGCCTGTGTGAAGACCTGTCCCACGGGTGCCATGAACTTTGGCGACCGTGAGGAAATGCTCGTTATGGCAAGAAGGCGTTTGGCCACGGTCAAAAAGATCCACCCAAAGGCGAAACTCCTGGATCCGGATGACGTTCGCGTTATATACCTGGTTACAGAGGATCCGATGCTCTATCACTCGTTTGCGGTGGCTTCAAATTCGGCCTTTGACATATCGAGAAAAGTGGCTTTAAATAAGCTTTTAAGACCACTGACTCGTTTAACAGCCGGTTTGTGAAGAACACTCTTATAGACTTTCAGATAAATAATTTCACTGTGTTATCAGTCGTCGACGTATAACTAATACCCTTCCTCCTTCTGGCCTTGTGAAATTAATTATCTGAAAGTCTATAGAAAAAATACAGAATATCAAATGACCAAAATATTTCAGACAGTTATCCAATATCTGCGGGGTTCAGCACGTTTAGAATTTTGGATTTTAGTCATTCGTATTTGTTTCGGATTTTGTGTTTCGTGCTTCGAATTTATAGAAGATCCCATAAGTAAACAATTCTCGTTAAGTCAGGTTATCAGCTTAAATGACGTAGCCTTGGGGGATAGTGGGTAATAATAATGACTAAAAAGGAGATTGAAACTGCCGAGCAAATTAAAAGGGCTGTGAAAGATATTAAGGCACTGAGGCCCGCCTATGAAGGTATTCTCGCTTTTTATGAAAAGCTTTTTTTGGCCCAGGAAGCCTCAAAAAAACACATTCACCTGCAACCAATAAAGATCCCCGAAGACCTCCTTTCAGTCAAGCGAAAAGAGAAGTTCCCTCTGATCGCAAGAAAAGACTTTACAGTAGATATAAAAGCATCCGAAGCCCTGCTGAGAGAGATTTGCCAACTTGCCTGTGAAGCGAACGAGGTTCTGGCTCACGCCGGCGTGAAACTTATGGACGCCCTGGACAGGGGCACGGTTGATGCCTCAACCCTGTTGTCAAAAACTTTGAGCGAAGATGACGTCTATTTTGATGAAACGGCAAAAAGCCTGGAAATTGACAAGGAGGTTCTCTTTTTTATGGCACATGGGAGTATAAGGCCATGCCTTTCTCTTTGTGCTGAACAATTAGCCACTTATATAGGCAAGGACACACTATGGGGAAAAGGGTATTGTCCTGTTTGCGGTAATCCTCCAGCCATATCCATACTCCGCGGTGAAGGAGAGCGCTTTTTCTTTTGCAGCTTTTGCGACCACGAGTGGCATAGCCAAAGAATATATTGTCCGTTCTGCGAAAATAAGGATCAAAAAACATTGCACTATTTTTTTAGCGAAGAAGAGGAGTATCGGGTGAATGTGTGTGATAAGTGCAAAAGGTACATCAAGACCATTGATACCAGGGAAATAGAACGACCTGTGTACCCTTTTTTAGAACAGATCGCGACATTGCACCTCGATATGCTGGCCCAAAACCAGGGACTTCAAAGCGGACATCCACTATGGCTCCAAACATAGACCACTATAATCGCAGGATTTCCTACCTGAGGGTTTCTGTCACAGACCGATGCAACCTTCGCTGCATCTACTGCCTGCCGGTAAAAGATCTGAAGCTGCTTGATCATGCTGAGATCTTGAGCTACGAAGAGATCCTGGATGTCATTATAGCCGGCACCGAATGCGGAATAAGGAAAGTGCGTCTGACAGGCGGCGAACCCCTGGTCCGTAGAAATTTTGTCCGGTTCGTTGCATCCGTGTGCCGGATACCTGAGCTCGAGGATGTCAGCATCACCACAAATGGTGTGCTCTTAAAGGAAAGAGCCAAAGAAATTTTTGATGCAGGCGTTCATCGCATCAATATCAGTCTTGACACACTTAACCGCTTGAAATATGCCAAAATCACGGGATATAATTGTTTTGATGAGGTCTGGGAAGGGCTTCAGGAAGCTGAGGTAGTTGGCTTTTCGCCCATAAAAATCAATGTGGTGGCTATCAGAGGTGTAAATGATGATGAATTCCATCAACTTGCCGAGTTGTCTGTGAAAAAGCCTTATCACGTTCGGTTCATCGAGTACATGTCGATCGGGCATGACAGCAAGTGGAAGCATGAGAAATATATCTCTTCAGATGAAATCAAATCCAAACTCGAGGCCATTGGTCCCCTTCACAAAATTCAGCGTGCAACCCACGACGGGCCTGCCGAAAGATATCGATTTGAATCAGCAAAAGGCGAAATTGGTTTTATCAGCGCTCTCAGCCACCACTTCTGCCCTAGTTGCAACCGCATGAGACTCACAGCCGACGGCAAACTTCGCCCCTGCCTTTTTGCCGACAATGAGGTGGACGCCAAGACGCCTCTCAGGAATAAATGCACCCAACAAGATTTGAAGGAACTGTTTCGGGAAGCTATCGCCAGGAAACCAAGGCAACACCACGTCAGGATGCCGGATGGTGGAGAGTGTCTCCGTCCCATGTATGCCATCGGAGGATGAAAGGTTATTTTTTAGATGAGAGTATTGATTATAGGAGCAGGTAAGACCGCACGCGAACTTTTGCGCAGACTTGGCAAATTCTGGGATGTCACGCTTGTCGATAAATCGGACAAACATTTTTTATATTTCAAAAAGATGAAGCCGGTAAAGAAGCTGATTCTTGGTGATGCATCGAGTAACATTGTCTTGCAAAAGGCAGGGATTGACAAAACCGATTTTTTTGTGGCAGTCACCAACCGTGATGAGATTAACTTCGAAGCCTGCGTTCTTGCTCAGAAGCACAAAATCAAGAACATAATAAGTATGATAAATGACTCAGATAATCTTCAAAAATTTCGAGAACTTGGTGTCCGGGTCATATGCGGCTCCTATATAGTAGCTCACCAAATAGAAATATTTCTGGAAAGTCCAATGATGTTGATAAACAGCATAGGAGAAGGGCGAGGTGAAGTATTGGAAATCAAAGCGCTTCGCAATTCTCCGGCTGTGGGCAAATCGCTACGGGACATTCGTCCTAAAGATTGGCTGGTTGGAGCAATATACCGGAAAGGAGAAATACTTATTCCTCGTGGAGATACCACAATCCAAAAGGATGATCTAATTACCATAGTAGGCCATAGCAGCCTTTTCAAAACGGTCTCCAAGCTTTTCACTCTCGATGTCCCTAAATTTCCTTTAGAATACGGGAAAAACATACTGGTTCCTGTGCGGGATAAACAAGACATAGAAACATCTGTAGAAGAGGCTATCTATCTGACCAAGGATTTCAAGGCATCAAAGATCATTTTTCTTGTTTTATCAGGGGTAGTATCTATAGAACACGAGGCCATCATACAAAAAATTGTTCAACTGGCAGAGGGAAAAGTAGAATTTGACATAAAAAGGATTGAAAAAGAAAATGAGTTGGAAGAAACTATTATTGAAATGACCCGTCATGAAAATATTGGTTGTGTCGTTACTAATCTTTATAAAATTGGTATACTCGAAAAACTTATGGGTACAAGCAAAGTAGTTAATCTTGCGCATCGCATTAATTGTCCGCTTCTTGTAGGAAAAAAGCGATTCCCCTATAAAAGCATCCTGGTGCCTGCTAATGCAACCAGAGCTGCGGAACTGGCTGCGGAAGTGGCTGTAGACATCGGCCGAATTGCCGAAGCCAGGGTGGCAACGGCCAGTGTTTCTGATCCGGTATTTATGGCCAGTAAAGACTCGGTAAAATGGGCTCAAACTGCCTTGCGTCATGTACGGCATATAGGTGAGATGCACCATTTTCCTATCGAAGAAATATTGCTTGAGGGAAACCCGATAAAAGAGATCGCAAACACTGCTGAGGATTTTGATCTCATTGTTATGGGCAGCTCCACCAAAGGAATGTCAATTCTCAAACCAAATGTTGGTGAGCACATTATTCATAAAGCTAAAAGCTCTATACTTATCGTAACGTCTTAGAGCCAATTCATCAGTTTTCAAAACAGGCTCTTAAGGATTCCTATGGAAATCAATCAGGCTTCCAGCCTAATTATCATCTCCCTTGCTGTTTTTATCGTACCGATCCTGTCCCGTTACCTGAAAATTCCATCAATTGTGGGAGAAATACTTTTTGGGATAGCTATCGGTAAAAGTGGACTGGATCTTATCATGTCTGGCGAATGGCTTTCATTTTTAGCGCACTTTGGGTTCCTTTTGCTTATGTTTCTATCAGGATTTGAGATTGACTTTGAGTATCTGGAAAAGCAAGGGCGAAAGCAGGTGGTTTTCGCTCTATTTATTTTTTTCTGCACAGTTTTTCTGGCTTATTTGTTTTCCACACTTATGGGATTCGGTTTTTATATGACGCTTATTTTGTCAACCACCTCTCTGGGATTGGCCATACCTACATTAAGGGAGACAGGACTTTCCAAATCGCTAATAGGCCAAAACATCATCCTTGCTGCTATAATCGCTGATTTTTTGACTTTATTTGGTATTGCTATTTATTCTCTTTTTTATCAACACGGCTTTTGCTGGGAAATGCTCAAGCCCGGGCTTATCTTTGTTTTTGCAGCTTTAGTTCTCTATCTTCTCAAACGCCTGGCCTGGTGGTATCCGGAAAAATTTGTCCGACTTATTAAGAGAGAGGATCCGGTAGAAACAGGAGTAAGGGCAAGCCTGGCATTACTTTTCGTCTTTGTTGGTTTTTCAGGCATTCTGGGAATAGAACCTGTTCTGGGAGCCTTCCTGGGTGGAGCGCTCTTTTCCTTAATTTTCCGTTATCGCGGTGTGCTGGAAGAAAAACTCATGGGCTTTGGTTATGGATTTCTTATTCCTATCTTTTTTATACATGTAGGAATGAATTTTGATCTTCGAGTTCTTTTGGAGTGGCAGATATTTTTAAATGCAGCCGGTCTTTTCCTGGTGGCCTGGATTATCAAGATAATCCCCTCTCTTCTTTTCCGTTTTAATGGGTTGACATGGGGAGAATGCTTTTCGAGCGGGATACTCCTTTCGGCACGTCTGAGTCTGATTATTGCTGCAGCTTCCATCGGGCTCAAACTCGATTTGATTAATAATCAGATCCACTCCAGCATCATATTGCTGGCTATCCTGACGTCCTCTCTGGCCCCAATATTATTTAAGAAGATCCAGTCTTAACCTCACTTTTAACCACAGCTACAGCCAGGCCCGCAGTTGTCCGGACTTTCAGTACCGCAGCTACAGCCTCCAGCCTCGGTTGATAATTCTTGAGCACTGGGCTCTCGGACTTCGACAATCTTGACATCAAAATGAAGACGCTGACCAGCCAGCGGATGGTTAAGGTCAACGGTTACAGTATCATTTTCAACTGTTTTTATGACAATCATTATAGGACCGTTAGGGCTTTGCGCTTGAAGTTTTACACCTGGCTTGATATCTGCATCAGCAGGGAACTGGCTACGAGGAATTTCATGCACCAGATCTTCTCTTGCCGGGCCATAAGCATCATCCGGTTCTACTGTTATATTGGCGCTATCGCCTGCTTCCATTCCCATGATCTCTTTTTCAAGCCCTGAAATTATCTGGCCGGTACCGGTAATAAAGTTAAGCGGATTACCTGATCGAGAACGATCGACCTCTTCTCCTGAGTCAAGACTTAAACAATACTCGATAGCTACAAATAAATTTTTTTCAATTTTCATAATTATATTCTCCTATAAAAATGGAGTAGAAGTCTTTTTGATAAAACTTCTACTCCGGGCTTTGACTAATTATCTAAAATAAGGCATATTAGTATTAAGTCAATATTGATTATTTCGTAAAAACCTATTTCATGACGCTTTGCGGCATAAATGTTCCTTCATTTTGTTTACGCTCAATTATAGACTTTCAGATAAATAATTTCACTGTGTTATCAGTCGTCGACGTATAACTAATACGCCTTCCTCCTTCTGGCCTTGTGAAATGAATTATCTGAAAGTCTATAGGGTACCAGTTAATCCGGAGCATGCAACAATGATTAAAAAGATTAAGTTATTCTCTCTTCCATTATTATTTATATTTTTATCTTTCCTCTTTTTTCAAGAGTCCGGTGCTGAATTTTACAGGTATGTTGACAAACAAGGAAGAATTCACTTTGTTGATGATTTAAGCAAGATACCGCCTGAATATAGAGAAAAGCCTAAAGTATATAAAGAAAAATACGACCATCTTCCTGAACAGGAAAGAAATATCATGATGGGAAAAGAATACAACGAGCTTGAAAGAAAACGAAAAGAAAAAGCCGTCATGCTGGAAAAGGAAAGCATAGAACGAAAAAAAAATGAAGCAATCAGCACTAAAAAGCGTTTAAAAAAATTCGAAACAAAGGTAATTATAAGGGGGAATTCAGTGTTTGTGCCTGTGAAGCTTGGTTACAAAAACAGGGTAATTGAGGGAATACTCATTCTGGATACAGGTGCTTCAATCACTCTTCTTCACCAAAAGTTTGCAAATAAATTAAAGATACAGCAAACCAAAAAGGCTAAAAATATAGTAGCGGGAGGAGGTGTAATAAATACTAAAATAGCAAAACTAAGCTACATTAAAGTCGGGTCTATAAAAAAGGAAAACTTGATTGTATCCATCGTTGACTATAAAGGCCCTCCAGCAGCCCACAAGGGCCTGCTAGGCATGGACTTCCTGCGGGATCTTGAATACAAAATTGATTTTGAAAAACAGGTTATAATATGGAAAAAATAATAATAACTACTCAGGTTTGCGGTTAAAGGAATAGTTTTCTCAAGAATCTGTTGATTCTGAATGTTCATTGCTAAAAATGGTTGAGATTTGGTTGCGCCCTCTTTGCTTTGAAAGATACATTGCCTTGTCTGCTCTTTGAACAAATCCTGATATTCTTTCGTCCCGGCAATATTCTGTAGCTCCTATGCTGATAGTTATGGATACGGATTTTCCGGATTGAGGTGAAAATTTTTCATTTTCTATGGCATCCTTTATCCTCTTAGCAACAGTCATAACTTCTCCCCTGCTTGTTTCAGGGAGTATAACAGTAAATTCCTCCCCTCCGTATCTGTAAGCAGTATCCATCTTTCTGAGACATAATTTAATTGCCTTCCCGATCCTGGCCAGTACTTTGTCACCTTCCAGGTGACCATAAGTATCATTATAATGTTTGAAATGATCAATATCCAGAAACAGGAGCGAAAGAGGATGGTTGTAACGTTTAGATCTGTCAACCTCTGAATCCAGTTGTTTATAAAAGTATCTGGAATTATAGAGTTTTGTCAGACCATCCGTTATTGCAAGATCCTGAAGTCTTGCCAGTATTAAGGCGCGCTCTTTTGTAATATTCCGCTCTCTTAAAACCCTTCTCATCCTTAGCAAAAGCTCTTCAAAGCGTATTGGCTTAGATACAAAATCGCTTGCACCTTTGTTGATTGCTTCTTCATATGAATAATCGCCGATATAGCCTGTTATAACAATTACATCTGTATCATACCTGTTTTTTATAAGGTCAGTCAGTTCGAGGCCGTTCATTCCTGGCAACCTTATGTCGGTTATAACGACATGAATGGTATTTGTCCTTAATATTTCAAGCGCTTCCTCCGCGCTCGAAGTCTCGAATGACTTATAACCAGCCATTCCAATAAATTCATGGATAGAATCTCTAATATTAGAGTCGTCGTCGACAATTAAAACACAGGTGTCTATTTTTGATTGTTTGATCATTATTTACTAATTGATAATATCAGCGTGCAAAAGGTCAGGGTTGACATATTGAAAAACAATTTGATAGAAGTTGCTTTTCTATTTTAACTTAAAGCAGTAAGTCGAGTAAAAACGCTCAATTTAAGTTTAACTTATTAAAAATCTATATCTGTATATCTATAACAAAAAATAGTGTCAACTTAGATTTTATATTTATAAAATTAAATTATCATATATCTTTAATGAAAAATATACGAAACTTCAGCATAATAGCTCATATTGATCATGGCAAGTCGACTCTGGCAGACCGCCTTATACAGGCTACCGATGTTGTTTCTGAGCGAAATTTTCAGGATCAGATCCTCGACACAATGGATATAGAGCGGGAAAGAGGCATCACCATAAAGAGTCAAACAATTTGTCTCCCATATAAAGCAAAAGACGGTCAAACATACTTTTTAAATCTTATTGATACGCCCGGGCATGTTGATTTTACCTATGAGGTTTCACGCGCTCTCTCTTCATGTGAGGGCGCTCTTTTGCTGATAGACGCCAGTCAGGGCGTTGAAGCACAAACTCTGGCCAATCTTTATCTTGCCATGGAACATGATCTTGAAATTATTCCGGTAATAAACAAAATAGATTTGCCGGCCGCCGATATTGAGAGAATAAAAGATCAGATTAACGACGATTTAGGATTGGATCCTGAATCGGCAATTCTTACCTCGGCCAAAAAAGGTATCGGCATAGAAGATGTGCTTGAAGGGGTGGTTAACAAACTTCCGCCGCCCTCGGGAGATCCGAACGCACCGCTTAAAGCACTGATTTTCGACTCCCACTACGATTCTTACAGAGGAACTATAGTCCATGTCAGAATATTTCAGGGGAAAATAAAGCCGGGCGATGTCATCACCTTTATGTCCAATAATGTTATTTATAAAACCGAGGAGATAGGGATATTTCAGATAGAAAAAATGCCGAAAAAGGAGCTTTCAGCGGGCCAGGTAGGTTATATTATTGCCGGGATAAAAACAGTAAGTGACACAAAATGCGGTGATACAATTACGCTGAAAAACCGGCCATGTAAAACCCCAATGCCTGGATTCAAAATTGAAAAACCGGTTGTATTTTCTTCTATCTACCCTGTAGCATCTGATGAATACGAGGAACTGGCGCTTGCAATGGAAAAGCTTAAATTAAATGATGCTTCATTAATTTATGAAAAAGACTCCTCTGTAGCTCTGGGCTTTGGTTTTCGCTGCGGATTTCTGGGGCTTCTTCATCTTGAAGTCGTGCAGGAAAGACTTGAACGTGAATACGATCTTTCTCTGATTCTTACGGCTCCTTCTGTAAGATACAAGCTTATAATGCAAGACGGTTCATCCAGGATAATCGACAACCCTGCTTTGTATCCGGATCCGGCCGGGATTGATAAAACGCTCGAACCATTCATCCGGGCTTCAATAATAATACCGGAGCGTTACATGGGAACGGTTATGAAGCTATGCCTTGAAAGACGGGGAATAAATACCACCTATCAATATCTTACCAATAACCGCCTGGAGATGATTTTTGAACTTCCGCTTGCTGAAGTTATTTATGACTTTTACGATAAACTGAAATCATCAACTCAGGGATACGGATCATTTGACTACGACATGATAGATTACAGAGAAACAGATCTTGCAAAACTTGATATTTTGATAAACAGTGACCGTGTAGATGCATTATCACAGTTGGTACATAAAGACAGGGCCGTTGAACGGGCAAGACATGCATGTGAAAAACTAAAGGATGAAATTCCTCGACAGATGTTTAAAATAGCCATACAGGGTGCAATCGGCGGAAATATTATAGCGCGTAAAACCATTTCAGCCTTAAGAAAAGACGTAACAGCAAAATGCTATGGCGGAGATATAACGCGAAAACGCAAACTTCTCGAAAAACAGAAAAAAGGTAAAAAAAGAATGAAGATGGTGGGAAAAGTTATGATTCCCCAGTCTGCATTTTTATCAGTATTAAAAACAGATAATGATTAGAAGAAATTTAGGAGGAATTATGGGAAAAACCGTTGCTGAAAAAATATTTGATTCCCATTTTGTGGACAACCCGTCAGGAGATATTCATGTTATCAGTCTTGATGCTGTTTTCTGCCATGAAATAACAACACCTGTTGCAATAAATGATCTGGTAAGCCGGAATAAAGACAGGGTGTTTGATCCTGATAAAATCAAAGCTGTGATTGACCACGTTACTCCTGCAAAGGATTCAAAAACAGCCATGCAGGGTAAAATTTTAAGAGATTGGGCAAGTCGCCACAATATCAGGGATTTCTTTGACATAGGCAGAAACGGAGTATGCCATGCAATTTTTCCGGAAAAAGGTTTTGTTCGTCCGGGGCATACCGTTATCATGGGTGATTCCCATACCTGTACCCACGGTGCATTTTGCGCATTTGCGGCAGGTGTTGGCACAACCGATCTTGAAGTGGGAATTCTAAAGGGCGTTTGTGCGTTTCATTATCCTTCGACAATTAAAATCAACATAGTCGGTAAAATGCAGGCCGGCGTTTATGCAAAGGATGTAATTCTTTCCATAATCGGAAGGCTCGGCGTAAACGGCGCAACAAATAAAGTTATAGAATTCACAGGGCCTGTTGTGAACACAATGAGCATGGAAGCCAGGATGACTCTATGCAACATGGCAATTGAAGCAGGCGGGACATCCGGCATCTGCTATCCGGACATGACAACCGTTGAATATTTGTGGGAATTTATTAAAGACAAATATCCAACAAAAGAAAAAGCTTTTGAGGAATTTAAGAAGTTTTCTCCTGATCCGGATGCCAAATACCATGATGTGATAGAACATGATATAAGCCGGCTGGAACCTGTGGTTACTTTCGGATTTAAACCCGACCAGGTAAAACCTGTAAAGGAGATGGAAAAAACAAAGGTAGATCAGGTTTACATAGGGTCATGCACAAACGGAAGAATTGAAGATCTAAGAATTGCCGCCCAGGTGCTGAAAGGCAATAAGATAAGCGACTCTGTCCGGGGCATTATATCTCCTGCAACTCCAAAAGTTTTCAGGCAGGCAATGGATGAAGGTATCCTGAAAATATTTATGGATGCAGGCTTTTGTGTGACAAACCCGACTTGTGGTGCATGTCTCGGCATGAGCAATGGTGTACTTGCGGAAGGCGAAGTATGCGGGTCAACAACAAATCGTAATTTCAACGGCCGGATGGGCAAAGGAGCAATGGTGCACCTTATGAGTCCCGCTACGGCGGCCGCAAGCGCTATTTCGGGGCATATTACAAATTCAAGTTTATATAAATAGTGAGGCCGGAAGAAAAATTATGAAAAATTTCAGCGGCAAAATGCTGTTCCTCGACAGATCAGATATCAATACAGATGAAATAATTCCTGCAAAATACCTTACGGAAATTTCCAAGGAAGCGCTTAAACCCCATCTTTTAGAAGATCTACAACTGAATGGATTTGCTCAGGCAAAGGATATTAAAGGAAAAAGCGTAATCATAACCAGGGCTAATTTCGGGTGCGGCTCCTCCAGAGAGCATGCCCCCTGGGCACTTGAGGTGAACGGCATTAACATGGTGATAGCAGAAAGTTTTGCAAGGATATTCAGGCAGAATATGTTCAACTGCGGGATGATGGCAGTGGAACTGCCCGGCCAGACTATAAATCATATTTTCCAGGTCTTTTCAGGCAAAGAGACATCCATTGAAACTGATCTTGAAAAAAATATATTTATTCTAAAAGCTGACGGGCTTGAAGAAAAAGCAGGCTTTTCAATCTCCGACTTTGACCGATCCCTTGTTGCCTCCGGCGGTTGGGTGGAATACGCTGATTCTAAATATTAACACGGTTTTGCCTTCCTCCTGACACACAGCGCCGGCACTCTGAAATAAGGTTTATTACGCCCTTTCCAATCTGGGCTGCGATGAGCAGATGCCTTTGTAGTGAGAAAACTCCTCACCAGATACGAGTATGCTATATTCTCCGAGTAATCATTTTTATGAATTCAACAAAGATCAGAGAAACCAGTGCCGCAGATATTGGAATAATCCAGTCTACCGGACTCAGTGTTGTGAACTCGAATATCTTCTGGAAAAAAGGAATGTACATAACACCTAATGTCAACAAGAAAGTAGCAAGCACACCGACCATGAGCAGTTTGTTTGTTAAAATACCTATTTTATAGATGGGCTCTTCCAGGGACCTGAAAGCAAAGGGAATGAACAATATCATGCTGACAATAGCGGCAAATGTCAGTGTCCTTGCTTTCCCGATATCGACCTCCGGGTTATTTAGAATAAATACAAGAAATGATGCCGAAGCCATGATTGCAGCTATACTGACAATCAGGATCAGGTTTCGTTTTTTCAGGATTCGCTCCTCAGGGTTTCTTGGATTTTTAGACATGATCCCTTCTTGTATCGGATCTAACCCCAGGCCTATGGCCGGCATGATCTCATCAAACATGTTGATAAATAAAATTTGCAATGCCAGCAAAGGAAGAAATTCAAAACCGAGTAATGTTATCCCCAAAAGGATGAGGATCACTTCGGTAAAATTTCTTGAAATCAGATAACAGGTAAATTTTTCTATATTTTCATAAATAGTTCTTCCCTGCTTCACTGCTTCAACGATCGTTGCAAAATTATCATCCTGCAGTACCATGACACTGGATTCCCTTGCCACATCTGTTCCTTTAATACCCATTGCTATTCCAATATCCGCTTTTTTCAGGGCAGGAGCATCATTGACACCATCACCTGTCATGGCAACTATATGACCTTTATCCTGCAGAGCCCTGACGATCCTTAATTTCTGTTCAGGCATCGTTCTTGCGCAGATATTTATGGCTTCAACGATTCTGTAGAACTCTCCCTCATCAAGCTCATCCAGTTCGCTTCCGGTGATGGCTCCATCCTTGGTTATTTTTCTGAGTTTTTCATCTGCGATATCCTCGAATTTCTGATCCTCATCAAATAAACCGACCTTCCTTGCTACCGCCTTTGCTGTTTCTTCATTGTCACCGGTTATCATCACGACCTTTATTCCGGCTTTTTTACAGGCGCTGATCGCTTTTTTTACCTCTTCTCGCGGCGGGTCTATCATGGCGATCAATCCCAAAAAGACCGGATCCTTTTCAATGTTTTCAGGAGTCAGTGGTTCGGAAACATTCCTGTAAGCAACTCCGAGAACACGGAATGCGGAACTTGCAAGACTGCTGTTTGCTTCCAGGATGCCGGTGATTTCATTAGCATCAAGTTTTTTTATTCCGTCTTTTTTTGCAATGAATTTACATTTTTTCAAAATAACTTCGGGAGCGCCTTTGGTGAACGCTATGAGCTCAGCGCCTTTCTTGTGGACTGTTGTCATCTGTTTTCTTTCGGAAGTAAAGACTATTTCCTCTATTTTCCGGTATTCATCCTTAAGATCATCTGCCCATAGACCGGCTTTTGCTGCTGCAACGATCAAGGATACTTCTGTCGGATCACCGACGACTTCCCATTTCCCTCCCCTCTTTTCAAGAACGGCGTTATTGCACAGAACAGCAGCCCTTAACAGCATGGCAAGGTTATCATTTTCTACAATATCGATCTTTTCACCATCCGCATAAAAATCCCCATCCGGCTCATACCCCACACCGGTTGTATCTATAAAACCGCCGTCAACAAAGATCTTTTCTACTGTCATTTCATTTTTGGTCAAGGTGCCTGTTTTATCCGTACAGATCACCGTGGTCGACCCCAGTGTCTCGACACCTAACATTTTCCTGATCAGTGCATTATGACCTGCCATGCGGTGCATACCATAGGCAAGGGTCAGGGTCAGGGTCAGAGGCAGACCTTCGGGAACTGCCGCAACAGCCAGGGCTAAAGCTATCAGCAACATTCCTTCCAGAGGGGCGCCTGTTAGCAGTCCTAACGTAAAGGTAAGCGCACAGGCTACCAGAGCGATGATTGCCAGACTCTTTGCAAGCTGCGCCATCTTTACCTGAAGCGGGGTCTGTTCCTCGGCTTCCTGGATCATTCCTGCGATCATTCCTAACTTTGTTTGCATGCCTGTTGCTATTACCAGAGCCTCACATTTTCCGT
>Ga0255441_1003_pt1 | contig 40100 bp, 37 predicted proteins | sample ANMaggSeSYBR02C5_FD_182645 | JGI IMG/M metagenome (GOLD analysis project Ga0255441, IMG submission 182645) | Sediment cell enrichment communities from methane seep in Santa Monica Basin, California, United Staets - ANME aggregate JGI... | ecosystem: Environmental > Aquatic > Marine > Cold seeps >... | reverse complement strand
AAATGCTCAATCACTTCCATAAGCAGCACAAAATCTACACTTTCAGAAAGTAATGGTAGATCGTACACGTCACCTTGTTCAACTCTGCAACCATGACGTCTGCAAATATCTATATTTTCTGATAGAATATCAACTCCGAGAACTTTTCTGTCATGAAATAGTCGATGCATCTTTTCCAAAGTAATTCCCTCTCCGCAGCCGATATCCACAAGTGTCCGGTCGGTGGGCCGCACAAGGTTCAAGGCCAGTTGATCCCTTTTATCCCAATGCCAGAGGCCAATGCCACATTTTGCGTATTGATCTCGCTGATAAATTGTTTCTTGCTGTTGATTAAATCCCGTTACAGGCATTTTTTATCGCTTTCTCATCCCTATAATTTCGCTCATAGATAGATGAAACTGCCAGATCAAATTGAACATATCAATAGTCCCAAGATGCTGCTTCTTACGGAATCTCCGCCGTTTTAGTAACATGGCCGGCAGTTTTGCAAAAATGTTAACATACGCTTTTAAGTAAGCCGAAACTATTGCCGGCAAGGAATTATTTTCTGTAAATTTATTGAGTTCCCCTGTTCCCCTCAAAACAAAATATCCCTGTACAATGTAACGCCATGCCGTAACAAGCGGAAGGATAGTTAGAAGAAACCAGGGAAAATTCTTTATTGCCACCCATAAATGATTCCGCTCTACCCAATAAATTTTTTGCAGAGAAAACTTTCCGCCGGTCATGGAATAATAATGATGAACATAAGCGCCCGGCGCAACCACTATATTCCAGCCCGCCCGGCGCATGCGGAGTCCAAGGTCTGTGTCTTCACAATAGGCAAAAAAATCTTCATCAAAAAGGCCGACTTCTTTTAAGGTCTCGGCTCTCAATAAGCACGCGCACCCACTAACCAGCAGAATTTCTCCTGGTTGAGTCAATTGAGGCACAGACATGCCTCGCATGGCTTGCCGGGACATACCGTCAAGAGCGATACCGACACCGTATGAATCTAAAACCTCTGGCTTGTTTCCATCAATAATAATGGAGGCTGCAGCGCCGATTTCTGGATCAGACTCCGCAGTTGCAATTAGAGAGCTTATCCATTGGGGCGCTGCTACGGCATCATTGTTGATCAGTGCAATGTACTCACCTCGTGCCATTGCAATGCCTCGATTATTTCCTCCCGCAAAGCCATAATTCTTATTCAACCTGACCATACGAACTTCCGAAAATTCTTTTGTCAGCATGCCGCATACGTCTTCGTCAGATCCATTGTCAACGACAACAATCTCGATCGTTCTATAATCCTGGGCATAAAGGCTGCGCAAACAGTTTCTGAGCAGATTCAGGTTGTTTAAGGTAACAACTACTACTGTTACTAATGGCAAATTACGTTCCATTTTATAACTTTCTTATAACGAGCTGACAGTATAACTCAATAAATGACTCTGTTGATTTACTCCGATTTTAAAAATTAGGCCACAAGATATTGTGGATAGCTTGCCTTACATGCACCACATATTGTGACAATTTTTTTGAGAAGCTAGTAAATCAACAGAGTCATAAATTCGGGTAATCCGCCAAAGCACTCTGGCGGACTGGATTCCCGCCTTCGCGGGAATGACTGGCGCTTACACCCAATCGTCATTCCCGTGAAAACGGGAATCCAGAAGTCAATGTCTCAGGTTATTGAAATGTTACTGTTTCCCCAAATACAGATCGCAAAAATTCGTAAGAAGCCTTAAGCATTGCAAAAAAGTTTGATGGATTAACTAGGAGTCTGCTCATGTAATTTCCAATAATCCGCTGTCGCGGGTAAAATTCTTTGATGTTTATTTCTATCAGATAATACAAAGGACTCCCATTTCCTAAAATCCTTTGATTGTTCATCATAATTTACTACAACAAGATAGAATTTACCGTGCAAACAGGATATCAATTTCCATGTGCAGTCATCGCCATGGATACCTTTAATTACGCCCCTTGTGGCGATGGAGACATCATCCTCCACAAAATCAATATCAATTTGTATAACTTCTCATTATACAGCTCCAAGTACTCTTCTCTGTGATCTTAAAATCCGACAAGCTTTATCAGGAGAACTTTGTCAAGTTTTGTTTTTTCAACTATCATGGCTGCCTCGCTATATTGAAGATTAGGTGATTAGATGATTCGTTGTCATCCAATCTCCTAATCAACCAATCATCCAACTACGGCAAAATGTTATGCCCACCAATATTTCTCAGATAAATATGGTCATCAAATTCCTGGAGTGTAATTCTAATATTTCTGTTAATAGATATTTCCGATACTGGAGGATTTTCATTCTTCAATGCCTGCACCTTTTTGTATCTTAGAGATGGATAATTTTTGTTTTCCATAAACAATTCAAGCTTCTTTTTCACCTTTAATCTTAAATCATTATTGCATTTCCTCAAAGATTTTTCAAACTTCGGAGAGTATTTAATCTTCATGTAAGCTACTCTCAATATCACTAAAGAGCTGTTCAACGCTTTCAGCGCTCTTTATATTTCCGGCTTTATAATCTTTCGTTGCCTGCTTTTCAGCTACTTGCCATGTACGATTATAATAACGCGCTTCATCTGGGAAAAATACTCTGTTAAAAACTATGATGACTTCCATTTCTTCATCAAAGGGCACTTTTTCTAAAGGCAATATTGTTCCTTTTTTATAGATTCCCTTTATTGCTGTCTGAGCCATATTCACACCTCACCTTCTACCCACATGAGTAGTTACGCTTTTTCAAATATTCATCCTGATTTTCAATCGCCACCAGCCAAAATAACTGCCTGAGTGAGCATTAGGAACGTGGACGAAATAACTTCCCCAACTATACATCACAGCTTCAGGCCGCCTTTGTCCGGTCTCAAATCACAAAAATATTGAAATAGCTCGCTATTCCTTCAACTTTTGTGATCTGGGATCGAACAAATTCGACCCAAATCTGTGCGCCTACTTGAGGAAGTTAATTCGTCCACGTTCCTTATCTTTGTGTATTTTTCCATATTTTTTATAATATCATACATCTTTGAACCAGGTAAAGGAGTTAATGCGAAGATGCTCACCCAATCTCACGTTACACCCCATGCAGTATCCATCCCGATCCCGCTTGTAGCGGGATTCGTTTCAGTCTCCCAAAGATATCACAGGATCAAATGGCTAAGGCGGCGTACTTCACGGAATTCCAGTCGTTTTTCCGAATACTGAGTTTAAAAATCCGCTAAAAGCCTTTATCATATTAAAAACATTTAGAGGATTAGCCAAAAGTCTTTTGAGGTAATTTCCGATTATCCGTGGCCGGAGGTAAAATTCTTTCATGAAGCGTTGCTGGTAATAAAAGAGCTTTTCTTTGGATAATCCGTTTGGGACGTAAACCACATCAAGCAGATTCATTTTTTCGAAATCTTTGTCTATTGTCCCATGTTGTTCCGCAATATCATACATCTCTGATCCAGGAAAAGGAGTTAATGTAAAGGCGCTTATGTCGTTTAAGGGAATGCTGTTGGCAAAGCGAATTGTTTTCTTCATGGTCTCTTCGGTTTCATACGGCAAGCCAAAGATGAAGTATCCTTTGCTCAAGATCCCTGCTTTATGGGTCAAACGCACCGCTTTTTCGATTTGATCTATGGTAATTGCCTTTTTGGCGAAATCGAGGATTTTCTGGTTGCCGGATTCTATCCCATAACTGATCTGCCAGCAGCCGGAGCGTTTCATAAGATTTAGCAACTCTAAATCATTTACGGAATTGACCCTGCCGCTGCAGCACCAGGAAATATTCCATTTGGCCTTTAAGATGCCTTCACATATTCTTGCCACTCTTTTCTTTTTAATAAGGAACTGGTCATCTTCAAAAATAATCTCCTTTATTCCGAAATTCTTTTTGAGATAACCGATCATTTCCAGCACATATTCTGAGCTGTGAAACCGGATCTGACGGCTGAATACAGATGTATCGCAAAAAATACATTTGTTGGGGCATCCCCTGGCAGATATGATGTGTGTGGCAGGAAGTTTCTTGTACTTAAACAAAGCAGGATGATATCGGGATGGAAATCCATCCAGAAGTTCCCATGCCGGAAATGGAAGGGCGTCGAGATTCTTAATAGTCGGGCGTGGGGGTGAAAAACGGACTTTGCCGTTTTCGCGAAATGCCAAACCGGAAATATTTACTGGCGTTTTGCCGGCGGAGAGGGCTTCAACCAGTTCGATTATCGTTTCCTCGCCTTCGCCCACAACACCGTAATCAAAAACCGGATAATCCGACAGAGTCTGCTCCGGAACCGCAGTTAAATGCGGCCCTCCTATGACTATCGGTATGGAGGGATATAGATCCTTTATCATTGAGGCCAGTTTTACTGTCTTAATAATCGAAGGGGTTACAGCAGTAAGCCCGACTATGTCGGGTCGGGATTTCTTTACCTCTTTAATAGTATCTTCATAACCTGTACTTTGAGCGGATGCATCCAGAATGCGAACACTGTGGCCTGTGTTACGCAGAACCGCTCCCAGCATAAGCAGCCCAAGATGTGGAAGGGTGGCTCCAACCGATGCCAGTTTTCCGTACCTTTCTTCTAAGAAATAGGGCGCATTTGCAAGAAAGACTGAGGTCATGATTGTTTTGGTGCTTCCTTTCCGGATTTCAGTATTCGCGGTCATGACGATTGTGTGTAACCCCGCACCACGAATGCATCAAACTTTATGTTTTTTTAATTCCTCCAACCCGTCTCTAAGCAGGGCATTTTCCTGCACAAGATTCTTGACCTGCTCCGTTAACCTGGATATTCTTACGGAAAACTGGACAGATAGAATCATCAGAAATATTAGCGATCCAATAAAGAGGGTAGTCGTGGGAATGGCGGCACCTATGATATTGCTGACAATACCGAGCCAGTTATATTTTATTACCAGGATGAACATTGATGCACTTGTTAGCAGCCATAGCCAGGAATACTCTTCTCTCAATTTTCTCCGCCTGACCAAGTCTATTATAAATATGAATATACAAACAATAATCATAACTAACTTTTGTCTTGGTAGCATAAGTCTAATCCTCTGCTTTCAAGAATAAAGAAACAGGCCTCTTTCTCAGAAGCGTCATAAACATGGAAAGAAACATCTTGAATAGATAATAGATTGGTTTTAACCCGCTGTGCATTGATCTTCCAATATCCCTTTCAAACATGATCATAGGATATTCTTTAATTCTAAAACCTGCCCTGTGCACTATGACAATAACGTCTGCATCAGGATAATCACATGGAAAGAAATCCTGGGTAAAAAAGGCAATAACCCGTCTGTTGAAGGCCTGATAACCGGAAGTTGGATCAGTAACTTTAAGTCCTACTAATTTTGTGGTGAGAAAAGCAAACAAAGTTATGGCAAATTTTTTGGGAATACCGGTTTTATATTTCGGCAAAGATAGTTTGTTTTGAGTTTTTTCTTTAATAAATCTTGAACCTATAATCATATCTGTCTTTTCCGTCATGACTTGTCTAAACAATTCAGGAATATATGACGGATCATGCTGGCCATCTCCATCCAACTGGACAAGATAATCATATCCTCTCTCAAAGGCATATTTATAACCGGTCTGCAGGGCCACACCGTAGCCCATATTCGAGGAAAGCCGGATCACTTTTCCACCCGCAAGTCTTGCATGGCGGGCAGTTCTGTCTGTTGAACCATCGTCAATAACCACGACATCTATCCCGATATCCAGTTCCCTTACCCTGGTGACTACCTGACCGATATTTTCCTGTTCATTATGTGCCGGTATGATAACCAATTTTTTCTTTATATCATTATCACGCATACTGATAAGTTCCATATCAAATCAATGATCCTGATAAATTCTTCAATGGACGTTGCTTTCACAGCCTATAAATATCTTCAAAGAAGAAATGGGCCAAGATCTTGATGCAGGCCCGCCTAGGGTAGTCCCTACAAAACAATGCGGGTCAATAATTTCAACAAGTTATACATTATGGCTTCTGTCTTCATATGCTCCGCGCTAAGAAGAGAACATCCAGACCAAAAACCAGAGAAAAATTCCCACTATAACCATATAGGTTGTCAATGCAGTAGAAATATCATACCACAACTCCCGAGGAGGCGGGGATTTCAGGAGAGACTCTGATGCTTCAAGAAGTTCCACGACAGCGCTGTATCTGTCAGGTTGCGGTGTTTTTAGCCCCTTTGAAACAACACGGCATATATTATCATGATTTTTAGCATCTTCGGTGTTTAAAATCGGATGTATAATGTTGTTTTGAATACTATTTTTTAAAGAGTTTTCGTTATCTCCCTGATGGACTATCTCTCCGGTTTCTATAAAAAATAAAAGGGCAGCTAAAAAATAGATATCTGTTGCGCCAGATATTTTTTTATCACCAAGGAGTTCGGGCGGGCAAAAAGGCAATGCTTTCAGGTCGGGCTCAATGCCGGAACTATCCCATTCCGGGATGAAAATTCGTCTGTTTTCAGAATCCCATACAATACTGTCAGGCGTAAGTGAACCATGCGCATATCCCAGGCCGTGGATATAATGCATTGCGAGGCAGACGCTCCGCCAGATCCGGCGCAGCAGGGCAATTTTATTGCTCTTTTTCAGATCTGACAGAGAGGCGAGTTTGCCTGCCCCAACAAGGGGCGCTACATGAAGATCGGCATGAGGGTCAAGGTCTTGCGAGTCCTTGATTAAGTCGATAACGAGAACCCTGCCCTCCAGAAGCACTCCATCCAGTAAAATATTCGATTTTTCGACAATTTTATTAAGCGACATGGTAACGGTTCACAGTTATCAGTTATCAGTTTTTTTAATGAACAATGCTGCGACTGAAGCATTTTGGATATTGGTTCATCAATTCATTTGCATCTAAATTACAAAATATATTAAGCTCTCACGAACGGATAACAGTTTCCCGTTTACTGTGAACCGACAACCGTGAACGGTTATGTCTTTAACCATGGTAGGCTTTCTGTCTACTAAACTCTAGGGGTTCATGCATTTCCAGGAATACATGCCTGAAATTATATTCTCTTTTCCTGCCGATTGACTCCAGCCTGGAGGCAATCGCAAAGCTGTTCTGATAAATCAGTAAAGATATGCCATGATTTTCAGCCCCCTTTTTATCTAAAAGACTTGTAAATCTGTTTTTGTCCTGTGATATTTCCTTGAAAGTCATCCATCCCTGCAAACCTTTTTTAGGTGTTAAAAGCATGGAATGACCTTCCAATCTTACTGAAAAATGTCTCTCCATTTCGTCTATATTTTTTTTGTCTAGATAAACAGCTCTGTTTCCGCAGCAGATGATGTTAATCTGCTTTTTTCCTGTCTCTTGTTTTACGCCAATTTCTACGCGCGTTATCTGGCGCGTTGTTGTTGAGGCAATCGCAGCAAAGGCAACGATAAGAACCATAATTCCTACCACATTAAACATGATATCCAGGAAAGAATCCATGTCAGCAGATAAATTCTTATGTTTACGTCTCGCCATAATTTAGCTCATGTGGGCGGAATTACTTTTCGGTTTTCTTCCTGATAAATGAGCGCCCAATCTATTTTCCAATTCTCACCTTCACCCTCATCATCAACGCTATCTGTTTCAACTATTTCATTCTCCGGCTTTATATCATTTCTCATCTTAACTATATCGCCCAGCATAGTATAGGGATAAATCCCGGAAGGACGAACAAGAAACAGCAGAAACCGTGACCCTTCGCTGCTTAATTCATTTAAAAATTCAAGGAAAGGATCGTCATTCCAGGAATCAGGATTATCTTGTTTTCCGCTTCGGTAAATTTTAACAACCTGGTCCCATGCATCAGTCACATTAAATTCCTGATCGCGCACAGCCTTTCCCCTTGCGTTTTTAATTATAAAAGCCGTGTTATCTTTACATTCCACTACAACGGGTGTTCTCACATCCCCTGTGCCTGAAATACTTTCTACCGCTGATTCAACTATCAAAGGAAGATCAATTGCCGTAATGCTCAAAGCAATAGACATAAAGATAAGTATTCCTATAACTGTAATCAAAACGCTCATAAACGGAAAAAGAGAGAGAGATAATCTTTTTTTTCTTCTTTTTCTTGCCATAATCCAGCTTTCTATAGATTTGAACTCATTGCATCAGTAGTCAGAGCGCCTTTTGGGAGTCCAATTTCTATATTTTGCAACTGTACCTGCCAGCATTGGCAAAAGTTTCTTGATTCCATATTTTTCTATCCTGTCAAGTGTTTTGAACTCCAGATTTTCAACAATCGACATCAGAACAACAATAATCACAGTCATAATCAAGGCTATAAGAGTAGTATCAAATGCAAAGGCCAAGTCCTTTGTAACATTGGTCAAAGCGGCTGTAATCTGCGATATTTCCTCTACATCTTTTCCAAGAACAGCGGAAAGGCCGCCAACTGAACTGCTTACTCCCTGGACAGTACCTATAAAACCTAATATCGGAACAGCCCATACAATCACACGAAACAACCCATAACTGGATTCGGCTTCCGAATATGCCTTATCTGATGCTTCGCGCCACACATTTTCTGCATCCCTGAGCGATTTTATCAACTTGAACCGGTTCAGCACGGTGACTATTTGCGGGGCAAGCATGTTGTCGCCATTTTCTTTTGCCTTGTGTATTATAGTCTCACAAGTTTTATCTATTTCGTCCTCTGTTTCCAGCGCCGTGTCTTCCGGCAAATAGTTTAAACCAAGGCATCCGGCTTGTTTACGGATGGAAACACCCTTTTGTATCAACATGCCTGTTGCCCAAAAGCTGAGAAACATGACAGCATAAGGCACCCAGCCGGTGGCCAGCATCCGGAATATTATGGAACTCTTGCTACAGAGAGTATAAATGGCTCCATAAAATATAGCATAAGCAATTATTGTGAGCAATCCTGTTGCCATAGTACCTGCCAGAGAGCTGCTCGAAAAATTTTCAGGGCCAATGCCGTTGGCGACAATGCCGGCGGACAATTCATTTTCTTTTATCAGCATTTCGTTCTTGCAGTGTGGACAGGCTATATAATAGCCTATGTTTTCTATTGAAGCAGGGATAATTTCTTTACAATGGGAGCATTTAAGTTCAAACATTATCATACTACCTTTTTTCTATTCCATTCCAATTTTGGATTTCCGGGATCGTTTTTGAACTAAGCAATTTTTGTACCAGGCAATAGTTATCATGCTGTTGTAACCGGTTATTCTTCAAAATTAGAATTGCTGATGCGATTATAAAGAATGCTATATATTCTTTGCTTTTTTGAGGAAATTTCGATATATTGTAAAAATTCTGAAACGCAATAAAACGAAGCTTGGAGGCAGTTATGTCAAAAAAAATTGGTTTTTTATCAGGCATAATACCTGGAGTGGCCACTGTTGCCGTGGCCGTGGTCTTTTTGATGCCGGTTTATAAAGAATACAAAAATAATAAATCTGAACTTGATTTTTTATCAAAAAGCTCAAACGAATTGCAACAAAAACTTACTGCAAAGGATGCTGAAATTCAGAAGTTTACTCAAGATTTAAAGGAAAAAGATGGTCAAATAAATGCGCTTCAAAACATGCCTGGCGATGACGAAACAGAGTTTAATCAACTCCGTGAAAACAACGAAAAATTGCGTGATGAGAATGAATCACACAAAAAGAAAATAGAGCAGAGCAATAACAACATCAAAATGCTTCGTTCACAAGTAAAAGCATCCATAGTTAGACTCAGGGTAAAAGATAAAAAGATATCAAAAGCAGCAAGCTTTTTTTACGAGCTAAAAAGCAGAGACGATAAAATCATAAAGGGAGACATGGAGCTGGTAAGAGATTTCATGGATATCGTCAAGTTAAAGGCTTCCGGCAAATTGAGCAAAAGCGACCGAAGCGCATTGCTTGCGGACATGATTGATCTAACGAGTAAGCTTGAAAAAGAAAGGAAATCCAGAGATATATTTGTCAAGACAATGGAAGAATATTACAAAGACCGGTAGTTACATATTTTTTTGTTCCACCGATTCTAATCAATTTTTTCTTCCCCACCTTTTCACCAGATAATACCGACATACTTCTTGAACCAACCTTTCATTTAATCTATTTACTATTAACTCGGGGGACAACTTCAAAACGCAACTCAAGAATATCAATTACAGCTTCTCTGGCACTTTGAAGAATTCCCTGCTGAATTCCTTCTTCTCTCAATAAATCAGCTATTGTGGGCATGATTTTACCTCCTATGTCCGGGAAATTCTCTCTTAAATCCTCCCTGAATATATATTTTAAAAGAAGAAGAGCCACCCTCAATACCACTTTGCCTTTGATCTCTTCATCGCTGTACTGGGAAGCATCCCATAATAAATACTGAAAATCGGGTATAAAGGATACAAGCTCTTCAGAAGAGTCAAAAAGATCCCGGAAGTTCAATCCAACACGCCAGCTTGTTTTTCCGTGATAGAGCGCTATTGGAATAATAACCGGAAACCCTGGTACATCTTTCTTTTGCCGTGTCCTTGCGTGTAAAAATCTCTTTGAAAAATTTGTCATGCGGATTACTGATCATAATTTTACTTTATCATATCCTTTCACCTTTGAGCTCTCACCTTTCACCCCCTGCCACCACAGCCTTTCAAAACCGAGCGATACCACTGCATAGCGGTTAAGCCGCAGGTCGTCGTACTTTTGCTCCAGGGCATCTCCATATTGTTTAACCTGTTTTTTTGCTTCCTTCATTTTTGCCTGCATCGCAGGAATGGCTTCCAGGTTTTCCATGGATAATTCTCTTGCCTTTTCTCCGGTCAACCCGGCTTCTTTAAGGCTTACGTATTTAAACTCAATAAGGATATCAAGTATCTTAAACCGTCTCATGTCAGGACGAATAATCATGGTCAGGTCAGCGTAACCGCTGCCCGCATCTTTTTCAGAATCAATGATGTAGAGTATGTCATTATAAAGGAGTGTTAAAAAGGCTGTTTTCACGGTAAGTTCATTTGCCCATCTATAGTCTCGATTGTGAAATACTTTAAAAAATCTCTGCTCAACAAACTCGCAGAGCGGTTCCATATTCCCTTTTGTATAAAGCTGTTTGGCAGCAAAAACCCCATCATCCCTGTCAACAGGTTCCGGCAAGAGCATCTGCTGAATCCGTTCTACATAGAAAGACCGGGTTACCAAATTTGGGACATTTAAAATTAACTCGCCTTCCTCTGTTTCGTCATCTATTGTCAGCACCCCGAAATAGTAAAGAAAAGAGGACATAAAAACAAAATCTTTACTTCTGTCTGTCAGCATCTGATCTATTCCGAAACGGTCGCTCAGATCGGATATAATCAGAGAATGATTCTTTCTCATCAGGTCAAGGAGAAGCTGCCCGCCCTTTGGTATTTGAGATATGTACCGAAGCTTCGCATCGTCCGCCGCAAGGTTGGAATCAAGCATCTTTCTTGGATATTTGCAGGTTTTAAAGAATGCCTCTATAAAATAGATTGCCAGAGTGGGATTATAAATAGAATCTTCTGCATTCGGGACAAATTTATATCCGTTATAATAGACACACATAAGATCCAGCGCTTCCGCAATATCCTTTTCTTTCAGCCCACATTCCACTGATATAGTCTTCAATGCCTTTTCGATCTCTTTTTCATGAAACCCGCACAAATCGTTAAACTCGGAATCAAGATATATATTTTTAGCGATATTGTAACCGCTTGTGATATCGCTCATTACAACAGGCGATACACCTGTAATGAAACTCCAATCAAAGCCGGAGCCATCCGTGGCTGATTTGACCGCCTTAAAGAGGGTCATTAATGGGCCCTCCTCATAAACAAGAGCCTCGTAGATATCTTTTTTCTCCCTCCGCACTCCCATCATCACCTCGTTGGCAAAGTTGTCGTATTCATCAATCAACAAATAAACCGGATGGCCGGATTTGCGGATCACAGAAAGGAGGGATTTGATTGAATTGACGGCATCACTGGAATCGACTTTTACTTCACGGGTCAGATAGTCTTCGTAATACATAACAAACGATTCAATGCAGGCATTTATATGATTATGAAACGCTCTTTTGATATCTGCCGCGCTCCCTGAAGGATCGACGCAGGAAAAATCCCACTTAAGGATAAAATATTTGTTGTGCAATGGAGTAGGATTTTTGCCGATCAAAAGATGGCCGAAGAGCTCCTGAAACTTCTCTTTTCTGGCCAGGTCATAATAGTTTTCAAGCATGGAAAGGAGAAGGCTTTTCCCGAATCTGCGGGGACGCAAAAGGAGGAGATAGTATCCCGTATTCTCAAGGCTTGCAATACGGTCTGTCCTGTCGCAATAGAAAAGTTTGTCTGTTATAATCTTATTAAAATCACATACTCCGTAAGGAAATCTCATTGGCTTGCTCCTTTTTCCGCTATCTCCTCCCATTTTGATTATTTCGCAAAAGGAGAAGAACCTTCTCTGCAAAGGCGTCCGAATCATCCGCTATTAAAATATTTCTCTCTGACGTCGCTTCTATTCCTTCATTGCCTTATGTAGCCAGAGAATCTAAGGAAGAAATATTATATTTTTTAACGTTCTCTCCAGATGCTCACCTATCTTCTCCCACGTATATTTTCCTATAACCTTTTTTCACGCTGCTAACCCCATCATCTCGCGCGCTGTTCTTTCTCGGGCCAAATGTTCAATCTTATTTTTTAGATTCTCCACATCACCTACTCTCGCGATCAATCCATCTGTTCCATCTTCTATCAGTTGAGAAGGTCCCGGCAACGAAGAAACAATCGCGGGTTTTCCCGATGCCATGGCCTCCAGAACTCCCTCACTCCTTAACTTTTTCATTGTTTCGGATATTCCGCTTATAGAAAGAAACAAAATATATAACTACCTGCCTCATAAGGCCATACTTTTTTAAGCTGGGTATCATCAATATTTCCTTGCGATCCAGTTATAGCCGCACCCATGCAATGTGTGTGCCACAATTGTCAAAGGAAAAACAAGTTTCTCTGTATTTTCAAGAGGATGAGGACATATTTTTTCTTTCCACGGAGAAAGAGACTTTTTTCAATTGGGCGAAAGTTAAGAGTGTTCAATATACAACACTTCAGGAGGTTGTTCAGGGGTGGTCTTTTTGGCTAACGCATTGATATTTAATGACAAGAGTGAAAAACGGAGGGTGTTCAAAAATCGACATAGGGCAGGGGGATTGATTGGCGATTGACGGAGCTAAGCGTAGATACCGCTGGATGAACGGCCGATAGGTGGGGGGTATGAGTGTTAGAATAGTTTCAGCAAAGCTATGCTTATGGAGGTTTGAACTATCATTAATCCAATGATCCATTTTACCAATCGGATTTCCAAGTCTTTGATATCCTCTTTAAATCGGATTTCCAAGTCTTTAATATCCTCTCTGGTAGCTAACCCTTCTTTGCGTGATTCATCTATTATTTCAACGAATTCATTCGCTTTTTGGTCTTCAAGTCCAAGGTCTTTTAAGATAGGGTAAAGTTTTGCTAAGGTAGCCATGTTATTATTTCTCCTTTTTACATATTAAAAAATAATACATTTTTATGGCAGAATCAAACAAAAATGGTATCTTCCATGAAAACGTCAAAGTCGGTGCTAAGGAACGTGGACGAAATAACTTCCCCAACTATGCATCACAGCTTCAGGCCGCCTTTGTCCGGTCTCAAATCACAAAACTATTGAAATAGCTCGCTATTCCTTCAACTTTTGTGATCTGAGATCGAACAAATTCGACCCAAATCTGTGCGCCTACTTGAGGAAGTTATTTCGTCCACGTTCCTAAAGCTTTAATATTAGGAGTTTCTGGGGACTTCAAAATCCGAAATCCGAATATCGCCTGATCTTATAAAAATGGTCGAAATTTTTTCTTAAATCCTCCTTGCTTGAAAATTATCAGAAAGCCCCATAAGCTTTTTTGCCTTTGTCTCTTGATCGCTATTTGTTATCAAGGATTGGTTGACCGGCCTGTCACCCCATTTACGATCACTCGCATTAGTTTCAGATATTCTGTAATTCGCGAATAAATCTCGTTAAACTGCTCTTCGTTGTATACGTGGTTTAAACGGTTTCGGTCATTGATCATTTCGATTAATGTCTCGTAATTTTTTTCATTGGCATATTGGATGCGATAAAGCTGTTTCATGGCCATTTTGGGTGAAACGGATTCAACGCCATGAATTTCATATAGAAATTTTTTCATCATTTTCCAAAACAGTTCAACGCAAACCTCGAATTTCTGCACCTGACCGCTTTTGATCGTATCCTGCACAATATCTCCGAGACTTGAAGCGTCTATGGCCATTGCCTTTCCAAAAGAATCAAGCGCCTGTTCCAATGAGATCAGCTTTTTTTCATAGCTTCCGGCATGTTCCATATAATGATATCCTTTAACGTTTCTTCTTTGAAGGTTTGGTCTGCCCGTGTGAAATCTATGATATCCACCTCCCATGGAATGATGGATTCATCAATTGCATTTCGGATTTTATGATATAAATTTGCTGGAAGCTTTTCATCTGCAAGCAAGCCGATATCTGCATCCGCACTTGAACCTTGTCGCCCGGAGACTCTTGATCCAAACAAGAAAACCATCACCTTTTTTGTATCAACAATGGAAAGGATGATTTCCTTTAGCATATTCAGATATTTTTCGTTGCAGGCAGAAGGCATTTGGTTATCAAGTGTATAGCAGCCATCCACCTTCATATCCTTTCCCATTCAAATCCTGTAATATTTCTATCTTCTTTGTTAAATTCGACTCCGATCATATAGATTGCCGGCCCTTTTTGTTTAAATTTTTGAAGAAAACATCCAGACCAAAAACCAGAGAAAAATTCCCACTGTGACCAGATAGGTTGTCAATGCAGTAGAAATATCAGGCCACAACTCCCGGGGAGGCGGGGATTTCAGGATAGACTCTGATGCTTCAAGAAGTTCCACGACAGCGCTGTATCTGTCAGATTGCGTTGTTTTTAGCCCCTTTAGTAACTACTCAGGTGGATAGGCTAAGGCTGAAGACTGTTAGGAAAAAGCGCATTTTAAAGCCATCTTTGGTGCAAGAATCAGATGTTTCCGCTAAAAGTATGGCAATCGTGTTCTTCTGACCCCCTTCAGCCTAAACAGCTTCAGCCTGACTACGTGAGTAGTCACAATAATTTATCAAAGAGTTTGAATGAATTGCAACAAAAAGTTACCGCAAAAGATGCCGAAATTCAGAAGTTAACGCAAGATTTAAAGGAAAAAGATGAGCAAAGTTGAAAGTGTGCAATATTCAACACCACATGGGGCTTTCGCGAAGTGTTTATCTGGCCAACCTACTATTATAACGGAATAAATTAGAGAAGGGAAGAGTGTTCAATAACTGGCAGAAAGGGGAAGCGGTGGCACGAAGATTCCACTTGCTTGGCGTTCAGCCGTCAAGATCAAACAGGTGCCTGATTTCTTGAAGATAGGTCTTTATGGAAAGGGGCAGCACAAATGTAAACACGTCCAGTAGAACAATCGCATTAACGGTAGAATCTGTTTTGCTTGCGGCCCTCAACCGCATGGCGATTGTCTTATTGATTATGTGCATATTATCGTATAGTTCCATGAGCCCTTTTAACTCAAAATCCGCAGGTTTCCCTTCATTCTTCAGAAAATATTGCGCAAGTAGATACATAGATGTCACACGGCTGATGGTTTCTTCTTCATCAGCCAGTGGAAGGTGGAATCGTGCCATGGATTTAAAAAACGTTGTGTGGGGACAGCCGCTGGTGGCAATTACCAGGCCCATCAGTGAACTGAGCCCTTTTTGAATCGTTGTGTCCTGGGTGAAGGTCCTGTTTTTCATAACCACCTTGACCCGGATCTGCTGGTAGGAATGAAGGGTATCAAGGTGATTGATAATATTAACCAGGTTCGCTGCCAAAGGACAGTGTGGATGGGTTGTAACGGACAGCGGACAATGGGGGCATTGATAAAAGTCAAGCGCTGCCCATTCTGGAAGGACATACGGACAGTTGTTTATTATATTTAAACGTTGTGAATCAAGTTGTATGTCCATCTGTACCTGACGTCCCTCAGGCAGGTCAAAAATATACTTGAATGATATAATTCTCATCCTTCCCCCCACAGTTTAAACCTTACATGACAGCAGTGGTCTGAATTGCCAGTATTTTGAACAACAAATGCTCTCTACTGCAAAACTCAACAAATAATTGCAAAAACTGTATATTAACATAGTAATTAAAGCAATTTCTATACCAAGAAAAGGCTTTACATCCCCCTTATTTCAGAAATGGTCAAGCAGTTAAGTGAGGGTGCAATACAAAAAAGTGACATAAATTATATCAAGTAATTGTTGAACCAGTCTAATCAGCTTAGGGCTCGGTCAAAAATAACTTGGTAGAATTTGCGCCCGAATTTGCCGTAGATTTAATCGATCTGATTGAGCAAAACCGCAGGAATAGCGAGCTATTTCGAGGACTTTTGCGATTGAAGATCGGTTAAAGATATGGTGAAGTCGGGATGCAAAAATGCCAAGTTATTTTTTTCCGAGCCCTTAATGTCGAATGTCGAACAAGGAATGTCGAATTACGAAGGAAGGTACTTAATAATTTAAAAAAAACATTCACACTTCGACATTCATCATTCAATTGGCGCTTTTTGACACCGAAATGATCACGTTTTGTTCTATGTCACTTTTTTTGTATTGCACTCGTTAAGTGATTGATGAACAGTAAGCTATGGTTCAATCTGTTTCTGCAAAAGGCTGTACTGTTATGTAAAAGATGACCTGACATGATCAGGCGCATGATTCTGTAGCCGTGAACGCTTACATGCATTCTAAATGCAGCGGTAATTTTTTCCTACTCAGGTCTCTTTATCCCGTATTTTTTTATTTTGCTGTAAAGAGTGCCACGTGCAATATCCAGTTCTTTAGCAGCCTGTTTCAGGTTCCAGTTTGTTTCCTCCAGTACCTTATGTATCATAGTTGCTTCCGCAAGAGGGAGTGATCTGGAAGAGAGTACGAGAGTAAAGCCCTTTTTTCGAGTGGTTTTCCTCAACTCTTCAGGCAGGTTGGCCGGGATAAGTTCTCTTCCTTTGCAAAAAATTACGGCATTCTCAATAGTATTTGACATTTCTCTGACATTACCTGGCCAGTTATATCGGATCAATATGTTTATGGCCGCCCTGGAAATACGATGGATATTCTTCTTTGTTTCAGTGCAATATTTTCTCAGAAAGTGATTGGCCAAAAGGGGTATATCAGATTTTCTTTCACGAAGTGGCGGTATATGTATAGGGGCCACATTGATCCGGTAAAAAAGGTCTTCCCGGAAAAGCTTCTCTTTAATCGCATGAGAGAGGTCTTTATTGGTGGCACAAATGACCCGGGTATCAACTTTCAGTGTCGTGGTGCCGCCAACACGCTGAAAGGTTTTTGATTCAAGAACACGCAAGAGAGAAATCTGTGTCGGGATGGGAATATCACCAATCTCGTCCAGGAAGATAGTCCCTCTATCGGCAAGCTCAAAGTGCCCTCTTTTTTGCGCTGTTGCCCCTGTAAAGGCTCCCTTCTCATGACCAAAGAGTTCACTGTTGATCAGTGTCTCGGTGAGGGCTGCACAGTTCACTTTGATCAAGGGCTGAAATCTTCTCGGACTTCCGAAGTGAATTGAATTAGTGATCAGCTCCTTGCCTGTACCAGTTTCTCCGTTGATCAAGACCGTCACATCTGTTTCAGCTACATCCATAATTTTCTGAAAAACGTGAAATATCTTGGGATTTTGTCCGATAATATTCTCAAAGCGGTACTTTTTTCTACGCTCCTTTCCAAGGAAAATGCTTTTTTGTAAGATCTTTTTGTGGTCGGTTATTTTGTCAATCATCCTCCTGATCGTATCAAAGTCAAAGGGCTTTAGGATATAGTCATAGGCTTCTGCTTTCATGGCCTTCACTGCATCCTCTATGGAACCGTAAGACGTTAGGATCACTACGAAAATGTCGGGATAGCGTATTCTGATTTCCTCTAACAGCGCCAGACCACCCATTTTCGGCATTTTCATATCGGTGATCACAATATCTGCGGGAAACGTTTTGAGCTTTTTTAATGCTTCCTTGCCGTCAGAGGCGGTTTCGAGCAGAACGCTTTCATCCTGCCCCATGACGCTGCGAAAAAGGCGCCGGATTGGCCCTTCATCATCGACAAAAAGCAATCTCGTTGTTGAACTCATTGCTCAAGATCCTCCTGGTCCAGCACCTCCCTGACCTTGTGCGCCAGACCCTCCGGTAAAAAAGGTTTTTGGAGAAAATTCTGTCCGGGTTCCAAAACACCGTGACGAACAATTGCTTTGTTTGACAACGCCATATAGCGTTTAAAGAGCCTTATACGAAGGTCGCATAAGAAATTCATCAACTAATATTAATGTCTCTTTCTATAACCATGCCTTCCTTTAAAACTGCCTGAGACCCGCTCCTGTTATTTATTACAACACTCCCCTTAATCTTTACATTTGCTTCAAAAAAAACATCCCCGATTATTTTCAGAGAGTTGCAGTCAATTAAAGAAGGAATGCCGTTCGCAAACCTTTTATTAAACATATCTATTTTTCTGTAATATCTGGGATCAAGATCTATATTTATATTGAAACAGTTATCATCTTGTTCTCTTTCCGGGTTTACTATTAGCTGTTTATCGTCTGAAAATAAAAAGCAGTCAGAACGAACAGCCAACAGTTCATTGCATGTTTTAACAGGAAAAAAACGGGATCTGGAGACTCTGATCGCTGTTGCCCCTTCAATAATTGAGATTGCCGATCCCATTGCGGTTTCTATCTGATAAACAGGCAGGCTGAATTCATCTCTTGGATCCAGGTTTTTTGGATTCAGAATCATTGGAAGTTTGATTGTCCCATGCTTATCTATTAAATTTTTTAAAAATCTTAAATCAAGCCAGATGTTATTTGTATTAAAATATTTATAACGACTTACATCCCTGCACCTTTCAATCTCCCTTTTCGGACATTGAGCAGCTTCACGCAAAATTAAATGGCCGTTCTTATGTTTGGCCATATGTCCTCCTTTGAAATCAATGGGCATCCTTTCCGAGACCTCCATCATAAAAGGGAAACCTTTCTCGGAAAAAAATCCAAGGAGCGATTTGTCTATAGTGGCGACTAAATTATCTGAATTTGCAATAAAAGCATATCGAATCCCTTCATCAAGCAGTTGCTGAAGGATTCCGGACGTTACCAACGCTGTATAAACATCTCCATGCCCTGGCGGATTCCACTCCAGGCGTCGATCCCCTGGCCAGTCCGCAGGTGCGAGGTTATGACGTAAAATTTTGGGAAACTTATGCTGAAGGAATAATTTAGAGTATCTGAATGGTTTAATCTTTGACAGCGCGGAAATTGTATCCTGATGAGTACTGAAGCTGTTCATAAGACACAGCTCAACATTGAACTTTTCCGCTTTTTCTAAAATTATTTCAAGGAATGTCTTGTCGTCTTTTGCCCGTATTAAAGACTTTGCTTTTGTCATGCCCATAGTTGTGCCCAGACCGCCGTTTAAAATTATCATAACGACATGTTTTAATGCTTTTTCACCGGCATCTGCATATTCAGATGTATTTTTTGCATCTTCAATATCATCTGAATTAACGGGTCTTATATCTCTGTCAAAAATAAATCCTTTTTCACCTGCAGCGAGCTTTTCATAATAATATGCAAATGTATCAATAACTATGGGCTGAATGCCCTCTTTTTCCATTTTTGATATAAATGACTGCAAATATTTTGGCTCGCTCGGATTTTTCAAATAAATGCCTCCTCACGGTTTACAGTTTACAGTTCACGGTTAACGGTTAAAAAATTCATTTAAAAAAGTGTGAACCGTGAACCGTTTTCTTGACATCTAAATCGGCTTAATCCATCTAAAAGGATCTTTTGCCCTGCCATATTGTATGTCTGTGATAGCATTGTAAAACCTGTTTGCCATTGGACCAACTTTACCGTCGTTTATGTTTAAAACCTTTTCGCCGTATTTTATTTCACCGACAGGTGAAATAACGGCGGCAGTACCTGATCCGAAGATCTCTTGAAGCTTGCCTGATTCGTGCGCATCAATTAATTCGTCTATACTGATTTTCCTCTCTTCAACTTTCAAATTCCACATTTTTGCAAGGGAAATTACAGAATCTCTGGTAATACCTGGAAGTATGCTTCCGGTTAACATTGGAGTAATAATCTCGTCATCTATAACAAAAAATATGTTCATAGATCCAACTTCTTCCACATATTTATGTTCAACTCCATCAAGCCATAAAACTTGTGTATAACCATTTTTATGGGCTTCTTCGCCGGCATAAAGACTTGCTGCATAGTTTCCGGCTGTTTTGACATTTCCAACACCGCCGGGTATGGCTCTAACATGGTTTTTTGTTACCCAGATTTTAACCGGATTAAAGCCTTCTTTATAATATGCACCAACTGGTGAAAGAATAATAAACAAACGATAAGTATGAGAAGCACGTACCCCCAGAAACGGGTCCATGGCAATAATTGCCGGTCGTATGTAAAGGGAAGTTTCCGGAGCACTCGGGACCCAGTCCTTTTCAATATTCAGCAACTGTTTCAAAGCGTGAAAGAGAAAGTCCTTATCAACCTCAGGGATGCATAGAGCTCTTGCAGATTTATTCAGCCTCGTAAAATTGTCTGTCGGTCGAAAAAGCTGAATAATGCCTGACTTTGTCCTGAAAGATTTGAGTCCCTCAAAAATGGACTGACCATAATGAAGAACCATTGTCGCAGGATCCATTATAATGGATGAGTATGGCTCTATGCGCGGATTATGCCATCCATCTTTAAGATTGTAATCCATATTAAACATATGGTCTGTAAATATCGACCCAAAACCAAGATTGGAATCATCCGGCCGCTGCTTCAATTTAGCGGATCTTGTAATAGTCATTTGCATTAAAATCTCCTCAAACAAACTTAGAGCTCGGAAAAAAATAATTCCTTTAAATTCCAGTAAGCGTTCACGGAATGTTAAAATTGGAAATTGGAAATTGGAAATTGGAAATTTGGCCTTCATGCTTTTGTACTGTTCTTCTCAATTTCCAGTTTTTATTTTAATCTCTCCCAAATTTCTATTTTCCAATTTCAAGTTTCAAGCCGTGACCGGCTACAAATTCCATAACATAAGACCGGTTTTATTATCATAAGCTCTTTCAAATGGCTTTCCTTTTAATTCATGAATACTGATTTCGCCCGCAAAAATAATTGTTTCTGAAAAAAGATGCCCTCCAATAATTTTACCCTTCTCATCACTTAAAACAATATGGGCATGTACAAATGGACTACCACCTTTTATTGAGACGTTACCGATACATGCTGTGATTTCAAGAGAAGATTCTTCGTTGAAAGTAACATAAACCTGTTGCTTTTGGTCATAACATCCTAATGTGACAGATGAAACAGAACCAAGAGCTGAAAAAACGGCAGTCTGAATTGAGGTTTCTTTACAGAAATCCTCAACAGAGGCTATTAAATCCCTGCCAAAAGGAAGTTTTCCTAAAAAAAAACGCCCGGTCTGAAATTCAGAATAAGATATATTCTTCATATAAATAAAAAGTAGCCGTTTACGGTTGTCGGTTCACAGTTTTCCCAATGAACTCTATGCAACGACTGAAGGATTTGATCCTTCAGTCCATAATCGCGGCGATCTCTTAATAGTCCATAAAGACGTATTGATAAGGAACATGGACGAAATAACTTCCCCAACTATACATCACAGCTTCAGGCCGCCTTTGTCCGGTCTCAGATCACAAAAATATTGAAATAGCTCGCTATTCCTTCAACTTTTGTGATCTGAGATCGAACAAATTCGACCCAAATCTGTGCGCCTACTTGAGGAAGTTAATTCGTCCACGTTCCTAACCTGCATAATTTTTTCCAAACTTCTAAATCTTCAAAAGCCGATCCAATAATTCTCTTCTGCTTTTTGTTTTTTTTAACCGTGAACTGTATAAGTAGTTACGATATTTTTATTTTAACTTTTGATATATAAGAATATTTCCGCTTTAAATCAAGGAATAAAATTTCCAAATGCGTTTGCCCTGTATTACAAAATCTGATCTATTGACATCATTTTTTTATTCAGATAGGAAAGGTCAAGCTTTTTGATACAATCTAAATCCTGTGAAAGGAAAAATAACATATGAATATATCAAATAATATGCCCGATACGGCTGGTATTGAACCTGTTAGATTCGGTCTTGACGACAAATTTAAGTTTGAATGTCATAACGGTGTAAAATGTTTTACTAAATGTTGCAGGGGTATTAACATTAATCTTACCCCTTATGATATTATCAGGCTAAAAAATCGTTTGCAGCTTTCATCAGAAGAATTCCTGGCAATCTACACTGAACCACAGCTTTTAGAGAAGACAGATCTACCTGTTGTAACCTTAAAGTTGATGGACGATGAGGAAAAATCATGCCCTTTTGTAAGAGATGATGGATGCATAATCTATGAAGACAGGCCCACTACCTGTCGTTATTACCCTTTAGGCGTTGCTTCGTTGAGCCATAAAGAGGGAGCCGATGATAAAGATTTCTATTTTTTTGTTCATGAACCTCACTGCCTTGGCTTTGAAGAGGAAAAAGTGTGGACAGTACGAGAATGGCGAAAAGATCAGGGAGTTGACATTCATGATGAGATTAATGCCGGCTGGACAGATCTGCTTGTTAGAAAAAGATCCTTCCCAAAAAATGTAATGCTCACAGAACAAAGCAAAAAAATGTTTTTCTTAGTTAGTTACAATATTGACAAGTTCAAAGAATTTGTTTTTGAAAGTTCATTTTTAGAGCGCTATGATATAAAAAAAGAAACTATTGAAAAAATAAAGAAAGATGAAGTCTCTCTATTAGAATTTGGAATCAAGTGGCTGAAGTGGCTCATGTTTAAAGATGGCGATTTCAGCATAAAAGAGAAGAAATCTGATTGATATTGGTCGGGTGGGAACTTTGTCGAATAGTTGACTACTCGACCACTCGACAAAGTTCTTAGGAACGGGGACGAAATAACTTCCCCAAGTAGGCGCATAGATTTGGGTCAAATTTGTTCGATCTCAAATCACAAAAGTTGATGGAATAGCAGGCTATTTTGATATTTTTGTGATTTGAGATCGGGCAAAGGTGGCCTGAAGCTGTGATGCATAGTTGGGGAAGTTATTTCGTCCCCGTTCCTTAGTATTCTTCATAAAAAAGTCCTTCACAGCTTGAAGGATCTTTTAAACGAGCCTCAATATCTACTCCAAAGAAATCCGCTACCGGCTGGAATATTTCAGGATTATCAGCCTGAACCTTTCGTGCTGCTTCAATAACAATATCAAGACCATTTTTTGTTATTTTTCCCAAAGGCTTTCTGCATTCTCCGGAAGTAACGCCAAGAATAGCCATAAGGACTTTTATGCCCAGAGGATTTCTTGCCCTGAACACCACTTCTCCATAAGGCGTCATTTCTTTGGTTTTAACGGTAACCAGTTTAAATAGCGGATCTAATGCCGATATCAGTTTTTTGGCCTCGGCCTGGTTACCCTGCTCGAGAAACCTAACCATTTCAGCAACAGCTTTTGGGGCAATATTTGAAACAACGGAAATAACCCCGGCTGCTTTTATCTGCGGGTCAACCATCATATCATATGTCATCCCATCATCACCTGATAGAATGGTAAAATTATTTCCGCAACAAGCTCTGGTATGTCTCATATTTTCTATATTTCCAGTTGCCTCTTTAACTGTATTAACATTTTCGAACTCTTTGTTAAGAAGAGCTAAATCTTCAGGTAAAAGCTGTGTACCTGTTCTGCCGGGAATTACATAAGGAATAATCTCAACATCCGGAAAAGCTCTGGCAACTGGTCCAATATATTCTTTACGTATTTCAAGTGAGCTTGGGCCGTTATAATATGGGTCCACAAGTAACACAGCATCAACGCCAACATTGGCAGCATGCCCTGTTGCGGCAATAGTTTCATTGGTGTTGTTGCTTCCAGTACCTGCTATACAAATACATTCACCTTTTGTTTTTTGTGCAATATTCTCTATAACTTTATTGTGTTCATCCCATGTTAGAGAAGGGCTTTCACCTGTTGTCCCAACAGCTAAAATTCCCGTTATGCCGTTTTTTATCTGAAAATCTACAAGCTTATCAAGATTTTCATAATCAACGGCAAAATCATTAAATGGCGTTATAAGTGCTGTGAAAGATCCTGTTATCATGACAACCCCCTTGTTAAAGAAATTTACCCCCAATAAGTCTATAACATTAAGAAATTATATAAAATATATAACTATGTCAAGGAAAAATATTTTCTTGAATTTACATTTCGATAAAAATCGATGTTATATTGACTTCAATCTGTTTTTACTTGACAATATTTTAGTGCCATAATAACTCAAAATACAGAAATTTAAAAACTCATTTTTAAATAAAATTTTTAAGGAATAAATTATGCCAAAAGCAAAAAATGTCGAAGAATATATCGCTATACAAAGGACCGGCATAGCTGCAAATCCGGATTGCGGAACATCTCACTATAACCTTGCAGTAGGCCTGATTGGGCAGAAAAAAATTGATGAAGCTGAAATAGAACTGCATGCTGCGATAGATTGCAGCCCAACCCTTGCCGAAGCTTATGTACAACTTGGAGGGATCTGCCTGCAGCGTGGTGACCTGGACGGATGCTTTGAATACAACAAACAGGCAACAAAGGCAAGGGCCGGCTTTTTCGAAGGTTATGCTAATATGGGATTTGTTCATCTTCAAAGGGGAGAAGCGGAAGAAGCTATTGCAGCTCTAAAAAAAGCTCTCACTTTTAATTCCAGGTTTATTCAGGCTCATTCTACATTAGCAAGCGCTTATTTAATGTCAGGCTTGATTGATGAAAGCATAGAAGCCAATTTAAAAGTAATTGAACTTGATCCTAATTTTGCAATTGCTTACAACAATTTAGCAATAGCGTATTTAGAAAAGAGTGAATATGATAAAGCCGTTGAAAATTGTGATAAAGCAACCAAATTCGGTTACGAGGTAGCTCCTGAAATTCTAAAAGAAATTGAAAAGTACAGATAATACACCTTGATTAATCAAGCGGCCCAAATTTAGGAACGTGGACGAATTAACTTCCACAAGTAGGCGCATAGATTTGGGTCAGATTTGTTCGATCTCAGATCACAAAAGTTGATGGAATAGCGGGCTATTTTGATATTTTTGTGATTTGAGATCGGGCAAAGGTGGCCTGAAGCTGTGATGCATAGTTGAGTAAGTTATTTCGTCCACGTTCCTTAGTATCAGCATAAATTATTGGGCCGCATTTTTTTGGCTTGCTCACGTTTCACATCCCCTCCATGCAGCAAAAGCTTTACTCCTATAGTATTGATAGGAATTTGAGGGGGGATGCGAAACCTGAGGGCTTAATAAAAAAATGTCTGCTAAACCTCAATTCAAGTACTACCTTCAAAGTAAAAAATACCTTATAGATGAAAAAACCGATATCTGGTCCTTGCCAATTCCATTAAGCATTAAAAAGCCGCAGAAAGCTGAAGGGATTTCTGTAACTTATGGAGAATATTTTTATGCTGTCCGCTCTTTTTTGGAAAAAAACAAATTTAAACCTATTACTTCTGCAATCTCTCAACATTTAAATCAAAATATAAATCCCGAAGAAATACAAAAAATACATATCTATTCGGAAAAACATGGAGAATTTTACCATCCCGCAAGGATTGAAATCTATATTAATGGGTCAGGAATCCTTTTTGTATTAAACGCTGCCATATCAAGTACAGGCAAAGGTTTTATTAAAAGAGAGTTCGAAATTCTAAATAAACTGAATAATGAGTTTTCATTTTCATTTATCCCAAAAGTTTACAGCCAGGGTGAAACATGTATAAAAAATAAAAACATTGAAATCAGCATGTTTTTGGGGGAATGGTTTGAAGGTTTTAATGAATTTCATATTTCCCAAAATAAATATAAACAAGATAAAAAAGATTCAAACATAAAAATAGTTATATGGGACCATGAAAAAGGCAACTTTTTTCTTTCTGCTGATGAGACTTTGGAACTATACAGCCAGGTAGCCATGATTTTGACCTGTTACTATAATGCTGAAACTTTTGAGCAAATATTTCCCTGGCATCATGCGGCAGGAGATTTTGTAATAAAACTTCAAAAAAACAATATGGAAACAAAGCTCATTACAGTCAGGCAATATGCACCAATGTTTGAAAATAAAAATGAAATCGCAAAAAATAACACAGATAGTGACATCTATTTAATGCTTGAAGCTAAGCTTGTATTTTTTCTTAATCTTTCAATAAGAAACCGCCTTGACAGGCTTGATGGTGTTGGAGAAATAGTTTGGTCTGATGATATTGCCGTTGAGGGGACCATAAAAGGTTTTTTAAAGGGTTTGGCTAAAATATCTTCCAATAATTTAATCCCTGATACTCTTGCATTTGATTTCATGAATTATATTTCATGCTTTACAAAAACAGATTTGCTGGAATTATGTAATTGCATAGTTAATACATATAATCCAATGGCTCCGGAACTGTCTGTAATAAGACAAAATTTAAAAAATCATGTTGATCTGCTTTATGATGGTCTCGCAAAAAAGTCAGAATTAATTACAGCGCAGACAGGTGGTTTTTAGCTTTTTACGAGACTATTATTATTCTACCTCGAGAGGCCACAACTTGCGAGGTATAATTCAAAAAAATTCGTACTATAATTTTCAGGAGACATCTATAATTGATGCATTTTCGACAAAGAACAATTTCAAAGCCGGTCTGTTTTTCAGGTATAGGTGTACATTCAGGGAAAAAAGTTAATCTGACAATTAAGCCGGCACCTGTTAATCATGGAATTAAATTTGTGAGGACCGACCTTCCGGATAAACCAGGCGTTTCCGCTCATTTTAATATGGTTGTGGATACAAGTCTTGCAACGGTAATAGGTTATGATGGTTTTATTGTATCAACAATAGAGCATCTTATGGCTGGTTTTGCAGGATTTTCAATTGATAATGCAATTGTTGAACTCGATGCCTATGAACTCCCGATAATGGATGGAAGCGCCGGCCCTTTTGTTTCACATATAAAAACCGCAGGAATAGAGGAACAGCCTGGGCCAAAATATTTTTTTGTTGTAAAGGAGCCTATTGAACTTGAAGAAGATGGAAAATTCGTTGGTGTCTATCCGGCATCAAAATTTAAAATCACATGTACAATATATTATGATCATCCGCTGATAAAAGAACAATCATATTCTATAGATATGTCGGATCAGGTTTTTGAAAAAGAAATATGCAGAGCCAGAACTTTTGGCTTTCTTCAAGAAATTGAATACTTAAAAAAGTATGGCTTTGCGCGTGGAGGTTCGCTGGATAATGTCATTGTGCTTGACGAGAAAGGCATATTAAACAAAGATGGTTTACGCTTTCCGGATGAGTTCGTAAGACATAAAATTCTCGACAGCATAGGCGATTTTTCTCTTCTTGGCATACCGGTTTTAGGACATGTTATATTAAACAAATCCGGCCATTCCTTCAACCATGCTTTTCTGAAAAAATTCATCGAAAACAAAAAATCATGGGAAACACGCATAATCCATGATATTAATGAATTGCCTCAATCAAAATCACTTGCCATTTAATTGTGTATCCTATATTGTAACTACTCGGTTCACAGTTCCATACAACCAAGCGTGAACCTGAGTAGTTACATATATGATTACATTAATTAATCGAAAAACTTGGATTATTTTCTTTGCTATAATTTTCATGTTACAAAATTTGGCTTTTGCTCAGGATCAGAATGCAAGAATAGCCAACATGACAGTAACAAATACACGCGACCATCTTCTTCTTTATTTAAATGTTGAGGGGGCTTTTAGAGATGACACGAAAAAAGCTATCTTAAACGGAGTGCCGGCGACGTTTACGTTTTTTACTAGTCTTTATCAAGTTAAGAATTTTTGGTTTGATAATAAAATAGCCGATATAACTACAACTCATACAATTAAATATGATAATTTAAAAAAAGAATTTATTATAACGCGTTCATCAGAAAGTGGAGAACATTTTGTAACAAAATCTTTCGAAGAGGCTCAGAAGTTGATGGCACAAGTTGATAGCTTAAAAATTGTTCCGCTTGCCAAACTAAAAAAAGGCGGGAAATATCAAATTAGAGCTAAAGCCGAGCGTGGCAAACTTACCCTTCCTTTTTATCTGCATTATGTTTCACTAAAGGACTTTAAAACCGATTGGCATACAACAGATTTCATCTACTAGGAGCCTGTCCGAGAATTATCTCCGTCCAAAATTATTATGAGGAATAACAGATTTAAAAAGCCTGACTCCTTTATTTCAAGAGATGAACGAAAAAGGCGTAAAAGAGAAGGCATTTTGATCGTTGTCATAATTGCCATTGTTGCAGTTTTGACTTTTGCTGAAAGCAGGATTGTTCATTTTGGAGCTGACATTCCAATTTCCAACACAATCCTGATGTTCATTCTGATCAATATTAATCTGCTTTTGCTTATCTTACTGATATTCCTTGTATTCAGGAATCTGGTAAAGCTTCTTTATGATAGAAAACGTAAAGTCATGGGAGCAAAGCTCCGCACGAGACTTGTTGTTGCATTTATAGCCCTTACCCTTCTGCCAACCATTGTTTTGTTTTTCTTTTCGATCAATTTTATTACAACCAGCATTGAGTTCTGGTTTGACGTACCTGTCGAGCATGCTCTTGAAAATTCACTGCTTGTTGGAAGAAGTGTTTATAAACATGCAGAGGAAAATAATCAGTTTTTCATGGAAAAAATATCATACCAGATTAAGACCAAGCAATTTTTAGATCCTAAAAATAGAAGTTCTCTTTCCCATTATATCCAGGTAGTCCAACGGGCATTCAATTTTCATGCTGTAGAAGTTTATAACATAAATTCAGAACGTATTACATTTGCCATACTCCAGGGACCAAAGAATGAACATCTTAGTCTTGTTTCAGCAGATAACCTCCAGAAAGATTTTGAGTCAAAAAAAGTAATATCAGTTTTTGAAAACATTAATACAGGTGAGTTAATAAGAACTATCGGCACGGTCCCTTTTGGAGTCAAACATAAAGATGCTGAGGCATTTGTTGTATTGAACATTCTTATTCCTTCGGATCTTTCAAAAAATATGGCTTCTATTTCAAGAGGTTTCGAGGAATACCAGCAGATAAAATTATTAAAAGGACCTATTCAGGTTACCTATTATATAAATCTGTCAATAGTGGCGCTACTTGTTGTTTTTTGTGCAGTATGGTTTGGTTTCTATCTGGCTAAGACAATTACAATACCAATTATGGAGCTTGCTGAAGGCACCCTAAAGGTTGCGGAAGGAGATTTAAGTGTAATTATAGGTGCCGTAGCTGATGATGAAATAGGAAGTCTTGTTAATTCATTTAATAAGATGACAAGGGATCTCAGAAGCAGCAGGGAGCAACTGGAACTTTCTGCACGAATGTTTCGTGAGCAGAATGTGGAAATTGAAGAAAGACGGCAGTACATGGAAATTGTCTTAAAGAATGTTTCTGCTGGTGTAATAACCCTGGGAGCCAATGGATTTATTACTACAATTAACAAGTCTGCTGAAAAGATGCTGAATCTTAAATCCGGGGACATATTAAACAAAAGCTATAAAAAGCTGTTAAAAGGACGATATCTTGACGTTGCAATAGAACTGATAGAAAATCTTACCAGTTATCATGAAGATCATGTCGAACTTCCTTTAAGGGTTACAATAGATGGAAGGCCACGGAGTTTTATGATACATGTTAATGAACTCAAAGATGATTCCGGAAACCATATGGGTATAGTTATGGTCTTTGATGATTTGACTGACCTGGAGAAAGCGCAGCGAATGATAGCGTGGCGTGAAGTTGCTCGCAGGATTGCCCATGAAGTAAAAAATCCTTTAACTCCGATAACACTTTCGGCCCAAAGACTTAAACGGAAATATTCAGAAAAGATAAATGAACCGGTTTTTGAGGAATGTACTCAGATGATAATTGATCATGTTGATATGATTCGAAATCTGGTAAATGAATTTTCTACTTTTGCAAGATTTCCAACGGCGAATCCTGAACCCTGTGAATTGCCGCCAATAATCGAAGAGTCTGTAGCGCTTTACAAAGAAGCTCATCAACGTATTAATTTCAAAGTTATAATTTCAGACAAGATCCCGCGTATTAATCTTGATCGTCAGCAAATAAAGCAAGCCATGATTAATCTGGTTGACAATGCAATAGTTGCAATTAAGAAACAGGGCAATATTGTTATAACTCTGGCTCATGACCCTATATTAAAGATGGTGCGAATAGAGGTTGCTGATGATGGGGCAGGTATTCCTGATGAAGATAAAACACGTCTGTTTGAACCTTATTTTTCGACAAAAAAGGCTGGAATGGGTTTAGGGCTGACAATTGTCAGCACAATAATTTCCGATCATAATGGAAGAATACGTGTGCAGGACAACCAGCCCAAAGGAGCTAAATTTGTAATTGAACTTCCCGTATGATTAAACTTTTTTACGAATGTATTATTAACTAAGGAGCTATACCAAATGTTTCCATCTATTTTAATTGTTGATGACGAGCCTTCCATACTTCAATCTTTAAGCGGCCTGCTTGCTGATGAAGGATTTGAGGTTGAAACAGCCACAAATGGATATGAGGGATTAAAGATAGTTGAAGAAAGATCTCCTGATCTTGTTCTGCTTGATATATGGATGCCGGGTATTGATGGTATTGAAACCTTAAAAGAGATAAAGAAAAATTATCCAACTATTCCTGTTATAATTATAACCGGTCACGGGACAATAGAAACAGCCGTAAAAGCAACAAAGCTTGGAGCATACGACTTGATAGAAAAGCCGCTTTCCATAGATAACATTATTGTTACAATTAACAATGCACTTAATTTCAGACGACTTGAAGAAGAGAACAGGTATCTGCGCAAAAAGACGATTGAAAAACATTCAATAACCGGAAATAGTCCGCCAACTATAGCACTGAAAAAGCAGATAGAGCTTGTAGCCCCTACTGATACCTGGATATTAATAACGGGCGAAAATGGCACGGGAAAGGAACTGGTAGCCCGTACTATGCATCAGTTGAGTTCAAGGGTTGATCAGCCTCTTATAACTGTAAATTGTGCGGCAATTCCTGAGGAATTAATAGAGAGTGAGCTGTTTGGCCATGAGAAAAACGCTTTTCCAGGAGCAACTTCAAAGCAAAAAGGCAAATTTGAATTAGCTAACAACGGCACTATATTTCTGGATGAAATAGGTGATATGAGCTTGAAAACTCAGGCTAAAATTCTTCGTGTTCTACAGGAGCAGCAATTTCAGCGAGTTGGAGGAGGCAGAATATTAAGCGTTAATGTAAGAGTAATAGCCGCCAGCAACAAGGACCTTGAGAAAGAGATTGAAAAGGGTAATTTCAGAGAAGATCTTTATTACAGGCTGAATGTGATACCTGTTGAAGTACCGCCTTTAAGGGAGCGTTCTAAAGATATTCCTTTACTTATTGAAACATTTCTTGATGAATGTGCTAAACAGAATAAAAGTACAAAAAAAACCATGGCAGCGGAAGCAATTGAAGTAATACGCGCTTATTCATGGCCCGGAAATGTCAGAGAGTTGAAGAATCTTGTTGAAAGGATGGCAATAATGGTGGAAGGCGATATTATAGAGGCATCTGATATCCCAAACGCTTATAAGCCGGAAAGTATGGAAAAAACAAGGTCTTTCGAAGAACAATTTTTTTTAATAGATTACTTAAAGGATGCTAAAAAAGCTTTTGAAAAAGCTTTTATTCACAGAAAACTTTTACAGAATAAGAATAATTTTTCTAAAACAGCAAAAGCAATAGGTGTTAAACAGAGTTATCTTAATAAAAAAATAAAAAAAATGAATTAATCTGGGGCATTCTTCATTCACCAGTTTCAAATTTCACTGCCAAAATACAAGATCAACAAAGTGTAAACTACTTTTGACTTGTCGTGAAGGATGCATTAGTGAAAGGGCATTGAGTGTAAATTTTCATACAGACAACTCTCTTTGCTTGCCAACAGAAATACGTAAATTCGCAAAAAAGATTTGATGGTAGATCCATTTGTTATAAGAAGCAAATTCTTCATCTGAATGTGATAGAGCCTCAAAAACTGAATATCCCCGTTCTTCCATATCCACAAGCAAACGCAGTCCCCGCATTACAAGATCATCACTGTAAAGGAATATATTAAAGTTTGTAAACCTCTCCCTTATTTCATAATGAAGAGACATTATTCCATCCAGGATAATCACCTGACCAGGGCAGATCAATTTAAAACCACTGTGTTTGCCTGTTCTGTGATCATAAAGCGGCAGGTTGATTTCTCGAGCATCATAGATAAGTTCCTTCATTGTTTCAATTAATAACGGCATGTCGGTAGATTCCGGATTATATCCACTTAATTTCCTGTCCTGCCTTGTTTTACGATCCAGAAGAAAACCGTCAAGAGGTATATGCAAAGTGTTTATCCGGCGGTCGTTAAGATATCTTTCTAAATTTTTACAAAACGCTGTTTTACCTAATGCAGCAGCTCCGGATACTGCAAAAACAAAGTCGATTTCAGGTGCATACTTTTCTTTTTTATTAACAATATTTCTTTTTATACACTTTTGAAGGATGTATTTGTTGATATCTGAGTTTTTATCCATGATAATTTGTTTTAACCAGTCTGGTTTTGCCAGGTGTAAGTTTTATCTTTTTCCCCAGTATGTTTAATAAAACCTGATTGTTTCCTTTGCCTTCAAGTGTAACTTTTATTGTTTTTTTCGTGAATTCAAAATGATACCATTTCTTCTTATGGCATATTCTAAAAGCAAGATCGCTCCAGTGCTCAGGCATGTGTGGATTTATCTCAGGAATTTCGCCGCAGAGATCTATTCCCGCAAAATATCTCATAATAATGTCGAGTGTGCCCGCCATTACGCCGCAATGTATTCCTTCCATCGTAGTGCCTCCCTGCGTATCAAATATGTCGCTTTTCAATGCTTCCATGAACCATTTCCATGGTGTATCTGACGCATGGATATAACTTGAAATCACGGCGTGCACTACTTTGCTGAGTGTAGATCCGTGGCTTGTTCTCTTTTCGTAGTAATCATAGTTGACTTTTAAAAATTCAACAGCATCATCAACCTTATATCCCAGTTGTCTGAATATACGGGCGATTTCATCGGGTGAAAGCACATAAAACATCATAAGGGTGTCAGCTTGTTTTGATACCTTATAACGGTTTGGCGAATCTCCTTCGGCTTTCAAGATTCGATCCAGTCGGTGTATCTCGCCGTATTTTTCACGATATTGATTCCAGCCAAATTCTTTCAAGTCCATATAACCGTCGAACTGGCTGATTACATTTTTATCTGATAGGACGACGTTCATCTTATTTGTGATCTTTTGCCACTTTTCTATCTCGCTGTTTTTAAAACCTGTCTTTTTGGACAGCCTTTCGACTGTTTTTTGTCCAAGCCCTTCTATGAGTTCAATAGCTTTTCCAAGGAGCCATACTGCCATAACATTAGTATAAGCGTTGTCCTTTAGTCCATCTTCTTCAGAAGCAGGGAGTTTTTCATGAAATTCGTCAGGCCCCATTACTCCTGAAATATGATATCTGTTCGAGGTTTTGTTATATTTTGCTATACTCGCCCAGAAACGGGCAATTTGAAGCATAGTTTCTGCGCCGTAATTTTCGAGGAATTTCCTGTCGTTCGTGTCTGAAACGTATCTCCACACATTGTAAAACACGGCAATTGAGACGTGCCTTTGCCTTCTGCTCAAATCAGGTCCCCATGAACCGTCTTTGGGATTGTAATGAACCTCCTGGGTTTCCTCGCTTCCGTCATCTGCAGTCTGCCATGGAAACATGGCGCCCTGGTATCTGTTTTGTCTTGCATATTTAATTGCCGCGTCAAGGCGTCTGTACCTGTACATTAAAAGTGCAAGCGAGGTTTCAGGAAAGTGAAGATTGTAAAAAGGCAGAATGTAAAGCTCATCCCAGAATACATGTCCCCTGTATGCTTCTCCGTGCAGTCCTCTTGCAGTTATTCCCGCATCTATATTTTTGTTGTGTAAAGACGCAGCAACAAGCAGGTGGTACGTGTGAACGCGGACGATCTTTTGCGCAAGTCTGTCACCGGTAATTTTGATGTCTGCTTTATTCCAGAGCGCCTTCCAGGCCTTTTTGTGCGGGCCATATATCTCTTTAAAGGTCTTTATTTTTGTTAAAATTTCCGTGGCAGATTTTTTGGGATTTGAGATATTCTTGTCAAGTGATGTATAAACACTGACGAGTTTTTCAACAGTATATGTATTGTTTTCAATGGCATCTATATTTATTTCTTCGGTTATGCCTGCTTTTTGTTGCAAGATATTTTTACTGACTGACATTGGTTTTTTGTTCTTATATACATTTGTCCTTGAACCCATAATGATCTGGTATTTTGAACAATTGGTTTGAACGTGGAGAAAAATCAAACCCTTTGCCTTTCCGGAAGATACACGTGAAAGATGTTTTGAATGCAGTTTGCGGTAGCGGGCAACGCCGTCATTGATAATATTCCCGTCAATAGAGGATCGTATGGTAAGACGATCTGAATAGTTGACAGGTGTAATATAATACTCTACGGCGCAAAGATGTGGAATTGCCATACTTGCAAGCCTTTTGCTGTAAATTCTTGTAATTCTCCCAAGCCCGTCCTTGCATACTAAAGATCTTTCCATTACACCCTCTTTCATGTTGAGGGAGTGGGTGTAACTTATAATTTCCATTTTTAACGGGCTGATAAAGCTCCCGCTTCCGACCGCAAATTCAATTAAAAGCCAGTTCGGGCAATTTACAAAGTCGTTGTTGTATATGTTTCTGCCTTGAATCTTTGTGGCCGGCTTGTTGTATATTCCGGCGATATATGTTCCTGGATAGTGGGTTTCGGAAGCTTTTTCTCCTTCAAAGCAGCCCCTGGTGCCAAGATAGCCATTCCCGACCGTTGTGAGCGTCTCTCTTAACTTTTCATCTTCAGGATCAAATTTGTTATAAGTAAGGTTCCAGCCGTCTTCCTCAATTGAGAGCTCAAACCAGTCTTTTATTTCTTTGATGCTTATTTCAGAAAGATCATTGATTACAATGTCTGCACCGCTTTGTTTAAGCGTCTCGCCTGCATTGTTTCGGTCTATTCCCAGTGTCAGGCCGAAATTTCCTTTTCTGCCTGCCTGAACTCCGGAAACTGCGTCTTCAACAACCATGCACTCTCCCGGCATCAGGCCAAGGTTTTTTGAAGCTGTAACAAATATGTCCGGATCTGGTTTCCCTTTCAGATTAAGCTGTTGTGATACATCTCCATCAACTCGTGTTTCAAAAAGGTCTTCGATTCCTGCAAGTTGTAAAATCAACTTGCAGTTACGGCTGGAAGATGCGACGCCGACTTTAATGCCTTTTCTCTTCAGGTACTTAATAAATTTTATTGATGTTTCGAATATGTCGGGGCCTTCACGGCGTAAAACCTTTTGAAAGTCAATGTTTTTTCTGTTTCCCATTCCGCAAACGCTTTCCCTGTCCGGAGGATCACTATATTCTCCGAATGGAAATTCAATACCCCTTGATTTTAAAAAACTCTTTACCCCTTCCATTCTCGGCTTGCCGTCAACATATTGCAGGTAGTCATTTTCCGGATCAAAAGGGATAAAAGGTTTATTTTCCCTTTTGGCGATTTTTTTTAAAAAAACGTTAAACATGCTTTCCCAGGCAAGTGCATGCACACGAGCTGTTCCGGTTACTACTCCGTCAAGATCAAAAATTGCGCCTTTGAATTTGGTTGAAGCCATTTTTTACCTCTTTTTTTATAATAACCCCAGGATGGTGACGAGTATATCAGGCTCTGTTACAATAAATGAATTTGAGCAGACATCTTTTACCCTTGCTGCAAGCTCTTTATCTTTTGTGACAAAAACAGTCCATGTATCAGGCGTTTTTTCCATAGCAGCTTCTATTAACAAAACATCGGAAGATGTATCTCCGCAAATAAGATGCGGCCCTTGTTTCATATTCAGTTTTAATGCATCATCAAGATATCTTACAGCGTCTGCCTTGTCAAAATCTTTGGCTCCCGACAACGAGTCTTCAATTGTAAGTATTATCTCAATATCAAGACCGGTATCTTCAATTCTAAAATTTTCTTGCCCGGGATCTATTTCTTGAACAATTTGCCTGATCTTTTCTAAAAATTCTTTTGATTCAGGTTCAGGTATTGACTTTCGGATATTCTGGCGAGCAATGGTTGTCTGGCCGAATTTAAATTGAAGGCCTGATCCGATCATAGAAAATTTTTCAAAAGCCGGCTTTTTTACAAGATTGAGCAGTCTTTTGTTAAGGTTGTCTAAAAGCCGTTGCTTTTTTTCTTCAACAGGATAAGTCTTTCGTTCTCCGCTAAGATCGATACATTCTCTTCCCTTTGAAGCCGCATAAATGAAAGTCTTGTCAGGGTTTACGCAGACATCGAGAATACCCGGGCCACTTAGCGGGGCTGAAGTTATGATTATGGAATTTAAGGCTTTTTCCCTGGCAAAACGGGTAAGAAAAACAGAATTGTAAACAGCTTGAACAGAAGAACAGTATCTGCCACAATAATTGTTTATTGTCCCGTCCCGGTCGGTAATAAAGCAGTTAAATTTTAAACCCTGTAATTTTTCTATGCCTTTGTTTACCTGCTTTCTGAACCCCTCGTGAAGCTTTTCAAGGTACTCGATAAACTCTTTTTCAGTATTTTCCAGAAAGAAAATATCTTTTTTAAGTTCCGAGATTTCATAAACCAACCTGGCGCTTATTGTTTTTGAGTCGTCTATATACAGTAGCTTTAACCCATCATCAGAACTGATTTCTTCAAGCGAGAATAAAGCATTTTTTAGCGATTCGATCAGGTCGCAGTCAATGGAAAAATCTGTAAATATATTTTCAACCAATTTATAACGCACAGCCCGGGTCATAGCCATCAGGTTATAAAACTGTTTGAGCGTACAAATTTCTTGTTTTTTAATAAAAATATGGCTCATTTTTGATCAATTTCCTTTTGATAAACAGGTGGGACGAAACTTGAGATAAGAGCTTAAAACATCAAAATTCCTAAGCAAAAATGATTAATATATCATCTATATGGAATGATTAAAAGAGTTAAATTCCAAAAGTTGTTGCATGGCAATTTGGAGGAAGGAACTTAAGACCGCCTTTCCTGTTTCTGAAAAAAAGCTTGATAAAAAGTTAAAAGAAATTGAAAGAATGGTTTAAAAAGTTCTATACTTTGCACGGCTATAAACTGCGCTTTTTGAAACGGTCAGGATTATAAGGAAAAATTAAACCACGAAGGACACAAAGGGGCACGAAGATTAGAATTAATGCTTTTTTATAATTTCTTTGTGTTCTTAGTGGCCCTACGGCCTTTCAATTGCCCGAGGTTTTTGAGAAATTACATGAAAGGTTCATTCGTGAAAGGGATTTTTCAGAATCCAGAAAGCGTTTGAGCTGGCGGTTTAACGTGTACTTTGGAGATTTTTTTTCTTAGGGACAACAGGGGTGCGCTTAAAATGCAGAAAAAACGGACTTATGAAGAATTGGAAAAAAGGGTCAGGGAGTTAGAGAAAGAAGGCGCAAAGAGGAAGTCCATTGAGGAGGCGCCGCGCAACACCAACGAGCTTCTGGAGAAGGTCTTCTCGACAACCTATATGTTGATCGCTTACATGGACACTGATTTCAACTTAATCAGGGTAAACCATGCTTATGCAATGGCGGATGGCCGCGACCCCGAATTTTTTGCAGGCAAGAACCATTTTGAGCTATACCCCAATGAAGATAACCGGTCGATCTTCAGTCGTGTTGTTGAAAAAGGTGAGCCATATACCGCGTACACTAAGCCTTTTAAGTACGCGGAACATCCGAAACGTGGGATAACGTATTGGGACTGGACCCTTCAGCCTGTAAAAAAAGGTTCCGGGGAGGTGGAAGGACTTATCTTGAGCCTGGTAAATATTACCAGGCGCATTAAGGCGGAAGGGGCTTTAAGGGAAAACCAGAAGCATTTCATGACAGCCCAGGAAAATGAAAAAAAACGGGTTGCCCAGGAACTCCATGACAGTATAGGACAATCCCTGACAGCCATAAAGTTTGGGCTGGAAAACAGCCTGGACGAAAAAGCCGGACGTACGGCTGAGGCACAAGTGGAATCATTGAGAGCCATCATCCCCCTGGTTCAGCAGGCCATTGAAGAAGTCCGAAGAATCCACACAGACTTGCGGCCCTCTATGCTGGATGATCTTGGCATTCTGGCGACTATTAACTGGTTTTGCCGTGAATTTCAGATGATTTACTCGGACATTAAAATCAAAAAACATGTGGCTGTGCAGGAAAATGAAGTGCCTGAGCCTTTTAAGATGGTTATCTTCCGGGTTTTGCAGGAAGCGATGAACAATATAGCCAAGCACAGCGATGCGAATTTTGTGCGTCTTTGCTTCAAGAAAACAGACGAAGCCATAGCGTTGACTGTTGAGGACAACGGCCGTGGGTTTGATCCGGGAAATGCGCTTTCTTTGAAGAATTCAGAGAAGCGTTTTGGGATTACCAGCATGAAAGAACGAACTAAACTTACGGGTGGGTCTTTTGCTATCAAGTCCATACCAGGGGTTGGAACCGCTATTTCGGCGTCGTGGCCACCGGACTCTTCTATTACGTAATCAGCCCTTTTTTCATGGCAAAAGCTGTTAATGCCGAGGCATTGTGGATGCTTAACTTCTTCATGAGGTTGGCCCTGTGTTTTTCTACCGTTTTTACACTGATATAAAGGTAGCCGGCAATCTCTTTGTTCTTATAGCCCTCGGCAATCAATTTGAGGATCTGTCGCTCCCTCTGTGTCAAGCGCTCCAATGATGACTCGGCCTTTACAGGTTTCCTCCCCTCTAAATACCCTGCAACCAGCTTTTCTGAAATCCCAGGGCTGATATAAGGCTTGCCGCCCAGAACGCTTTTTATGGCCAGCGTCAGCTCCGCGTGGGTGGCGTCCTTCAGGACGTATCCATCTGCGCCGGCCTTCAACGACGCGAACACGTATTCCTCTGCCTTGTGAACTGTCAAGACCAGAACCTTTGTATCGGGACTCTGCTTCTTGATTTCTCTGATTGCATCCAGGCCATCCATCTTGGGCATGGAAAGGTCCATTAACACAAGGTCGGGCTTAAATTTCTTTATAGATCGCACGGCATCGCGGCCGTCTTCTGCCTCCCCGGCAACATCACAATCAGGATTCGAAGATAGCAACGATCGCAGCCCTTCTCTGAGTATCGTGTGATCTTCCGCTATCACGATGCAATATGGTTTTTTCACAACCCTATCCTTGAGTTATCGAAAAAATACACTATCCCGCTCCAGAATATACATACTATACCGTATTAACAATTCGGAAGCAAGCTTGTAATCAAAGAATAAGGGCTCGCTAAGACACCCACACAATTTACAGCCTTCAGGTAAATCAGGATGTTGAAGACACTAATCGTTGATGACAGCACTACCTTTCGCAAGACCTTTAGAAGTGCCTTGTGTGAGCGATTCCCCTTTATGCTTATCGAGGAAGCTCCGGGTGCAACCGAGGCCCTGCAAAAAATCAAGACTTTTTTGCCTGACGTGATCTTCATGGACATCAGCTTGCCCGGCGAAAACGGTCTTGAGTTTACCAAAAGAATCAAGACAAGTCATCCTAAAATAGTTGTTATCATTCTCACAGCTTATGATTTACGGGAATACAGAGATGCGGCTTATAATGGGGGGGCCAATGCCTTTATCCCAAAGAACTCCCTGAACCTGGCAGATATTTCCGCGTTGATCAAATTCTTTTTTTCCGACGACAGATGCTACGACCTTCATGATTCCGGAAAGGACGGATGCCCGTGAAGAAAGGGGCAGGC